>Ga0075423_10007215_pt1 | contig 10486 bp, 10 predicted proteins | sample SoiMethybrSBSTD2_FD_80114 | JGI IMG/M metagenome (GOLD analysis project Ga0075423, IMG submission 80114) | Bulk soil microbial communities from a Populus tree surrounding site in Tennessee, USA - Soil MetaG P. TD hybrid SBSTD2 | ecosystem: Environmental > Terrestrial > Soil > Tree plantation...
GGCGTCGCGGACGCTCTCCCACCCACGAAAGCGGCCGAAGGGTGTGACCGCAATCACATCGGCGCCGGGCGACCACACGTTGCCGGCGAGCGCCACGTCGGCCGCCTTCACCGACTGGAGATACGTGTCGAAGACCTGCCGCACGGCCGCACGGTCCGCATCACTCCCACTGCCGCCGTCACGCTGCGCGGCGGCGGGAAGCGCGATGAATGCAACGGCGAGCGCACCGAGCATCGCGTGTTTCATGATCACCCGCGTATTCCACACCACCAGTTCCGTTTTCGTCCATACGAATTTTGACGCTCGCCTCTGGATCTGACGCTACAGGCGCTCGGGATCTGACGCTCTGGGCACGAACTGCGACGGACCTGCCGGCAATGCAAGTGAATGCGATGGCTGTCGGTGCAGATGGTGCGGTTTACGTCGCGAACGATGCCGGTCTCTATCGCACCGACGATCAAGGCGCGAGCTGGGTGGATTTGCAGCTGGGGATACCGGTAGCGGCCGTCGCCGTCGATCCTGTCTCCGCTGCGTCTTTGTCGGTCCGTCGAATGGGTTTTCAGGCGTGTTCGCCAGTACGGACGCCGGTCAGACGTGCAGCGATACCGGTCTGCTGGAAGCTGTTACAGCCTCGCCGTCAATCAGTCGGTGATCTACGCGGGACTTCGAACGGTGTGGTCAAGAACATCGGTGGATCCGGCTGGCAGCCGACGAGCGAACCAGATGGCCACCTGACGTTCGGATCGGTCGTATCGCTTGCACTGGATCCGAGCGACGTCAACCACGTCTACGCTGGCAGCACGAACGGATTCTTCACAACGACGTCAGGCGGTGCCGCGTGGACGGCCGACCCGATTTTTTACGGCGCGACGGTTATTGATCCAACAGGTGTCGAACGGGCAGGACATTCAGCTGCTCGACGTGTCGCTCGGATCGCACGCACTCGTCGTGTCGGCCTCGGACAGCGCCGGCAACGCGACGGCACAGACGATCCCGATTCGTGTAACGGCGACGATTGACAGTCTCATCGGCGCGGTCAACGTGTTCGCGGCGCGCGGTCAGATCACGGCCCGCATCGCGCGCAATCTTCTGTCGAAGCTGTCCGATGCGAAGGCCGCGCTGCAGAGCGGCAAGGTCACCGCCGCACGCAGCAAGCTGCTCGATTTCCGGAGCGACGTGGTGTCGCACAGCGGCGCCGAGATTGCGCCCGACGCGGCGCGGCTGCTGATCACCGACGTGGACGACCTGCTGTCCGGGATGTAGCGCCTGCTCGATACCGGAAGTTGACTCACGCCGCGGTTTGAGTTTCATTACGGACTCACCGCGGAGTGAGTCAGCATGACGCACAAGATCCACGATATCGGCGTCGCCAGCCAGATTGGCGCGTACAGTGATGCCATCGAAGCCGGTTCTAACCTGCGATGGCTCATGACCTCCGGCACGCCCGGCCTTTCGACAAACGGCGAGCTTCCGAAGGACATCGCAGGTCAAGCGGACCTCGCATGGAAGCACATCGCCCGCATGCTGGATCGCGCCGGCATGACGGTCGCCGACATCGTCAAGGTGACGCAATATCTGATACGCGCGGAAGACATTCCGGCGTACGCGAAAGTACGATCGACTTTCTTACGCGACGCGCGGCCGGCGTCGATGCTCCTCGTCGTTCCGCAGCTGGTGCGTCCTGAATTTCTGCTCGAGGTCGAAGTGATCGCGGCGAAGGCGTAGATACCCCATACAGGCGTGCCTCACGGCCATCGATCGGTGTGGCGCTTTTGCGGAATAAGGAAAGCGGATTGGCTGACGCCGCCTGAAAACACGCGCGTCTGACGCGCGGCGAGAGACGCGCGATGTGGTCCGCGTTTTGTGACCTCGCGCGGCCATGAGGTTTTCACTCGCGCTCGTTACCCTGCTGCTCGGCATCTCGCTCGGCTGTGGTGGATCGACTCCCGCCACCACGACATCGCCCTCGACGCCCGCTCCTTCAGGCAGCGCTTCAGGCAGCGCCGTTTCGATCGTCGTCGGCGCGAGGACGCTTACGACCACGGCGTTTTCGCCGAATCCGGTGACTGTCGCCGTCGGTGGAACCGTGACGTGGACCAACAACGACACCATCACGCACACGGCCACGTCGGATACCGGCGTGTGGAACTCGGGTGGGATCGGGGCCGGACAGAGCTTCAGCCAGACGTTCTCGACCGCGGGAACGTTCCCCTATCACTGCACCATTCATCCGGGGATGGTCGGAGCAATCACGGTTCAGTAGGCGCGGGCTTTCTTACGCTCCGTTGTCGGTTTCCTTCGCTTCGACGGTCGTGCTGCGCGCGCCGCCAGCTTGTCGGGGAGTTCGAACGCTTCACGGAGCCAGTCGGTGATCGGCGGCTCCACTTCGTCCCGGTGCCTGACTTGAATGATGTTCACGAGTTTCGACGATGACTTGCGCTCGACTCTCCGTACCTGCGGCGCGCGCACCGCGCGGCCGAGGAAGACGCACACCTGCAGATGGGTCCTCCGCGGCCGCACGAAGAAATAACACGACGCCCGCGAGAACATGATCGCCGTGCCCGACGCGTAGATCCGCTGCTCGCCGAACTCGACGGCGGTCTCGCGCAGCCGTTCGTACGCGTCTTTCAGTTCCTCGGACAGATCATCGGTCAGCGCCGCCTCAGTCGTCGTCCAGCAATCGTGCGCCTCGCCTTCCTCGATCCACTGCTTGCAGTGATGGCACTCGTGTCCGCCCATTCCTGAATTGTAGCGGCCGCGCGGACCGAGCGAAGGCGTAGCATTTGTCGCGAACACATCCGTGAGGCGGCTTCGATGAATGTCACTCAGACAGAAAAGGCCGTTCGCTTTGGCAGCCTGCACGACGGTCCTGACACGTTCGTGATTCCAAATCCCTGGGATGTCGGCTCGGCATGCATTCTCGCCGGCCTCGGGTTCAAGGCGCTCGCCACATCGAGCGCCGCAGCAGCGTGCGCCGTCGGCCGGCGCGATGGCGACCGGACGCGCGATGAGGCGCTCGCGCACGCGCGCCTCATCGTCCATGGAACCGATTTGCCTGTGTCGGCAGATCTGGAAAAAGGATTTGGTGATAAGCCGGAGATCGTAGCGGAGACGATCCGGCTCGCGGCGGACGCGGGACTCGTCGGATGCACGATCGAGGACGCGACCGGCGATCCAAACCATCCGTTGTACGAGGAGCGCCTGGCCGTCGAACGAATCGCCGCCGCGGCCGAAGCGGCCCGTGCGCTTCCCTTTCCGTTCATGCTGACCGCGCGGGCGCACAATCTCCTCTATGCCGGCGCGCGCCTGGACGACACGATCCGGCGGCTTCGGACGTTCGAAGCCGCCGGCGCCGACGTGCTGTTCGCCCCCGGCCTGCCCGATCTCGCGTCCGTGCGCGAGGTGTGCGCCGCGGTCTCGAAGCCTGTCAACTTCATGGTCGGGATCAAAGGAAAATCATTTTCGGTGCGGGATCTGGCCGCCGCCGGTGTGAGGCGCATCAGCCTGGCGACTTCGCTGTATCGGGCGGCAATGACAGGATTCCTTCAAGCCGCAACCGAAGTGAAAAACGCAGGCGAGTTCGGTTTCCTCGAGCGGTGCGTTTCAACGCCGGAGCTCACGAATATGATGCGAAGCCCTCACATCGAACAGTAGTGCAACCACGAAGACGCGAGGAACCACGAAGAACACGAAGAAAACCATTCAGTACAAACAATTCTTCTTCGTGGTGTTCGTGTTCCTTCGTGATTTCGTGGTTGCACTACCGCCGCTGTAGTGTAATGAGGCCGCTGTGAGGTTCCGGACGTATGTCGATCGGGCGACGATGAGCCGCGCGGCGGCGCGGCATGCGGGACGGTCGCTGCGCGCGGCGATTGGAGAGTCCGGCCGCGCGCGAATCATCGCGGCAACCGGCGCCTCGCAGTTCGACTTTCTCGACGCGCTGACGCAGGAGTCCGGGATCGACTGGACGCGCGTCGAGATGTTTCATCTCGACGAGTACGTCGGCTTGCCGGCCAGCCATCCGGCGAGCTTCCGCAGATACCTGCTCGAACGCCTCGTCAACAAGACGGGGATGATGCGTTATCACCTGCTCGACGTGGACCGCGATGCGGATGCCGTGGCCGAACGCGTCGGGCGCGAGCTGACTGAAGCGCCTGTCGACATCGCCTTCGTCGGCATCGGCGAGAACGGCCATCTCGCGTTCAACGATCCGCCGGCGGATTTCGTCACCGAACGGCCATACCTGATCGTGACGCTCGACGAGGCGTGCCGGCGGCAGCAGGTCGGAGAAGGCTGGTTCGCGTCGGTTGCCGACGTGCCGTCGCGTGCGGTGTCGATGTCGATACGCCAGATCCTGAAGTCGCGCGAGATCATCTGCGTCGTGCCCGACGCGCGAAAGGCCGGGGCCGTTCGCGCGTGTTTCGAAGGCGATGTGTCTCCGCTCGTGCCTGCCTCGATCCTGCGGACGCACGCGAACACGTCCGTCTACCTCGATCGCGATTCGGCGGCGCTGCTGTCGCCCTCGATTCGCGGCGAGATCCTCCCGGACGATGCCCGGTGAGATTGATGAGATTGACGAGATTGACTCTGCCCGGACTCTTCGATCTTCAGGCGAACGGCTTCGGCGGAATCGATTTCAACGGACGCGATCTCAGCGCCGACCGCGTCGCCGAAGCGCTCGATCGGATGCGCCGCACGGGCGTCACGCGCTGTCTGCCGACGCTCATCACCTCGTCGTTCGATCGCTTTGCCGCAAACGCACGCATCATCGCCGGCCTGTCTCACGACGCCGTCGTCGGCATCCACATGGAAGGACCGTACGTCTCGCCGGCCGAGGGCGCGCGCGGCGCACATCCACTCGAGCACGTCGCGCCGGCGACCGTTGACGACTTCGAACGGCGTCAGGACGCCGCGATCGGTCGCATCGTGCTGGTGACGCTCGCGCCCGAAGTGGACGGCGCCCTGCCACTCATAGAGCATCTGGTCGCACGCGGCGTGCGCGTGGCGATCGGTCACACGGCGGCGACGCCGGCCCAGCTCGGCGACGCGATCGCAGCCGGCGCGACGATGGCGACGCACCTGGGCAACGGCTGCCCGCAGATGTTGCCGCGGCATCCGAACGTGATCTGGGAGCTGCTGGCTGCCGATGGCGTGTTCGCCAGCGTAATCGCGGACGGCCATCACCTCCCGGCGTCGACGCTGAAAGGCATGATTCGAGCGAAGACGGCGGAACGAACCATCCTCGTGACCGACGCGATGGCGGCCGCGGGATGCAGCGCAAACGCTTCAACAAATCGTCGCTTCACCATCGGCGACGTTGTCTGCGAGCTCGGTTTCGACGGCCGCGTGTCGCTGCCGGGCACGCCGTACCTCGCCGGCTCGAGCCTGACGCTCGACCGTGCGATCGCGAATACGGTTCGTTTCACCGGACTGTCAATCGAGTCGGCGGTTGCGATGGCCTCGACGATACCCGCGTCGTGTCTCGGCATGAAGCCCGCAGGGACGATCGCCGCGGAGTGGGATGCGGACGCATTCGATCTGCGCATCTGCAGCGTGGCCTCGTGACAATCACGCGGCTCGACTGGGTGGTGCTCGTCGGATATCTCGTCGCCATCACGGCGATCGGACTGATCGTCGGCTACCGCGTGCGCCGCAGCAGCGAGTACTTTCTCGGCGGCCGCCGTTTCGGGCCGTGGGTGATGATCAGCCAGAGCTTCACCGTCGGTACGCACGCCGAGATGCCGGTTGCCCTCGCGGGCGCGGTCTATGGCATCGGCGCGTCGGCGATCTGGTATCAGTGGAAGAACCTGTTCATCACGCCGCTCTACTGGGTGATGGCGCCGGTGTTCCGCCGCGTGCGGCGCACGACGATGGCGGAGCTGATGGAGGATCGGTACGGACCGTTGATGGGCGCGGTGTACATCCTGTTCGCGGTCTGCTTCTTCATCATCGAGACCGGCGGTCTGCTCAAAGGCGCGGGCAAGGTGATCAGCCAGGCGACCGGCGCGACGGCCGGCGTCAACGAAATCGTCGCCGCGATGACCGTCATGTTCGTCCTCTACAGCTTCGTCGGCGGGCTCGTCGCATCGGCGTGGACCGATCTCTTCCAGGGCGTGCTGATCATCGTCCTCTCGTTCATGCTCATTCCACTCGGCTGGAACGTGTCCGGCGGGCTTTCGGGGATGAAGGCGTCGCTTCAGCCGTTTTACTTTTCGCTGTCGACGCCGTCCGGCATCGGGCCGTGGACGATCGCGATGCTCACGGTGAACGGGCTCATCGGGATCATGGCGCAGCCGCACATGCTCGCGACCGTCGGCACCGGCCGCGACGAGCGGACATGCCGCGTCGGGATGCTGTTCGGAAATTTCGTCAAGCGCGTGTGCACGGTCGGCTGGATGTTCGTGGGGCTCATTGCGGCGGCGCTCGTGGCGCAGGGCGCCGGGCGTCCGCTTGCCGATCCCGAGAACGCGTTCGGATTTGCGTGCCGCCGGCTGCTGTTCCCCGGCGCGCTCGGCCTGCTCGTCGCATCCATTCTCGCGGCCAGCATGTCGGCGTGCTCGGCCTACATGGTGGACGTCGGCGCGCTGTTCACCGAAGGGTTCTATCGGCCGCACGTCCGCTCGACTGGCACCGATCGGCACTATCTCTGGGTGGGACGCGTGAGCGGCGCCGGCATCACGATGCTCGGCGTGTTGTACGCGATGTTTCTGATTGAAAGCGTGCTCTACACGTTCCTGCTCACGGAAACGCTCGCCACGTTCGTCGGCATCGGGCTCGTCGGCGGCATCGTGTGGCGGCGCGCGAACCGCTGGGGAGCGCTGGCCAGCCTCGTCACAGCGCTCGCAACCAACTTCCTTTTGTACTATCTCGCGGGCGAGCGCCTCGATCGTTGGGACCCGAACGTGTTCCTCGCGGCGCTCGTCGCAGGCATCGTGGCGCTCGTCGTGGTCAGCCTGATCACGTCGCCCGAGCCGCACGAGCGCGTCGCGTCGCTGTTCACCCGCCTGGAGACAGCGAGCGATGCCGCCGACGGCCCGGGATCGAGGCGGCCGCTGCTGCTCGTCAATGTCCTGCGGTTGCGGTCCGCGGCGAACGGTCGTGGATGGCGGGCATTCAGTGAGGATCTGGTCGGCCTCGCTGCGGGATTCGCGCTCGTGATCGCGCTCGTCGCAGCGACGTCGTGGCTTCTGCGAGGGTGATTCTCGGCGTCGTGGTCGTTGGTCGTTGGTTGGTGGTCATTAGTCCTTGGTCATTACCGCGTAGTCATTGCTGATGAATAACGACCAATGACCAACGACCAATGACCAATGACCAATGACCAATGACCAACGACCGCGACCAAAGACCAACGTGACTAATGACCAATGACCAACAACTAACGACCAATGACCAACGACCATGATCGCGATCACAGCGTCTTGAGGTACGCGACACTCTGCCTGGTCGCATCCATGTCGAGCTCGACGAAATAATTCTTCACCCCGCCGGTCTTCGCCGCGGCGAACACTTTTTTCCAGTCGATGCTCCCCTTGCCGACAGGAACCGTCGTCTGCTTCGCCGGATCCCAATCCTGCAGGTGCATCGAGTAGAACCGGCCCGGATATTTCGTGAAGTACTCCGCCGCGTCGAAGCCCTGCGCGATCGTGGACATCTGGAACTGGAACTTGACCAGCGCGGGATCGAGCAATCCGAAGAGCACGTCGTACGTTCGCCGGCCGTCGACCATCGACGTCTCGAAGCCTTCGTTGTGGAGTCCCTGCTGTATGCCCGCTTTCGCCGCGACGCTCGCGATGCGGTTGTATTCGTCGGCCGCGCGTTTCACATCGTCGAGTGTCGGTTTACTGCCAGCGCCGAGCGATGCGGTAATCATCTGCGTGATGCCGACGTCGTGCGCCCACGCGATGCTCGCATCCTGCGACTGCCGCAACTCGCGCATGCCGAAATGACAGCTCTGACATTTGAGGCCGTGATCCGAAATGATCTTCTTCACCTCGCCGCCCTTGCTCAGGCCGGCGAAGTCAGCGTACCCGAGCGGCGAGCACAACTCGATCTCCTGCACGCCGAGATCGGCGAGCGCCTTCAGGACACCGGGAAAGTCCTGCTTCAGCACCACGCGGTGCGGCCAGGTCTGGCTGCCGATCGGCAGGCCGAGTGGATTGGCGTCGAGCGTGCGGGCGCGCGCGATCAGCGCGCTCACAGCCGTGGTTCCCATCGTGACTCGCGTGAGGAATTCTCGTCTGGAGGTTCTCGCCATATACGATGCGACGAAAGTATATCGCGCGCGCGACGGCTCGTTTCGGACATAATCCAGCATCCCATATCCGCAGTGGTCGAACAGGACGCTTTCGCGAGGCGCAAAGATGGCAGCGATTCTTCTGTCGTGTCTGTTGGTGTCGGCGTCGATCGCATGGGCACAGCCTGCTGAAACCGGTCGGCAGATCTTCGTCAGCCGCTGCGCAGGCTGTCACGGCACCGACGGCAACGGCGGCGAGCTCGGTCCGGCCATTACGACGCGCGTGCCGGCGCGCACCGACGCCGATCTCGCATCGGTGCTGGCGAACGGTCTCACCTCGTCGGGCATGCCGGCATTTCCAAACCTCGCGAAGGAAGAAACGGCCGACGTGATCCGCTATCTGCGCACGCTGCGCCCGCGCTCTGGCTCGGCGCCGGTGCGTATGAAGATCTCGCTGACCGACGGATCGGTCGTCGAAGGCCTCGTGCTCAATCGCAGCGCGCTCGATCTGCAGCTGCTCGGCGACGATCGGCGCCTGCACCTGCTGCGCAAGGCCGGCGATCAATATCGGGCGGTCACGTCGCAGACCGACTGGCCCAGTTACAACGGCGGGACGAGCGGCAGCCGATACAGTCCGCTCGCGCAGATCACGACGCGCAATGTCGCACGCGTTGTTCCGAAGTGGATCTTCAGCATTGCGAACACGTCGCGCCTTCAGGTGACGCCCGTCGTCGTGGACGGCGTGATGTATGTGACCATTGCGAACGAGTGCTATGCGCTCGATGCGGGCACCGGCCGTGAGATCTGGCATTACCAGCGTCCGCGCACGAAGGGGCTCGTCGGCAACGCAGCCGGCGGCATCAACCGCGGCGTTGCGATCGCGGGCGACCGCGTGTTCATGGTGACCGATCACGCCCACGTCATCGCGCTCAATCGCTTCACCGGCGCGCTGACGTGGGAAACGGAGATGGCCGACTGGCATCAGAACTACAACGCGACCGGCGCGCCGCTCGTGGTCGGCAATCTCATCGTCACCGGCACGTCCGGCGGTGACGAAGGCGTGCGCGGATTCGTCGCCGCGTTCGATCAGGCGACCGGCAAGGAGGTCTGGCGCTTCTGGACGGTCCCGCGCCGGGGCGAGTCGGAAGCCGAGACGTGGCAGGGAAAAGGAATCGAGCATCCGGGCGCGACGACGTGGCTGACCGGCACTTACGATCCCGAGCTCGACACGGTGTACTGGCCAACGGGAAACCCGTCGCCGGATCTCATTGGCGACGATCGCGGCGGCGACAATCTCTATTCGGATTCGGTCGTCGCGCTCGATGCGAAGACCGGCAGACTGCGCTGGCACTTCCAATTCACGCCGCACGACGTCTGGGACTACGACGCGCAGGAGACGCCGGCGCTCATCGATGCCGTGTGGCAGAACCGGCCGCGCAAGCTGCTCGTGCAGGCGAACCGGAACGGCTTCTTCTACGTGCTCGATCGCACGGACGGCAAATTCCTGTCGGGGACGCAGTACGCGAAGAACGTGACGTGGGCCAGCGGCCTCACCGCGGATGGACGGCCGATCACGGTGCCGCACATGGAGCCGACGCTGTCGGGGATCCGCGTGTGTCCGTCGCTCGACGGCGCATCGAACTGGTACTCCACGTCTTTCAATCCGGCGACGGGCCTCTATTACGTCCAGACCAACGACAAGTGCGGAATCTTCACGCGCGAGAACATGGAGTGGGAGGCAGGCAAAGGGTTCATGGGCGGCTCATTCAAGCAGGCGCCCGACGAGCCGGCACGGCGCGTCCTGCGCGCGATCGACATCCAGACCGGCAGGATCGTGTGGGAGCTGCCGCAGACCGGCACGGTCGACTCGTGGGGCGGCACGCTCAGCACCGCGGGCGGCCTCGTGATCTTCGGCGAAGACAGCGGATCGCTGATGGCCGCGGATGCCGCGACCGGCGCGCCACTGTGGAACTTTCAGACGAACCAGATCTGGAAGGCGTCGCCGATGACCTACATGTTCGACAACAAGCAGTACATCGCCGTCGCGTCGGGACCGAACATCATCGCGTTCGGGCTGCCGGAGGATCAGACATCGCAGTGATTGACGAGTGGTCGTTGGTCGTTGGTTGTTAGTCATAGGTCATTGGTCCATAGTCGCAAGCGATGACCAATCACCAACGACCAGCGACCATACGACTAATGACCAATGACCAACAACTAACGACCAACGACCATACGACCAATGACCAATGA
>Ga0075423_10007217_pt1 | contig 10484 bp, 6 predicted proteins | sample SoiMethybrSBSTD2_FD_80114 | JGI IMG/M metagenome (GOLD analysis project Ga0075423, IMG submission 80114) | Bulk soil microbial communities from a Populus tree surrounding site in Tennessee, USA - Soil MetaG P. TD hybrid SBSTD2 | ecosystem: Environmental > Terrestrial > Soil > Tree plantation...
CATCCCGACCTCCATCATGTTAGTCGGGTCCGGATCGAGCACTTGATTGCATGCGGGCGTACAGCCCCTTCTACCGTTCGAGCTTCCGGACCCTGCAGACGCCGGCGGGCCTCCAGATGAGCACGGTCGTGCAACCCTCCGGGCTAACGAGGTCCCGCCGGCGGCTCCCTCCTCGCAGAGGGCCAAGCCAAGATGCAATCCGGGCTATGGATAGCGCGTTTCGCTATTCGCGCTTGCTGACATCGAGCGCTTCGCGCATGCGCTTGGCAAGCTCGGTCTTGCGGTAGGGCTTGTTGATAACCACGGCGCCGTCTGGCAGCCGCCCGCGCTCGGCCAGCGTTTCCAGCGCGTAGCCCGACGTCAGCACCACCTTGAGGCCAGGCCGGATCTGACGGGCACGTTCGGCCAACTCCCAGCCGTTGATGCCGCCGGGCATCACCACGTCGGTGAACAGCACGTCGACGTCGCTGCCCTCGTTCAGCTTCTGAAGCGCCTCGTGCCCGTCGACCGCCTCGGTCACGCGATAGCCGAGCTTGGTCAGGACCGCGACCGCATAGGAGCGCACGAAGGGATCGTCCTCCGCCACCAGCACCGATTCGCGCCCGGTTGCGGTCTCGGCCTGCCCCGGCACCAGGCTCGGCGCATGGTCGGCCGTGACTGTGATCGCCGGCAGATAGATGCGCACGGTCGTGCCGAGGCCGGGCTCGCTGTAGATCGCCACGTGTCCGTTCGACTGCTTAACGAACCCGTACACCATGCTCAAGCCCAGGCCGCTGCCCTTTCCCACCTCCTTGGTGGTGAAGAACGGCTCGAACGCGTGCTCCAGCACCTCTTTCGGCATGCCGCTGCCGTCGTCGGTGACGGCGACCATGACGTATTGGCCCGGGCTCACCTCCGGATGCAGGTCGCGGTAGCGCGCGTCGAGCGGCACGTTGCCGGTGGCGATGCTGAGGCTGCCGCCATGCGGCATGGCATCGCGCGCATTGATGGCGAGGTTGAGCAGCGCATTCTCGAGCTGTCCGGGATCCGCGTAGGCGGTCCACAGATCGGGCTCCAGCGTCGTGTGGATGGTGATCGTCTCGCTGAGCATGCGCCGCAGCAGCTTCTCCATGTTGGTGACCAAAGCGTTGCAGTCGATCTCGGCCGGCTGCAGCGTCTGCCGGCGGCTGAAGGCGAGCAGCCGCTGCGTGAGCTCGGCGCCGCGCTCGCCGGCCTGGACGATGGCCTCGGCGAGCGCCTGCAGGTCGGGCCGCGCTTTCAGCATCTCGCTCAACGCATCGGCATTGCCGACCACCACGGTGAGAAGATTGTTGAAGTCGTGCGCGATGCCGCCCGACAGCTGGCCGACCGTCTCCATCTTCTGCGCCTGCACCAGCTGCGCCTCGGTCTGCTTGCGTTCGGTGAGATCGTGCAGGATGCCGACGCAGATCGTCTCGCCGTCCTGCTGCGCCTCGCCCATCGACACTTCCATGGGAAAGGTGGTGCCATCCCGACGGCGGCCGAGGACCTCGCGGCCGGCACCGACCCTGTGCTCGCCGCAGCGAAAATGCTCGAGATGGCGGTAGTGGTCCGGGCCATCGGGCACCAGGATGCTGACGCTCTGGCCGATCACTTCGTCGGCCGCATAGCCGAACAGCCGCTCGCACGCCGGATTGAACATGCGGATGCGGTCCTGCGCGTCGATCAGGATCACGCCGTCGACGGCGGTCTCCACCACGGCCTTCAGCCGCGCTTCGCTCTCACGGATCACCTGCTCGGCGCGCTTCTGTTCGGTGAGGTCGCGCATGATACCGACGAAGATCGAGTCGCCGCCCTGCACGGCTTCGCCCACCGACAGGCCCATGGGAAATGTCGAGCCGTCCTTGCGTCGGCCGATCACCTCGCGGCTGGTGCCGATGATGTTCGGCTCGCCGGTGACGAGATAGTTCCCGATATAGCCATCATGCCTTTCGCGGTCGGGCGACGGCATCAGCATCTTGACGTTCTGCCCGATCACCTCGTCGGCGCGATAGCCGAACAGTTTTTGGCAGGCCGGATTGAACAGGTGCACGATACCCTGGCCATCGGTCACGATCACGCCATCGACGGCGGTATCGACCACGGCCTTGATGCTCGCCAGCGCCTCGGTGATCACGCGCGCGGCGTGCTCGCGCTCCGTCAGGTCGTGGATGGTGCCGACGAAGATCGTTTCTCCGGCGTGCCTGGCGGCACCGATCGCCAGTTCCATGGCGAAGGTCGTGCCGTCCTGGCGCAGGCCCATCACCTTGCGCCGCGTCCCCGTGATCTTCTTTTCGCCAGTGCGGCGGTAATCGGCCAGATAGGCCTCATACTCTTCGCGATAGGGCGACGGCATCAACATATTGAAGTGCCGCCCGATGACCTCGTCGGCGCGGTAGCCGAACAGCTTTTCGCAGGCCGGATTGAACATCTGCACGCGGCCCTCGATATCGATCAGGCTCACCCCGTCGACCACCGTCTCGACGACAGCACGCAGCCGCGATTCATCGCCGTGCGGCATCAGCCGCGCTCCTCCAAAAACCGCCGCGCTGGAAGAATGCCGGGGCCCATGAATAGGTTGCGCGTATACCGAGTCAATCGGAAAAATGAAAGCTCGACTTGTGTCATGTGCGCGATGCATCCGATGCCGGGAGCCGGGCTGGCGCGCCCGCGGGCCACGCCGGGCGGCTAGCGCGTCCGCGCCACTTTTCCGGCCAGCACCTCAAACGTCTCGGCGCGTCCGGCAATGTCAGCGAAGGTGGCGGGATCGGCGCCGGTCATCCACACCTGGGCGCCCAGCGCCGACAGCGCTTCGTAGAGCGCGCCCCGGCGCACCGGATCGAGGTGCGCCACCACTTCATCGAGCAGCAGCACCGGGGCAAATCCCGTCATTTCGGCGATCAGCCCGGCCTGCGCCAGGATCAGCCCGATCAGCAGGGCCTTCTGTTCCCCGGTCGACGCCGCGCCGGCGGCGATGCCTTTCGGCCCGTGCATGACCTCGAGGTCGGTGAGGTGCGGGCCGGCGAGCGTGCGCCCGGCGGCGGCGTCGCGCGGGCGCTCCTCCTTGAGCACGGCGCGGTAGCGGTCCTCGGCCTCGACAGCGGAATGGTCGAGGAGCATCGTCTCCAGCCAGCCATCGAGCGCGATCTCGGCCCAGGGAAACGGCGAGGCCGGGTCACGCCGCGCCTCGAGCGCGGCTTGCAGGCGCTGTACGGTTTCGGCCCGGCCGGCTGCGACCGCCACGGCGAGCTCGGCGGTCTCGTGCTCGACCGCGTCGAGCCAGTGCGGATCCGGGCGCGGGTCCTCGAGCAGGCGGTTGCGCGAGCGCAGCGCCCGCTCCAGTGCGTTGACACGGCTGCTGTGCTCGGCATCCACCGTGAGCACCAGGCGATCGAGGAAGCGCCGGCGCTCCGAGGCCGGGCCGACGAACAGCGGGTCCATCTGCGGCGTCAGCCACACGACGCGCAGATGATCGGCAAAGGCGGCTGTCGAGGACACCGGCTCGCGATCGATCCGGCACTTGCGCGTCAGCGCCTCGTCGGCGTTGCGCGGCTCGATCCCGGTTCCCAGCGTGGCCAAGCCGAGCGCGCCCTCGACCTCGGCCGCGACCGCCCACGATCCGTCGCCTTCGCTGAACGCGACCTCGTCGAGCGTGGCACGGCGCAGGCCGCGCCCGGGCGTGAGGAACGAGATCGCCTCGATCAGGTTGGTCTTGCCGGCGCCGTTCGCACCGGTCAGCACCACCGGTCCCGCTGCCACCTGCAGGCTGGCGGCGCGATAGCTGCGGAAGTTGGTCAGCGTGAGGCGGCAAAGGCGGGCAACGGACATCGCCTGCCAATAGCGAATAGCGAGTGGCGAATGGAAGCAGCGAGCCGTCGTCTCCGGCCCTATTCGCCATTCGCTACTCGCTATTCGCCGTGTTTTACACCCGCATCGGCATCAGCACGTAGATGGCGCCGGCGGCGTCGCGGTCCTGAATCAGCGTGGGCGAGCCCGGATCGGCCAGCTTCAATAATGCGCTCTCGCCCTCGATCTGCGCCGCGATGTCGAGCAGGTAGCGCGAGTTGAAGCCGATGTCGAGCGGATCGGCCTGATACTCGACCTCGAGCTCCTCGGTGGCGCTGCCCGAATCCGGATTGGTGACCGATAGCACCATGCGGCCGGCGCTGAGCGACAGCTTTACGGCGCGTCCGCGTTCGCTGGAGATGGTCGATACGCGATCGACGGCGGCCTCGAATTCCGGCTTGTCGACGACAAGCTGCTTGTCGTTGCCGACCGGAATGACGCGCCCATAGTCCGGGAACGTGCCGTCGATGAGCTTTGACGTGAGCACCACGTCGCCGAGCGTGAAGCGGATCTTGCTCGCCGACAGCTCGATCGCCACCTCGGCCTGGGCGTCCTCGATCAGCCGCTGCACCTCGCCCACGGCCTTGCGCGGGATGATGATGCCGGGCATGCCGGCGGCGCCGGCGGGCGCCGGCAGCTCGACCTGCGCCAGGCGATGGCCGTCGGTGGCGACCGCGCGAAGCGTCATGGCGTTGCCGCTGCCGGCCGTGTGCAGATAAATGCCGTTGAGATAGTAGCGGGTCTCTTCCGTCGAGATGGCGAACTGGGTCTTGTCGATCAGCCGCTTGAGGTCGCTCGCCACCAGGCTGAAGCGGTGCGTCATCTCGCCGGCGGCGAGATCCGGAAAGTCGGTCTCCGGCAGCGTCTGCAGGGTGAACCGCGCGCGGCCGGCCCGGATGGCAAGCGAGGCGCGGTCACCCAGCGCCTCCAGCACGATCTGCGCGCCGTCGGGCAGCTTGCGCACGATGTCGTAGAACATATGCGCCGGGACCGTGGCGGCGCCGGTCGCGCCGGTTTCCGCCGCCAGGCTCTCGATCACCTCCAGGTCGAGGTCGGTCGCCTTCAGGCTCAACGTCGATTTGTCCGCCCGAATCAATACGTTGGCGAGGATCGGGATGGTGTTGCGGCGTTCGACGACGCGATGCACGTGACCAAGCGATTTGAGCAGGGCGGCGCGCTCGACAGTGAGCTTCATGAGGGGACCACGCTCGAACGATTAAGACCGATCCGCGCCCGGGAAGGCGCAACCAAGGCCCGACAAAACACGCCGGGGCCTGAAAGTGACGCGGTGCGGCGATTTCGGCAAGGGCAGGGGCTCCCGGGCGCGCTTTTTTACCCAGGCGATTTGGCCCGCGAATGACGGACAGGCGGCGGATGGAACCAGGTCTCCGTGGCACGATCCGTCGTCCGTCGTCGGTCCTCTGTCCTCTGTCGTCCCTACTCCTGCAGCAGGCGCTTGAGCAGTTCGATCTCCTCGGCCAGCGTCGAGTCGCTGTCCACCAGCCCCTCGATCTTGCGCACCGCATGCAGCACGGTGGTGTGGTCGCGGCCGCCGAAGCGCCGGCCGATCTCCGGCAGCGAGCGCAACGTCAGCGTCTTGGCCAGATACATGGCGATCTGGCGCGGGCGCACCACGTTGGCGGTGCGGCGCGACGACAGGAGGTCGGCGCGGCTGACATTGTACTGGCGCGCCACCGTGCGCTGGATGTCCTCGATCTTGACCCGCTTGGGCTCCTGCGGCCGCACCAGATCGCGCACCGCGCGCTCGGCCATGTCCATGGTCACCGGCGCGCCATTGAGCTTGTTGTGGGCGAGCAGGCGGTTGAGCGCGCCGTCGAGGTCGCGGCCGTTGTGCGTGACCGTGCGGGCAATGAAGGCGAGCACCGGCGCCGGCACGTCGAAGCCCGGATGATGCAGGCGCGCCGCGGCGACGCGCGCCTCGAGAATTTTCAGGCGCAGCTCTTCTTCGAGCGAACCCATCTCCACCACCAGACCGCCCGCCAGCCGCGAGCGAACACGATCGTCAAGACTTTCGAGATCGCCGGGCGGGCGATCGGCGGCAATCACCACCTGCCGGCCGGCGTCGATCAGGGCGTTGAGCGTGTGGCAGAACTCCGCTTGCGTGGACTTGCCCTGCAGGAACTGCAGGTCGTCGATCACCAGCACGTCAATGCCGCGCAGCGACTCCTTGAAGGCGAGCGCCGTCTGCGTCTTGAGCGCCGAGACGAAGCCGTACATGAACTTTTCGGCCGTGAGATAGAGCACCTTGCGCTCGCCGCCGGCGTTTCCGGTCCACGCAATCGCCTGCAGCAGGTGGGTCTTGCCTAAGCCTACGCCGGCATGAACGTAGAGCGGATTGAACATCACCGGATCGCGCCTGCGCGCCTGCGCCACTTGCTTGGCGGCCGCATGCGCCAGCGTATTGGAGCGGCCGACCGCAAACGTATCGAAGGTGAGCCGCGGGTCGAGCGGCGAGCCGCCGAGCGCCTCGTGCGCGCTTGCCACCGGCGTCGCCACGACGCGACCGGCTGGCTCCTTGCGCAGCTCCGGCATCGGTTCGACCGGCTGCTCCGGCTTGCCTTTCGGCGCCAGCGCGCGCACGGGCGATCGCACCACCAGTTCGACGCGCCGGGTGGAAAACTGCTCGGCCTGCCAGCAGGCCAGAATGCGGTCGACGTAGTGCGCCTGGATCCAGCTCTTGAGGAAGCGGGTCGGTACCGAGAATCGCACCGTGTCGCCGTCGACGCCCATCAGATCCATGCTGGCAAACCAGCTCGAGAAGATGTCGTCGCCGACGATCGTGCGCAGCTGCTTCCGCACCCGGGCCCAGCGCTCCTGAACGGAGCAATCGCCCTGCGCGATGGGCTCCTGGCTCGTCGCGGCGGCGCCCAATGGCCTCATGGCGCGCTCGTGTGCTTCGGAAAATTTCAACATCAGGTAGCTCCCGGAGAGACACGCGTTCCGTTTCCAGCGACGCGAAGGCCGCCCCTGCCGCGACGACGGCAGGCTTTACGAGTGTGGGGTTGGGGGAAACGACGTCGGGTTCAGGCGCCCGGAGGCGCTTGCGGCCCTCTCGATCGGGTCAACACAAGGACAGGAGCTTCCGGCCGAGCCTGATATGCCAGTTCGATGGCAGCCCATCGGTGCACGCCCGCACGCTGCTGCGCCGCCGCAGGTGGGACGAGAAATGTTCGCAACGAAATCGTCATGCTGCACCTTGGTCCATCGCGACCCCCCACGCGACGGGTTTCCTTCCCCCTGTTTCTTTTGGTTTCTATGAACAACGGGACGCGACGCAACTCAGGACGGAGCACCGTGAAGTTCAGGACAAGGTTTTTGAGGGACGTTGCGGTCGTTCTATTTGGACGACCGGCAGGCAATTACGCAAAATACTTACACGCTACTTGAACGTTCCCCCCACACACCTCAGAGACTACATGCAGCCTTCCCCGAAAACTCCAGGCGACCGGAACTGGTTAACAATAACATACCATGACCGACCTGCAACGGCTTTTGCCGAAGGTCATCTAGCCGATCTTTAATGAATGGCGCTACGTGGGGCTGGCGGGGTGTGAGAAGATCGCAACAAACGCCTGAGTCTATGGGCGGAATCGCACGGAAAACGATCCGCGCAATTGTTAAAATCCGTCGTTAATAGGGGGGCAAGGGGGGTGAAGTGTGACACAGGAGTGACAGGGTGGAATCAAAGCCCCTCTTGCTGCATTCCCTGCAAGTAATTGTTTCTAGGCGAATTTTTTTGAGCAAATGCGACGGGTAGCCCCCACCCCAAGCACCCATTCGCCGCCTTGCCGCCACCTTGATACGACCCTGTCGGCACGTTTGCGAACGATCCGTGATGCTTTTGCAACAGATATGTGGCTATGAGGCGACAGTTTTTAGTGGCTCGAAGGGGTGTGAAGTTCACCCAAAATGGCAACGCGATGCTGATCTGCAACGGCCGCAAATCTGGCGGCGATGCGGCGGCTGCCTTCCGAGCCGCCTCAGGCGCCGAGCTTTGCCACGCGCTGCGTGAGGCGCGACACCTTGCGGCTGGCCGTGTGCTTGTGCACCACGCCCTTCTGGGCCGCCCGCATGATGGCCGGCTCAGCCTGCCGCAGCGCCGCCAGCGCGGCGTCGCGGTTACCCGCCGTGATCGCCTCTTCGACCTTGCGCAGGAAGGTGCGCATCTGCGACCGGCGCGCCTTGTTGACCTCGGTGCGGCGCGCGATCTTGCGCGCGGCCTTCTTGGCGGACTTGGTATTCGCCATCTCGGTTCCACTGCGTCACGGACGCGTGCCGTCCGACGCCCATTCGCGGTCATGAAAAGAAAGCGGCGGCGAGCCATCTCGCCGCCGCGGCCTGCTTATAGTCGTGTGCCCGAACCGCGTCAACGCCGGTGCAGCAGGCGCAATCACGCGACCCGTTTGGCCCGCACGCCATCGTAGCCTGCGATCGCCAGCGCTCGATCGGCGGCCGAGAACGGGGTGAGCGGCGGCATGACCTGGGCCCAGGCGGCATCGCCGTGAATATGGCCGAGCAGCGCTTTGACGCCGGAGACCAGCGGCTTGCCGTCGAACACGGCGCGAATGGTCACGGCGGCGTTGAGCGCGTCGGCATCGCTGGCGCGCCAAGCGCGCGCGCACAAGTCGGCATTGAGGTTGGCGGTCGCCGAGATGCAGCCGGCAAAAGCCCCGCTGCGCGCCTCCAGCAAGGCCGCTTCGGTCGACGGGAACACGGCAAAGTCGCTGGCGACCGCGGCAGCTTCGCGCGCGTAAGCCATGTTGCCGGAAGAATCCTTCAAGCCGACAATCCTGGGCGCAAAGGCGTCGCGCAGCCGGCGGATCAGTGCGACCGACCACGGCACGCCGGAATTGGCCGGGAAATGGTAGAGATAGATCGGGATCGGCCGGTCGGCCGTGCCCTCGACCAGCGCCGCGATGAAATTGAACAGTCCGTCGTCGGGCACGCCTTTGTAATAGAAGGGCGGCAGCACCAGCGTGCCGGCAAAGCCGAGCGCGGCGGCGTGGCGCGTCAGCGCCAGCGCGTCGGCAAGTGCTGCCGCGCCGGTGCCGACCATCAGCCGCTCCATGGGCAGGCCCGCTTGCGCGTAGGCGCTCATCATGGCCTTGCGCTGGTCGAGCGAAAATGACGTGGCCTCGCCGGTGGTGCCGAGCACGTTCAAGCCATCGCAGCCGTTGCCGAGGAGATAGCGGGCGAGCTTCACCGACCGTGCGCTGTCCGGTGCGCCGGTCTCGTCGACCGCCGTCGCGATCGCCGCAATGACACCGGAGAGGGGGAATTTTGCCATCGTGTTCTCCCGCAGCGGGTTCAGCCGCCGATGTTGAAGGCGGAGAGCGCCGCCATGTTGACGAGATCGGAATCCTTGGCCGACAGGCTGACGATCTGCACCGGCTTGTCCAGCCCGACGAGGAGTGGCCCGATCACGGTGGCGCCGCCCAGCTCCTGCAGCAGCCGGGTGGAGATCGAGGCCGAGTGGAACGCCGGCATGATGAGCACGTTGGCCGGCCCGGACAGGCGGCAGAACGGGTAGGCCGCCATGAGATCGGGATTGAGCGCGACGTCGGCGGCCATCTCGCCGTCATATTCGAAGTCGACTCGGCGCTGATCGAGCAGGCGCACCGCGCCCTGCACGTGCGCCGAGCGCTCGCCCGGCGGATGGCCGAAGGTGGAGAACGCGAGCAGCGCCAGCCGCGGCTCATAGCCGAGGCGCCGCGCCACGCCGGCGGCTTCCACGGCGGTTTCCGCCAGCATCTCGGCATTCGGCATCTCGGTCACGGCGGTGTCGGCCACTAGCACGGTGCGTCCCCGTGCGAGCACCAGCGACACGCCGATCAGCCGGTGGCCCGGCTTGGTGTCGATGCAATGCCGCACCTCGCCGAGTGCAACCGAGAAATTGCGCGTGACGCCGGTCACCATGGCGTCGACGTCGCCCAGCGCCACCATACAGGCGGCGAAATGGTTGCGGTCCTGGTTGACCAGGCGCTGGCAGTCGCGGATGAGATAGCCCTGGCGCTGCAGCCGCTCGTACAGATAGGCGGCGTAGTCGGGATTGCGCCGCGACAGCCGCGCATTGATGATCTCGACGCCTTGGCCGAGCTCGACGCCGAGATTTTTTGCCGTCTCGCGCACCCGCTCCTCGCGGCCGACCAGGAAGGCACTGCCCATCCCCTGCTGCACGAAGCTGGCGGCCGCGCGGATGACCTGCTCCTCCTCGCCCTCGGCGAACACCACGCGCTTGGGCGAGCGGCGCAGCCGCTCGAACACCCGCGCCAGCACGCCCGCGACCGGGTCGCGCCGCGAGCGCAGGGCCTGCTTGTAGGCGTCCATGTCGACGATCGGCTTGCGGGCGACGCCGGAATCCATGGCCGCCTTGGCGACCGCAGGCGGCACGAACGAGATCAGGCGCGGATCGAACGGCACCGGGATGATGTATTCCGGCCCGAAGCGCAGACGCCGCCCGGAATAGGCGGCATCCACTTCGTCAGGGACATCTTGTCTCGCCAGCGCCGCCAGCGCTTCGGCCGCCGCGATCTTCATCTGGTCGTTGATGGTGCGCGCGCGCACGTCCAAAGCGCCGCGGAAAATGTAGGGGAAGCCGAGCACATTGTTGACCTGGTTCG
>Ga0075423_10007218_pt1 | contig 10484 bp, 9 predicted proteins | sample SoiMethybrSBSTD2_FD_80114 | JGI IMG/M metagenome (GOLD analysis project Ga0075423, IMG submission 80114) | Bulk soil microbial communities from a Populus tree surrounding site in Tennessee, USA - Soil MetaG P. TD hybrid SBSTD2 | ecosystem: Environmental > Terrestrial > Soil > Tree plantation...
GGCTGACTGAGTGATGCCCGACACTTCCGGAGTCGCACTGCCCGAGACATTGACGGTCCAAGTCGCAGTTTGGCTGATATCCTGGGGCTGTTGGCCTCCCGCAAGAGTAGATTTCACCACTTTGCGCCGTTTGTTCGCCAAAATCCGTGAGCGGAGTCGAAAGCCAGCACTGAGCGAGGCCGAAGGGTTGAGGTGCTCAGCGGGCGTCCAAGCCCGCTGTCGAAATCCCGAGCGCAGTCGAGGGAGCCCGAGGACCTCGCGTTTCTTAACACCCCCACGGATCCAGAGGGAAATCTCTCAACGACTTGTCATTCCGACGCCGGGCGCCGCGGAGGCAGCGGGACTCTGTTTTCCTCCAAACCCGCTGCCCGGCGCGGCATTCCGCCGAAGACCTTGACACAAAAAAGGCCCAAATGGGAGTAGAATGCCGCCCATCTTCCAGGAGGCCGTTATGCGCCCCACCAGCCTTTTCGCCCGCCGCCCCATGGTTTGCGCCTTTTGCGTTGTGGGATTCGCCCTCGTTCTCTCCCTGGGTTGTGGAACCACCACGCACGATCTGAAGGCCAGCTTCGGCAGCAGCTTCGACCCGCCGGTACTCAACGTACTCGAACCCACCACCGTGCCGGTCAACAGCACCCCCTTCGTCATGACGTTGCACGGACACAACTTCGGTGGCGATGCCACCGTGTTCTGGAACAAGGTCCCGCACATGGCTCGGTTCGTGAGCTCGGACGAACTGCAGGTCTCCATCACCGCCGACGACCTCACCATTTTCGGACTGGTTCAGGTCTACGTTCAGACCGCGGGGATGACCTCCAACACGGTGGACTTTGACGTGACGGCGAATTGAGTCGGGAAGGGCCCATGTGGGTCGGCACTCTTGTCAATGTGCGCGACCCTCTTAAGGGTGTCGTTTTCCTTTTTCCGCGCGGTCATGGCGCTCCTCCCGCACCCGAGATCACGCCAAAACGACCACGCAACTCTTGGTGTGCTTCCAGGACTTGATGCGGCGCAACGAACTCCCGGCGTGAGGTCGTGTGTGAAAATGGCAGTGTACCGGTCGATTTGGTGAGCTCTCAAGAAAGACGCAATGCCCGAGTGAAATTGATTCCATGACAGTGTCGGCTCCCAGGCCCGAGTAAAAGTTGGTGGTGCTGAAGCCAACCAACAGGCTCGGGAGAAAGGATCCGAACAATGATCATTAATAGGTAGATTTCGAGCGCATCGGCCGACCAGGCTGAGTCTGTCTGATTGAAGTCTGAGGTCGAGAGAGTCACGTCGGTTTCACCTGGACTAATTCGGAGTGATGACGACTCCAACTCTTTAGGTTTGCCAAGTCGACCGTGGGCGCAATCGAAACTTTTGCCCTTCGAATAGAAATTCCGGTACGGCGGCAGACACTGCTTCCCACGACGTAACCTAGAGTGCTCCCGCGGTGACATCACTGGCCCAGTGCCTGTTTTGCCTCAGCCGAGTAATGCTTACGAAGCTGGCAACACCATAACCGAGAATCCCTGCTTTCCAACCGTAGTATCGCTGCAAGACCGTCGCAATCATGAAGGTAGTCGATGCATGCCCTGACGGAAACGACTGATCGTTGCTTTTATCCGGGCGGGTCCGACCTATGGCGAACTTCAGTCCTTGGGTGATGCCCTGTTCAATAACCAGGCCCTGGGCGAACGAATAGGTAAGGGAATGAAACCGATTGTTTTGAGATCGATTCCCCACGAAATTAGCCGACGTGAGTCACCGAGTGTTTAGATTTTTGCCTTTGTGACAGACCCACCGCTCCCCCCGCGGCGAGTGGACGGCATTTATAACGGTAGTCTCACGTTGGGAACCGTTAACCCTGTCACTCTTAACAGGCCTTTTCGCTCGCACCTTGGCTTTAAAGTCTGGATCGGTTGTGGAATTTATTCGCCGTGGCTCCATGGGCAATTCAAGTGACAGACCGGCCTGGTTCCTACTAACGCGACACTGGGTGAGTCTCGCAGGCATCGCTCTACTGGCAACGGCTGTAATTTCGTGGCTCTTTGTACTGCCACAACAGATTCGTGGTCACGTTGATAACCCCTACGTTGGAATCGTGGTTTTTCTTCTGCTTCCGGTGATTTTCTTCGCCGGGTTAACGCTGATTCCATGTACCTACCCGAACAATCTTGGTCACACGGACTTTCCAGGATGTTTCCGTTGCCATGACGGGTCACACACGACGGCAGATGGCCAAACGATTTCTCAGGACTGCAGTGCGTGTCATGAGCCTCTCGCGATGGAAGAAGCGTCTCCGGAAATCATGAAGACCCTGGGCATAGCAGAGCGAATTTCGAAAATACAGAAACAATGACAGGTGACGATACGAACTAACCGCAGATTATGTACGGAGTGGATCAAATCAAGGAGGGGAATATGAAAAGCAAGCACGTGTTGGCAGTGATTGCGATGTTCCTAATTGCATTCACTGGGTCCTTGGTCGCGGAAGATGGAGCGGCGCTCTACAAAAAAAAGTGTTCCGGCTGCCACGGTGCAAGCGGAGAAGGCAAGCCTACTGTCAAGGCTCCAGCGCTGAAGGGCACGACCTTGGAAGCGAACCAAATTGTGGAACACACCATGAAGGGTGAAGCGAATAGCAAGCCGCCTCACAACAAAGCGATTGCAGGACTGAATGACGAGCAAGCCAAGTCGATCGCAGACTTCGTGAAGACGCTCAAGTAGGAAGTGCTCATGGAGGATAAGAACGCCTCCACCTGCTGAATTAAGCGACTCTGTATACCGAGAGCACCGCGGTCTGCGGATTGTTTGTTGAGAAGGAGGCAGGTCGGGCCTATGACTTGGACACGAGCAGTAATGATGATGGCTGTGCTGGCGCTTGCGGTGGTTACGACGTCAGCGCAAACAAATCTTGCGAAATCGCCTTCGACGGCAACGGATCCCGCGATCCAGACGCGGGACAAGACCGCCCCAAGCACACAAGAGGTCAAGACGGCTGACACCAAGGCCGATGGCGATTATGTCGGTAGCGACACCTGTGTCACCTGTCACGAGGACCAAAGCCGGCGCTACAACCGAACAGCAATGGGAAAAGCCATGGCGCACCCGCACACTCCCGATGAGGCTCGCGGTTGCGAGTCCTGTCACGGCCCTGGCCGTGTGCACGTCGAGGCAGGCGGTACCAAGGAAACGATTCCGGTCCGCTTTACCGAAGACTCTAAGAACACAGTAGCCGAGAAGAACTTTGCCTGCCTGCAATGTCATTCCCGCAGAAATCAACTGTTTTGGAGGGGCAGCCCGCATGAATCGCGGGCTATGACATGCGTGGATTGCCATCAGGCACATCAGGACCTTCATCCTTCTTTGTCCCACGAGGCACGCTTCAATGCGCCGCTCACGGAAAACGAGAGCCTAAAAGAAACTCAACCTGAGCTTTGCCTTCGGTGTCACCAGATGCGAAGAGCGCAGTTGCAACGCTCCTCGCACATGCCCTACCGCGAAGGCAAAGTGACTTGCACCAGTTGCCATAACCCGCATGGCACGCCGAATCCCAGTCAGCTTCGGCAGACCACGATCAACGAGAACTGCCTGAGTTGCCACACCGAACGGCGTGGTCCGTTCCTCTGGGAGCACCCGCCAGTGATGGAGAACTGTGTTAACTGCCATGAGGCGCATGGCTCCAGCAACCCGCAATTGCTAAAAATGCGGATGCCGAGGGTGTGCGATTCCTGCCACGACAGCAGTCGTCACCCAACGACTCCAACCCTGCTTAATTCCGTCCGCGACTTCAATCGTGGCTGCACAAACTGCCATTCATCGATTCATGGATCGAATCATCCGTCAGGCAACGCATTCCTGAGGTGAGAAGGGAGAGCAAAATGAAATCGCAAGAGATCCGTCAGTCGATGAATCTGACCTTTGCTCTCCTGCTCGTTTCGATGGCGGTTTTTGCGCAGGAGAAACCGGCAGCAGAAAAGCCCGCGGATGATAAGCCTGCCGAGACGAATGTTGTCGAGTTCGGTGTGCGATACCGATGGGGCGATGTCTATGGACGACCTGACTTAATGCTCGGCCCTGGGGGGCCTTCGCCATCAGGTAATCCGTCGATCACTCCCGGATGTTTGGGTTGCGGAACTGCGTTTGATCCTTTATTGCGCACGTCGAAGTATGAGGAATATCGAGATCTCCGCAATGGGTTCTTCGTCCGTAAACTGGATGCCACTTTTGATAATCTCCTTGGCTCGACCAATTATGTAAGGCTGCAGTCACAGAAGACCCTCTATAACGACCAGAGCTACCTGGCAACGTTCGGGCAATATGGCAAGTTCAAGTTTCAGTTCCGCTATGACGAGATTCCCCACGTTTACAGCAACACAACACGGACGCTCTTTGTTCAGAGCTCGCCAGGTGTCTGGAGTTTTCCGTCGGCGATCCGATCTACGCTACAAGCCAGCCCGTCTACGAATCTGCCGTCTTTGATCGCCGGCACGGGAACGAATGCGCAGCAAGGCCTGGTAACAAATTTCAACTTTATTACCCCTAGTATCACCCGCAAGGCGGGAACGATTTCAGGTTCTTACGACCTTAGCTCAAATTTCAATCTGAATGCGATGTACTGGCGCGAGAGCCAGAACGGCCTCCGGCCCATTGGTCTGATCATGAACTCCAGCCCGAGCGCCAGCGCCACGTCTGGGTTTGGAGTCGAACTTCCCGAGACCATCAGCTACTTCAATAATCTGGTACGCGTTGGTGGGGAGTACGGCAAACGTGATTGGGGCGTTGAAGCAGCTTATGTAGGGTCCTTCCTGCAAGAAAACATTCCGTCGATGACCTGGGACAATCCCTTCATCCTGACTCAGCCGGTGGGCGCAGAAGTAAAAAGTCCCACCACCGGGCGCTCGAGTTTGTATCCCAGCAACCAGGCTCACTATTTGGATTTGGCTGCCGCAACCAACCTGACCAAGTACATGCGCTTGCAGGCGGTCATAAGCCCGGGCTGGCTTCGTCAGGACGAACGGTTCCTGCCCTATACGACCAACGACGCGATTACCGGGTGTGGCGGGACACCAGGCGCTTCATGCACCACTACGGCCTCACTGCCCGCAGCAAACCTGGAAGGCAGCAAGCAAACTTTAGCGATGAACTTCACTCTCGTCAGCCTGCCATGGAAGAACTTCCAGATCAAAGCGGGCTATCGTCACTATGATTACAACAACAATACTCCGGTGCACACCTTCACTCCGACGGAAGGCGATGCTTCCAATCCGGGGAGCGGAGACGAGAACACTCCTTTTGGTTTCAATCGTAAGAATTTCGAGTTAACGGGAAACTGGTTCTTTGCAAAGAAAAGTTCAGCCAAGCTTGGCTACCAAGTGGAATGGATGGACCGCTCTCACCGGGATGTAGAACATTCCGTGGAGCACACGTTTTTGGGAGCGGTTGATGTGGCACACTGGAAGGACCTGTTGTTCCGGTTATCGTATCGACACTCGGTCCGCGACCCTGATGCATACCAGGATGATCAATCCAGTGATCCGATATCGGGCGCTCCCATTTCATGCAACAGCAGCAGCCTGGCTTTCACTGGCGATCAGCGCTGCAGCCGGAGATTTGACGAGTCCCATCGGGTAAGAAACCGCGGTGACGGGCTGATCGAGTACGATTTCTCTGACAGACTCAGCTTTTCCGCGTTCGGCGGAACCACTCAGGACGATTACAACCAACGAGGCAACGCCAACAGCTCGACTGCTCTGAATTTCCTGACGGGTGCAGCGGCAACAACGAGTCCTTACTATCTGTACGGAATTCTGAAGGATATCTCCTATAACTACGGTCTCGACGCAGATTTCACCCTGTCGCCACAGGTGTCGTTGTTTGCCGAGTACTCTCGCGAGCACAACTACAGACGGATGATCTCGCGAAATCGCACGCCCGCCGATACTGGCGAGGATATTTTGACCTGCGCCGGTTGCGATACCGCGAACAACGATTGGGAAAGCACCACTCCAGAAAAGGTAGACATCTGGACAGCAGGTGCAGATACTTACGTGGGAAAAAAGATATCACTTACGACTTACTATTCGCTCACCGCCGGACACTCGGATACCTTATCGCATTTCCTGGGAATTAATGGCATCGATCCGGGCACTGGCACCGACTGTTCGAATTCGGGCTCCTCGTTTTGCCGGTTCCTTCTGGTCGGCACGACGGCCGCCACCGACTACCCGGAGAGCGTCAGCCGCACACATGAAGTTGTCGCGGTTTTCAAATACAAGCTGACGCGAAACATCATGCCAAAGATCGAATTCCGCTATCAGCAGTTCGACAACAAGGATTTCCAGACCTCACCCATGACGCAATACTTAGGTTGCATGAGTCCGGCACCCACATCTACGGCAGTGCCAGGATGTCCGGTCCAGACGATCAGCAGTACGACGTCCCCCACACCCGTTCTGAGCCCTAACGGCGCCATTCCGTTCTACCCGTACTTCCAGGTGGGTGATACGTCGGCAGCGCGGTACTTGTTTCTGGGTGTAGACCAGCCGTCCTACAGGGCCTACTACATCTCGGCAACGTTGGAGTTCCACTTTTAACGATTCCGATACAACCGTTCTGGTTATGGTGAACGCCAGTCGAGAAGCGCGCTGGTGACCAAGCTGGATTCGTGCCAGTGATTAGGTACTTGTGATGGTTATCACCTACATCAGAAAATGCATCCAAGGATGCGGAGATTTCACTTCGTCAGCATCCTCGCAGGCTCCTGAAACGGAAGATCCACAGTGATCGGACTATGGTCGGAGATCGGCTCCGGCAAGCAGTTGTTCAGATCGCTGAGCGTTCGAGCGAAGTGGGGAGCAAAGAGGTACGATCCCTTCGGATCACGTGGATCCCTGAGGCCAGATTTTACGAAGATCCAATCGAGCTTGAACTTTGCGATTCGGACCTTTCCCCAGATCAGTTCGGTCACAAAACTCGGAGTAAAGCCTTTGCTTCCCCGCTCGTTCGAATTTCCAAGAGTGCCAGATCTCCCATTGACGGTCCGCTCAGGTACGCCTCTGAAGTCAAAAGCCGTGCCATCTCCAAAGCGGAATCGCTCCAATGTATCGAAGAGTCCCCGCTCAAGGTTCGGGGATGCACCAGGGATATTCGCCGATGTGGGGTCGATCTGGTATTGAATTCCCGAAAGCGATCTCACCGCCTTGGCGCCCATGTAGATCAAGCCCAGCCCTGTAGCCCACTGGACGCCTTTGGTTGTCCAAAAATCCGTGCTCCCATAACGCTTGTAGAGCATGTTCTCGACGCTGGTTGGAGTTGAATCTGAGCCCGTTGTGTTCAAGTCCCCAGCAACGATCACTGGGTGACGCACTTCTTGAATTTGATTCAACAACTGCTCCATCTGTTGGCGACGGACTTTGGGCTTCGCCCGATTCTCGAGATGGGTGGAAACGATAATGATTCGTTCGCCAGGGGCTCCGGGAACGTCGAGGTCGACATACAGCGCGGTTCGCTGTCCGCGCCTGACTTCCCGCAACAGGTCCTCTCCGACCAACACTGCTGCTTTACGCTTTCCTTTCTCCAAGGGCCGAATCTGGCTCTCTTTAAACCAATCGTAACCAACCGTGAACGGCACTAGACGCGCAGAACGAATCGGATATCGGGAGAGCACCGCATTACCATGTAACGCCCGGACGCGGTCTCTGTCGACGTTGAACTCTTCTACTAATTGCTGACGGGCTTGTTCACTCTCGCCATCATCGAAGGTGTCCGTTCCCAACTGTTTTGGGTCGACCTCCAGAAATTCCACTCCGTATGCCCAATTCATGTCCAGCGTCTGTGCTAGTTCGCGCACGATTTCGCGATATTGGGTGCGCTTGACTCCCCAATCGACTTCGTTCAGAATCCAAACATCCGCAGCCTTCAAGGTCTCGATCTCCTGCGGAATCCTCTGCAAGTCGACATCCCGAATCCTCTTGCCGGTTTCTTTTGCCTGTTTACGTTCCTCCCTGACCTTGGCCATGAAGCGGTCACTGTCGGTCAGGAGTAGTTGAATATCGTCGAGTTCGAGCCCTCGCTCAACATTCCAAAACGCAACGCGGAGCACAGGACCCAATCGATCCGCTATTAGAGGGCGTGACCTGGCACCACGGTAAAAAGCCTCGTTATTGATAAAAGGAGTGGTGGTCAACACTCGAAGCTTATCAGTCAGTTTTGGAGTCAGTCCCCGCTGCAGGCTGAGCTGAACGAGTTCCTCATAAGAAAACAGCGGGGGCATCGACTCTCGAACATAGTCTTCAGCCTGTAAGGATGCGACTCCAATCAGAGTGACACACAAGGAACGAAGAAACCGGCTCCGGAAATTCATCCTCGTCACAGGAGACTCTCTCTTTCGACTCCGGCTACGTTGCATGTTTGTCCAGCGTAACAAAATGTCAATTTAAATTTTGCTCATATCGATGAGTCTCCACACACTACTGGCACGACCAACATGGCAGGTCATCGGCCAGGTGTCGGATGGACTGGAAGCAGTCCAAAAGGCCAAGATCTGCAACCAGACCTCATTGTTCTGGATATCGGGCTACCAACGATAAATGGAATCGAGGCCGCGAGGCGAATGCGCACTGCGGCTCCCGATTCGAAAATCCTCTTCTTGAGCGAAAACAGTTCGGTCGAGATAGCAGAAGAAGCTTTTCGCACGGGCGCCACCGGTTATGTAGTCAAGTCGACGGCTGCGCAGGAACTTTCGCCCGCTTTGGACGCGGTTCTTCAAGGGGATCGGTTGGTTGGCCCTGGCTTGGCTGACCGCGACACGATTAGCTTAAGGGATGGGATTTCTGGCAGACGTAGCCACCAAATCGAATTCTACAAGGGAGACTTTTTGTTCGTAGATGACTTTGCTACCACTATCGAAGCGGCGCTTAGAACTGGAAGCGCGATGGTCGTGATAGCAAGCGAATCGCATCTCGCCATTATTGAGCAAAGATTGAGATCAGATGGCGTGGACGTTGATGCTGCGGTCGAACGGAAGAGCTATATGCCCCTAGAGCTTAACGACTCCCTCTCGACTGTTGACGGACATGCCGCCGGGAGGTCAATTGGAGATGCCTTCAGTCTCATCGCAGAAATGGTTCTGGCCGCCAAGAAAGAACACTTCCATGTTGCCGTGGGTTGAGAATGCGCACCCGCCTTGTGGGCACAAGGCAAAGAGGATGCGGCGATTCAGCGGGAACGCCTCTGGGACGAGTTAGCCAAAACGGACGACATTGATGTTCGGTGCGGTTGCGTACTAGAAAGGTTTGACCGCGAGCAGGAGAAAGACATTGTCGAAAAAATCTGTGCGGAACATTCGGCCGTTCATTCATGGGCGAAAATGAGTTTTTCACTTCGGAGCTGAACTTGGTCTGTTAGCTGGCTGCCTGCCGAGAAGCGTCCTCTGAATTGAAAGGGACATGAACATGAATAGTTGTTCCTCCTCCGAGTTTGGATTCGATGGTAATGGTTCCATTCACCAGCCGGACTCGCTCCTGCATGCTCGTGAGGCCTAAACCTCTGCCTTGCTTTGCTTCTTCGAGGTCGAACCCAATGCCTAAATCGCTGATGTTGAGAAGCAATTCATTTGAGGACTCCGCCAGTTGCACATCAACCTGTTTGACTCCACTGTGCTTGACTGCGTTGTGGAGGGCTTCCTGTAGCACTCGGAATAGGCAAAGGCCGATTTCGAACGGTAAAGGATGAGCCACACCAGTTCTGAAGTCGACCTCCATTTCTTGGCGTTCAGCAAACTCCTTGCACCAGCTTTTCATGCCCGCCACCACACCTAGATACTCCAGTCTTGAGGAGTGCAACTCGTGAGAGAGGGCCTGGACGTCGTTCGAAATCTCGGCCACTTCGCGTCGGAGATCCTGCACACGGTTCCGAAGCGTCCAAGGATCGTCCCCAAGTTGTTCGAGTTCCACTGCCAACATCGCCAGTCGTTGGTTGATGTCGTCGTGAAGTTCTCTCCCGATCCGTGCGCGTTCCCGCTCTTGCGCTTGAATGAGCATGCTGCTCACAGTGGACATCGCCTCTTCCGCCTGTTTGTGCTCAGTGACATCTGCCACCATCCCAACCACTCGCACCAACTTTTGCTCCCTGTCGAAGAAGCCACGGCCGCTACTTTTCAACCAAACGACTCCGCCAATAGGACGGAGGAAACGGTACGTAACTTCACTTGTCGGGTTCTCCGGAGTCAGTGCGGCAACCGCCTCAAGGAATGCTGAGCGGTCAGCTGGGTGGATTCCGTCAAGGAAGTGCTGATAGGTAAAACGCTCAGGTTCCGTCAGCCCGAGGATCTTGGCATATTCCGAGGACCTCACAACCGTCCCTGTCGGTAGATGATTCTCATAGGCATAGACTTTTCCCGCCTGAGCTGCCAAGTCAAACCGTTCTTCACTTTCGCGCAGTGCTTCTTCCGTCCGCTTACGCTGGGTGATGTCACGGGCAATTTTGGAAAAACCCAC
>Ga0075423_10007219_pt1 | contig 10484 bp, 15 predicted proteins | sample SoiMethybrSBSTD2_FD_80114 | JGI IMG/M metagenome (GOLD analysis project Ga0075423, IMG submission 80114) | Bulk soil microbial communities from a Populus tree surrounding site in Tennessee, USA - Soil MetaG P. TD hybrid SBSTD2 | ecosystem: Environmental > Terrestrial > Soil > Tree plantation...
TCGCATCCTCGAAGCTCTTGGTCGACGTCGCGCTGATTTCCGAGACCTTGGCAACTGACATTGACGCCTCCTGTCAGACAGTGAGATAGCCATCATCCGCCCGCTGCGTTGGGTGGCGCAAGCGGGAGCACAAAAGGGATGACCTTTAATCGAGATGTCGCTGTTCGCCGACGGCATGAGCCTCGCGCATCCAGGAAATGAACGCCTCGTCGATGTCCGACGACGACTCCAGGCGGAATGTATGCAGATGATTCCTGGGCGAGAACGTCTGGATCAGCCGGAATCGCGGATGCTCGAGCCGCCGGGCGAGGACGACATGTCCGTCAATCCAGCGCCGCCGCGGCGTGAGCTGGGCGAAGGACATGCGGACCTGGAAGGCGATTCGTGTCTTCTCGGGCAGCACTTTGACCCTGCCCAATGACGTAATCACCTTGGCCGCCCGATCGTACAGGGCTCGGATCTCCGGCGGTTTGCCGGCGAAATGATGCTCGAGGTCGTGCGTCCCGCAAGCGTGAGACTGATTGCGGTTGGCGAAATCCCGCCCGCATTCCGGGCAGCGCCAGAGCGGAGGCTTCCGCATCCTGAATGTCGAGATGATACGAGATCTGCTGGTATCTGCGACAATCGAGCCGGACGTGAACGATGGCGATTGACGAGGCGCTTGCCCCTATACTCTTCATCGCGCTCATTGCCGCGGTGTGCTGGCGGTTGTATCGGCGCCGCCGAAACATCGGCTCGGCGGCCGTGGGATCGGTCTACGACCTGCTGAACGAGGACCGCCGGAACGCCGTCGAGATCGTGGTCGAGGAGCGGGCCGAAGCGCGCGACCCGGAGGACAAGGACGGCAACCTTCCCGACCTCGAGCGCCGCGTGCGCTAGGCCTTCGCCAGAGATGAACGACGCATCCCTGACCGTCTCAGGATCAGCAGGACCCGTGCTCGGCGCCGAGCGAGTCCGTGCGATGGATACGCTGCGCGGTGTCGCCGTGCTCGGCATCCTGCTGATGAACATCCTGGCCTTCGCGTATCCGTTCGCCGCCAGTTTCGATCCGACCGTCGCCGGCGGGGTCACCGGCGCGAACCTGTGGATTTGGGCCGTCAACACCGCGCTCTTCGAAGGAAAGATGCGCGCGATCTTTTCGATGCTCTTCGGCGCCGGCATGCTCGTGCTCACGTCCAGGCTCGAAGAGCGCGGCCTCGGCGCGCACGCCGCCGACATCTATTACCGTCGCCTGCTCTGGCTGTTCGCGTTCGGATTGATCCACGCCTATGTGATCTGGTGGGGCGACATCCTGTTCTTTTACTCGGTGCTCGGTCTGTTTCTCTTTCCGTTCCGTCGACTGTCGGCGCGTTCTCTGATCGTCGCCGGTGTTGTGCTGCTGCTGATCGGCGCAGGCCGAAGCCTGTCGAGCGCGATCGAACTGAACGCGATCAAAGCTGCCGCGCACGCGGCAGACGTTGCCGCGGCCGGCGGCCGACTGCTCAGTGACGATCAAAAAGCGGCGCAGAAGGCATGGAAGGATCGCGTCGAGGGGGCGCGGCCGCGGCCTGACGATCTGAAACGCGAGACCGACGCCTATCGTGGCACCTACGCAAGCGCCTTCCGTCAACGCGTCGGCTTTCTCGTTCCCGGCCACCCCAACTGGCTCTATAACTTCTTCATCTACGACATCGGCGGCATGATGATTCTCGGTATCGGGCTCATGAAGCTTGGGGTGTTCACGGCGCGGCTGTCATACAGGGATTACGCGCTGCTGGCGATCGTCGGCTACGGCGTCGGCGTGCCAATGGCCTCATTGGCGGTGAGCCGGGACATCAGCAGCGGATTCGATCCCGCCACGGTGGCGCTCGGATCGACGCTCCACGCGATTGCGCGGCTTCCAGTCGCGCTCGGGCACGTCGCCGTCGTCATGCTCGTCTGCAAGGCCGGCGTGCTTCGCTGGATCACGTCGCCGCTGGCTGCGGTTGGACAAACCGCCTTCAGTGGTTACATCCTCACGAGCCTGATCTGCACGACGATTTTCTACGGCTACGGCTTCGGCCAGTTCGGATACCTGCAGCGCTATCAGCTCTACCTGATTGTGCTCGGCGTCTGGCTGTTCCTGCTCGTCGCGAGTCCGCTGTGGCTCGCGCGTTTCCGCTTCGGTCCGCTTGAATGGGCCTGGCGTTCGCTGACCTACGTCCAGCGCCAGCCAATGCGGCTCTCTCAATCGGTGCCTGGGCCGGTTGCAGCGTTGTGATCCGCCGAGGAACGGTCGCGGCGGTGTATCGTCGCGACAGGCCGACGCATTACCGTGGTAATATGGCAGTATGACTCTCGCGAAATCCAAGCTAACTGCCCAGGGACAGATTTCCGTTCCCGTCGAAGTTCGACGACGGCTTGGTGTCGGGCCAGGGTCGGTTCTGGAATGGGACGAGCAGGGTGAACAGATTGTCGTCCGTCGTGCTGGACGTTTTACCTCAGAGGATCTGCATCGCGCCGTCTTTCCCGAGGGTGTGGGCAGACGACGCTCGCTCCGAGAGTTGAAAGCAGGCGTTCGCCGGTCAGTGAGGAAGCGTCGTGCGCGCGGTTGATACCAACGTCGTCGTGCGGCTGATTACGCGCGATGATGTGAGCCAAGTGGCTGCGGCCGAGTCATTCGTGGAGCGGGGTGCCTGGGTGTCACACGTCGCGCTGGTCGAGGCCACTTGGGTGCTCGATGCTGTTTACGATCGCGCGCCGGCTGAGATTGCCACTGCAGTCGAGATACTCCTCAACCATGACCGACTCACCATCCAGGATGAGGAAGTCGTAACCGCCGCTCTCCAGCGGTTTCGACAGCGGCCCGCCATTGGGTTTTCGGACTGCCTGATATTGGAAATCGGTCGGAAGGCTGGTCATGGTCCCCTTGGAACTTTCGATCGCGCTCTCGCGAAACTACCTGGTACCGAGCGGCTCTAGTCCTTCACCTCGCGCGCCAGCGTCGTCCGTCCCACTCCCAGGTCGTGTCGGTCGAGCCCTGCAGTCCTCCATACAGAACGGTGACCTGGCGCGCGGCGTCGTAGACCATCATCGGCTGGTAGCGATGACCGGGAGTTGGACCAGTGAGCGGAATCTCGCTCCATTGCCTGCCGTCCCATTGCCACATGTCGGTAAGCGGCGCGTTCGAATGCGCAGCGCTCCACACGAATGCAGCGCCGGCGGGGGTGGATTGTGTACAAATCCTCTATGAGCATTCCTCACGACGTCATCCTCAAGCGGTTCGAGGCGCCAGACGAAACACGTCACATGGTGAAGGGCCGATTCGAGATCGTCAGGCTCGGCGGCGTGACGATCGGGCGCGCAACCTACGAGCCGGGATGGAAATGGTCGCTTCACGTCGGCCCTGGCGTCGGCGCTGCGCGCTGCAACGTCGAGCACGTCGGGCTGGTCTTGTCAGGCACCGCGACCGCGGCGTTCGACGACGGGCGTGTGATCGAGCTGAAGGCGGGCGAGCTTTTCTACATTCCGCCGATCCCGCACGACAGTTGGGTCGTTGGCGATGCCCCGTACGTCTCGCTGCATTTCCTCGGCGCCGATGCGTACGCCGCCGCCAAATCGGAAAGCGTGTCGAAGAAAAGATGAAGAATCGATTACAGTAGCCCGGATGCATCTGTCGCGGACCGCGTTCGTCGGATTGTTGCTCTCTTTGGCGGCTCCGGCCCCACTGGATAGTCAGGCACCAGCGTCGCCGCCGCCCGCGGTTTCGGCGCCGCTCGCCGACTTCGAGGGTCTCTACGACTATCGCGACGGCGCCACGCTATACATGGTGGCCCGCGATCAGCAGCTGTTCGCGGTGATCGGAGAATCCAAGTACCTGCTGCGCCCTTCCGATCGGGACACGTTCCTGAATGGCAGCGGCGACGCGATCCCGTTCACCCGGGACGGATCCGGGCGCGTCGTTGCGTTCACCGAGCGCGGCGATAAGTTCGCTCGCCGCTCGCCATCCGTTCCGAACGAGGTCCGTGCGTTGTTCATCCCGCGGCCGAGGGGACCCGATGGCGCGGCGCCCCTCTATCGCTACACTCCACCTCCGGCGCTGGCCGATGGCCTCGATGTCGGCAGGGCTGACGCCGCTGGTCTCTCGCCGGCGCTCGCGGAACGTGTCGTCAACGGCATCACCGACGCGACGTTTCCGGAGGTCCGCTCGATTCTGGTCTATCACCGCAATCGACTGGTGATCGAGGAGTATTTCTACGGCTACGATCGCGACCGCCCGCACAAAATGCGATCGCTCACCAAGAGCGTGGCTGCGCTGCTCGCGGGCGTTGCCGTCGACCGTGGGCTGCTGCGCGCCGACGAGCCAGTGCTCACGAGGCTCGGCTATCCGGCCTACGCCAATCCGGATCCGCGGAAGGCGCGCATCACGCTCGTCGATATCTTGAGCAATCAATCCGGCCTGGCGTGCGACGACCACGACGGCCGATCGCCCGGCAACGAGTCGAAGCTGTACGAGACGGCTGACTGGCCCAAGGCATTCGTCGATCTCCCGATGCTCGCCGATCCTGGTACCGTCGGACGCTATTGCTCGGGCGGATTCTTCACCACCGGCCGAATCATCGAGCGGGCGGCAGGAAAGCCGCTGGCGGAGTTCGCGGACGAGGCGCTGTTGTCCCCGCTTGGCCTCCGCCGTCAGGACTGGAAATGGAACTTCACCCTCGACCGCAGTCAGCGCGACGAGTTCGGACAGATCTATTTGCGGCCGCGAGACATGTTGAAGCTCGGTCTGCTCATTCAACAGCGCGGCGTTTGGCGGGGCCGACGCGTCGTCTCGGCGTCGTGGATCGAGAAGGCGATTGCGGCGCAGTCACGGGTTGACGACAGTGACTACGGCCTCGGGATCTGGCATCGCTGGTACGCCGTCAAGACGAAGAGCGGGGATCGGCGGGTCGACACCATCATGCTCTCCGGAAACGGCGGGCAGAAGGTCTACCTCGTGCCCTCGCAGGACCTCATCGTCGTGTTCACCGGTGGCGCGTTCAACATCGAGTCGCCGGTGAACGAGATCATGGCGCGGGTGTTGTTGCCAGCATTGGTCGAGACGACTGGCGTGATCGCGCAGACGCCGCCGCTCAATTTGACGCTCAAGACGAACAGTCCGCTCGAGCAGCGCAAGAAGTCGCAGATCGAGCGGTTGGCCACCACCTACGATCTCAAGAAGTACACCCTCACTCGCGACATCGTCATCGAGCAGGGTGCCACCCCACACTCGAGGCCGGTGCTCACGCTGAATGGGCGCTTCCTGGATGACGACGACCGCGCGTTATCGCAGTACGTGCACGAACAGGCGCACTGGGTGCTGGGCGAGCGCCACAAGGGGGACATGCGTAACCTGTTTCGAGATCTGTCCGCCGCGTTTCCACGGCTCCCGACGGAACCGCCGCAAGGATCCGCCGGCGTGCAGGATTCGTACTTCCACCTCGCGGTCATCATGCTCGAGTGGCAGGCGCTCGAGCAGCTGGTTGGTGCCAGCCGGGCGAAGACGGTTGAAGAGTTCAAGCAGGGCGATCACTACACGGCGCTCTACGCGACGGTGCTGGAGCATCGGGCGACGGTCGAAGGGATCCTGAGGCGTTACGGCATCAGGTGGTAAACCAACACTCGATCAGTTTGGCGGTCGCTTCCCACCATGAAGTCGTGCGACCCGACGTCGACGAACGCGTGTTTCCTGTAGAACGCGATCGCGCGGGCGTTTCGCTCCCATACACCGAGCCAGATCGATCGACCGCCTAGCGCCCGCGCCGCATCGATCGCCGCGTCCATCAACACTGGCGCGACGCCGCGGCCGTGCCACGGGCGATCGACGTAGAAGCGCCACAGCTCGACTGGGTCCGGCTCGGTGACGCACGCCGGCATCGGGCCGTTCCGGCGCACCATGGCGAACGCGATGGTGGCGCCACCCTCCTCGGCGAGCAGCGTCAGGACGTCGGGACTCGACAACTCCACGGTTTGCTTGTCGGCGCCATAGGCGGATGCGAGGTACGCCGACATGTCCTCGACGCTGTTGTCCTGACCGAAGGTGTCACGGAACGTGCGCGCGGCGAACGCCGCGACGCCGTCCGCATCGGCCGCGTCCGCTGGTCGAATGGTGAACATCCCAGAAGCGTAATCCAGACCGCCAAACTGTCCGAGGCGCTCCAAGCACGTCCGTACGCAACGGCCGCATCTTGGTGCAAATTCACCGCTTCGGCGTCGGGCATTACATTCTCGACACGGAATCGAACTTGTTACGACCTAGGCGGCATGGGACTGTTCTCGACGTCGTCGGACGTAGCGGTCTCGCTCGGAACGGTCAATACGTCCATCTTCATGCAGGGGGCGATCGCGCTCTCGGAGCCGTCGATCGTGGCTTTCAATACCACGCGCGGGCACATCGAGGCGGTCGGCAGCGAGGCGCATGAGATGCTCGGGCGGACGCCGGGAAACATCACGCCGGTGCGGCCGATGAAGCACGGCGTGATCGCCGACTTCGATGCGGTCGAGAAGATGCTCGCGCATTTCGTCCACAAGGTTCGGCGGCGAACGTTTCCACGCGCCCGGCTCGTGATCGGCGTCCCGCCGGCAAGCACCGCCGTCGAGCGGCGCGCCGTCAAAGACAGCGCCAGCCGGATCAAGGCCAGCGAGATTTGCCTCGTAGACGAGCCGATGGCGGCAGCGATTGGCGCCGGCTTGCCGGTGACCGAGCCGACCGGCAACATGATCATCGACGTCGGCGGCGGCACCACGGACATCGCCGTTGTTTCGCTCGGCGGCGTCGTCTACGGCCGATCGCTGCGGGTCGCCGGCGGCGAGATGGACGAGGCGATCATTCAGCACGTCAAGCGCGAGCACGGTCTGCTGATTGGCGAGAGCACGGCTGACAAGATCAAGTGCGAGATCGGGTCGGCTGAACCACTCGAGAAGCCGCTGCGGATGCAGATCAAAGGCCGCCATCTCTCGCAGGGATTGCCGCGAACAGTGACCGTCACCGACGCCGAGATTCGTGAGGCGCTCTCGGAGCCGATCAAGGCGATCGTCAAAGCCGTGCGTGAAGCGCTGGAATGCGTCCCGCCCGAGCTTTCCGCCGACATCTATGACCGCGGTGTCGTGTTGACCGGAGGCGTCGCGCTGCTGAGAAAGTTCGACCGGCACCTGGCCAAGCAAACCGGACTGCGGGTCATCCTCGCCGAGCGTCCACTGGACACCGTCGTCCTGGGCGCCGGTCACTTGTTGTGCGATCGCGAGCTGCTCAACAGGGTCACCGTCGCGTAGCCGCCGTAATTCCTCCGCCGCTCTGCTCACCGTCGTAGATAATCGAGCCGATGCTTGTCGCGCTTTCGTTCATCTGGCTCACACTGGCGCAAGGCGCCGCACAACCGGTAAACGATCCTGTACCCGCGTTCGCGTCGACCGGTGCCTTCTTCGCGCTGACCGTCTCGGACATTGACGCGAGCGCTCGCTGGTATTCAGAAAAGCTCGGCCTCGCCGTCGTCATGCGCGATGTCGGTGCCGATAAGACTCGCGTCGTCGTTCTCGAGGGCGGCGGGTTGATCGTCGAGCTGATTCAGCGCGGCGACACGGCGTCTGCAAAGACTCCGGCGCCCGCAGCTGGAGACCTCCCGGTGCGTGGCTTCTTCAAGGGCGGTGCGATCGTTGCCGATTTCGACAAGACGGTCGCGACGCTGAAGGCGCGAGGTGTCGAGTTCGCCTTCGGCCCGTATCCAGCCAGAGCGACTCAGCGCGCCAACGTGATCGTCAGAGACAACGCCGGGAACTTGATCCAGTTCTTCGGCCAGTATGCGCGCTGAATCTCCTGGTCGTCATTCTTTCGGCGTCTTCGGCGTGAACCACTGCAGCACCAGATAGGTCGCCGGCGTCGAGCCGACGTTGGTCATGTTCTCGTTCTCGTTGACGGCGAAGAATACAATCGATCCTGGCCCGACCACCTGTTTGCGGCCGTCGATGTTCACTTCGACGGTTCCCTCCTTGATGATTACCAGCTCCTCCTGCGGATGACGATGCAGTGGACCGGTGTTCTCACCGGGATTGAGCGTGGTGATGTGGCCGTGCAGCTTGTCGAGCGTTGCCGTCGGCGCGTCGAAGACGTTGCGGCGTTGCCCGGTTCTGGTTGGCGTCGGCGTCAGCGTATTCCAGTCGATGACGCGTGAAGACAGCGGATCAGTGGATGGTGGCTGGGTCTCGTGCATGGTGGCGGCAATCAGAAGCAAGGTCGCGACAAGGAACGTCTTCATCGCCGCCATCATACAACCGCCGCTCTGCTATTCTTGACGCGTGACGGACGACCCTGCACGGCTACTCCAGCGCGGCGCGGGCGGCACGCCCGGCGGCATTGGTCCATTCTTCATCGGCTTCGCGATGGCCATCGCCGGAGCCTATCTGCTCCTGAACCAGGTTCAAGTCACGACTTCGTTCTGGAGCTTCGGCGCGTATGGCGGCTTCGGCTTGACGCTCGTGCCGTTGCTGATCGGCGTCGCATTCCTCTTCTACGACGGCCGTTCATTGATCGGATGGCTGCTGACCGGGCTCGGCACCGTCATCATCCTGGCCGGCATCATCACGCACCTCGACATCTATTTCCGGCAGACGACGCTGTTCAATACTCTGGTCATGCTGGTGTTGCTGTTCGGCGGCCTGGGCCTCATCGCACGATCGTTGCGCAGCGCGTGATGGAGCTGGTCTGGCCGGACAAGCAATACCTTGCGAGTTACACCGCAGCGCTCGAGCGGGGCTGGTTCCCGGACAACCTGCGCGGCGCCGAGTCGGCGGAAGAGGAGCTGCTGCGGATCGCTGCTTCGCCTGAACGATTCCTTGCGGCGCAAGTCGATCGAGATGCGGCCGCCGGCCCTTTTGCGCTGCCCGACGGCACCCTGGTGCCCAGGCTTCCAGGATACAAGCGTTGGATGTGGGACGGAGAATTCTGCGGCCTGATCGGGCTGCGGTGGAAGCCTGGAACCGAAGCGCTGCCGCCGCACTGTCTCGGTCACATTGGCTATACGGTCGTTCCATGGAAGCGACGACAGGGCTACGCGACTCGCGCGCTCCACGATTTGTTGCCCGAGGCGGCGGGCGAGGGCTTGCGCTACGTCGAGATTTGCGCGGAGGCGGATAACTTGCCGTCGCGGCGCGTGATCGAGAGCAACGGCGGTCTTCTGGTCGAGGAGTTCGTGACGCTGCCGGCGCTCGGCGCCCGGCGCGAAGTCCGCTATCGCATCGCGCTGACGGAAGTGATCTCAGGCGCGTCCGCGCATCTTCGCAAGCCACCAGCGTAAGCCGACGAAGAGGAACCGCCAGTCGTGCAGGAACTCGGGCGGCTTACCTTCGAACGCGTGCCCGACGAACTGGAGAATCCATCCGATCACGAATAGCGCCAACGCGATCATCCAGAGGCCGGAGACGAAGAACGACACGCCGGCGAGAACGATCGAGACGACGATGAGCGGAATGCCGAACGTGTGGCAGACGCGGTTGACGGGGTGCTGATGGCTCGTTGCGTACTGCGCGATCCAGTCGTCCCACGAGCGTCCACCGAGCATGGCACCTCCGTGATGCAGGCCCTTAGTCTACTGCGGCTGGGGTGTCCTCTGCAGTGAGCGTGGCGTCGCCGGAAAGCGCGCGCCTCCAATCGAGACAGTTTGTTTTTCGGCCTGTTTTGCGCGCCGCTGCTGGCATCGTCGTTGCGCTGCTCCTCTACGCCATCGCCTGTAGAGGTACGACCATGCGAACGACAATCGTGACGGCGGCGATCTGTACTGCGCTGTCATGTGCGGCGACCGCCGGAGCGCAAACGCGCGGCGGCAGCTTTCAGGGATTCGGCGGCACCACCTTCGGCACCAGCGCGACAGCGCCGACGTTCGGCGCGGGCGTGGCGATTCCGGTCGGGGACTACGTCCAGGTGGTCGGCGAGGCCGGGCGGCTGACGGACATCAAGGCGAGGCTGCTCGATGATCTGATCGATCTGTCGCCGATCGACGTCGGCTTGTCGGCCTGGTATGCCGAGGGCGGCGTGAGGTTCACCGCGTCGCGCCATTCGGCGGTGCGGCCCTACGTCGAAGGGACGGCCGGCATCGCGCGTCTGACGCCGGGCGTCGGCGCTGACGGATGGCTCGGGGCGCTGACGAATACCGGCTTGTCGTTCTTGAGTACGACCGAGCCGCTCGTCGGCGCCGGAACCGGCGTGATGTTCCAGGCCGGCGCGCTGTCCGTCGACCTCGGGTATCGCTACAAGCGAATCCTGTCGGATGGGGGGCTGTCGACGGCGTTCTCGCTAGGTCGCGGCGGCTTCGACGTGAACCAGGTCCGCGTCGGCTTGGGGGTCAGGTTTTAAAGGACCCGCTTCGGCTACCGCGGCACCTTGCGCAGCGTTCTGACGACGCGGCCGGTGGTGCCGTCTTCGAGGCGGATCATCCCTCGCACCACGTAATCGCCCGGCGCGAGTGCACCCAGGGGCACTGCGCCGGTGGCGACCA
>Ga0075423_10007221_pt1 | contig 10483 bp, 6 predicted proteins | sample SoiMethybrSBSTD2_FD_80114 | JGI IMG/M metagenome (GOLD analysis project Ga0075423, IMG submission 80114) | Bulk soil microbial communities from a Populus tree surrounding site in Tennessee, USA - Soil MetaG P. TD hybrid SBSTD2 | ecosystem: Environmental > Terrestrial > Soil > Tree plantation...
ACCCAGAATCGCCGCTTCTCGCCAACGACCATCATCTGAACCCCTTCGGTCCAACCACGGATGACACCGTCGAGGCTAAAACTCGCCGGTTGTCCTTTCGTGACGGAGCTGTCGAACATTTTCCCGTCGGTCGTCCAGCCAGTGTAGTTCACGACCACTTGCGAGTTCGGTCGAGGATGGCGAGTGCCGGTGCCTGGCGACAGGACCTTGGATACCAGACCTGTGGGTGTGCGAACGGCATCAGCCGGAGGCGCTGCAACATCCGGCGGCGCAGGGATGGATGGGGTCGAACTCGTCTCGGTTGATTGCGGTTTGTCCGAACACGACGCGATCATCAGTGCGCTGGCGACAAAAACGCACACTCGTTTGAGCATGGTCCATGATCTCAAATCCCCAGGGCAATCGCGAAGACGATTGCAATCGCCGAAAGCGCGAGAAGCGCCGCAAACAGTGGGACCGCGAACTTGAGCCAGTCGCCGTACTTCACGCCAGCGGCCGCGGTCACAGCCATGAGGGCGCCGTTGGTTGGCGTGAGAAGCTCGGTCAGCCCGGCGCCGTACTGATAGGCAAGCACCACGACCTGGCGCGACAGCCCGATCAAATCGGACATCGGCACGAGGACCGGCAGGGTCAACACCGCCTGGCCGCTGACACTCGGCACCGGTCCGTGCACCGCGACCTGCACGATCAACATGCCGAGCGCAGAAATCACAACCGGCAAGCTTTGCAGCGGCGTGACCAGCACGTAGACGATCGTGTCGATGATCCGCCCTTCGTCGAGGACGACGAAGATCGCGCGCGCGAATCCGATCAGCATGGCTGCGTAGGCCATTGACGTGAAGCCGGTCACGAAGGCCCGGGCGGTCCCGGCAGCCCCGAGTCCTCCGACAAATCCAGCGAGTACTCCCATGGCAAAGAACAATGCCGACATCTGATCGAAGTCCCACCCGAGTTGCATGATCCCGTAGACGAACACCACGAACGTCGCGGCCACGAGCAGCAGCACGATCGTCCGTCGCGCATCCAGTGCGACTCCGGTCACGCTTTCGCCGCTCGGCTCTTCCGGAAGCACGCGAGTTCGGACCGCGTGTCGCCATGTGCCCCAAATCCAGCCCGCAAGCGCGACGGCCATCACACACAACCGGAACCCGGCTGCTGAGAGCAACGGGATCCCGGCGAGCTTCTGCCCGATCTGAACCTGAAATGGGTTGATCGGACTGAAGGCTGCTCCTACGCCGGCGGCGCCAATGCTCATCGCCACGGCGGTCACCGCGTCGAATCCGAGACGGCGCGTCACCAGGAGCAGCACGGGGACGAGGGCGATGATCTCCTCGGACATGTTCTCGATCGCACCGCCGGTCGCAAACGTGAGCGACACGATGGGAATGACGAGCGCCTCGCGGTTCTGCAGGCGACGAACGAGCCAGCTGACCGCCTGCCGCAGCGCGCCGGTTTCGTCGACGACGGTGAAGGCGCCGCCGACCAGGAACACCAGAAACACGACCGAGCCTGCTGCAGCAAGTCCTTTTGGAATCGCGACCAGCGCCTGAAAGACGCTGACCGGCGTCCGCTCGACGTGGTGGTAGGTTCCTGCCACGACGACCGACCGTCCGGTGACCGGATCATCGCGGCGATCGTACTGACCGGCCGGCAGCACATAACTCGCCAGCGCAGCGGCCAGGATACAGGCGGTCAGGAGTGTGAGCGGATGGGGAAAAGCGGCGCGTCCCACGCGCGCGAATTGTAGCAGGCCCACCTTCGCCGCCAGAGCTAACGCGCCAGCGGGCTCCGGCGGGCAAGCCCACTTCGCCGCCAGAGCTAACGCGCCAGCGGGCTCCGGCGGGCAAGCCAGGCTGCAACTCTTTGCTATCCTTCACCGTCAAACCGCCCATGCAAGACATCCGCTACGCCATCCGTGCGCTCAGGAAACAGCCGATTTTCACCCTGGTCGCGGTGCTCACGCTGACGCTCGGCATCGGCGCAAACACGGCAATCTTCAGCCTTCTCTACCAGTCACTCCTCAGGCCGTTGCCCTACGCCAACGCCGATCGGCTCGTATTTGTCTGGAACACGTACCCGCTGATGGGACTGCCGCAGGCGAGTGTCTCGATTCCTGATTACCTGGATCGCAAGCTTCAAGCTCCGGCGATCGAGGACGCAGCGCTGTTCATGGGCCGAACCGCCAACCTCGCTGAGGAAGGCCGCCCCGAGCAACTGCAAGCGCTGGCGGTGACGCCGTCGTTCTTCTCGACTCTCGGCCGGCAACCGTTCCTGGGACGTGGTTTCACCGACGACGAGGCCAAACCGGGAGCCGACAAGTTCGTGGTTCTGACCTACGCGTTGTGGAGCTCCCGGTTCGGCGCGGATCGACGGCTCGTCGGACGCGACATCCGGGTGAACGGCGAGCCCTATCGCGTGGTTGGGATCTTGCCTGCCGATTTCAACCTGGGTTCCCGCGACGTCGCGATGTTGTTGCCATTCGCGTTCACGCCCGAGCAGATGTCGGACAGCGCGCGCGGCAACGAGTTCAGCACGATGATTGCGCGTCTTCAGCCTGGCGCAACAATCGCGCAAGTCAATGCGCAGATGAAGACGATTGTCGATCGAAACATGGAACGCTTGCCGGCGCGCGCCCGCTTTGCCCGGTTGAGCGGTTTTGGCGGGTACGCCGTGTCAATGCGCGATCAACTGGTGGGGGACGTCCGCACGCCGCTGCTGGTGCTGCAGGCAGGCGTGATCCTCGTACTCTTGATCGCGTGTGCGAACGTCGCAAACCTGCTGCTGATGCGCGCCACCGGAAGGGGACGCGAGCTGGCGATTCGAACGACGTTGGGGGCCGGCCAATGGCGGTTGATTCGGCAGATGCTGACCGAGGGCGTTGTGCTGTCGGTGCTCGGCGGCATCGGCGGGCTCGCTCTCGGACTCGCCGGTCTGCGAGGCTTGATCGCGATGAGCTCGCAGCAACTGCCCGGCGCACTTGACGCGTCGCCCCATCTCGCCGTCTTGCTCTTTACGCTCGTGCTGTCGATCGCGACCGGCTTGATCTTCGGCGCGTTCCCGGCGATCGCCGTCGTGCGTGGAAACACGTCGGCATACTTGAAGGACGACAGCACTCGGGGGAGTGCCAGCAAAGCAACTGGATTCACGCGTGCGGCACTCGTCGTCGGAGAAACGGCGCTGGCGCTGATGCTGCTCGTCGGCGCCGGCCTGTTGCTCAAGAGTTTCGCCCGGCTTCAGGCCGTCGACCCGGGGTTTTCTCCCGACAACGTCTTGACCGCGCAGATCGGATTGCCGGCAGTTCGATACTCCGACGCCGCGGCCCGGCGCGCGTTCTGGGTTCGCCTGGTTGAGAAGGCCCGAACGCTGCCCGGCGTTACCGCCGCGGGACTGACCACCAACATTCCACTCAGCGGGGATGTGAGTTCCGGATCGTATTCAATTGTCGGGTACACGCCAGGACCGACCGAGACGGCCCCCCACGGACGGCAGGAAATCGTCGGCGGCGACTACTTTGCGGCCTTCCAGATTCCTCTCATCGAGGGGCGCGTGTTCAACGATACCGACACCGCCGACAGCCCGCGCGTCGTTGTCGTCGATCAATATCTCGTCCGCCGGTATTTCCCGGGCCAGAGCGCGCTTGGTCACGAGATCCAACGAGGCGGTCCCAACAGCCCCAGACTGACGATCGTTGGCGTCGTCGGCACGATCAACGGCATTGATTTGGCACAACCGGTGATCAAAGAGCGCATCTACCATCCCGTGACGCAGGCGGCACAGGGCCGCATGGCCGTGGTGCTGAAAACGAACCTCGATCCGTCCACGCTCGTGGCACCGCTGCGCGAAGCGGTTCTCTCGATCGATCCGGAGCAGCCAATTGCCGACGTTCGGACCATGGATCAGTGGGTTGCGCGATCGCTCGCGACACGTCGTGCGCCGATGGTCCTGCTGGCGCTCTTTGGCGCGGTCGCGCTTGTGCTTTCGGCGATTGGTATTTATGGCGTGCTCGCGTTCGGCGTCGCCCAGCGCGCCCGCGAGTTTGGGATCCGCCAGGCGTTGGGAGCGAATCGGCGCGCCATCCTGTCACTCGTACTGACGCAAGGAATGCGGACGACGCTGATTGGCGTCGCTCTCGGATTGGCCGGATCCTACGCGCTGTCCCGGTTCCTTCAGACGCTGCTCTTTGGTGTCGGCCAACATGATGCGTCCGTCTTTGTTGCGGTCCCAGCTTTGCTCGTCATCGTCGCGGTGGCAGCCTGTTACATACCTGCACGACGCGCGACCGAGATCGATCCTATTGAAGCGCTACGAGAGTCGTAGGACGGTCGACGACCCAAAACCTGAAACCTAAAACCTAAAACCGAGAGTAATATGGACTGACATCCCCAGCATGCCCTTGGTCCACATCGCTCTCGTCGTCATCACCCTCGCCTTTCAGGATTCTCAGCCAGCGCGAAGTGACTGCCAGGAATGGCAGGAGTGCCGACAACTCGCACTCGCCGCCGCGGAACGGCAGGACTACGAACGCTTTCACGATCTCGCGTGGCGGACGCTGCAGAAGGGCCCGAAAAACGATCCGGCGATCATGTATCTGCTGGCGCGCGCCCAGAGCTTGAGCGGCCGGCCGGGCGACGCGTTGGTCATGCTGCAACGATTGGCGCAAATGGGCACGAAGACCGATGCCGCGACGAATGATGATTTTCGTCGCGTGCGCGGCTTGCCCGGTTGGGCGGATCTCGAGACCAGCAGTGGCGGCTTGCCGCCGACGCAGCCGTCAGTCGCACCACCGCCCGGCCAACCGCGCGACAATGCGAATCGAGTGAAGCCACCGGTGGCGCCGGAGAACGCGGTGAGTGCGGCGCCGAAACCCGCCGAGACTCGGCCGCCAGAACCCGGTGCCGCGCCGATCGAGTCGTTGCGATTCACCGCCGCGGCTTCAAGACCGGCCGGCATCGCCTACGACGCGGTCTCTCGCCGATTCATCGTCGGCGATCGCGACGCGCGCAAACTCACCGTCGTCGACGAGTTTTCGCAACACGTCGCCAATCTTGCGAGCGCGCAGTCTGCCGGATTTGGCAACGTTGCCGCGCTCGAGATCGATCCACGGCAAGGCAATCTGTGGGTGGTCAGCAGTGACACGTCGACGGACTCCGCGGCCGGCAGTGGTGCGGCGAGTCGCACGACGCTGCACAAGCTGCAACTCATTTCAGGACGAGTTCTTCAAAGCTTCGCGCTGCCGGATCGACTGGGCTCCGCGCGATTCGCGGATGTCGCGGTGACCGCCGACAGCAGCGTCCTCGTTCTCGACGACTCAGGGCAGCGTATTTTCCGCCTTCGATCGAGGGGCGCCGATCTCGAGGTCGCCGCTTCGCTCAAAGAGCGCGCGTCAACGATTGCTCCGGCGTCCGACGCACTGGTCTACGTCGCCACGGCCGACGGCATCGCGGTCGTCGATTTGCCGTCGAAAGCTGTGACGCCGCTCAAGGCTGCGGCCGGAGTGGATCTCGCGCACATCTCGCGGCTCCGATGGTACAAAGGCTCGCTTGTTGGTATTCAGCAGAGCGACAGCGCATATCGAGCGGTCCGCATAACCCTCGATTCGACGGGTCGGCGCGCGACACGTCTGCAGGTTCTTGATGCGTCGCTGCCGACGAGCGATCCCACGGCGGCGACGATCTCTGGAGGCGTCCTGTATTACCTGGCGTCGGGCGAGGGGTCCGAGATGATCATCCGGAAGATCACGTTGCCGTGAACGCTCCGAAGCCGCAGAACCTTGTAGAACCCCGTAAAACCCTTGCTTACGCGTTTCGCTCCGGCCCCAACCGGTTGGCTGCACCTCGGTCACGTGCTCAATGCCGAATTCGTGTGGCGACAAGCGCGAGCCCTCGGCGGAGGTGTCCTTTTGCGGATCGAGGATCACGATCGCATCCGATCGCGGAAGGAGTTCGAGATCGGCATCCTCGACGATCTGGATTGGCTCGGGTATCGGCCCGACGTGTATCCCACGAACGCGTATCGTGAGGGACGCTGCGACGGACGTCAAAGCGATCGCGACGACGTCTATTTCGAGGCGTTCGAGACTCTGCGAGCGCAGCAACTCGTCTACGCATGCGACTGTTCACGTCGTGTTGCGGCACAATCCGCTGCCGAGTCGATCGGGTCCAATTCCGAACCGGCCGAGCTGCGGTACGCCGGTCATTGCCGCGACAAACAGCATCCGATGGTCGACGGGTTCGGGTGGAGGCTCCGGATTGAACCGGGGGTGGAGGAGTTCGAGGATGCGCGACTTGGATTACAGCGCCAGGATCCAGCGGCGCAATGTGGTGACGTCCTGCTTCGCGACCGCCACGGCAACTGGACATATCAATTCGCGGTGACAGTCGACGACTGGCGTCAGAACATCGATTACATCATTCGCGGCATCGACCTCTTGCCATCGACGGGTCGTCAGATCCGCATCGCCAGACTGCTCGGTCGGACGACGCCACCGACATTCTTCCATCATCCGCTCATCATGAAGAGTGCCGATCAAAAGTTGAGTAAGTCGGACGGCGACACGGGTGTGCGCGAGCTGAGAGCGCGAGGGTGCAGTGCGCGTGATGTGATCGAACTCGCGCGCTTTCGCATGCCGGGCTCCGGGATCCGGGATGCGGGATCCGACGATCGCAGGATCCGCGATGAGTGATTCGTGATTCACTCGGAGCCCGGATCCCGGGCCACGTATCCCGGCTGCGAAGGCTACCCTTCACGCAACACTCTCGCCGGATCGATGTGCGATGCGCGACGTGCCGGGATCCATCCCGCAAGCGCACCGATGACCACCAGCAGCAACGTTGCGCCTGCGAGCGTGACTGGATCGCGGGGTTCCAACCCGTATAGCAGTGTCGCAACGAATCGTGCCAGCAGCCAACTGGCGATCGTGCCGGCGATCACGCCCACGCCGACGAGGATCGCGACGCGCTGAAGGACCAGCTTCACGACGCCAGTCGGCCCCGCGCCGAGTGCCATTCGAATGCCCAGCTCGGTGCGTCTGCGGCTCACCGCATAGGACGTAATGCCGTAGAGCCCAAGTCCGGCGAGCAGGACGGCGAGGCCACCGAAAAAGCCAGACATCATTGCCACGATGCGTTCTTGTATCAACGAGTTGTTGACCTGCTCGGCCAGCGGCCGGAACGACATCGTGATGTCTGGATGCACGGCCGACAGCGCGGCCGCGACGCTCTTGGTCAAGAGTGCCGGCGAGCCTCCGGCGGCACGCACACTGATCGACATGCCCGACGGTGGTTCGGCATGTTGCGCGATTGGGACATACATCGTCGGCGGAACCGGCGCGCGCAGCGATCGGTACACGGCATCCTGGACGTACCCGACGATTTCCTGATCGAACGCCGGCCGGTCCGGATAATCGGGTTGTCTGAAATGGTGCCCGATCGGATTCGCTCCGTTCAGGAACTTTCGTGCGAATGTTTCGTTGACGATGACGACATGCGGCGCGGTCTTGGTATCGCGGTCGTTGAAATCACGTCCGCCGAGAAACCGTGTGCCGAAAGTTTGGAACCACCCCGGACTGACGAGATTGACATACACGCCGCGATCGTCTCGCGGGAGCTCTCGATCGTCCACGCGTTCGATCGCGTATTGCCAGGTACTACCGCTGACCGGTGTCACGGCCGATGCGGCGGCGGTTGCGACGCCAGGAACTCCGGCGGCAGTCTGCCGCAGCCGCTCATACAAGGCGCCGCGCTCTTCCGGTACCGCGCGCGCGGCGTTGACGTTGGCGACAAGAATCGGATTGCGATCGAATCCGAGCTGCACATTCGAGAGTGACGAGAATGTCCGGATGAAGAGCCCGGCCGCGACAATGAGCAGAAGCGACAGCGCAACTTGAACGACGACGAGAAGGTTTCCCAGGCCGAATCGTGCATCGCCAACCACACTGCGCCCGTGCGCTTTGAGCGCTTCGCTGGGAGTCGCGGCTGACGCACGAAACGCCGGCGCTGTGCCGAAGAGCAACGCCGTCGCAACCGCAATCAGGGCCGTGAACCCGAGGACTCGCCAGTCGATGCCGATGTCCAGAAACACCGTGTTCGTCGAGGTCGAGAGTTGACGCACCAGCAGCGTCGCTCCCCATCGAGCGAAAAACACGGCAAGCATCGCTCCGCAACCCGCGAGGAGCAGACTTTCCGTCAGCAGTTGTCGGACTAACCGGCGCCGTGATGCCCCGAGCGCGAGGCGCACGCTCATCTCGTGGCGTCTCGCCGTCGCCCGGGCGAGCAGCAAATTGGCGATGTTCGCACACGCAATCAGCAGCACCAGCGCGACGACACCCATGATTGTGATGAGCGCGGTGCGATATCGATCGCGCAGCGACGAGTTGCCGGTCGCGGCCGGCGTGAGGACAAACGCTTCCTTCAAGTAATTTGCCTTGTCTTCCGGACGGAAATTCTGCGGTACCGTGGCGTCGCGAATCTGAGGCTGAACGCCACGCAGTGCGGCGGTGGCCTCCGCGAACGTCTGGGTCGGCTTCGTCCTGATGAAGATGCTCATCCACCAGTAAGAGCGTCGATCGAGGGCGCTTTCCTTGCCTCGTACGAGCGGTTCGGTTCCGATCGGAATGGCAATGTCGAACGTGCGGCCGACCTCGACGCCGAAGAATTCCGGCGGCGTGACGCCAATAATTGTGTACGGAGTCCGCTCGATCGTCAGGTGCTGTCCAATGACGTCGATCGCGCCTGAGTAACGCGACTGCCAGTAGCGATAACTGATCACCGCAACCGCTCCATCCGGTCCGCCGCCACGGCGATCGTCGGCGTCAGTGAACGTCCGGCCAAGAATGGCGGGGACGCCGAGGACATCGAAGATCCGTCCACTTGCCCAGAACCCGTCGACGTAGTCTGTCTGGGCTGTAGTCGACAGGTTGAATCGGCTGCCAGAATACGCAAACGCGCCATCAACGAGATCCGGTCGATCGCGGATCTGTTCCCAGATGGGATTGGTCCATGAATCACGGCCGGAGTTGCCAATCCCGAGCACGGCCAGGCGACTCGCTGATTTCACCGGCAGCGTCCGCAGCATCAACGTGTCGAGGATTGAGAAGATTGCCGTGTTGGCGCCAATGCCGAGCGCGAGCGACAGGATCGCGACGACCGTGACAATCGGAGTCGCTTTGAGCGTGCGAAGGGCATCTCGGATATCGGGCATAGTTAGCTCCCAGCTCCCAGCTCCCAGCTCCCAGCTCCCAGCTCCCAGCTCCCAGCTTCCAGCTTCCAGCTCCCAGCTTTGCAATTGTTCGCCGTCCGTGCAGCGCGTCGAACCATCAGACGGGCGGTATCGCGGATCGGTTGGTCGCTTCCGATCCCACATCTGATCAACAATCATCGTTTTGTCTGATAAGTAAATGGTAGCGATTTCAAAACTCAGTACAGCGCTCGGCGAACGAGCGTCCGCCGCCGCCAAGGCTCCGGCGGACAAGGCGGAGCGGAGAGATTAAGGAGTCCAAGTGCAACTCGAAGGCGTCTATTCGGTTCTTCCAACTCCGTTTCGGCCTAATGGTGACCTCGATGAGGCCAGTCTCCGTCGAGTGATTGACCTATTCATTAGTGCCGGCGTCAACGGGGTGACAGCGCTCGGCGTCACGGGTGAGGTCGCGCGGCTCGACGATAGTGAGCGCCGGCGAGTGCTCGAGGTTGTGGTTGAGCATGTGCAAGGCCGCATCGGTGTTGTGGCTGGAACCACTTCCGAGGGAACTCGGACCTGCATAGCCTACAGCCGCCATGCGCATGAGGTCGGCGCGACAGCAGTGATGGTCAGTCCTCCGCGCATGCCGAAGCTGAACTCCGAGGCCGTCGTGCGGCATTTCAAGGCGCTGGCCGACGCCGTCGACATCGAGATTGTCGTCCAGGATTACCCTCCAATCTCCGGATTCACGATGGAGCCGGCGCTTCTCGCCCGGATCGCGCGCGAGATTCCGCGCGCCCGCACCATCAAGCTCGAGGACCCGCCCACACCGTTCAAGACCTCACGCATCATTGAGGCCGCAGGAGATACGGCGGTCCGGATCTTTGGCGGTCTTGGCGGCGTGTTCCTGCTCGAGGAACTCCTGGCGGGGGCGACCGGGGCGATGACCGGTTTTGCGTTCCCCGAAATCCTCGTCCAGATCGTGAAGTTGTTCCGCGCCGGCCGCGTCGAGGAGGCGGCCGATACGTTCTACCGTACGGTGCCGCTGATGCGATTCGAGTTTCAGGAAGGCATTGGAATGGCCATCCGGAAGGAAGTGCTCCATCGCCGCGGCGCGCTCGCGAGTCCGGCAACCCGTGCGCCCGGTGCCGTCCTCGATCAGACGACGCGTGAGGCGCTCGATCGCGTCATGCAGTGGGTAGAAACGCGTGCCGTGAAGTAATTATCGTTGGCGGTTGGCGGTTGGCGATCCGGCTGTCCGTGAACGACCGCGAGATGCCGGGAGCTGGAAGCTGGAAGCTGGAAGCTG
>Ga0075423_10007222_pt1 | contig 10483 bp, 6 predicted proteins | sample SoiMethybrSBSTD2_FD_80114 | JGI IMG/M metagenome (GOLD analysis project Ga0075423, IMG submission 80114) | Bulk soil microbial communities from a Populus tree surrounding site in Tennessee, USA - Soil MetaG P. TD hybrid SBSTD2 | ecosystem: Environmental > Terrestrial > Soil > Tree plantation...
AATTGCGTGGTGTGCACCGACCGCACGATCGCGATCTCGTCGGCGATCGTGGCGAGGTGCGGGAGCAGCTCCGAGAGCTCGGCGCCCGACTGGCCATGCGTGCTGAACGTGAACGGTGAGCCGAGCAGCCGCGGCGTGCCCTTGATGAACGCAAACCGCTCGCCTTTGGGAACGAACTCTGCCGGGATCTCCTCGCCGTTGTGCTTCTGCAGCGCCGGTTTGTAATCGAACAGATCGACCTGTGTCGGCGCGCCGGCCATGAACAGGTAGATGATGTTTTTCGCTTTCGGCGCGAAGTGGGGCGGTCGTGGCGCGAGAGGGCTCGGCGCCTGCTCGGCGAACAGCGTGTCGTCGATTAGCGCCGACAGCGCCAGCGCGCCGATGCCGAAACCCGACTGCTTGAAGAAATGCCGGCGCGTGATGTCGCGGAGCGCGTGCGGCTTGTCCCGCCGAAGCTCGGATGTAATGTGGAGAGCGAAGGCGGAGTGCATCATTGCCTCGTCAGTGCCTCATCGAGGTTCAAGAGCGCGTTCGCCACGAGCGTCCATGCCGCCTGCTCGGCAGCGTCAACACCAGCGACCGCGTACCCGTCGATGGTGCGTGCGGCGGCGTCGGGGTCGTTCCGGAACCGTTCGCGTTGCGGCGTGTAGGACGCGACGATCCGCGCGACCTCATCCTGCGTGGGCGCGCGGGTTGCAACCAGCCTGAATCCATATGCTGCGCGCCTCTCGTGTGTCACCGGCGCTCCAGTACTCGAGGGGCCCGGCGTTTCGCGCAGCACGCGCGCGGCGAGCGCCTTCGCCGCCTCGAAGAACACGTCGTCGTTGAGCGTGGTGAGCGCCTGAATCGGCGTGTTCGTTCGCACGCGCCGAACTGTCGCGTGCTCGCGGCTCGTTGAATCGAACGCGATCAGACTCGGATACGTTGCCGAGCGGCGGATGAACACGTAGAGCCCGCGCCGGTACCGATCCTCTCCTTCGCTCGGAATCCACTTCTCATTGCTGTAGGGAATGTCCCAGATGCCGTCGGGCTGCGGCGGGAAGACGCTCGGCCCACCGATCTTGCGGCTCAGGAGTCCGCTCGCCGCGAGCGTGGCGTCGCGCACCATTTCCGCCTCCATCCGGAAACGCGATCCCCGCGCGAGCAGGCGATTGTACGGGTCGCGCTCCATGAGCGCCGGCGACGCCGCTGACGACTGCCGGTACGTCGCAGACATGACGATCAGTCTGTGAACCGGCTTCATCCGCCATCCGCCGCTCACCAGTTCGGTCGCAAGCCAGTCGAGCAGCTCGGGGTGCGATGGCGGCGCGCCCTGCGTGCCGAAGTCTTCACTGGTCTCGACGATGCCGCGGCCGAAGAACTGTTCCCAGGCGCGGTTCACCGCAACGCGCGCGGTCAGCGGGTTGCGCGCGTCGACGAGCCAGCGTGCGAGTCCGAGGCGGTTCGGCATCTGGTTGTCGCCGAGTGGATGCAGAACCCGCGGCACGCCGGCATACACCTGCTCGCCTTTGTCCATGAAGCTGCCGCGGCGACGCACGAACGTCGATGGCCGCTCGTGCGAGACGCGCTCGCGCATCACGAGCGCCGTCGGGATGCCGAGTGCCTTGAGCGCCTTCTGGAGATCGCCGATCCGGGCTCGTGTGGGCTCCAACGACGCGGCGACGGTGCGATAGAACGCAGTCAGATCCTTCCGCTGCTGATCGGTGCGATCTGCAGGGGGAATTGCGAGGATCGGCCGCAGCCTCGCCGGAATGTCGACGACACGCTCCGGCGTCGCGCTCGATGTCACCGACAGGCGGAACCGACCGATCGATTGCCCGACGGCGGCGCCTTGATGCTTCAGGCGGAGCCGCAGGCGGTTTGCGTCGTGGGGCTTCGATGCGGTCCATGGAGTCTCGAGAGTGAACACGATTTGCCGTGGCAGCCGTGTGTCCTGACGGCTTGCGTCGATGCGCCAGCCTCTCGGCGCCGACGCGTCGCGCGCGAGCGTCTTCGGAAAGAAGGTCTCGAGGCTCACGCTGCCGGCCGAGTCGTCTGCCTTGATCGCGCGGTATGCGAGAGCGACGTCGCCAGCGTCGACTTGAAAGCCGTTCAACTGGAAGTTCCCGTACGGGTCGCGTCCCGGGCCGCCCTTGGGCAGCGACGGATCGGGCAGCGCTTCGAGGCGAATCGCCGTGATGCGAGGAAGCGGCGCGATTGCGTCGATGGTGTAGATCGTCTCACCGGGGTTCGCGCCCGCCGCGGCCACCGATCCGTCGGGCGATACCGCCAGCTCCACGCCGCCCGTCGCAGAGACGGCCGTCGGCGTCAGCACCGTCCATTGCGAAGGCGCCTCGAGTCGCATCGCCTGCTCCCACGACGCCTGGCCGCGCCGCAGTGCGGGCGTGTCGGCGGTCAGTTGTTCATTGAGTCGGTCGATCTCGGCCTGAATGGTTTTCCGGTTCGCGGCCTGTTCGGGCGTCGGCAGATCGATGCTCGCCTCGAAGAACCTCGTGCCGTCTCCGAACGTGCGGACCTGGTAGTCGCTGTTGTTGAAGAAGGCCATCAGCCGGTAGTAATCCGTCTGGGTGAACGGATCGTATTTGTGGTCGTGACACTGCGCGCAGCCGAGCGTCGTGCCGAGCCACACCGTGGCGGTCGTGTTGACGCGATCGACGAGCACCTCGTACAGCGCTTCTTCCGGATCGATGCCGCCTTCCTCGTTCGTCATTGCGTTGCGATGAAATCCGCTCGCGACGATCTGCTCGGGCGTCGCGTCGGGCAGCATATCGCCGGCGATTTGCTCGATCGTGAACTGATCGAACGGCATGTCGCGATTGAGCGCGTCGATCACCCAGTCGCGATACTTCCACATCTGGCGCGGCAAGTCCTTTTCGAATCCGTTCGAATCGGCGTACCGCGCGAGATCGAGCCACGGCCGCGCCCACCGCTCGCCGTAATGCGGCGAGGCGAGGAGACGATCGACGAGCCGCGCGTACGCGGCGTCCATGCCGTCGTGTGCGGCGTCGTTCACGACCTCGTCGACTTCGTGCGGCGACGGCGGCAGACCGATGAGATCAAGCGAGACGCGGCGGACGAGCGTCTCGAGCGTCGCCGCGGGCGAAGGCGCGAGACCTTCGTTCTCGAGTCGCGCGAGGACGAAGCGATCGATCGGCGTGCGTGCCCAGGCGGTGTCGCGCACCGGGGGTAGCGGCGCACGCGTCGGCGATCGGTAGGCCCAGTGCTGTGAACGCTCGGGGGTCGGGGTCGTAGCCTCCGCCGCGGTGCCTTCCGGCCAGTGCGCACCCTGATCGATCCAGCTACGAATCAGCGCAATTTGATCGGCGGTCAGCGGGTCGCCGCTCTTCGGCATACGACTCAGACCGTCGAGTCCGAGCAGCCGCCGGATGATCAAGCTGCGCTCGCTGTTGCCCGGGATGATTGCCGGCCCGCTTTCGCCGCCCTGCATCGCGGCGGCGCGCTGATCGAGGCGCAACCCTTTGGTGGCGTTCGTCAATCCGTGGCAGGCCTGGCAACGACGTTCGAGAATCGGCTGGATGTCGCGCGCGAAGTCGACCGTCGTGGCTGCAGGCAGCGTGGCGGGTTTCTGAGCCTCGAACGAATCGCGCGTCACCCCGAGCGCGCAGATCGTGGTGAGCGAGAAGACGGCGAGCCAACCCGTCGACCTCTTCGCACCAAGAGTCGGTGAAAAAAGCACGTATGATTTTTTCATACGCTCCTCAGCGCGACACGCACAGCGTAACACAGCGAACATGTTAAAGGGTGCGCGGCAGGGCGACATCGCGCGCCGTCACCTCGACCGAGACGGAGTCGACGTGTTCACGATTGCGTGGCGCCGCTACTTCAACGCGCGCGCGATCGCAGCTTCCGCAAGCGGCCCCATGATTGCGTAGCCCTTCGCGTTCGGATGCAGATCGTCATCGCTCAGCTCGGCGCGCAACAGACCCGATTCATCGGTCATCGACGAAAAGTAATCGAGGTACACGGCGTCGTGCGACGCGGCGTACGCCTTCAGCCAGTCGTTCACCGACCGAATGCGCGCCATCGGCCTCAGCGTCGTTTGCGGGACGGCCGCCGATGACGCGACGTGATAACCGCTGACCGGCGTGATGCTCGCCAGGACGACGCGGACGTTGTTGGCGTGGGCCAGCTCGCTCATCGAGGAGACGTGGCCCTCGATCTCGTCGTTCGTCATCGGCCCGGTGTTTCCGGCGATGTCGTTGGTGCCCGCCAGAATCACGACCGCTCTCGGCTTGAGATCGAGTACGTCCGGTCGAAAGCGCAGCAGCATCTGCGGGGTGGTCTGGCCGCTGATGCCGCGGTCGACGTACGGCTTTCCTGGAAAGAACCCGCCGTAGCGCGGCTGCTGCCACAGGTCGGTGATGGAGTCGCCCATGAACACCACGCGCGACTCGCCCGACGCCGGGGCGCTCAGCGCGCGGTTCGCGTCGCGATAACGAGCCAGGTTCGCCCAATCTCTCAACCGCGCGTCGTTGCGCATCAGCGCCGTCAGCGCCGACGCCATCTCCGGACACGTCGCGGAGCTGCCCGACACGGCGGCAGTGGTCGGCTGCGAGGGTGACGCCGGATTTTGTTGCGCGGTCGTCCTGTGGCTGACGACGGTCAGACCCAGGAAGATGACGATGGCAGCACGCGTGTACATGTTCAGCTCCTCTGTCGCATTGCTATTCCCGAAAACGAACGCTATCGGGACGCGAGCCGCATGATGCTACGACATTCGCTCGCCAGCGCGTCGGCCACGTCGTGAATGCCGAGTTGAACAGGGCGCCTCCGGCGGCGCCACAATCGTCGCCCTACGAATGTTTTTGCGGGTTTCTCGTCGGCCGACGCGGTGCTGTAGACTTTCGCGTCAGCGCGGCTGATCGGATCGAGACATGAAGCGACTGATCATTTTTCTGTGTCTGTGCTTTCCATTTTCATCACTCGGCGCGCAGCCGCCGGCCGGGCGCGGCGCTGTCGACAGCGGCGTCGAACGGCTCCGCGCGTTCGATCCGGCCGCGGTCGAGCGCGGCCGAAGCGTGTTCGGCGAGAAGTGCAGCTCGTGTCATCGCCAGAACGCGCGCGGCGGAGAGGGTTTTGCCGGTCCCGATCTCATCCGGTCGGTGCTCGTGTTGCAGGACGTGAACGGCCGCAGGATCGGCGAGCACCTGCAAACGCGCCACGTGCCGGTGATTCTGCTGGCGCCTTCGGACGTGTCCGATGTGGGCACCTTCCTTCACCGTGAGATCACGTACGCAGCGGAGCGAACGAACTATCAGCTGCAGTACGTGATGACCGGCAACGCAAAGGCGGGCGAGACGTACTTCAACGGCGCGGGCGGCTGTAAGACGTGCCACTCGCCGACTGGCGATTTGCAGGGCATTGGCGCGCGCAACGATGGACCACGACTTCAGGCGCTGATCGCGTTTGGAACGATCGGTGGCGGACGCGGACGCGGCGAGCCGGCGCCGGATTCGCGAACCGCGCGAAGGGCGACTGTGACCTTGCCTTCGGGTGAAACACTCTCCGGCGTGCTCCTTCGGTTGACCGACTTCGACGTCACGATTCGCGACGAAGACGGCAAGCCGCGCTCGTGGCTGCGGAACGGCACTGTTCCGAAAGTGACGATCATCGATCCGTTGCAGGGACACATCGATCTGCTGTCGAAATACACCGACGCTGATATTCACAATCTGGCGGCCTACCTGGCGACGTTGAAATGACACGAGGGTTCCCGATGAATCGGACGCCGATGCTGTTCGCGCTGTGGCTGGTCGGATTGTCAATCGCGCTGGTCGCGCAGGCACCCGATCCGTTGCATCCCGGAACGTATCCAGACTCGTGGCCCACGCATTACGGCGATTACTCCGGCCGCCGATACAGTCCGCTGACTCAGATCAACACGAGCAATGTGAAAACGCTGTCGCTTGCGTGGATCTATCGCGCCGCGGCGCAGGAAGGCGAAAACGTCGGCGGCGAGTATCACACCGGCGATCCGTATTACTGGGGCGGGCCGCAGGCAACCGTCACGATCAAAGCCACGCCGCTCGTGATGAACGGCCTGATGTACTTCGCCGCTCCGGATCATGCCTACGCGATCGATGCGCGTACCGGCCGATCCATCTGGCATTACTTCTGGCGCACGCGCGGCGGCATCCACATCGGCAACCGCGGCGTCGGTGTGTACGGAAACATGCTCTTCTTCGAAACGCCGGACTGCTACCTCGTGTCACTCGACGCGGCGACCGGCAAGGAACGCTGGCACAAAGAGATTGCCGATGTTCGACAGCAGTACTTCTGCACGCCCGCTCCCATCGTCATCGGTCGCCACGTCATCGTCGGAATCGGCGGCGATTCGCTCGACGTTCAGGGATACCTGGAATCGTACGAACCGGAAACCGGTGAACGTCAGTGGCGGTGGTACACGACGCCTCAGAAGATGGGTGAACCAGGCTCGGAGACGTGGCCTGACGAGTACTCGATGACACATGGCGGAGGGATGACGTGGCTCCCTCCGACATACGATCCAGACTTGAATCTTCTGTATGTTCCTACTGGAAATCCGAACCCGGTGTTCGCGCCGCGAACCCGCAAGGGGAACAACCTGTTCACCTGTTCCATCGTCGCGCTGAATCCCGACACGGGAAAGATGGCGTGGTACTTCCAGACCTCGCCGCATGACACGCACGACTGGGACAGCGCGCAGGTGCCGGTACTGATCGACGGGCAGCTCGACGGCCGGCCGCGGAAGCTCCTCGCGCAGGCTGCGCGCAACGGCTATTACTTCCTGATCGATCGCGCGACCGGCAGGAGCGTCCAGACCGTTCCTTACGTCGATTTCATGAACTGGTCGCTCGGGGTCAACGAGAAAGGACAACCGATCAACAATCCGGCGAAGGATGCGGCCGTCGATGGGACGCTGATCTCCCCAGGCTCGGCGACGAACTGGCCTCCTCCGAGCTTCAGTCCGAAGACGGGACTGCTGTACGTCGGAACGTCTCAATCGTACGGACTGCAGTACCTCACCGACACCGACGAGAGACCCGAAGGATATGGCGGCGGGGCCGTCGGCGGATTCGGCGGAGGCGGTCGTGAAAGCTACGTCAAAGCGATCGATTACCGCACGGGCAAAGTCAAGTGGCGGCATCCGCTCAGCGAAGGCGGAGCGACGGGCCTGCTGACAACCGCAGGCGATCTGCTGTTTGGCGGGGACGGCTCGGGAAATTTTGTCGCTTACGATCCATCTACCGGCGATCCGCTCTGGCATGCGGGACTTCACGCCACTCCGTCGAACGCGCCGATCACGTTCATGCTCGATGGACGGCAATTCGTCGTGATCGGCGCAGGCGATTCGTTGTACGCGTTCACGTTGGCCCGGTAAATCGCGAGAGGCCGCATGGCGTTCACGCTCACGAAAGATGTCATCCTGCCGAGCACCGTGACCGGTTCTTGGCCGCGGCCGCGGTGGTTCGACGTCGGCACGTGGGGCAGACCGCTCGACACGTGCATGATGGACGTTCGCTTCCGCGAGAAATTTCAGGACGCGCTCGCTGTCGTCATCAGCGACGAAGAACGAGCCGGACTCGACATCCTGACACATGGCGACTATCACTGCGACGAGGACTTCGCCGGCCGCAGCTGGCACCACTATCCTCTGCAGCGGTGGGCCGGGTTCGAGGGCGATCATCTGCAGTCGGAAGAAACGCGCAGTCCGTGGCTGCGGTATCCGCCCGGCACGCTGCTCAACGAGATCTACACGGCGTGGCGCTGGCCGCGCGTGACCGGCGCGATCGAACATCGCCCGCTCGACTATCCGAAGATATGGCGCATCGCGCAAAGCAAATCGCGCAAACCCGTTCGGTTCGGGACGTGCTGCTCGCAGGTGATGGGCCTCTTCCTCGATATCCACACGAGCAGGTACAAGGACAATCGCGAAGTCGTCTGGGACATGGCGGTTGCGATGAATACCGAGCTGCTGGCGCTGCGCGATGCCGGCTGCCGCTGCATTCAAATCGAAGAGCCAACGCTCCACTTCATGGCGAACACCTTCGGCGCCAAGGACGAGAAGGTGAAGTTCATGATCGAGTGCTACAACCGCGAGGTGCAAGGCCTCGACGATGTCGAGATCTGGATTCACACGTGCTGGGGCAATCCGAACATGCAGCGCGTCATGGAAGACACGAGCTACAGAGCGTCGTTCGAGCTGTACTTGAACGAGATGAAGGGCGACGTCTGGACGCTGGAAACGAAAGATCGCGATTTCAAAGATATCGAGCTGTTCGGCGACTATAAGGGGCGACTGCCGAAGAAAATCTGCATCGGCGCGGTCAGTCATCGCACGCTGCAGGCCGATCGCGCGGGCGATGTCGCCGATGCCATCCGCACCGCGCTCAAATACATCACGCCCGAGCAATTGATTGTGTCGAGCGACTGCGGATTCGGCCGGCAGGGATGCAACCGCGAGATCGCGTTCTATAAAGCCACGGCGATCGCGCAGGGTTGCAACATCGTTCGTCGCGAGCTCGGACTCGCTGCGAGTTACGTTCCCGCCGCGGACCCCGTACTGCAGGCGGACATCGTCGCCAGCTCGGCGGCAGTGACCATGTCGTCTGCCGGGTGACAGTTCACAATCGCATGCGGGTCGCCGTCAGCTTTCGACTGTTTCCGCGCCGGCGTTCCACCGCACCAAATGCCCCGCACGCAGTGCCGCGTTGGCGATGTGAGCGGTCCGTGCCGCCTGGTGCGCAACGCGGATGTGCGCGTTCGGCGTCTTGCGGCTGCGGATGCAATCGAGCCAGTTGGCAAGATGCGTGAGCGTCCCGTCGCCGCTCGATCGAATGTAGATGTCCGGCTCCGGGGCATTCGTCCCCGCCGCCCACGCCGCATCGTCGCGATAAAAGGCGAGTCTCGCGCGGTCGATCTTGAGTGTGCCCCGATCGCCGCGGAACTCCAGCCCGCCGTCGTCGACGCGGCTCACGTACGTGCCGAGATACGCCGCCATGAAGTTTTTCGGGAAATCGAGCGTCGCGTTCACCGTGTCGGGCGCCTCCCACAATCTGATGTTGTAGTTGCGTCCGGTTGCCGTGGCGGACAGCGGCGCGTCGACGTCCATGTACCAGTGCACGACATCGATCCAGTGCGTCATGAGATCGGTCAGGCAGCCGCCGCCGTAATCCCAGAAGTGCCGCCACTGATAGAAGCGCTCGGGTCGAAACGCCTGATCGGGCGCGGGACCGAGCCACCGCTTCCAATCCAACTTGTCGAGTGAAACGGCGGGATAGTTTCCGGCGGTGGCGTGCTGATACCAGTACGTGTGGACGAAAGTAATCTGTCCCAACCTGCCGGAGTCGATGATCTGTTTGCCGAGTACCCAGTGATCCCAGCTTCGCTGCTGCGTGCCGGTCTGGACGACCTGCTTGGACGCTTCGATGGTCGAGACCATCTCCGTGCCTTCCGCGATGCTGTGCGATACGGGCTTCTCGACGTAGACGTCTTTGCCCGCGGCAACCGCGTCGAGTGTGATCGTCTTGTGCCAGTGATCGGGCGTGCCGATGACGACGGCATCGACTTCACCGTTGTCGAGAACTCGGCGGTAGTCGACAACTTTCGTCGCGGTCGTACCGGCGATTTCTGCGGCCTGCAGCAGCCGCGGCTCGTACACGTCGCAGATCGCCACGATGTCATTGCCGGGCAGTCGCTTCAAAAGGGTCATCAGGCCGCGCGCGCGGCCGCCCGTGCCAATCACGCCGATGCGGATTCGATCGTTGGCGCCCCGAGCGCCGCTCGCGGCGAGCCGCACACCGAGCATGAGTCCCGGGGCGGAGGCGAGAAACGTGCGGCGGGTGCAGGACATGCGGGCCTCCATGCCGACGCGTTCGCGCGCCACATGCCACGCTCAGGCGCGCGCCGTGCGAGATCCCGAGCACGATACATCAATCACGGCTCACCGGCCAACGGCGCTGCAGCCGACTGGTCCCTGCTAACAACGACATCTGGTTCCTTCGGGGGACGACACTAGCGGTCGCCGGAGCTCGGGGTGTTGTCACCGTCCTCGACGTGAGCCGTATCGGTCTTTTTTCGCGAAAACGGTACTTTCGTACCTTGTTGGGCACGCCAATCAAATATTGAGAGGATCGATCCTTGGCGCTGCCTCCGTCATTGGCAAGGTCCCGAACCCATTTCTGCGTTCACCACGTCGCTGGAAGATATGGAAGTGCCCCGTGAATCAGATCATCCGTTGGCGAGCGCTTCAAGCCTTTCCGCTCATTTTGTTGTTTGCGTCAAGCGGCTCATCGCAAGACAATCAGACGGTCAACATCAACGTGAACAGTCCGCGACCTCTCGCGAGTGCAGTTGAAGAGATCGAAAGGCGTTCCGCGCGAGTGATCACGTATGAAGACCCATTCTATCTCTACGCGAGTGATATTGAGGACGTGACGTTGAGCGTGCGAAGAGATGGCCAAACGGAGCCAAGAGTGCTGGT
>Ga0075423_10007223_pt1 | contig 10481 bp, 9 predicted proteins | sample SoiMethybrSBSTD2_FD_80114 | JGI IMG/M metagenome (GOLD analysis project Ga0075423, IMG submission 80114) | Bulk soil microbial communities from a Populus tree surrounding site in Tennessee, USA - Soil MetaG P. TD hybrid SBSTD2 | ecosystem: Environmental > Terrestrial > Soil > Tree plantation...
CCACCCTACTGGCGCCCGACGGCCCAGCGCTGGTGTATGCGCCAAGCGCCACGGTGCTGCGCGCGTGCCTCGACCGCCCAACCAGCCGCGGCAACATCGACCTCGCGCTTGGTTACAACGCCACCGGCCCGCTGAGGTTGCGCTTCGCCGAGAGCGAGGCGCGCCAGATCGCTCGCATCACGCGCGGGCAAGCTCTGGCCGGGCCAGCGCCGAAAAGCATGGCGCTGCGCGAGTTGGCACCGCAGCTGCAGCAACTGCACATCGCCGGGCATGCCGTTTTTCAAGCCGACGATCCGCTCGGATCATACGTGCGCCTGGGAGCGGATGACCAATTGGATGCGCGCACCGTCATGCAACACCTCAAGCTGAGCGCCGACCTGGTGACGCTCAACGCCTGTACCAGCGGTCTGAGCTATGTCGTTCCCGGCGATGAACTGCTTGGCCTGCCACGCGCTCTGCTCTACGCTGGTGCCGCGACGGTCGTCTGTACCCTCGCCCCGGTGGATGATCTGGCTGCCTACCTTATCATGGAAGTGTTTTATCGAAATCTTACACTTGGTCGTACACCAGCCAGCGCGCTGCACACCGCGCAGAACGCGCTGCGGATCATGAGTCGCGCCGAAGCGGAGGCGATCATCAAAACCTGGCAGATCGACGACGCCGGCCTGGAGCCGCCGCCGCTCGATCAGTATGACGCGATTCCGTTTGCACACCCGCGCTATTGGGCACCCTTTATCGTGATTGGGCGGCCATAGGTAGAGTCAGTTCCGAGGAAGACAGGGCGAGATGAAAGACAAAAGACGAAGGACGATAGACGATATCAGTGCATCGTCTATCGTCCTTCGTCCTTCGTCAGAACCGAGGAGACGCTTATATGAAGGTAAAGATATTGGGGTCGATCAGTCTCCGCTCTCCATATTCGCCTCGCTGATCGCCTTCGGCCCACTGGCACCGCCCTTGATCTCGTCGGGTGCCTCGATCCAGCCACGGCGCAGGGCATACAGCACCGCCTGCGTGCGATCATTGAGCGACAGCTTGCGCAGGATCGAAGAGATATGGTTCTTGACCGTCTGCGTGCTGATGCCAAGTGTATCGGCGATCTCTTTGTTGCTGCCGCCCGCCGCGATCCGCTCCAGCACCTCGATTTCGCGATCACTCAGCGGCGTAAACAGCGGGAAATCATCGTCGGGTGCCGCCGAGAGATCCTGCGGCAGATTGCGGAATTGCGAGAGCAGCCGGCTGGCGACCTTCGGCTCTTCGAGGACGACATCGTTGATCACATACTCACCGCGCGCCACGCGCCGCAGGATGTCGGCCAGATCCTTGGGATTGATCTCTTTGGAGCGATACGCGGCAGCGCCGGCTTGCAGCGCATTGAAGGCCTGCTCGTCATTCTCATAGATACTGAGCATCACGACGCCGACGCTGGGATATTGGTGGCGCAGCTGGCGCGTCAGCTCCAGCCCGCTGATACCCGGCAGGTTCAGATCGACCAGCACGACGTTGGGCTCCTGGTTCGGCGCTGCGGACGTGATCCAGCTCAACGCCTCCTCGCCGCTGGATGCCTCGGCCACAATAATGACATCCTCGTAGGTCGCGAGCGCCCAGCGCACACCCTGGCGAAACAGCGGGTGATCGTCCACAATGAGCAGCTTTACGGAAATGTTGGGGGGCACGGTAGCGGCTCCTTTCCCTGGGCGCCAAGCCAGCGCCGATAGCCTTCGGTCGGATTGGACAGGCCGGTGATGCCGGCGGCGACGAGCAGCGCATGGAGTGCAACCAGCGGCAGCCCGACCACACAGGTGTAGCTGCCGACGACCTCGCGCACAAGCCGCCCGCCCAGCCCCTGGATGCCATACGCGCCAGCTTTGTCGAGCGGCTCACCCGTCGCGACATATTCCGCGATCACGTCGTCGGACAGCTCGGCGATCTTGACCGTGCTCGCGACGAGATCGACCAGCGATTGCCCGGTTTGCGCATTCAGGACGATCAGGCCGGTATAGACCGTATGCGTCCGCCCCGATAGCTGGCGCAGCAGTGCGTGAGCGTGTGCGGGATCGCGCGGCTTGTTGATCACGTCGCCGCCCAACACAACAACTGTGTCTGCTCCGATAATAACACCTTCAGGGGTTTCTGCGCAAGCGGCATTTGCTTTACGCCAGGCCAGCAGTGTGGGATGGGCCGCAGGCGCTAGTGGAGCGCGGGGCATCAACGCGGCGATCGCTGGCGGCGGCGAAATATCCTGCTCTTCGGCGTCGGTTGCGATCACGCGAAACGGTACACCCAGGAAGCTCAACAGCTCCCGGCGGCGCGGCGAGCCGGAAGCGAGGATCAGTGGCGCGGATTCCACGGCACCCCACTCTTTCACGATTCAAAGCGAGAGGGAACAAAGCCGGCATTGGTGATCCGCGAAGACACGCGAAGATACGCGAAGCGGAAACACGCCTTCGCGTATCTTCGTGGATCAGATCATCTTCAGTGATAGCCTCGCATCAATGGCTGTACGCGGGCCGCTCGTTCACGGGCTCATTAATATAGAGGTTGCCTTTGTGGATCTTGAGGTTAAACCAACACTGCGGGTTCGTGCAAACCCACGCCTTGTACATAACTGCCGCCCCCTCGGTCCCATAGTCCGACAACGGTATGAGCTCACCTTCGCCGCATTTGCGGCATTTCGGCCACGTCTGGCTTTCCATTGCACACTCCTCTTCGGACCTCACCGCACAGTGCCATCGGCCGGTGTACATGCTGGCCCGCTATACGCGCATGCTGCGCTACGGCTAATGACGATCGTCTTGCAAGGAGTGTGCCACGCTATTCCCGCACACCACTAGATATCGTTTATACTATAGCGATCCTCCGTCAGATGCACAATGCGCTGACGATAGACGATACAAGCGCATCGTCCATCGTCTATCGTCTATCGTCACGTTTACAAATCACATCGGATTGCTTTATGGTGATCGCAACAGGAGTGGACCAAGAGAACGCATATGAGTATTTCATTCGATCGGATTGCGGAGCGCTATGACGCAACGCGCGGCTTTCCGCCCGGCGTCGAAGCCCAGATCGGCGCGGCCTTCCGCCAGCTTTCTGGTCTGCGCACGGGCGCGCGGCTGCTCGAAATCGGCATAGGCACTGGCCGAATCGCCATCCCGCTCGCGTTGCAGGGCTACCACTACACCGGCGCAGATATTTCGAGCGCGATGATGCAGCGCTTGCGGCGGCAGCTACCGCCAGGTGTGGCGGTCGATCTGCTGCGCGCCGACGCGACGGCGCTGCCGTTGCGCGATGCATGTATTGATGGCGCAGTCGCCGTCCATGTGCTGCACCTGATCGCCGGCTGGGAACGCGCTGTCGCCGAGCTACGGCGGGTGCTCCGGCCAGGCGGCACGCTCGCGCTCGGCTTCAACGTCACTGCCAACGAGAGCGATAGCGAATCCCTGCGCGAACACTGGCGCACGGTCGTCGAAGAACTCGGCGGCGATACGCGGCGTCCCGGCGTGCGCAACGAGGAAGCCAATGCGCTCCTTCAGGAGGTGTTCGGCACGCCCCGCCGCGAGATCCTCGCCACCTGGGAGCGCCACGAGACCATGCGCGAGCGGCTCGACCTGCTGGCGACACGCACCACCTCTGACACATGGCAGCTGCCCGATTCGATCCTGCACGAGTCGCTGCAACGGGTCGAGGATTGGGCGCGCGCGACCTATGGCGACCTGGAGCAGCCACAGCAGATTCAGGCGAGCTTCACGATGCTGTTTTATACCAATCCGTGATGCGTGAAACGTGAAACGTGAAGAGCAGTTTCAGTGGCCTCATATAGCGATCGTATGTGATGTGTAAACGTGACGATAGACGATAGACGATGGACGATGCGCTTGTATCGTCTATCGTCTATCGTCCATCGTCAGACCAATTTACTTCTCATGTAGGTTCGCTATAGCAAGCTTGCATGAGCAGCTAGAAAGGAGATCGTATGCCGCTCGACGACTATCGCGATCAGTCGATCTGGCAGGTGCTTGAGCGCCACGCCGACACGCAGGGCACGCGCGAGGCGTTCGCGTGCGGCGAGCGTCGGCTAACCTACGACGATCTGCGCCACAGCGCCGTTGCGCTATCCGCTGCGCTGCATGCGCGCGGCATCGGCGTGGGCGACAAGGTCGCGGCGATCTTGCCAAATGGTGCCGAGTTCCTGATCAGCTACTTCGCCTGCGCACGCCTGGGCGCGATCTACGTGCCGCTGAACACGCGCTACCGCCAGCACGAGCTCGCCTTCATGCTCGACGACTGCCAGGCGCGCGCGCTGATCACGGTCGCCAGCTACGCCGATTTCGACTACCTCGCACTGATCGCCACGCTGCGCCCAAGCCTGACGCTGCTGGAGCATGTGATCGCGGTAGGCGACCATTTCGCGGAAGCGGAGTCGTTCGCGGCACTGCTCGAAACCGCCGACGCCACGCCACCCGCGCTGATCGCGCCGCAGGACGATGTGTTCACCATCCTGTACACCTCGGGCACAACCGGGATGCCCAAAGGCGCGATGCTGACACACGCCAACGTCGTCGGCAACGCGATCGCCATGGCCGAGGCGCTGGGCTGGACCGCCGCCGATGTGCTGCTCGTCGCCGTGCCAATGTTTCACGTCTTTGGCATGACACCCTCGATCATGAGCGCGATCGTCAGCGGCAGCCGCATGGTCGCGCTAGAGACCTACAGCCCGGAGGCGGCGCTGCGCGCGATCGAGCGCGAGCGCGTGACCATTCACCATGGCGTGCCGACGATGTTCATCCTCGAGCTGAACCACCCCAACTTCGCCGCATACGACCTCAGCAGCCTGCGCACCGGCATCATCGCCGCCGCGCCCTGCCCGGTCGAGGTCGTGCGCCGCATCCGTACCGAGATGGGCTGCAACATCTGCGTGGCGTACGGGCTGACCGAGACCTCGCCCTGCCTCACGATCACGCGCTTCGACGACAGCGATGAGGTGCGCTCCACGACGGTTGGGCGTGCGCTGCCGGGGATCGACATCCGCATTGTGAACGACCTGCGGCGTCCGGTCGCATACGGCATCGTTGGCGAGCTGGCTGCGCGCGGCTACGCGGTGATGCAGGGCTACTATCGCCGGCCCGAAGCGACCGCCGCCGCGCTCGCCGACGGCTGGTTCTACAGCGGCGACCTCGCGACACTTGATCAGCAGGGCTATGTGCGGATCGTCGGGCGCAAGAAGGAAATGATCGTGCGCGGCGGGTTCAAAATCTACCCGCGCGAAATCGAGGAACTCTATTACGCGCATCCCAAGGTGCAGGAAGTGGCGATCGTCGGGCTGCCCGACCCAGTGCTTGGCGAGCGCTCGTGCGCCTGTATCAAGCTGCGCGACGGCCAGGAGGCGACGGCAGACGAGATGCTGGAACATGTGCGCGGCCAGGTGGCCGATTACAAAGTGCCTGATCGGATCGTCTTCGTCGCCAGCTTCCCGACGACGGCGAGCGGCAAGATTCGCAAGGTCTACATGGCCGAGCAGCTAGCCACGGGCGCGACATTCTAGCGCTCTCTCCATACAAAATTCACAACTACTGACTACAATGCAGATGGGCAGCCATTGTGCCTCGGCCTCGCCGTTTACTCCTTGTATGTTGGAGATTGAGCCCCGCAGAGCTCAATCTCCAACATACAAAAGAAATACTTCTATGCCACAGCACATCCTAATCGTCGACGACGAGCGCAAGCTCGTGCAAGGGCTAGTCGGCTACTTCCGACAGGCCGGCTTTGAGACGCTGACCGCCTACGATGGCCGCACGGCGCTTGAGATCGTTCAGCGCGAGCGCCCCGACCTGATCCTGCTCGACTTGATGCTGCCAGAGATCGACGGCCTGGAAGTCTGCCGACGGATTCGCCGTACCTCGGACGTACCGATCATCATGCTGACGGCGCGCGTCGAGGAGGCCGACACCCTGATTGGCCTGGAGTTGGGTGCCGACGATTATATCGCCAAACCCTTCAGCCCGCGCGAGGTCGTCGCACGGGCGCGCGCCTTGCTCCGGCGGGCCAGCGGCGCGCTGGTGCCAACAGCGACATTGCGCGGCGGCGCGGTCATGCTCGACATCGAGCGGCGGTCGGTCCAGGTCGCGGGTCGCGCGGTCGAGCTGACGCCGACCGAATTCGAGCTGCTGGCCGCGCTCATGCGCAACGCCGGGCGACCGATCACCCGCACGCAGCTGCTCGATGCGACACAAGGCGATGCCTACGCCGGCTACGAGCGCACAATCGACGCGCATATCAAGAACCTGCGGCGCAAGATCGAAATCGACCCGGCGAATCCCGAACACATTCTGACCGTGTTCGGAGTTGGCTATAAGTTCAATGAGACCTGAGCTATGCGATCACTCCGTTCGCGCCTGACCTTCACGCACACGCTCGTCGCGCTCGTCGCCGTGATCATCGTCGCCGTGCTCTCGGTGGTGCTGATTCGCAGCGCCTTCAACCAGCTGACCGTGCAGCGGGCACAGCTCGACGCCGAGATGATCGCCGGGCAGGTGAGCGATCTCTACCAGCTGCGGCAGAGCTGGGATGGCGTGCCGGCGCGCCTCAAGCAGCGGCAGGATCGCCAAGCCCAGAGCCAGCCGAGCTTTCGCCGTCGTATCCAGCTCTTCGACGCCAACCGCAACCTGCTCTACGACAGCGCTGGGCCGGTGCAGCGCCGCCAGCTGCCGGAACCGCTCCAAGGCGCGCGCAGCCCAGTCGTCGTGAATGGGCGCACGGTCGGTACAGTGGTGGTCGGCGAGCAGCGCAACATCTTCAACCAAGCCGAGCGCGCCTTCCTGCGCGGCGTCTACCTGATCGTCGTGATCGGCACGCTGGTGGCCGTAGTTGGCGCTTTCGTCGTGGGGCTGCTGATCAGTGGCCGTGTCACACGCCCGCTGCGCTCGCTCAAGGATGCCGCGCAACGCTTGGCGCTTGGCGCGCGCCACGAGCCGCTGACCGCGCCGCCCGACGCCGAGTTGGCCGAGCTGGCGCAGGCGTTCAACACAATGGCAGCCGAGCTTGAGCATCAGCAGCAGCTGCGTCGCCAGCTCGTCGCCGACATCGCCCACGAGCTGCGCACGCCGTTGAGCGTCCTACGGCTCCAGCTTGAGAGCATGCAGGATGGCATCGAGCAGCCGACGCCGCTGATGCTCGCCTCGCTCACCGAGGAGGTCGGGCTGCTCGCGCGGCTGGTAGATGATCTGCGGCTGCTCTCGCTGGCCGACGCCGGCCAGCTGTCGCTGGCAGTCGCCGATGTGGAGGCCCACACAGCGCTTGATCGCGCGCTCGCGACTGCGGCCCCACGCGCGCGACAGCTAGGCATCGATCTGCGCGCCGAGCGGCCACCCGCGCCGCTGCTGGTCGCGGCTGATCCGCAGCGGCTCGCCCAAATCCTCGGCAACCTGATCGAGAACGCCTTACGCTACACCAGCGCAGGCGGACAGGTGCGCGTGTGCCTACGCACCGGCACATCCGAGCAGATCCTGCACAACGACGCCACCCGCAACGCCACGCCAGCGGAGACGCGGCGGCTAGCGCTGCCCGCTCATCCAACCACCTACGCGATCTTCGAGATCGTGGACACCGGCCCCGGCATCGCCCCCGACGAACTGCCGCAGATTTTCGAGCGCTTCTATCGCACCGACAAGGCCCGCTCACGCGAGACGGGCGGCAGCGGGCTGGGGCTGGTGATCGTCCAGCGACTGGTCGAGATGCAGAATGGCCATATCTGGGTGACAAGCGCAGTCGGGCGCGGCACCACCTTCCACGTCGCGCTGCCGGCCGTCGCCACACCGCTCGCCGGCAGCCCCAGCCCGCGCCCGCTCGCCGAGTCGCTGCGGCGCTGAGCCGATTGCAGATTGCCGATTGCCGATTGCAGATTGCAGATTGCAGATTGGCATCTATCCTCCTTGTCCTCCTATCTCCTTGTCTCCTTGTCCCCTTGTCTCCTTGTCCCCTTCGCGGATCATCCCGCCTCAGCGGTTCAGCGTAATCAGCGGTTCCCACGGTTCCGGCCCCTCAGCGCGCTCATCTTGCTCAGCGCAATCAGCGGTTCCCACGCTTCCGGCCCCTCAGCGCGCTCATCTTGCTCAGCGCAATCAGCGGTTCACGCCTCACGTCTATGGTAAAATAGCGTGTTTCCACTTCGCGGATCAGAAGCTGAAGTAGTTACGCATAAGGAGGCAGCAATGGCGATTCAGCCAGACATGATCGGCATCACCACGCGCGATATGGCGGCGTCCCTGCGCTTCTATCGCCTACTTGAGTTGGATATTCCCAATGGCGTCGAGGGCGAACCGTTTGTCGAGGTGATCACGCCGAACGGCTACCGGATCTCGTGGAACAGCCTGGAGATGGTCAAGAGCCTCGATCCCGACTGGGTCGAGCCGGTGGGCCAACGTATGGCGCTGGCATTCAAATGCGACAGCCCGGCCGCAGTCGATACCGCCTATGAGCAGATCGTCCAGAGCGGCTACCACGGCCATAAAGCGCCTTGGGATGCCTTCTGGGGCCAGCGTTACGCCGTCGTCGTTGACCCCGACGGCAACCTGGTTGACCTCTTCGCACCACTCGCCGCGAGCTGACAGCTCGCATGATCACCGCCGTGCCACGAGGGCTTTACCACCAAGACACCGGGTGCCCCTTGGGCGACACCAAGCCTTTGTGTCTTGGTGTCTTGGTGGTTAAAACCTATCGGCCTCTGTGCCTCTGTGCCTCTGTGGTGCGCGTCCCCGGCAACGTGCCGCCGGCCCACGCCAGCCCTCAGATCGCGCCGCGCCCCTTCAGCTCAAGATACTTATTGATCACGCTGACGCTGAGCTTATCCGCCGGCACATCGATCGTCAGCACCCCGCTGCGATTGAGCGTATCGAGAACCACCTGGCGCTCATCGATCAGCATCTCCGCGACCGCCCGCTGATAGACCGCGTCGGAGTCGCGCGGCGGCTGGGCGGCAAGACGCGTGATGTTTGGGTCGGAGATCACAACACACAATGGCAGATGACGTTGCGCCAGCCGGGCCATATGCGTGATCAACGGCTTGGCGGCGTCGAGCGTCACTAGATCAGTGAAAAGAATCACCAGCGAGCGGCGCTTGTGCTTGACGCCGAGGTAGGCCAGCGCCTGACCATAGTCGGCCTCGACCGGCTCGAACTGAACATTGTACAGCCCTTCGAGCATGCGATAGAACTGGCCCCTGCCGCGCTTGGGTGCCAGATAGGTGCGCACATCGTCGGCGAAAGTCAGCAGCCCAACGTGATCACCCTTGAGCGTGGCGACATACGAGAGCAGCAGCGCGGTATTGATCACATAATCGAGCTTGGCCAGGTCGCCGATCGGCGGGCGCATCAGCCGCCCGGTGTCGATCACGCTCATCACATACTGGCTGCGCTCGGTCTCGTACTCAGCCGCGATCGGCTTGCCACGCCGCGCGGTCGCCTTCCAGTTGATGCGGCGGAACTCATCATCGGCGTTGTACTCGCGCAGCCGCTCGAACTCGGTCCCCGTGCCGAAGACGCGCGCCGCACGCAGCCCCAGCTCGAACAGCAACCCCTTGCGCGCCAGCAGATCGTATTTACGCACATCAAGCACGTTCGGGTAGACCTTGACCTGCGCCGTCGCCGGGTAGCGCGCCTGGCGGACGAAGGTTCTCAGCATACTGCGATAGCGAACATTAATGTCGCCGAAGCTGTAATCGCCGCGCTGCAACGGCCTGACGTGATAGCGCGCCTCGTAGATATCGTATGGCGCGATCACACCCGCCAGCGTGACCGCGTCGGCGACGAACTGGTACGGATACTCGTCGCGCAGCTCGAAGCTGATCGGCCGGCGGCTACGATTCGCCAGCAGCACAGTGATCACATTCTCGGCACCGATCGAGAGCTTGGTATCGTTGATCCGCTCGGCCTCAAGCTCGCCAGGCTTGGTCGTCACGACGTAATCGGCGACAACCAGCGCGGCCACGGCGACCAAATAGCCGAGCGCCAGCCAGAGCAGCACTGGCACGAGCGCGACGCCCGCCACCAGCAGCGAGCCAAGCAGCAGGAACAGCAGCAGCCGAAAGGTTGGAATCATGGCGATCTCGCTCTAGCGCTGCTCCAGGAGCTGCGCGTGGAAGTCGGCGACCTGGTACCTGTCGCGGGCCTGGTAACGCGCGCTCAGATACGCGTAGTATGAAGGCGTGTCATCGCCGCGCGTGACCAGCCAGATACGATCGCCGCGTGGCAAAGCCTCCAGCGCGATCCGGCGATCGTCTTTGAAGCGAGCTGGCAGAATCGTCGTGTCGCGGACGAACTGCCAGTGCCCAACATCATCGCCCAGATAGCTGTAGAGCGGCAGATACGGGTAGTAAAAGCGCAGCGCGGCATCGACCGAGTAGGCCATGCCATCGTTGAGCACAACATCCTCGGAATGCGCGTGCGCGCCGATCTGATCGGCGATCAGTCCCTCTGGGCTCTTGA
>Ga0075423_10007225_pt1 | contig 10479 bp, 7 predicted proteins | sample SoiMethybrSBSTD2_FD_80114 | JGI IMG/M metagenome (GOLD analysis project Ga0075423, IMG submission 80114) | Bulk soil microbial communities from a Populus tree surrounding site in Tennessee, USA - Soil MetaG P. TD hybrid SBSTD2 | ecosystem: Environmental > Terrestrial > Soil > Tree plantation...
CCGATAGGCTGACTCTCGGTGCGCAGGCGCCGCTCCTCCTTCACGACGTCGCGCTCCTTGTAGAACTCCCGGAAGACCGGGTGGAGAAAGCGGTCGGATTCCAGATAGGCCCACAGCTCGAACTTATTGGAGGGGAGGGAATAGAAATACGTCGTGGTATCGGCTCCCGTCCCGGCATTCAGCCCCACACCGCCCGCGCGATCGATAATCTCACCAAACTGGTTCTTGATGATGAACTTGTCCGCGGCTTCCTGGGCATCCTTGAAGGCTTTGAGTAGCGCGTCGACCTTCGCCTGATCGGGATTGCGCGCCCGCCGTGCGGCGTCGTAGGCGTCGTAGGCCTGGTCCACCTTTTCCAGCGCTACCTTCTCTTCAGGGTAGTTGGTCGTCCCGATGGTGGTGGTCCCCTTGAACGCCATGTGCTCGAACATGTGGGCGATGCCGGTGATGCCGGGCACTTCCTGGACGGAGCCGACGTTGACGACGGTGGCGAAGGAGAAGACCGGGGCTTCGGGACGCTGATAGATGATGAACGTCCAGCCGTTGGCCAGCGTTTTCACCGTTACCTTCTTCTCGAAGTCGGCGAGAGTCTGGGCGGAGGCCGGCAGAGCCGTGGCGGCTGCGAACAGGACCGCCAGGGCCAACCAGACACCCGGCCGCCCGATGGGGATCCGTGCTTTCATGGTCACCTCTTGGAAGTTGGGTTGGATCATCTCAGTTTGGGTATCGTGACAGGGCCAGGTTGACGATTTCATCGATCAGGGCCGAATAACTCCTCCCCGATTCCTTCGCCGCCAAGGCCACTTCGGCCTTGGAGTGCAGCCAGGGGTTGGGGTTCACCTCCAGGACGTAAATCTTTCCCTCCTTGTCGAGGCGCATGTCGATGCGCCCGTAATCCCGCAGCTCCAGGGCCTGGTAAGCGGCTAATGCGGTCTCATCCAGGCCCTTGACGGTCTTTTCGTCCAGATCCGTGGGGATGATGCTCTTTGTTTTACGATAAGCCTCGGATCCGGTTCTCCATTTCACCTCGACTCCGGCGATTTTCGGGGTCCCCTCGGGGAGCTTCGACATGTCCAGCTCCACCGCCGGCAGCGCTACCGGGCTCTCGTTTCCCAGCACCGTCACGTAGATTTCGCGGCCGTCGATATACTCCTCGATCAGCGCCGGGGAGTCGAATTTTTCATGGATGTCGTGAATGCGCTCCATCAGCTCCTTGATCGACTCGCAGACGGCGTTGAACTCGATTCCGATGGAGCCGTCCTCCCTGGCCGGCTTGACGATGACCGGAAACGACAGGTCGTCGTGCGCCCAGTCGAGCCTGCCCCGGTACACGGTGGCGAAGAAGGGGGTGCGGATGCTGTGGAAGGCGAAAATCTTCTTGGCCAAGGACTTGTTCTGCGACAGGTGGATGCCGAACGGCCCGGCGCCGGTGTATTTGAAGCCGCAAAGATCGAGGTAGGCGGCCAGGTGCACGTCCTTCGTGTCGTCCCCGGCCCAGGAGGCGGTGAGGTTGAACAGCAGGTCGCACTCCAGCTTGGCCAGCTCCGCCAGCGACTCGCGCGTCCCGTCCACGGTGGCATAGAAGGGAGAATGGCCCGCCTCGCGCAACGCCTCGTGGATCTCCTGGCGATCTTCCTTGTCGGGTTTGCGCCGTTTTCGGGAAGGGGAAGGCTTCGGTTCCTGGGAGTCCTCTTTCTCCTCGTACCAGATGTCGTAGAGGACGGCGATGCGCTGCTTTGCCATGATTCCCTTCAAGGGGGGGTGCAGAACCCCGTTACTTTAATACGAAACGGCCCCGCGTGAGATAGTTCATGGCCAGGGCGGTGCCGTAGGCCGTCAGCTCCACCATGTAGGAGGTCTCCCGGCGCCTGCGCCCCACCAGCTTCCTCTCCCGGCAATGTCGATGCAGAAGCTCCACCAAAGAGCGTACCAACTCGCGGCGGACGCCGGTCCAGTAGGCGATCTTGTCGGTCAGCTCCACCCGGTGACGCTGAATCATCTCCGCCGCGGGAATCAGCCCGTCGGCCTTTCCCCAGGGACGCCGGAAAATGTCCGCCAGGTCCCCCTCCAGGGTCAGCTTGATCGCGGAGCGGTTCTGCCGGGCCGCCTTGCGGTAGAAGTCCTGGACGGTGAGCTTCATCTCCGACACGGTCAGATCGGTACGCCCCTGATCGACCAGCGGATCCTTGCCGCCCACGCGGCGCACCACCCGATCCACGTATTGCAGCTTGCGCATGGCCGGCCAACTTCGATAGCGCCGCCTCCAAGGGGAGCTGGGAGTGAGCCAGACGGCGAAGGTTTCCGCGAAATCCTCGTCCGGGTGCTTCTGGGCATACCAGCCTTCCATGTGACGCACGAAACGCCGGGAGAACGGGACCGGCCGGTAGTCCTCGCGATAAGGCCGCCGGAAGGGGCCGAACAGCTCGTGCCAGCGGGAGGTGTCGTACAGGCGGTAGGCATAGTTGAAGGCGTGCCCGGCTTCATGGCGCAGGTACATCATGATCTTCCGGGAGTCCTCCAGATCGTTCATCTTCTTTTCGAGGATGGCCAGCTTGGGGTCGGCCAGATAGAAAGGGACGCCAATGATCGGTTCCCGATCGGGGCATCCCCACTCGTCGGTCAGGTAGCAGACCGCCTGGAATTTCAGGATGCCTTTGCTGCGCAGCTCCTTCTGGAGCTGGCGCACGAAGCGCGCCACCGGCGAGCCTTCCAGCTTCAAGCCGAGGCGGTCGATGCGGCGCCTCAAGAGCGACCGGACCTCGGGGGGTGTGCTCTCGAATCCCTTCATCCTAATGAATCGTCAGGTTGACCTGCAGGATCGGATCCAGGTCGCAATCGGAGAGGACCACCGGGGGGGTAGCGAGGGGCGTCTCCAGCACGGCGGTGGAATCGCAGGCGGCCAGCACCACGCCGGACGCCCGATCCAGCGTCCCGAAGCAGTTGAGGTAGACCCCTTCATTGTCCAGTACCGAGAAGCTCATGCCGCACGAGTCGGTCTCGGCGTTTCCGAACAGCCCCTCGGGCCCGGCTCCGTCGGTGAAGGCGAACCCGGTATTGAAGGCGGAGGCGAAGACCTGGACGGCCGGGAAATCCAGCGGCGTGGAAGTCACGGTGACGTTCTTGCCGTTGGAGGAGGGATCCGAGCAATTGAACAGATTCGCGGTGACGGGAGCAAACACCACCGTATAGACCCCCAGCAGGTCGCTGCGAATCAGCCCGCAGTCGGTATTATTGACGACGATGGTGTCGCCGCCGTTATTACAGCCCGAGACGATGAACAGCAGCGGCAGCAGGAGAAGGGATTTCGCGGTAGACATGCCTTTACCTCGCACCCAGTCGGCGGCTGAAAAGGGCTCCAGCGCTGACCGGCGCGCCGGAGGGCCCTTAGTGTAACCCACTCGGGGCCGTCGAGGGCTGGTGTCCGGGCGGGAGAATGGTCTATCCTCTGCCCGGCGGGGATTGTGATAAAACCCGCCGGACTTCCTTGCGTATGATTCTCATGAAAGCCACATTGGTCTGTGCCATCCGCGGGTTCTGACCGAACCGACGAGCAGGCTGCTCCAAACATCCCATGGGGGGGATTCTCAGATGAAGGTACTGGTGCGAATACTCGCCGTCTTCGGCGGGCTGGTCATTCTCGGCTGCTTCGTGGGGCTGATGGTGGTTGTCCTGTTCCGGGCCGGGAAGGGGGGCGTCCCCTCCAAGACGATTCTGGAAGTGAACCTGGAGCAGGGGATCATCGAGGATGTCCCCGACGATCCCGTGGCGGCCTTCACCCTGAAAGACACGCCGGTGATGCGGGACGTGGTGGAGGCCCTGGAGAAGGCGGGCGACGACGACCGGGTGGTCGGGCTGGTGGCCCGGGTCGGGGCGGCGCCCATGGGGATGGCCCAGATTCAGGAATTGCGCAATGCCGTGCAGGCATTCCGGGCGAAGAAGAAGCCGGCCGTGGCGTTCGCCGAGACCTTCGGCGAGTTCGGCCCCGGGGGAGGCTCCTATTACCTGGCCACCGCGTTCGACGAGATCTGGCTGCAGCCCTCCGGAGACATCGGCCTGACCGGGGTATTCCTTGAAAGCCCGTTCCTGCGGGGGACCCTGGACAAGGTGGGCGTCAAGCCGCGGATGGATCATCGCTACGAATTCAAGAATGCGATGAACTTCTACACGGACAAGAAATACGATCCCTATTTCAAAGAGGCGATGGAAAAGCTGACGTCCTCCTGGTTTTCCCAGATGACCAAGGGAATCTCGGAAAGCCGGCACCTGACCCAGTCGCAGGTCGCCTCCCTGGTGGACAAGGGACCGTTTCTGGGCAAGGAGGCCCAGGATGCGGGGCTCGTGGACGGCATGGCTTACCGGGACGAGGTTTACGCCAAGGTGAAGAAGAAGGCGGGCGAGGGTGCCAAGCTCCTCTTCCTCGATGAATACATCAAGCGCGCCGGCAGGCCGAACAGCTCGGGCAAGACCATCGCGCTGATATACGGTGTCGGAGCCGTCTCCCGCGGCGATGGAGGATACAGCCCATTTTCCGGCGAGGAGGTCATGGGATCCGACCGTGTCACCGCCGCCTTCCGCGAGGCCGTGAAGGATTCCGCCGTCAAGGCGATTCTCTTCCGCGTCGACTCACCCGGCGGGTCCTACGTGGCCTCGGACGCCATCTGGCGCGAGACGGTTCGAGCCAAGAAGGCAGGGAAGCCCGTGATAGTCAGCATGGGAAACCTCGCCGGCTCGGGCGGCTACTTCGTGGCGATGGCGGCGGACAAGATCGTGGCCCAGCCCGGGACGATCACCGCCTCCATTGGAGTCCTGGGGGGCAAGTTCCTCACCTCCGAATTCTGGGACAAGGTGGGGCTCTCCTGGGACAGCGTGCAGAGCAGCACGAACTCCAACATGTGGACCGGGACGCACGACTATTCCCCGGCGCAGTGGGCCCGCTTCCAGGCATGGCTGGACCGGGTCTACGTCGATTTCACCGGCAAGGTGGCCGAGGGGCGAAATCTCCCCAAGGAAAAGGTGCTGCAGATCGCCAAGGGGAGAATCTGGACTGGCGAGGATGCCAAGGGGCTGGGGCTGGTGGATGAGCTGGGAGGCTTCCCGGAGGCGCTGCGCCTGGCGAAGCAGGTCGCGAAGATTCCCGAGAAGGAAGAGGTGAATCTCAAGGTCTATCCGCCGAAGCGGACTCCATTTCAGATGCTGTTCGAGGAAGGGCCGCACAGCAGCGACCCCGAGGAAGCCGCCATGACGGCGCTGGCCCGGGACTTGAAGATGATCCAACCCTACATCCGGCGGATCAAGATGCTGGCCATGGGACCCGAATCCGGTGTGCTCTCCATGCCTCCGGTGGAGGGGCAACCGTAACTCGAATCCCATCCGGGAGCTCAAAGTTACCAGCCCGCCCCATTCGAGGTCGTCCAGCCACCCGGCCAAGTCACGGCCAGAGAGCGGGAAACAGATAGCCGCTCCCTGTTCCCAGGGAGCCCGAGTCGATCGTAGAATGCCCCCGCGGATAGGGCGCCATTCTCCGATGCCATTCCATCAGAGGGACTGGCAAAGCCCCCGCCAAGTTGAGTCCATCTCATCATTCCTGATATCGACCTCGAGTCAGATAGTTCACGGGCCACTCGGTGTGTCTAGGAGGGATTCCGAATGAACTCGCCATCGGGTTTCGAGGAAGCGGTCCTGGTTCGACGATGCCCCACTGAGAAGCCGCTGCTGATCATGGTGATCGTCGCAGCCCTCTGCTTGTGGATGCTGCTGATTTTCTCGTTTATCGGCATTTTTTACGCCGTCCTTATCGCCGTCTTTTTCTTCCTAGGCCACCTGGCATTCATTGCACACCTGCGAGGCAGCGGAGTGCGGCTGGGTCCGGAGCAGATGCCCGAGCTGCATCGCCGGGTTGGAGAGCTGGCCGGACGGCTTGGGATGCGCCAGCCCCCGGTGGCGTACGTGATCCAGGCGGGGGGCCAGCTCAACGCGTTGGCGACGAAGTTTCTCGGGAGTCAATTCATCGTCCTCTACTCCGACCTGCTGGAAGCCTGCGGCGAAAACGACGAGGCGAGAGACTTCATCGTGGCGCACGAGCTTGGCCACCTGAAGGCAGGTCACTTGCGCGCCAGGTGGCTGCTCTTGCCGGGGCTGCTGGTGCCGTTTCTCGGCTCCGCCTATTCCAGAGCCTGCGAGTACACCAGTGATCAGTACGGACTGGCAGGAACCCGGGACAAGGAGAAGGCGCTCGAAGGGTTGTGCATCCTTTCGGCAGGCGGCACCTGGGGCCCGAGAATCAATCGAACGGCATTGGTCCACCAGCGCGCTGATGTGAACACGTTCTGGATGATAGTCGGAACCTGGATGTCCACGCATCCACCCATCGCATCGCGCCTGGCGGTACTCCAACCCGACCTGGGGGCCGGGCAGACCCTCAGGCGCGGCCCGGCGCTCGCGGCCGCCGCGGGATTGTTCTTGCTGGTGCTGCTTCCGGCCGGGACCTTGATCATTGTCGCCAGGAAGATGCTGCCCGCCATCAAGGCACAGATGGAACAGCAGTCTCGAGCTCAGGCATCAGGCGCCGGCACGGCGCCGGGCCTGGCACCCAGGAGTTCCGAACAGGTCGGAACCGCGCCGGGCCTGGATCCCAGGAGATCCGAGGCACTCTCGGGCATCGACTCTCTGGTGGCTGCCGCGGAGGCGTTCCGGAAAGAGTCCGGCCTGCCGCCGCCGAACGTCAACGCACTCTATCGGTCCTGGGGGAAGCTGCACCCGGGCGCCAAGGAGCCCATTGATCCGTTTGGGAGCAAGTGGTACGGGTATGCGTCAACGAAGCATGAGTATTTCATTTGGAGCATCGGGCCGGATCCGGAGTCGGGCAACGATGACCTGGAATACTCTTCGGAGTACAAGGAGTATGAGAGCCGACCCTGATTCCCAGCCGCTCAGAGCGGCAGTTTGCGCAGGCGCAGAGCGTTGGCGATCACCGAGACGGAGCTGAAGCTCATGGCCGCGCTGGCGAGCATGGGACTGAGCAGCCAGCCGAAGAACGGGTAGAGCAGCCCCGCGGCTACCGGGATGCTCAGGACGTTGTAAAGAAGCGCGAAGAATAGATTTTGCCGGATATTGCGCAGCGTCGCCCGGCTCAGGCGCCGCGCACGGGCGATGCCGCGAAGATCCCCCTTCAAGAGAGTGACTCCAGCGGCCTCTATGGCCACGTCGGTGCCGGTTCCCAGTGCGATGCCGACATCGGCGAGGGCCAGCGCCGGAGCGTCGTTGATGCCGTCTCCGGCCATGGCCACGCGGCGTCCTGCTGATTGGAGCTTGCGCACCACCTCGCCTTTCTGATCGGGCAGCAGATCGGCAATCACTTCGTTCAGCCCAAGCTCCCCGGCCACCGCCTGGGCCGTGAGCAGGCTGTCCCCGGTGGCCATGACCACGCTCACCGAGTCCTCCTTCAGGCGCCGCAGCGCCAGACGGGTGGATTCCCGCAGTTTGTCGACCACCGACAGAAGCCCCACGAGCTTCCCATCCAGCGCGACGAGAACCACGCTGTGCCCCTTGCGGCGCAGCTCTTCCGCCTTCCGCCCGAGCGACGAGGGATCGACTCCCATCCCTTGAAGCATCTTCTCGGAGCCGATGGCCACCTGGTGACCTTCCACCCGGCCCTCGATGCCCAGCCCCGGCAGCGCCGAGAATTGCGACGCCACGCCGGGGGCGACCCGCCGCTGGCGGGCTCCCTGCACGATGGCGCCCGACAGGGGATGCTCGCTGGACATCTCGAGACCCGCGGCCAGCCGGAGCATCTCCATCGCCTGCGTCCCGGGAAGGGCTTCCACTTCACCGAGGACCGGACGCCCTTCGGTGAGAGTTCCGGTCTTGTCCACCACCAGGGTGTCCACCTTGCCGAGCAGCTCCAGCGCGGAAGCGTCCTTGATCAAAATGCCCGCACCGGCGCCGCGGCCGATTCCCACCATGATCGACATGGGAGTCGCCAGCCCCAGCGCGCAGGGGCAGGCGATGATGAGCACCGCGACGGAAGCCACCAGCGCGTGCGCCAGACGCGGCTCGGGCCCCAGGCCGGCCCACAGCAGAAAGGTGAGCAGCGCGGCCAGGACCACCGCGGGGACGAACCAGGCGGCGACCCGATCCGCCAGGCGCTGGATCGGCGCGCGGCTGCGCTGCGCCTCGCCCACCAGACGCACGATGCGGGCCAGGAGCGTGTCGCCCCCGACCCTCTGCGCGGCGATGATGAGCCACCCCATTCCGTTGACCGTACCTCCGATGACGCTGTCCCCGGAGCGCTTCTCCGCCGGCAGCGGCTCTCCGGTGATCATCGACTGATCCACCGCGCTGGCTCCCTCCAGGACCAGCCCGTCCACCGGAATCCGCTCTCCCGGGCGCACGCGCAGGCGATCGGCGACCTTCACCTCGTGCAGCGGGACATCCTCCTCGGTGCCATCCGGACGAATCCGCCGCGCCGTATCCGGCGCAAGGCGCAGCAGCGATCGAATGGCCGAGCGGGTGCGTCCGCGTGCTTTCAGCTCCAGCACCTGCCCCAGCAGGACCAGCACGGTGATGACCGCCGCGGCCTCGAAGTAGAGCGGAACGCCGCCATGCTCGTCCCGGAAAGACGCCGGAAATCGGGCAGGAAACAGCACAGCAGCCAGGCTGGAAAGGTACGCGGCGCCGGTGCCCAAGGCGATGAGGGTGAACATGTTGAGCCGCCATCGCAGGACGGAATCCCATCCACGCTGGAAGAAGGGAAAGCCCGCCCACAACACCACGGGTGTCGCCAGGGCCAGCTGGACCCAGGGTGCTACGGCCCCGGGGAGCCAGGTGTGCGGCGACAGTCCCGGAATCATCTCTCCCATGCTCAGGAGAAGCAGCGGCGCGGTCAGCGGGGCCGCGACCATCAGCCTGAAGGACATGTCCGAGAGCTCGGGGTCGCGCTCATCCGATGCATCCACCACCAGCGGCTCCAGGGCCATCCCGCAGATGGGGCAGGCTCCCGGCCCCTTCTGCCGGATTTCCGGGTGCATCGGGCAGGTATAAACGGAGTCGGAGGAGTGGCGTGCGGTGGCCGGGGATGCGACGGTCGAGCTGGGGGTGTTCGCAGCCGGAGCGGCCGGGTCGAGATACAGCTCAGGGGCTTCCTTGAACTTCTGCGAGCACCAGGCGCTGCAGAAGTAATAGGTCTTCCCGGAGTGGACGTGCGTGCCGGCCGCGCTGCCCGGCTCCACATCCATCTGACAAACCGGATCTTTGTGAGTCAAGCTTCACTCCTCGTAGCGCACGAATGATAGCCCAAAGGGCGTGTCGGGCAGGGATCGCGAATAATCCGGGACTTTCGTCGATGGCGCACACAGGAGGAGCGACAAGGCAGGTATAATCCAGGCCATCGCCAAGGAGAACGCTGCATGAAAGTGGTCTATTCCGACGGGTACTTCCTCAAGCTGGGAGAGCATGTCTTCCCGGCGATCAAGTACCGCCGGATCAAGGAAAAGCTGCTGGAGGACAAAATCATCGCGCCGTCGGACCTCGTGGAGCCCGCCGTGGCGACCGACGACGACCTGCAGCTGGTCCACACCCCTTCCTATATCCAGAAGCTGCGAATGGGGACCTTTTCACCGGTGGAAGTGATGCGCCAGGAAGTCCCCTATTCCCGGGAGCTGGTGGATGCGTTCTACCTCGCCGCGGGCGGATCGATTCTGGCGGCGCGTCTGGCGGTCGAGGAGCGGGTCGCGGTGAATCTGGGAGGCGGGTTCCATCACGCCTTCCCCGATCACGGCGAAGGGTTTTGCCTGGTTCATGACGTGGCCGTCGCCATCCGGCGCATGCAGAAAGAGCGGAAGATCGGCAAGGCGTGGGTGGTGGACTGCGATGTGCACCAGGGGAACGGCACCGCGGCCATTTTCAAGCACGACCCCGAAGTCTTCACGCTGTCGCTCCATCAGTTCAACAATTATCCGACCTGGAAGCCGGCGAGCAGCCTCGATATCGACCTGGCGGACGGAATGGAAGACGCCGAGTACCTCACGAAGCTCAAAGAGGGGCTGGCCGCTTCTCTGGAGCGCTTCAAGCCCGACATGCTGTTCTACGTGGCGGGGGCCGATCCCTACAAGGAAGATCAGCTGGGCGGTCTGGCGCTGACGCTGGAAGGGCTCGTGAAGCGCGATCGCCTGGTGCTGGAGGCCGCACGGGAGCGCAAGATCCCCGCGCACATCACCCTGGCGGGCGGCTACGCCGTTCAAGTGGAGGACACGGTGACCATCCACGCCAACACCGTGCGCACCGCCCGGGAAGTCTTCAAGGCCTGAGAAAACTCCGGAGGCATTTTCCCCATGCAGGATACGCAGGCCCCGCTGACGCTGGATGGGCATTTTCTGCTGCACGAGATGTTCCGTGTTCGCCGCGCGGAGTGGAGAAAGCTCCTTGAGGAGCGGCGCGCGGGAGTGATGCAGGCGGCCGCGGCCCTCCTGGGCAAGATGGAGA
>Ga0075423_10007228_pt1 | contig 10478 bp, 8 predicted proteins | sample SoiMethybrSBSTD2_FD_80114 | JGI IMG/M metagenome (GOLD analysis project Ga0075423, IMG submission 80114) | Bulk soil microbial communities from a Populus tree surrounding site in Tennessee, USA - Soil MetaG P. TD hybrid SBSTD2 | ecosystem: Environmental > Terrestrial > Soil > Tree plantation...
CCGGATCACCTGCATCTTCGTGGACCGGCGCTACCGGCGAAAGGGGCTGTCGGCCGTCGCGCTGCAGGGTGCCCTCGACCTGATCTCGGAGGCGGGCGGTGGCGTCGTAGAGGGCTACCCGCACGACACGCAGGGCAAGAAGAAGTCCGTGCTCTACAACGGGACGCGCACCCTATTCGAGCGGGCGGGCTTCACGTTCGTCCGCAGCAAGGGCACCGGGAACTGCGTCATGCGCCGCACCGTGCCCTGACCCAACCGGTCATCGAGGGCGGTATGTGACCTTCGCCGATCGTACTGTCGCTCGGGACCGTAGTCGGGGATAAACACAACTCTGTCGTGACCGGGCCGATCCCCGGCAACCCCTCCAGGTCCTCAAGCGTCGCGGAGTTGAGATGTACGGGCCCGGCGGGCTGGCCGGTTGCCGCCGCCGCGCCGGACGGCGCACCGACGCCTGCCGCCATCGCCGGACTCGACTGAGGCCGAGGCGCTGGGGCCCCTCTGCGGACCACTTGCGGACCAGCGAGGTGGTCAAGGTCCGGCGAGCCTAGCCGTCTACGGTCACAGACCAAGCCCGCTGAGATAGAACATCAACTACAACAGCCGAGACGTGTCGTTCAAACAGCGAGGGGTCCGTGAGGTTAGGTATGTCGAACGTATCGGAACGAGACGACAGAGGGGACTTCGCGGTTCTCGCACTTCTACGGCGTCTCGCGCTGCCGGTCGTTGCGGGGCTGCTATTTGCGGGTCTCGCGCCGCTGGGGCTCGCGTCAGCTAACTCGGACTCTAGTGCGACGCACTGGGTCGCTACCTGGGGCGGAAGCCCCGTGGACATGGGCAACCACAACTACACCGGAACAATCCGCAACATCGTCTTCACGTCTGTCGCGGGAGACGTCGTCCGGGTGCGTCTCACGAACATCTTCGGAGACCGACCACTGCAAATCGGCGATGCCTATATCGGAGTGTCCGGGCCTGACGGGACCATTCACGGACCCAATGTCCCCCTGACCTTCTCGGGTGCGCGATCGATCACAATCCCGCAGGGTGCGGAGGTATTGAGCGACCCCGTCAGGCTATCGGTCCCTGAGCTTTCGGACCTGGCAGTCAGCGTCTTCATCCCACACTCGACCGAGCAGACCGGCCACTCCGATTCGCAGCAGACAACGTATATCACCATCGGAACAGATCAAGCAGGAGATTCCACCACAGCAGGCTGGACCCCGATCAGTTCCTGGTGGTTCGTGGATAGCGTAGACGTGCTCGCCCAGCAGCCTGTCAAGGGGACTGTCGTCGCTATCGGCGACTCGATCACGGACGGCTACCAGTCCACTATCAACGCTAACGCGCGGTGGCCCAACGACCTGGCACGTCGCCTTGACGCTCGCCACGGTAGGACCCTCAGTGTGGCCGACGAGGGAATCAGCGCGAACCAGCTCCTCAACGACACTTTCGGCCCCAGCGCCGGCGTCCCCGCTCTGGCTCGCTTCGACCGGGACGTGATCGATCGGGCTGGCGTCAAAGACGTGATCCTGCTCGAAGGAATCAACGACATAAGAGGCGATGACGCTCAAGCCGATGCGCTGATCGCAGGCTACGAGCAGCTAATCGCCCAGGCCCACGCTTCCGGGCTGAAGATCTTTGGGGGCACGCTGACCCCGTTTAAGGGCTCAGACCCCTGGTCGCCCGAGGGGGAGCAGACACGTGAGGCGGTGAATCAATGGATACTCACCAGCGGCGCCTTCGACAGGGTCATCGATTTCGCGAAGGCAACAGCGGATAGCACCGACCCGGAGATGTTCAACCCCGCCTACGACAGCGGCGACCACCTGCACCCCAACGACGCCGGCTACCAGGCAATGGCCAATGCCATTGATCTCGGCATGCTCCTGGGCCAGCACTAGAACCAGCGGGGCGCGGCTTCGTGCGCCTACACGAAGAGGCGCGGAGCCTTCCCTCCGGAACTCCACCCAGCGCTCGAGCCGCGCCACGTTGAGCTGATCAGCGCCGTGAGCGGTCCTCCGCCAGTTCAATCTCGCTCACGGTGCGGAATACGCAGATCAGCCGTTCAAGGGTCAAGCCGGTCGGCTATCACCACTGCGCGATCGTTGGGCGATGGTCCAACGGCCTGCGCAGCGCGATTTCCGCGCACTCTGCGAAGAGCCGTTGTCCGCTCAGCCCCCGCGAAAGGGGTCGGACTTGCAGGGACTTGGAACGGGGACTTGGAGCGACGGAGCGGCGCAGGAGTCGAACCTACCCAGCCTGGGGCTACCAGACCTCACCGGTTTTGAAGGTTTGCAATCAATAGTCCAATCGTGGACGAAACCGCTTGAACAAACGCAATGGGCTCCCGTTAGGTCCGGGTGGATACACCCGGGCCGGTAGAAAGTTCAGTAGAAAGTTTGTCGCCCGTTGAGACAATGGGCCCGCTCCTGCCTGGGGCGCCGAGTGGGATGCTGGTTGCCGGCGAGACAGCAGACGGCTGTAGTCGTGCCGACTGGAGCTCAATCCGGCGCGTCGTCAGGTCTGCAGCGCTGGTGCCTCGCGTCGGAAGGTAGCCCAGTCAGTGTCCTCGTACTGCTCGAGCTCTCGCGTGAGGGAGTGGAGCACCCGGGGAGTCGGACGACCGTTCCCGATCGTTAAGGGTCTTGTAAGGCCGGCGTAACGTTTTGCTGGCTACGCTCACTCGTCATCGAGGCAGGGAGAGGGGCCAGCATCGTGAGCACGAAGGCGACGGTGTCCGCGATCTGCGCGGCGCTCGCGATTGCGGCCGCTGCTTCGTCGGCGGGCGCGGCAACGAGCACCTGGACGGCGACGGCGGATATGGCGACCCCGCGGGCGCACGTGAGCGCGACGCCGCTCGGCGGTGGCCGCATCCTCGTGGTCGGTGGCGTCGACGAGACTACCGCCGAGCTGTACGACCCGCCGACCGGCACGTGGATGCCAGGCGGCACGCTGCACGAGTCGCACTGGGGGCACGTCGCCGTGCGCCTGGCAGACGGGCGCGTGCTGGTTGCCGGCGGCGGTCGGTACAGCGCGGATGCAGAGCTGTACGACCCCGTGACAAACACCTGGACGCCCACTGGAAGCATGAACGTCGGCCGGATCTCGTTGACGGGCACCCTGCTCCGCGACGGACGCGTGCTCGTTGTCGGCGGCCTTTCCGCTGACGGTACCGGCGTGCAGGCGAGTGCGGAGCTGTACGATCCGGCGACCGGCCAGTGGACGCCGACCGGCAGTCTCCGCACGCCGCGCCTCAATCACACCGCAACGCTGCTGGCCAACGGGGCGGTGCTTGTGGCGGGAGGCTCCAATTCGAGCGGCTGGCTGCGGAGTGCAGAGCTTTACGACCCGGCTCGCGGACGGTGGACGCGCGCCGCCCCGATGACGACCGCGCGCGAGCACGCGAGCGCCACCCTGCTCGGTAACGGCCGCGTGCTGGTCGCAGGCGGGGGCAACCCAAGCGCCACCCTCTCCGCCGAGCTCTACAACCCGGCCTCGGGCAAGTGGACTTCGACCGGCAGCATGACCGACTACCACGGCCCCGCGGCCGTGCTCCTGCAGGACGGGCGCGTGCTTCTTGCGGGAGGCGGCGAGGCGGGCGACGTCTACTCCCCGGCTACCGGCACGTGGACTGCGACCGGCCCGAGGACGTATCCCCTCGTCGGGGGGTCCGCCCTAGCCCTGCTCGCCAACGGAGAGGTCCTCAGTGTCGGAGGCGAGAGGCTCGCGAACTGCACGCCCAAGGGGTGCGGCAGCGAGCCGGTCGCAAGCGCCGAGCTTTACACCCCCTAGCCGCCCATCTATGCACGGAAGCGGGGTTTCGGCCCCGCTCCCGTCCAGTTGGTACCGCCTCAGTACCGAGTTCGGCACCGTCGCGTCGGCGTTACGACCTCTGTCTTCCGGATCGCGTCGGCGACTCGCGGCACGCCGGCGGTCGCGAGGGCGCGCAGGGTTTCTCCGTGTCCATGGTGGTCGAAGGTCGGCCGCTTGCCGCTCGAGGGCGGCGTGAATGGCCTCGGGGGATCGAGGTCGTGTCTGCAGCAGTTCCGTCACGGAGCGGCGCAGGAGTCGAACCTACCCAGCCTGGGGCTACCAGACCTCACCGGTTTTGAAGACCGGCTGGGCCACCGGGCCCGTGCCGCTCCGCGGCGAGGCTAGCACCGCTTTCACACCCGGCCGGCCCCGCGGCCCTGTAGTACGTTCCGCCGGGGAGATGAGCATCGAGACTGCATCCGCGACCGAGTCAGACGTCCAGGCGCGATTCGACGAGCTGCAGCGCAAGCTCGTCCCCCAGTGGAAGCTGATCGAGCGGTTCACACCCGCCCCGCGAGGGATTGTTGTCCTCCCGTCGCTGAGCGGGGTCTCGCTGCCGCTCGACACCACGAAGCAATCGGCCTACGAGGAACGCTTCCTCTTCCTTCTCTTCCTCCTGCGCCAGCCGCGCGCCCACCTCGTCTTCGTCACATCGGTGCCCGTGCAGCCGACGCTGATCGACTATTACCTCGGCCTGCTTCCTGGCGTCGTCGCAAGCCACGCGCGCGAGCGCCTCCATCTCGTCAGCCCGAACGACGGCAGCGTTCGGCCGCTGAGCGCCAAGCTGCTCGAGCGGCCACGGCTCCTCGAGCACATCCGAGCCCTCGCCGGCGATCCGGACATCGCGCACATCGTCCCGTTCAACGTGACAACGCTCGAGCGGGACCTCGCGCTGCGTCTCGGCCTCCCCATCTACGGAGCCGATCCGAAGTTCGCGCCGTTCGGGACGAAGAGCGGTTCGCGAGCGCTCTTCGCGGAGGCCGGCGTGGCCCACCCGGCGGGCCGCGACGAGCTCCGGTCGACCGACGACATCGTCGACGCCGTTCGCGAGCTGGTCGCGGCGCGGCCGGAGGCGGAGCACTTCGTGCTCAAGCACGACGAAGGCGTGTCCGGCATCGGGAATGCCGTCCTCGACGTCCGGGGTCTGCAAGGAGCGAGCCGGGGCGCGGTCGCCGATCGCCTGCGCGAGGTGCGGCCCGAGGCCGGCTCGGTGGACGCCTACCTCGAAGGGTTCGCAAGCGGCGGCATCGTCGAGGAGATGATCACCGGGACGGAGCTCCAGAGCCCGAGCGTCCAGATGCGGGCGACACCCGTCGGAGGCGTCCAGCTGCTGTCCACGCACGACCAGCTGCTGGGCGGCGCGAGCGGTCAGACGTTCATGGGCTCCGTCTTCCCGGCGAGCGGCGAGTACGCGAAGGAGATCGCGGCAGAAGCGCTCAAGGTCGGGGAGCTGCTCGCCGGCAGGGGCGTGCTCGGCCGCTTCGCCGTCGACTTCCTCACGGCCCGTGAAAACGACAGGTGGCATCCGTATGCAATCGAGCTGAACCTCCGCAAGGGCGGAACGACTCACCCCTACCTCACCCTGCAGTTCCTCACCGAGGGCGGCTACGACGCCGACCATGCGCTCTTCTTCACGCGGAACGGCGATCCGAAGTTCTTCGTCTCCACCGACCGGCTCGAGTCGGAGGCCTACCGCGTGTTTCAGCCGGACGACGTCTTCGACGTGGCCGTCCGGGGCGGGTTGCATTTCGACCACGCGGCGCAGACCGGCGTCGTCTTCCACATGCTGACCAGTCTCTCCCAGCACGGCCTGATCGGCCTCACCGCGGTGAGCAACTCGCCGGAAGAGGCGAAGAGGCTGTTCGCCGACACGCGCGACACGTTCGACCGCGAGGCGGCCGCCGCGGCGCAGCCGTCGCCGCTCTAGCCTCCGGCGGGCTTCGGCGCGACGGTCGTCAGGACCTGGACCGCCGAGTTCCGGTCGACAGGGTCGGCCGTCGTGGAGCGGACCGCGACCGCGAAGCGAAGCTCGCCGACGGCCTTCGCAGGGCCGGCGAACTCGAGTAGCCAGCGACCGTTCGCCGGGAGGGTGTCCATGCGGCAGCGGAACGCGCCCGGCTTCGGCCCGACCGCGTCGCATGAGGCGGCCTGGCCGGGGGTCAGGCTCGCATGAACCTTGGCGAGCGCAACCGGCGAATCGATGGCAAGGCTCAACTCCCGGGCGACCTGTGGCCCGCGGTTCACGACGGTCACGTGGTAGTCGACGACCTGCCCGACGAAGACCTCGAGCGGCGCGACAGCGGCCACGACGAGGTCTGCCTGCGGAGCGGGAGCCGGCCGCTTGGGAACGGCGGTGCAGACCCGCACGCGCTTCGTCTTGCCGCGGATCTTGCGCTTGACGTAGCGGCACTGTTTCTTCCCCTGGTGGGCGCCGAACGCGTACTGGTTGCCGGCGAGGCCGACCAGGAGCAAGGCGCTGAGAGCGCTCGCGAGCACGAGAAGAAGAAGCCGCAGCCGCACCCGCGGGAGTATGGCGAACTTGACGTGGCTAGCGTCAGCACCTACAACAGTCCGTCATGCCCGGGAGGGGCAAGGCTTTTCGGGCCGGGGTCGCCGCGATTTCGCTCTGCGTGCTCGTCCTCAGCCCGGCCCCCGGCGGTGCGAGCGCGCCGCGGTCGGGCCTCGCGCGCGAGTACGTAGACGCCGCCCGTTCGACGGGCGTTCCCGCGGCGCTGCTGACCGCGATCGGCTACGTCAACACACGGTGGACGATGCCGGCCGACGCGAGCCCGGGCGGCGGCCGCGGCCCGATGCAGCTCGCTGGATCCCGGCTAACCGCGGCGGCACGGCTCACCGGACTGTCCCGCGCAGAACTCGTCCGCGACCGTGCCGCGAACATCCTCGGCGGTGCCGCCGTGCTGCGCCGCCTCGCGCGCTCGCCCCGACCGGCGTCGCTCGACGGCTGGTTGCCGGCCGTCGAGCGGCTCTACGGTGCGGACGCGGCCGGCCAAATCTTCGGAACGCTCCTGCACGGTGCGCAAACGCGGGTTGGCGCCACGACCGTCCGGCTGGCGCCGCAGCACGTCACGATCCCACGCCGGCTCGCCGCGGCGACGGCCGGACACGCCGACTACCCGGCGGCGATCTGGCGCCCCGCCAGCCCGGTCAACTACACCCACGCCAACCGGCCGGCCTCCTCGCCGATCCTGCGCATCGTCATCCACACGACAGAGGGCCCGTACTGGTCGGCGATCCACTGGTTCCAGAATCCCGTCTCACACGTCTCCGCCCATTTCGTCGTTCGCTCGTCCGACGGCCAGGTGACGCAGATGGTCTCCGAGAAGGACGAGGCGTGGCACGCCGGGAACGGCTACTACAACGACACGTCGATCGGCATCGAGCACGAGGCGCATGTGAGCAACTGCGCGTGGTACACGGACGCGATGTACCGCGGCTCGGCCCGGTTGGTCGCCTACCTCGTGCTCAAGTACGCGATTCCGATCGACCGGGCTCACATCATCGGTCACGCCGACGTGCCCGATCCGAGCAACCCCCGGCTGAGAGGCGGCGCCGGCCACCACACCGATCCGGGCCCGTGCTGGGATTGGACGAAGTACCTCGCCCTCGTCCGCGCCTACGCCGGCCGGACCGACGAGGCGATCGTCGACAACCGCGGCGCGCGCTTCGCGGCGCCCGGGTGGCGCGTCGCGCGACGATCCGACGTGTACGGGAAGAACTTCGCGCTGGCGCGGCCGAGCACGAGCGGCGCGCCGGCGACGTTCCGGGTGCGCGTGCCCGTCGCCGGTAGCTACGCAATCTACGGCTGGTGGCCGGCCTACCCGAACCGGAACGCCTCGGTCCCGGTCGACGTCGAGGCCGCCGCGGGCGCGCAGCGCGTGCTCGTGGACCAGCGAGCGAGCGCTCGGGCCTGGGCGCTCCTCGGCACGTTCGACCTGAAGCCCGGACTGCGAACGCTCCGGTTCTCCCGGCGCGCTGCCGGCGCCGGCTGGATCACCGCGGACGCGGTCAAGATCGAGCCGGTCAGACCGATCGCGACCGCCGCGATCGACCCGTCCGGCGCGGGCTGGGCCCTCACGGCGCGACAGCTGTCGTGGACGTCCGACAGCGGTACCACCTGGCGGTCGATAGAGCCGCCCGGCATCGCGGCGCGCTGGATCCGGGCCGTCGACTTCGACGGGCTTCACGGGCGTGCGCTGGCGCTCATGCCCGGCGGCCCGGGCCTCGCCCTCTTCACGACCGAGGACGGCGGATCGACATGGACACGCTCAACGGTTCCAGCACCTGCAGATCTCGACGCCGCGGGCCAGATGACTGTGACGTTCCCCGACGACGCCAGCGGCTTCGTCTCGGTGCGGCGCGAGGCTCGCGGCGCCGGGGCGGGCCGGCTTCTGCGAACGGCGAATGGCGGCGCCACCTGGAAGTCATCGTCCCTGCCCGCGCCGGGCGCGATCGCGTTCAACGGATCCGACGGATGGCTGTCGAGCCCGGAGACCGACCGGCTCTACGTCACGCACAACGGCGGCGGGAGCTGGCGCGCCGTCAATGTGCCGAAGCGCTCCGCGTATCGCGGCTCGATCGCAGTCCCGGGCCTGCCGTCGTTCGTGGACGAGAGCTCCGCCGTTCTGCCGGTGACGCTCGCCGGTAAGCGCTCCGCGGTCGAGTTCGCCACGAGCGCGAACGGCGGGCGCTCCTGGAGCGTCGCGGCCGTGATCCCGGCGAAGCGCCCGTTGACCCGCGCGAAGGCGTTGCCAGCGGCCGTGGTCGACGCCGGCAGCTGGCTGGCCGCCCTGGAAGGGGGCCGCCGCTTCGTGGCGGTGGCCGACGGCGACCTACTCGCCCCGGTAACGCCGCGCTCGCTCCCGTTCGGCGGGTCGAAGGCTCCCGTGGCCGCCCTGCACTTTGCGACCGCACAGGCCGGGTGGGCCCAGGTCGACTCGCTCTGCCCGCTCTACCACGCGCCGCGCTGCTCGGGGACGCAGGCGCTCTACTCAACCAGCGACGGCGGGGCTACGTGGCGCCGGCTGTCACCGCCGTAGGAAGCCCGGGCTACAGCGGTTCTTCGAAGGCGCGGCCGACCGCGGCCGACTCGTAGTAGCCGCCTAGCTCATCCAGGTAGCCCGGCTCCAGGTAACGGGATTCGTCGAACTCGGGAGCGCTCTTGATCTCGTCCTTCGTGCGGTCGACGAACACGCAGCCCTCGTCGTGGTCGACTCGCTCGACGACGCCGGCGGGCAGCATGACCTTCTTCCCGAAGATCCAGGGGCCGCTGCTGACGACGATAAAGCTGCTACCGGCCTCGGCGGTCGCCTCGCCGACCTTGCCGATGGTCCCGTCGACGGCCTCGACGTCGTAGCCGGCAAGCGTCTCGCCGCTGAGCGTCGCGTCACGGTAGGTCCAGATGTCCATTCGTGCCATCACCAATCGTGTCACCGCCGCTTCGCGACGGCAAACGGCGTCAGTCCAGCAGCGGCAGGTAGTGCTCGCGCCAGACCTCGTCCGGCACGGAGCGGCGGAAGTAGAGCTCGAGGACGTCGCGCGGCGTGCGGTCGGCCGCCCGCGCCACGAGGCAGACCGCAGCCGACAGCAGGTGCTCGACGAGCAGCTCGTCCACCCGCGCCGCCGCGAGGGCTTGCTCGAACGCCCAGATCGTCCGCTCGGCATCGGGTCCGCTCCGCGTCGCGCGGATCTCCTCCGCGAGCGGTTCCAGGTCGAACGTGTCCCAGTCAACGGCAGACATGTAAGTTCAGGCGGACTTCTACCAAGAAAAGCAGTCAAAAACGCTCTTGTCTATCGTCATCGTACGTTTCCGTCTCCGTGAGGCGGGAAGACACCCATCGTGCCGCGCGCGATCTGGACCGGCGCCATCTCGTTCGGGCTCGTCAACGTGCCGGTCCGCATGTACAGCGCGGTCGCGGAGCACGACGTTCACTTTCACCTGGTCCACGAACCTGACGGCAGCCGGATCGGCTACGAGAAGATCTGCAAGCTCGAGGACAAGCCCGTTCCCGACGACGAGATCGTCAAGGCGTACGAGGTGAAGAAGGACGAGTACGTCTACCTGGCCGACGAGGACTTCGAGGCCGCGCAGGCAGAGACCTATCGTACGATCGACGTCCGGGACTTCGTGCCGTACGACGAGATCGACCCGATCTACTTCGAGCGCACGTACTACCTTGGCCCGCAGGAGGGGTCGGAGCGTGTCTATGCCCTGCTGCGGACGGCGATGGAGGACTCGGGGCTCGCGGGCGTCGGGACGTTCGTGATGCGCGACCGGCAGCAGCTCGGCGTCCTGCGCGTCCGCGAGGGCGTGCTCACGCTCGAGCGGCTGCACTTCGCCGACGAGATCCGGCCGGTGGACGAGCTCGCGCCAGGGGGCGTCAAGGTCGACAAGCGGGAGCTGGAACTCGCGCGAGAGCTGATCGACCGCTTCTCGGGCTCGTTCGATCCCGGTCGCTACGAGGACACGTACCAGCAGCGCCTGCTCGAGGTGATCGACCGAAAGCGAGCCGGCAAGGAGGTTCGTGCCGCACCTGAACCGGAGCGCGACGAGCCGACGGACCTCATGGCCGCGCTGCGGGCGAGTCTCGAGACCGCGAAGCGGAACGGCGACCGCCGTCTCGACGGGGACGGCGACCTCGAGGGCC
>Ga0075423_10007229_pt1 | contig 10478 bp, 11 predicted proteins | sample SoiMethybrSBSTD2_FD_80114 | JGI IMG/M metagenome (GOLD analysis project Ga0075423, IMG submission 80114) | Bulk soil microbial communities from a Populus tree surrounding site in Tennessee, USA - Soil MetaG P. TD hybrid SBSTD2 | ecosystem: Environmental > Terrestrial > Soil > Tree plantation...
GGGTGAGGTCGAGCGGGAGCCGGACGTTCGCGGCCACTCGCGCCCAGGGCATCAGCGTGGGCGCCTGAAACACGAATCCGAGCCGTCGAGCCGGTCCGCCGGTCGCTGCGAAGTCCCCGCCCCACCAGCGAAGCGTTCCCGCGCACGGTCATGTGCGGGAAGAGCGCGTAGTCCTGGAAGACCATCGCCGTGCCGCGGCGATGCGCGGGGAGCTCGTTGATGCGGCGGCCACCAAGCACGATGTCCCCGGCGTCGGGGTCGTAGAACCCCGCGATCATGCGAAGCGTCGTCGTCTTCCCGCAGCCCGAAGGCCCGAGCAGCGTCGCGAACGAGCCGCGCGGGACATCGAACGAGACGTCGTCGACCGCGGCCGTGTCGCCGAACTTCTTCGTCACGTGATCGAGGCGCAGGTGAACGGCAGCCGTGGCCGTAGACGGCGCGTCACGCACGGGCGGCCCCGAGCGCGACGCGCCCACGCGCGAGGATGGCGAACACGCCGAGCGCGGCCATGGCCATGCCGATGTCGGCGACCGTGAAGGCGGTCGCGCGACCGAAGTTCAAGTCGTTCACCAGCTGGAAGATGCGGATCGTGGCGACCGTGCTGCTCGGCGTGAAGAGGAAGATCACGACCGAGAGCGTCGTCACCGCCCGGACGAACGTGGTGACGAAGCCGACGCGGAGCGAGCCGCCGAGCATCGGGACGAGGATGTCTCGGAAGCCGCGAAGACTCGAAGCGCCGAGGCTGGTAGCGGCCTCGTCCATGGTGCGGTCTATCTGCCGGAGTCCAGCGACCGCCGCCTGATAGCCGACCGTGATGTTCCAGAAGATCATCGAGATGATGATGAGCACACCGCGGTCGAGCCAGTCCAGCCACGGCTCGTTGAACGCGGTCGCGTAGCCGATTCCGAAGAACAGGCCGGGGATCGCCGCGGGCATGATGAGGAGGAAGTCGAGCGCACGCCGGCCTCTCCAGGACCCGCGCTCGATGAGCCAACCCGCGACGAGCGCGAAGACCGCCGAGAACGCCGCGGCGACAAGTCCGAAGACAAGCGTGTTCTGCAGCGCCGTGCCGTTCGTGCCGGTCGTGATGTATTGAAAGTGCTGCAGCGTCGGCGTGAGGATGGTCGGGAAGTTCAGCGTGAGCGCCGAGACCAGCAACGATCCGTACACCGTGAGGATGACGATCGAGAGCGCGAGGCACGCCGCGAAGCACGTCCAGGTGAGCGCGACCGGCACCGGCGGCCGCGGCATCGAGGAAGCTCGGCCGCTGACGGTGACGAATGACCGCCCGCCGTCGAGCCGGATCTTCGCGACATACAGAATGAGCGCGAGCGCGAGAAGCAGCGTGCTGACCGCGGTCGCACCCGGCAAGTCTCCGAAGCCGCTGATGAGCCCGTAGGCCTGCGTCGGCAGCACCGTGAACGTGCCTCCGATCAGCGCGGGGTTGCCGAAGTCCTCGAGCACGTAGATCGCGGTCGTGAGGATCGCCGCACCGAGGCCCGGCCGGGACAGCGGGAGGGTCACCGTTCGGAAGACCTGCCAGGGCCCCGCACCGAGATTCCGCGCGGCCTGCTCGAGCCGCGCGTCGCTCCGCGAGAGAACATCCGCGATGAGCTGGTACGCGAACGGGAAGAACGCGATCGTCTGAACGCCCCAGATGCCGCCGAGTCCGAAGATGTTCGGAGACTGGCCGAAGACGTTGTAGGAGATGAGCCCGCGCGGGCCGAAGAGAATGACGTAGGCGGCCGCGACGACGAACGGCGGCGAGAGCAGCGGCAGGATGCCGATGACCCGGAAGAATCGCTTCCAGGGCATGTTCGTGTAGACCATCCCGTACGCGAACACGAACCCGAGGAGCACGGCGCTCGTCGTCGATAGCAGCATCACCTGGATCGACTGAGATGTGGACCGGATCCACGTTCCGCCGGTGATGAAGTCGACGTATCCGGTACCGGGCGTGGCGATCACGCGTAGCTGCGGGTAGACGATGAACGCACCGACGAGCGCGATGACAGCAAGCAGCGCGAGCAGGACACCCGGCTCGCGCTGCAAGCTGCGCATCGTCTAGTTCAGGTCGCGGTAGCCGCTAGAGACCCACCGTCTGCTGCCAGAGCTTGAGAAGACGGTCCTTGTTGTCGGTCGCCCACTGGCGGTCGTAGTTCACGAGCTTCACGTCGGAGAGCTTCGGCGAGCCCGCGGCCGGCGCGACGTCGGCGCGGGTCGAGCCGCGGTTGCTGAGCTTCACGTTGAGGTCGCCGGCGTCCTTGGTGATGGACCAGTTCACGAGCGCCTGCGCGGCGGGCAGGTTCTTGGTGCCCTTCACGATGCTCACGGCACCCACTTCGAAGCCGGTGTCCGTGGGGATCGTGAGATCGATCGGGTTGCCCTTGCCTTTCTCCGTGAGGATGTCGTGCGCCCAGTTCGGGCAGCCGACGAACTGACCCTGGTCGATGAGCGTGAGCGCTCCGGGCGACGTCGGAACGTACTGCGCGATGTTCGCGTGGAGCTTCTTCATGAAGTCCATCGCCTTCGCCTCGTCCTTGTTGAACCGGAAGATCTGCGTCGCGATGAAGATGTACCCACCGCCCGTCTTCACCGGGTCGGGGAGCACGAGCTTGCCCTTCCACGCCGGGTCGAGCAGGTCGTCCCAGGTCGCCGGCTTCTTGTTGCCGACCTCGCCGAGCCGGCTGTTGTTCGAGATGAATCCGAAGATGCCGGTGTACCAACCGGTCCAGAGGCCCGTGGCCTCCTTGAACTTCGCGTCGATGTCCTTCGCGTTCGGCGCGAGGTAGGCCTCGAGGAGGCCTTCTTTCCCGAGCGGGTCGTGGAACTCGCTCGAGCCGCCGATGAAGATGTCGGCCTTCGGGCTGGCCTTCTCGGTACGGATGCGTGTCTGTAGCTCGCCGGCCGCCGCGAGCGGCAGGACGTTCACGGTGACCTTCGGGTATGCGACGTTGAACGCCTTGAAGAACTCGTTGTTCGTCGACTCGTTCAGCGCCGAGTAGACCGAGAGCGTGCCGGTGACGGGCGCCGGCGACGGCGCTGCGGCTGTCCCGGTCGGATCGGACTTCAGCGTGGCGGTCGGGCTGGCTGCTGGGGTCGCGCCGCCGCACGCCGCGATCGCCGCCGTGGCGCCGGCGAGCTTCAGGAACGTGCGTCGGTCATAGGCACGATCGATCCGGGTCATGTGACCTCTTCCTCCCACTCCCGCTGGCGCGGGGTCCACGTGAGTCTAGCCCTGCCTAGCATGCGAGCGTGGATATCGGCGACCGCGACCTTGCGCTGGCCCGCGAGCATCCGCGCGGCACCGAGCGGCGCACCCTGCTGCCGTATCGAGAAGCGCTGAACGACCCTGCCGCGTACGCGCGTCTCGGGGTGGCTGAGCGCGACGCGATCGTCCGCTGGACGGAGATCCGCCGCCTCCTACTCACGGCCCACGGGCTCGACCACGACCCGGCCAATCTCGTCGATCCGCTCCTGCCGTACGCGGCGCTGCGCGACGTGGTGGTCCGCGGTGAATCCGGCGAAGCTCCTGGTGCTGCGACCGCCGGGGCGGCCGTCGACGATGCCGAGGACCTGCGGACAGTCGTCGCTCGGCTGCGCGCCGGCCGCGCGCGCTGAGGTGCGCGCTACCCGCGCGCGATAAGGCCCGCCGCCAGAACGGCGATGCTGTTGATCGTCGCGTGGAGGCCGATGCTCGGGTAGAGGCTGCCGCTCCGCGCGCGCAGGTAACCGAGGCCGAGACCGGTCACGAGGACCCACGGGAAGTCGAGGACCGCGCCGTGCGCGAGCGCGAACGCGATCGCCGTCCCGATGATCGCGATCGGCTGGCCATACGCCGAGAGCAGCGTGAAGCCGATGCCCCGGCACATCGACTCCTCGACGACCGGCACGAAGAGCCCGATGGCGAGCCCGCTCGCGATGTACGCGGGGACGCGCTCCGGGTCCCAGTACTGCGGAACGGCCTGCTCGCGGGCGGCGTGGCCGACCGTCGCCTCGAGCACGAGCGACGTTGTCCACACCGCGATGAGCGCGAGACCAGCGATGCGGGCCGCATCGGACCATGACGCGGGGCGCCGCAGCGCGAACGCCTCGCGGAGCGGAAGACCGCGCGCGATGAGCAGCATGATCACGAGGATCACCGCCTCGATGGCGAGCGTGCCGATCGCGGTGGACCAGCGGAAGAGCGCATCGGGCTGCGCGGCCGTCGTGGCGTTTCCGAGCCGCGCGCCGTAGTTCAGCGCGGCGATGAGGGCGATGACGACGAGCCACGCCGCGAGGCGCCACGAGTGACGCGCGGGCGGCGGGGCCTCGGCGATCAGGCCTGGGCTGGCGCCGGCGTCCGTGTTTCGCCGCGCAGCGTCGCGAGCAGCTCGAGCGCGCGATCGATCTCGTCGAGTGTGTTGAAGTGGTGCGGCGACAGGCGGATGAGACCGGGACGCGAGTCACTGATAACGCCACTCGCGCGAAGCGCGTCGACGGCTTCCTGCGGCCGCGGATGCTCGAGCGTCACGATGGCGGTCCGCTCCTTCGCGACGACCGGGCAGCGCACCGTCCACCCCTGCGCGATCGCGCCGTCCACAAGGCGCTGCGAGAGGAGCATGTGGCTCTCGCGCACGGTCGCGATGCCGATCTCCTCGAGAAGCGAGATGCCCGCGCGCGCCGCGTAGATCGCCGCGACCGCGGGCGTGCCGTATTCGAAGCGCCGCGCGCCTTTCCCCGGATCGAGGTGCTCGACGTCGAACGCGAAGGGATCGGCGACGCCCCACCAGCCCACCGCCGAGGGGCGTGCCGCCTCGGCGACGTCACGGCGCGCGTAGAGGAAGGCGACACCGGGACCGCCCATCAGCCACTTGAGCGTGCCGCCGACGAGGTAATCCACACCTGACGCGTTCACGTCGAACGGGAACGCGCCGATCGTCTGGTACGCGTCGACCACGAGCTTCGCGCCTTTCCGGTGACAGAGCTCCGCGAGCGCGCGCACGTCCTGGATCCACCCGCTCGTGAAATACACGTGTCCCGTACACACGACGGCCGTCTGCTCATCGATCGCCTCCGCGAACAGCTCGAGAGGGACGCGGATGCGGTCCGGGCTCCGGACGAACGTGACCTCGGCGCCGCGCTCGCGCACGGCCAAGAAGGCGTGGCCGTCGGTCGGGAAATCCAGGTCAGACACGATCACTTTCGGGCGCTTGCCGTAGTCGAACGTGCTCGCGATGCCCACCAGACCCGCCGACACGTTGGGCTCGATCGCGATCTCGTCGACCGTCGCTCCGAGCACGCGCGCGACGTCCGCGCGCAGGCCCTCGTACTCACCGATCCAGTGGTCGTACCAGGCACGGCCCCCGAGCTGTGTCCACTCGCGCGTGAATCGCTCGATCGCACGGCGCCCCCGCTCCGGGAGCGGCGTGAGGGAGCAGTTGTTGAGGTAGATGAGCTCTCGAGTGATCGGGAACTCGCGACGCCAGAGCTCCTCCTGCTGTGTCGGCACTAATGACCTACTGGCGGCTGCCAGGGCTCGATGCGGTTGCCCTCGGGATCGGTGATCGGCAAGTCGAGATGCTCGCGATCCCAAGCCGCGAGCTCCTTCTCGTCGCGCGCTTTGAAGAAGACGCCGCCGAGGCCCGTGACGCGCGGCGTGCTCACCACCCGATCGCGTACGACTCGCGACGCGGGTCGGCTCCGCCCTCGAGCGAGCCGGGCTCGAGCATGCGGATGGCGCACATGCCGGCCGCCGCGGGGCTCATGTCCGGCAGATCGCGAACGACATGTCCGAGACGGGCGAGTCCATCACGAACGTCGCGCGCGATGCGTCCCTCGACGGTGAGGACACCGGGCTCGTACGCGTGCGGATGGAAGGTCCAGGGGAACGACCGCGAGATGACGCGCGGCGCTTCGATCGCCGCCTGGATGTTCATGTCGAAGTCGACCACGTTGCAGACGGTCTGCACCATGGCCTGGCACTGGGCGTCCTCGCCCGGGCAGCCGAACGGCATGAGGGCGCGTCCGTCCTTCATGAGGAGCGCGGGGTTCGGCGTGAGCCGCGGCCGCTTGCGCGGCGCGATCGCGGACGGATGGCCGGGTGTCGTCCAGAGCTGCGCGCCGCGCGTGCTGACGATGATCCCGAGCCCGTCGACGAGCGGCGCGCCGAACGCCGGATCTGACGGCGTCGCGGAGAACGCGTTGCCCTCGGCGTCCATCGCGCAGCAATACGACGTGTCCGGCGCGCCGACGCCGCTCGCGACGCGCGGGCGGTAACCCGCCGGACCGCGGCGGCCCTCGCGGCGCCACGGGTCGCCAGGCTCGGGCAGCTCGGGCGCGGCGCGGTCGTCTCGGACAAGCCGGCGGCGCTCGTCGGCGTAACCCTTGTCGAGGAGACCGGCGATCGGCACGTCGATCTGTTCTGGGTCGCCGAAGAAGCCCTCGCGGTCCGCCGCCGCGAGCTTGAACGCCTCCGTGTAGCGGTGCAGGAACGCGAGCGAGTTCTGGCCGAGCGAGGGGACGTCGTAGCCCTCGAGGAGGTTCAGCGTCATCGGCACGAGCGGCCCCTGCGACCACGGTCCGCAGGCGTACACGTCGATGCCGCGATACGTGGTGTGCGCCGGTGTCTCGATCGTGACGTGCTGCTCGCGCAGGTCTTCTTCGGTGATCGCGCCGCCCTGGCGCTGCTGCGCCGCGGCGATCTGCTTCGCGATGTCGCCGCGGAAGATGTCGTCGCGCGCGGCCAGGATGGCGGCGGCGCGCCCCTTCGACGCGCTCGCCTTCTCGATGTCAACGAGCCGCCGGAAGAGATTCGCGAGATCCGTCTGGACGAGGAGCTCACCCATCCGCGGGGGCTTGCCGTTCGGAAGGAACACCGCCGCGCTCGACGGCCACTGACGCAGGCGCTCTTCGAGCATCGCGAGCGCGCGCGCGAGTCGTGGGTACACCGGGAACCCGTCGGCGAGCTCGATGTTCGGCGCGAGCACCTCGGCGAGCGTGAGCCGGCCGTGACGCGCGAGCGCGGTGAGCCACGCGTCGCACGCCGCGGGCGTGACCGAGCGCGCGACACCGATGGGCATGTCATCTCCGTGTTTCGCGCGGTACTGGTCGAGCGTGAGCGATGCCGGCCAGCGTCCGAGGCCGTCGATCGACTCCGGCGCGGCCATGCCGGGACGGAACACGATGATCGGCGCGACACCGCCGAAGTCGGTGAGGTGACGCTCGAGGACGTTGAGCGCGATGCCGGCAGCGACGCCCGCGTCGATCGCGTTGCCGCCTCGCTCGAACATGCGCGCGCCCGCCTGCGACGCGAGGTAGTGGCTCGAGCTCACCATCCAGCGGCGGCCCAGGACCGCGGGGCGGCCCTGCGTGATGCCGATCGGCGGCGCGGTGTTCTCGACGGGGATCTCGCGCACGGTCCAGCAACGATACTTCTCTTCGTGATCCGCATCCTCGCGTGGCGCGTTCCGCCGTATGACAACGGGATGTACCTCATCGTCGACGAGCAGAAGGACGCGATCCTCATCGACCCGTCGATGGGCGAGAAGGTCGCGCTCGACGCGGCAAAGGAGCAGGGGCTGCGGGTGGTCGAGATCCTCAACACGCATGGGCACGGTGACCACATCGCCGGGAACGCCGCGGTCAAGGAGGCGACCCGCGCGCGCCTCGCGATCCACAGGCTCGACGAGTACCGACTCGACGCGAAGCGCCGGCCGCCGAGTCAGATCGTCGTGCCGCCCGCGACCGCGGACGACCTGATCGAGGAGGGCCCACTGCCGTACGTCGCCGACATCGATCTCGTCGCGATGCACACGCCGGGTCACACCGAGGGTTCGACGTGCTTCTACATCGCGAGCGAGAAGGCCCTGTTCTCGGGCGACGTCCTTTTCAAGGGGAACGTCGGCCGGGTCGATGTTCCCGGGAGCGATCCGCAGGCGATGGAGCGCAGTCTCGAACGCGTCGCGGGTCTTCCGGCGGATACGCGCGTGTACCCGGGCCACGGCGAGCTCACGACGATCGGGAACGAGCTCCCATGGCTGCGAGGCTTCCGCTTCCAGTGACGCCGCGCGTCCGTCCGTTCGCCGAGCGCGACTACATCGCGTACGCGCGCATCCGCACGACAGGCGAAGCGGACCGCACCACTCCCGAGTCGGCGCGCGAGGCCGACGCGGCATGGGACTGGGCTCGCTACGAGAAGGTGCGCGTGGTCGCGGTCGACGAAGAGGACGCGCCCCTCGGCTACGCGGAGATCTACCACGAGCCGAGCCGCTTCGATCCACGGCGCTACTTCCTCCGCCTCGCGGTCGACCTCCGCATGCGCCGGCATGGCGTCGGCGCGCTCCTCTGGACCCAGGTGCTCGCAGAGCTCGAGGAGCGCGACGCCCGGGTCGTCTACGCCAGGGCGCGGGACGCGACCGCCGGCGCGACCTTCCTCGCGAAACGGCGCTTCACGGAGGTGCTTCGGTACTACAACGAAGTCCGCGCGGTCGCGACCGCACCGGTCCCGACGCCCGCGCAGGATGACCGGCTCGGACGAGCTGGGATCCGCGTCGCGACGCTCTCTGATCTCCTCCGCGGCGACGCGGATGCCGCGACGAAGGCCTACGACCTCTACTACGCGAGCCGCACGGATCAGGCCACGCTCGGTCCGATGACCCCGGTGCCGTTTCCCGCGTGGAACGCGTGGAACGTCGAGCACGCGAACGCGCTGCGCGATGGCTACTTCACCGCTCTCGACGGTGAGCGCTATGTCGGCCAGACCACGGCGCGCCGATCGGCATCCGACGACGTCCTCGAGATCGGCGTGACCGGCGTGCTGCCGTCGTATCGCCGTCGCGGGATCGGGCGCGCGCTGAAGCTGCGGCTGCACGCCTACGCGCGGGCGAATCGCTATCACGAGATCCATACGACGACGACGCGGCAGAACACCGCGATGACCGCGCTCAACGACTCGCTGGGCTACGTGATCGTCGAGAGCTACGCCGGCTACGAGCTCCGGCTCGGTGCGTCTATTCCATCGTCCCCATGATGTTCATGCCGTTGTCGGCGAAGAGCGTCGCGCCGGTGATGCTCCGCGACCAGTCCGAGGCAAGGAAGACCGCGACGTTGCCGATCTCCTCCTGCGTCACGTTCCGGCGGAGCGGGGACTTGGCCTCCCAGAGGTCGCGCGCGGCGGAGATGCCCTTCACCGCGCTCGCCGCGAGCGTCTTCAGCGGCCCGGCGGAGATCGTGTTGACGCGGATGTTCTTCCCGCCGAGGTCGGCGGCGAGGTAGCGGGTCTCCGCCTCGAGCGACGCCTTCGCGATCGCCATGACGTTGTAGCTCGGCACGACCCGCTCGGCGGCGTTGAACGTGAGGCTCATGACCGAACCGCCGCCCGACTTCTCGAACAGCGGCACGGCGGCGCGCGTCAGCGACACGAGCGAGTAGGCGGAGATGTCGATCGCCGACAGGAGACCGTTGCGGCTGATGTTCGTGAACGAGCCCTTCAGCTCCTCGATCGGCGCGAACGCGATGCTGTGGACGAGGACGTCGAGCGAGCCCCAACGCTTCTCGATGTCGGCGAAGAGCGCCGCGATCGCCTCTTCCTTCGTGACATCGCACTCGATGAGCGGCATCTTCTCGTGCCCCGGGAGGGTCGCCACGAGCTCCTCAACGTTCTCGCGGAGACGCTCCATCGCGTAGCTGAACGCGAGCTCCGCGCCCTCGCGCTGGAACGCGGTCGCGATCCCCCACGCGATGCTGCGCTTGTTCGCGACTCCGAGGATCAGCGCCTTCTTCCCGTCGAGCAGGCCCATCACGCACCTCCCGCGAGCTCGCCGTCACGCGCGACGGTCGCATCGATTCTCGCGGCGAAGTGCGCGCACGTCCATGAGAGCGCTGCACGCATCGTGCACCGAAATGTGATGCCATCACCCGAGGTCTCTGCGGTGGAGGTCGAGGAGCACGTGCGGCGGATCGCTCGTGTCGTCCTCGCGGTAGTCCTTGAGATAGCGGAAGCCGACCTTTTCATACGACCGTATCGCGGCGACGTTCGATCGCGATGGCCCGATGACGCAGTAGTCGACGCCGTAGCGCTCGAACATCGGCGGGAGGAACGCGCGGATGAGCGCGCCACCGAGGCCCTTGCCGATGAGCTCGGGCTCGCCGATGAACACGTCGAGCGAGAACGCCGGCTCGGGTAGCGCGCCGAGCTGCGCGACGTAGTCGGGATACGAGTCGACGCGATACGACTGCATGACGCCGATCGGCCGGCCGTCCATCTCGATGACGAACATGTCCGTCGGGTCCTCGCCCCGGATCGCCTTGCGCCACTCGTTCAGCGTGCCGTCGGGGTAGTCGTGCTCCTCCGGATCGTCGTTCCACCAGCGCCGGACGTGCGGCTCGAGCAGCCAGCGGCGCGCGAGGGCCAGGTCAGATTCCTGGAGCGGAGCAAAGGTGAACGTCGGCACGCGCGCCATGCGCAAAGGCTAGTTGCGCGCTGGTGGTCAGTTCCA
>Ga0075423_10007230_pt1 | contig 10477 bp, 10 predicted proteins | sample SoiMethybrSBSTD2_FD_80114 | JGI IMG/M metagenome (GOLD analysis project Ga0075423, IMG submission 80114) | Bulk soil microbial communities from a Populus tree surrounding site in Tennessee, USA - Soil MetaG P. TD hybrid SBSTD2 | ecosystem: Environmental > Terrestrial > Soil > Tree plantation...
AAAGTTCCAAAAATCTCGACCTCCGTCGCCGGGGCAGCGTCGTTCGAGGTAGCCGGACTTTCGCAGGGGACGCCAAGCGTCAGGAGGGTGTTGGTGCCGGCGCCGCCTTGGAAGAAGGCAATCTGGTGCTGAACCGGAATGAGCCCGAAGTATTCCGCTGCCGAGACTCTCCCCGGTCCCGTCTGATTCGGATCCATTTTCTCGAAGAGAGCGCTTTGCCCCCAGCTGAACAGGTCTTCCACGCTGCGCATCTGGGCTTCGAAGGCGTTCGCCTTGGAGTTGTTCAGGGCGGTGGGAGGGGGAGGCGCGTCGGTGGCGCGCCGGGTCGATGGCTCGGCGAGCGCCTGAATTTCGAATCGAAAGGTGGTCGCGAGGCGGTTGGACATACGGTACTCTCCCGTCTCGTCCTTCACGAAGGTGATGTTCTGTCCGGCATCGGCGAGCTTGGAGGGGAGGCCGCGGTAAACCCATTCCACCGCACCTCGTTGTCCCAGGCGCAGATCATTAGACGGGCCACGCTTGAGCCCGTCCTGGAAATGCGTTGGATCCAGCTCCGCCACCGAAGGCACGTTGTAGTTGGTGATGTCATCCGGAGGCCCGAGAATCACGTAAATGCGCCCCCGATCGGTCCGCCATCCCGCCACGGTGGTGGCGCCGAACAACTCGTCGGCGGCGCTGACCCGCTGCCAGAAGATCTCCTCCGCCTCGTTTCTCGGGGTGCGGGGATCGGGATCGCGGGACGCCCAGAAGCGGGCGATGAAGGTCGCGCGCTCCAGATTCTGGTTCAGTGCGCGGTAGGTCTTCGTTTCCGCATCGGTCAGGGCATAGCGCACCGGCCCCTGGTACCACTCAGGTATCGCTTGGTTCCATTGAGCACGCTCCTCCTGGGGCGTGGCGGCGATGACCTGCGTCGGCGCTCCGGCCAGCGCCAGGGAGAGCAGGGCGGCGCCCAGACGCGGCCCGGGCCGCATCATGCAGGCCAGCTCTGCGCAAGCTTGCGGCACATCGACGACAGAGGTGCTTCGCGGGCTCGATGCGGCTGCTTCATCGGGGTCTCCTTGCGGAAGGCGACTGCATGAACCTAAACTCCGTCTGGCGAGGTCGCGTGATGGCATCCTAGGACTGCCTCGGCCGAAGAGTCAACCCTCACTCACCTAGGCATGGTATCGGCCGTGCGCACACTCAAGCTCACGATTCAATACCTCGGGACGCATTACCGGGGATGGCAGATCCAGCCCGAGGGACCCACGGTGCAGGGGAGCCTCGAGAGGGCCCTTGAAAAATTCCTGCAAGTGCCGGTCCGGGTGGCCGGGGCAGGCCGGACGGACAGGGGCGTGCATGCGCGGGGGCAGGTGGCAAGCTTGACCACTGTCTCGCTCATCCCGACGCGGGGGATCCTCCTGGGGGTGAACGGCCTGCTTCCGGCGGACATCCGGATCATGTCGGTGGAGGATGCGCCCTTGGGATTTCATGCCCGTCATCATGCCGTTTCCAAGGATTACGCCTATCGATTCTCCACCGCTCCGATTCTCTCACCCTTTCTCGCCCCGACCGTGCATTCCGTGCGCGGCACCCTGCAAATAGCCTCGATGGCCGAGGCGGCTTCCCATTTTCTGGGAAACCAGGACCTGTGCGCCTTTTGCGGGCCGGAAGGCCGCCAGAAGAATACCCGGAGGGTCGTGACCGTGTCGCGGCTCATCGAAGAGGATGAAGGCGTGTGGAGTTACCGCGTTTCCGCCAATGGCTTTCTGCAGCACCTGGTCCGGACCATCGTCGGGACTCTCTTTGAAGTCGGGAAAGGGCGTCTCGAGGCGGCGGCGATTCCCGCCATTCTGGCGTCGAAAGACAGGCGGCGGGCGGGCGCCACGGCCTCTCCGGTCGGTCTGATGCTGGAGAGAGTCCACTATCCGGAGGCGGGAATTCTTGCGACCCCCGAGGGGGTGTGATAGCATCCCGTCTCCACGCGAAGCCGCGCCGGCGGAGCAACTTCGGATGAAAGATCTTGAAGGATTTATCGAAAGAGGCACGGTAGAAGAACGCCTCCTGCAGGCCATCGACCCCGTCCGACTCCCCCGACACATCGCCATCATCATGGACGGAAACGGACGATGGGCCAGGGCCCGGAGCCTGCCGCGCGTAGCGGGCCACCGCGCCGGAATCACCTCGGTTCGAGAGGTGGTGGAGAGCGCCGCCAGGCTGGGGATTCAGGTCCTCACGCTTTATGCCTTTTCGGTGGAGAATTGGAAGAGACCGCGGCGCGAGATCGACATGCTCATGGAGCTCCTCAAGGAGTTTCTCAACCGGGAGCTGACGACGCTGCAGCGGAACAACATCCGGTTCCAGGTGATCGGACGGTTCGACGAGCTGCACCTTTCGGTTCAGCGCGAGCTGCGTAAGGCCATCGAAGCCACCGCCGGCAATCAGGGGCTGCTTTTCAACATCGCCCTTTCCTACGGCGGCCGGACGGAAATCGTGGACGCTTGTCGAAGAATGCTGGACGACTGCCGGCAGGGGAAGTGCGGATGGGACGAGATCACCGAGTCGGTCTTCGAGCGCTACCTCTACACCGCCGGCCAGCCGGATCCGGATCTCCTGATTCGCACCAGCGGCGAGCTACGAGTCAGCAATTTCCTGCTCTGGCAAATCGCCTACGCCGAGATATGGGTGACCGAGACGCTGTGGCCCGATTTCCGGCGCCGGGAGCTTCTGCAGGCCATCGTGGACTATCAGAAACGGGAGAGGCGCTACGGACGGGTCCTGGAGGAAGCCTCCATCTCCCGCGCTCCGGCCAAGGTCGGAGCCTGACTCGTTGCCCCCCTTCTAAAGCATGAAGCGCATCCTGTCGGCGGTCGTCTTCCTGCCGGTCTTCTATTTCCTGGTGCGCCGACCTCCTATCTATTTCACCCTCCTCATCGCCGCGGCCTGCCTGCTGGGGCTCCTCGAGTTGTACCGTCTGGCTTCGCTGCGGGGAATTCGCTGCAATCGCCCGGCGGGATGCGTCCTCGCCCTGGCAGTTCTGTTCACCTTTTACGATTCCCCGTGGTCTCTTCCCGCCGCCCTGGTGGCCGGAGTCACCCTCGTCCCGATCCTGTCGCTGCTGGGGAGGCGGCCGCTGGAAGAGTGCCTCGCTTCCGATTCGGCCACCGTGTTCGGGGCCCTGTTTCTCTCCACGCTGCTGGGATATCTGGTGGGGCTTCGGAAGCTGGGTGACGAGCTGGGCGGGGACCTGATCTTCTTTCTCTTCCTGGTGGTCTGGGCCGGGGATGCGGCGGCCTATTACGTGGGCTCGGCGACCGGACGGCATTTTCTCTCCCCGAGGGTCTCTCCGCGGAAAACCGTCGAGGGAGCCATGGCGGGGATTCTCGGAAGCCTGGTGGCGGCCCTGCTGGCGCGTGCCTGGTTCTTTACCCAGCTGAGGACCGCGGATTGCTGGATTCTCGGGTCGCTCCTCGCGGTGAGCGGTATCCTGGGGGACCTTGTGGAATCGATGTGGAAGCGCGGCGCGGGGACCAAGGACAGCGCCGCTCTGGTTCCGGGACACGGCGGGATCCTGGATCGTTGTGACAGCCTTCTCTTTGGCGGACCGATCCTTTACTATTACTTCCTCCATTGGATGGGTTAGAGACGGCTCCTTGCAAGAGCCGGCTCGAGGAATCACCGAATGCCCGAAAGAACCAAGATTGCCATTCTGGGGTCTACCGGCTCAGTGGGGGCCCAGGCGCTGGATCTCATCGCCCAGTTTCCGGATCGCTTCGAGGTGGTCGCCCTGGCGGCCGGCTCGCGCCTGGACGTTCTGGCGGATCAGGCGCGGCGATTCCGCCCGCGGCTGGTCGCATTGGCCCGGGAAGACAGACTCTCCGAGCTCCAGGAGATTTGCGGCCCGCTGGGTATCGCCGTGGCGGGAGGCGAAACGGGCCTGATTCAGGTGGCGACCCATCCCGAGGCCGAGCGGGTCCTCAGCGCCATCGTCGGGGCAGCGGGGTTGAAGCCGACTTTGGCAGCCATCCGGGGGCGGAAGACCGTCGCCCTGGCCAACAAGGAAACTCTGGTGATGGCGGGGGAGCTCATGCTCCGTGAGACGCAGCGCAGCAATGCGCTGCTGTTACCGGTGGACAGCGAGCATTCCGCGCTGCACCAGTGCCTGCGAGGCGAGCGGCGGGAGGAGGTCAGTCGTCTGATTCTGACGGCCTCCGGAGGGCCGTTTCGACTTTCCAGCCGGGAGGAAATGGAAGCGGCCGGCCCGCAGGAGGCGCTGAAGCACCCCACCTGGGACATGGGTCCCAAAATCAGCATCGACTCCGCCACCCTCATGAACAAGGGACTGGAAATCATCGAAGCTCACTGGCTGTTCGGCATCGAGTCGAGCCGGATTCAGGTGCTGCTCCATCCCCAGAGCCTGGTCCACTCCATGATCGAGATGCGGGATGGGTCGGTGATATGCCAGATGGGAACCACGGACATGCGCGGTCCGATCCTTTACAGCCTGGCCTACCCCGATCGCTGGGAATCGCCGCTGCCGCGGTTGGACCTGACCGCGGCTCCTCCTCTGGAGTTTCAGCAGCCGGATGCCGAGCGCTTCCCTTGCCTCGGTCTGGCCCTGGCGGCACTGGAAACGGGTGGGACGGCGACCGTTGCGCTGAACGCGGCCAACGAGGTCGCGGTGGCGGCGTTTCTCGCCGGCAAGGTGCGGTTCTTCGACATTCCCCGGACGATTGAAAAGGTGCTGGAAAAGCACGCACCCGTTCCCGCCGATTCCCTGGCGGTGATTCTGCAAGCCGACGAGGAGTCCCGCCGCTGGGCGGAGCAAATACTGATGAAAGGTGTCGCGGCATGAATCCGTTTTTGAATCCTGAGAGTCTTCTGGCTTTCGCACTCCTCCTGGGGCCGCTCGTTCTGATCCACGAGCTGGGGCACTTCACGGTGGCCAAGCTCCTTGGAATCAAGGTGGAGGTATTTTCCATCGGCTTCGGCCCGCGTCTGTTCGGTATCCGCAAAGGGGATACCGACTACCGGCTCTCGCTCCTGCCTTTGGGCGGCTACGTCAAGATGCTGGGGGAGAATCCGGACGAAAATCTGCAAGGTGACCCCCGGGAATTTCTGTCGCGGCCCAAGCGCGAGCGGCTGGCGGTTCTGTTCATGGGGCCCACCACCAATATTCTGGCGGCCCTGATCATCATGACCGGCGTTTACATGGCGGGAATTCCGGAGCCGGCCTACCTATCGCGTCCCGCCATCGTCGGCGCCGTCGATCCCGACTCTCCGGCGGCCAAGGCGGGCGTGAGCGCCGGAGATCGAATCCTCCGCTTTGGCGACCATCAGATTCGCGACTGGAACGACCTCCAGACCAAGGTGGCCTTCAGCCCGGGACAAAGCGTCACCCTCCAGCTGGAGCGAGGCGGTGAAACGCTCTCCAAGGAAATGCGCCTGAAATCGGTCACCGACTACGAATACGGTTACGCCGGAATCTTCCCCGAGATGCCGGCGCAGATTCTCCAGGTGGAGCCGGGCCTTCCGGCGGAAAAGGCGGGGCTGCAAGCCTCCGACCGGGTGGTGAGGATCAACGGCGAGCCCATCGTCCATTTCTGGAGGGCGACACGGTTCTTTCAGGAATCGGCGGGCAAGCCCCTCACCCTGGACATCCTGCGCGGCCCGAGCGAGCTGACTTTGACGGTCGTCCCCGAGGAACAGGACGGCAAGGGAAGAGTCGGAATCGCCTGGAACCTGGCGGCGGAAGAGGCGACGCGCAAATACCCGCTGCCCGAGGCGATTGTGGAAAGCGGCAAGTGGAACTGGGACAACGCCGGGCTGCTCTTCACGACCCTCGGAAAACTGCTGACCGCGCAGATCTCCCCGCGCATGATGTCCGGCCCCATCGACATCTTCAAGATCTCGGGGCAGCAGTTCCAGGAGGGCTGGACGCATTTTTTCCTGATTATGTCCCTCGTGAGCCTGCAGCTCGGCGTCATCAACCTGATGCCCTTCCCCGTGCTGGACGGCGGGCACATTTTGATCATCTGCATCGAGGGGATCCTCCGTCGTGATCTCAGCCTCAAGATCAAGGAGCGCGTCATGCAGACGGGCTTCTACCTCCTCATCGGCCTGATGGGAGCCATCATCTACCTGGACATCTCCAAGAACAGCGGCTTGCTGCGCGAGGCCCTGCAAACCGTGTTCGGCCTGCTGGGCAACAAGAGCAATCCTTGAGCCGGCCGCCGATCCTCTTTACCCCTGGACCCACCCAAGTGCGGCCCGAAGTTCTCGAGGCTTTCGGCGCGGAAGTCATTTCCCACCGCGGTCCCGAGATGGCGGCGCTCATCGAGGAGATCCTGCCGGGAATCCGCAGCGTCTTCGAGACCCGGGAAGCGATTCTGCTTTCCAGCTCCTCCGCATCGGGCCTCATGGAGGGGAGCATCCGGAATTGCGTCGCTCGCCGCTGCCTGCATCTGGTATCGGGAGCCTTCGGGGAGCGCTGGCGCCAGGTGGCCGCGGATTGCGGTCGCGAGCCTGAATCCCTGCAGGTGGAGCCGGGCGAGCCGTTCACCCCCGAAGCGGTCGACGAGGCACTCTCGAAGGGGGGATACGAAGCGGTCTGCCTGACGCACAATGAAACTTCGACCGGAGTCACGAATCCCCTCGCTCCCATCGCCCGGGTGGTTCGCAAGCATGAGGGGGTACTGCTGATGGTGGACGCGGTCAGCTCCCTGGGAGGAATCCCGGTGAACATGGATGCGAACGGCATCGATGTCTGCTTCGCGTCGGTCCAGAAAGCCATCGCCCTGCCGCCCGGCTTTTCGCTGTGCGCCGTCTCCCAGCGCGCCCTCGCCAAGGCGCGGGGGATGAAGGGGCGCGGCTACTATTTCGATTTCGCCCGGCTGGCCGAGGCCTCCGAGAAGGGTCAGCCCCTGGCCACGCCTTCGGTTTCCCACCTGATGGCCCTGAGGGTGCAGCTGCGACTCATGCAGCAGGAAGGCTTGGAAAAGCGCTACGCCCGCCATGCCGCGATGGCCGAGCGCGTCAGGACCTGGGCTAGAGGACAGTTCGGAATACTCGCCAGGAGCGGATTCGAGTCGAACACGGTCACCTGCGTGACCAATCGTCGCGCCATCCGTGTCGCCGACTTCATCCGGCGCCTGAAGGGCCGCGGATACCAGATTTCAAACGGCTACGGGAATCTGAAGGAGGCGACCTTCCGTATCGGCCACATGGGAGAGCACACCTTGAGAGGCGTCGAAGCGCTGTTGCAGGTGATGGACGAGGTGCTGCAGACATGAGCGGTCCGCGGATTCTGATCTCCGATCCGGTGTCGCCCGTTTGTCTCGACATTCTCCGGACGGCCGGATTGGAAGTGGAGCAGAAGGTCGGCCTTTCCCTGCCTGATCTGAAGAGGGAGCTGGCTCAGGCCGTGGGCCTGGTGGTGCGCTCGGAGACCAAGGTGAGTGAGGAGGTGCTCGTGGCCGCACCGGCGCTTCGGGTGGTAGGAAGGGCCGGTACCGGCGTGGACAATATCGATGTCCCGGCGGCCACGCGCCGCGGTGTGGTGGTGATGAACGCCCCGGGTGAGAACACCATCGCCGCGGCGGAGCACACTCTCTCCCTGATGCTCGCCATGGCCCGTAACATTCCGGCGGCCGACCGCTCGTTGAAGGCCGGCGCCTGGGAGAGGACCCGATTTCTCGGCGTCGAGCTCTACGGAAAGATCCTGGGAGTGGTGGGGCTGGGAAAGGTCGGCAGGGAAGTGGCCTATCGCGCGCGGGCCTTCGGGATGGAGGTGCGTGGCTTCGATCCATTTCTTCCGGAGGAAATCGCTTCCCGGCTGGGTTTCAAGCTCCTGCCCTTGAAGGATCTCGTCGCCCAGTCCGACTTTCTTACCGTGCATGTTCCCTTGAATGCGCAGACTCGACACTTGATCGGAGAGGCGGAGCTGCAGAACTGCAAGCGGGGCCTGCGGCTGGTGAACTGTGCCCGGGGAGGCATCGTGGATGAGGCGGCGCTCGGCAGCGCCCTGGAAGACGGAAGGGTGGCCGGCGCCGCACTGGACGTGTTCGAGAAGGAGCCTCCCGGCGAGTCCCATCCGCTGGTGATGCGTCCCGAGGTGGTGGCGACTCCCCACTTGGGCGCCTCCACGGTGGAAGCTCAGGAGAAGGTGGCGGTGCGCATCGCCGAGCAAATCGTCGCGTATCTGCAAAAAGGCTCGGTGGCGGGCGCGGTCAACGTGGACTCCATCGAGCCGGAAGTTTTCCGCGCCATCGCCCCCTGGCTGGACCTGGCCGAGCGTCTGGGAAGGCTGCAGGGGCATCTGATCCAGGGCGCGGTCCGGGAAGCGACGGTGGAGTTCAGCGGCGCCATCCTGGAGCATCCGGTGCAGTTGCTGGTGGCGGCATTCCTCAAAGGGTACCTGGAGCGAGTCGTGACGGAGCCCGTGAACCTGATCAACGCGCCGGTGCTGGCGAAGGAGATGGGTTTGCGGGTCCATGAAGTGCGCGCTCCCGACCCGGCAGACTACACTTCGCTCATCGTGACCACGCTTGCGGCGCCTTCCGGCTCACGGACCCTGGCAGGTACCCTCTTCGGGAAGCGCGATCTGCGCATGGTTCGCCTGGATGATTTCCGCTTTGAGGCGCTGCCGGGCGGCGAGATGCTGCTGTGCTCGAACGACGACCGCCCGGGAATGGTGGGTATTCTGGGCACGGTGCTGGGTGAGGCGGGAATCAACATCGCCACGCTTTCCCTGGGCCGGGACCACACCGGCGGCAAGGCGATCGCCATTTTCAACCTCGACTCTCCGGTGGATGCCGGCCTCCTGGAGCGCATCCGATCACTGCACGGCATTCTCTGGGCCGAAAGCGTCAGACTCTGATCGCCGCGTAACAGAGCGTTCAAGGCGCGTTCCCCCCCGGACGGCTTGAGTTCCTCCCAACCCGCCTCCTGAGGCTCTCCAATTTCCCGCAACCTGCTTCCAACACGCTGAGCTCACGGCGCTTGCGCTGTGGCTATGCAGATCTCGCCCGTCCTCCCCTCCGCCTGGCATCCGGGTTGCGATAGCCCCTCCTCCGTGGAGCGAACAATGGACGCACCAAAACTCGCAAGAAAGGATCTTCAGCTGCTCGTCGTCCGGGCCATGGCTGGAGAGCGCGTTTCGCTGCTCCTGGGCGGGCGGCGCTACACCCTCACGGTGGATCCTCTCTTTCGCATCGCCGACGAGTCGGACGGCTTTCTCTTTCTCTGCCTGGGGCTCTCCAGCCTCCAGGCGAGGCTCGAGAGGCTGGCGGATTCGCAGGTGGGAGCGTCCGGGGAAAAGGTTGCGAAGCTTGGGGGAGCGCAGGAATCCCATTAACCGATCGGCTCTCCATCGCTCGGAGGGTTTCTGCGGGGCGCGGAAGGGGGATCCGACGATCCCCCCTCCCCCAAGTAATTTTCTTAGGGAGGTGGCCGGAGAGCGTTTGCAGCATCGAGACCCGCCATGCATCGGCAGTTCCACCATCACTCAACTCAATTACGGGAGAGAAAAACAATGCGCAAGTTCCAACGATTCGGCGCCCTGCTGGCGCTTCCCGCACTGGTTGCCCTCTTCGTTCTCGCGGCCCCGGCTCCAGCTCTGGGCGCGGCCGGGGATGAAAAGGCGCCGCGCGTCAACCTGAACACCGCCACGATCGACGACCTGACCACCTTGCCCGGCATCGGCCCTTCCTACGCCAAGCGGATTGTCGATTATCGGGAGAAGAACGGTCCCTTCAAGCGGGTGGAGGACCTGTTGAACGTGCAGGGGATCGGGGAGAAGACCCTGGAGAAAATCCGCGAACGCATCACTCTCTCCTCGGGGAAATAGGGTGTTCCCCGCGCGGGGCGCGAACCAGGAGGAGGATTGCACGACCTCGATTCCAACTCCCGCGCGGGGTTTTTCCCTGGTGGAAGCGTTGATCACCTTGGCGATTCTCGGGATCCTGCTGGCTTTCACCGTGCCGCTCCTGGCCGAGACCGTGGCGCGAGAGCGCCTTCTCGCGGCCTCGCTGCAGACCGCCGTGCAGTTCCGCGCGCTGCGCCAGCGGGCGGTGAGCGAAGGCTGTTCCTTCGGACTGCGGTTCGTCGCGGCGGGCTCGAGCTGGAGCTACACCCTGTATCGCGATGGAAACGGGAACGGCATCCGGACCGCCGACATCCTCGCCGGCAAGGATCGTCTCTTGGAGGGGCCGGACGATCCCGCGACCCGCTTCGAGGGCATCCGAATCGGATTACCCGCGGCGCCCGTGCCTCAGATCCCGCCGGGGTCAGGAAGCATCGCTGCCGCGGGCGATCCGGTGAAGTTCGGCAATACCGATCTGGTGAGCTTCTCTCCGTCGGGGTCCGTCTCAGGAGGCACGCTGTATCTCACGGACGGGACGCGCGTGGCGGCGGTGGTGGTCTACGGCCCGACCGGCAGGATTCGTCTGCATCGCTACGACCCGCAGAACGGCTGGCAGGGAAGCTTCTGATGTTGGGG
>Ga0075423_10007231_pt1 | contig 10475 bp, 8 predicted proteins | sample SoiMethybrSBSTD2_FD_80114 | JGI IMG/M metagenome (GOLD analysis project Ga0075423, IMG submission 80114) | Bulk soil microbial communities from a Populus tree surrounding site in Tennessee, USA - Soil MetaG P. TD hybrid SBSTD2 | ecosystem: Environmental > Terrestrial > Soil > Tree plantation...
CAGCGTACCCGCGAGCGCGACGACGTTGCGGCCGTTCATCGGCAAGTCCTGCACGCGCTGGTCGTCGATCAGGTTCGACTGCGTTGCCGTTCGCGTCTCGAGCATGGTCGATGCGGCGCTGACGTGGACGTCCTCGGTCACCGCGCCGACGCCGAGGACGACATCGATCCGCACGTTCGCGCCGGCGGTCAACTCGACGCCTTTTCGTACTTGGGTTTCGAACCCCGACATCTCGACCTTCACGACGTATTGGCCGCGGGGGAGCGCCGGGAGATCGAAGAACCCCTGCGTGTTCGTCTGCGTGGTCCGTACGAGTTGCTGACCGACGAGTTCGACCGTCACGGTGGCACCGGTCATGACGCCGCCACCTTGGTCGGTGACAAACCCGCTGATAGTGCCGTTGACTTGCGCGCGCGCCGAGGTGGCCAGGCTCAGGAGGAGGGCCACCCCCAAGACCACCGAATTCCCCGCCCGAAAGAACGCGAGTCGTTCACACATCGGTCCTCCCTTGTCCACAGTGCGAGTGGCGAACGGTGTGATATCTGATATTGGATATATTTTATAGCGACAAAAACGTATGCCTTTCCGCGCCGTCTGTCAATCGCCCTTCAACGGCAGACGAAATTCGCGGCGTCGTTCGTATCGCCGGTGCCGCGGTACTCCGGCACCTGTGGATACGGACACACCGGTCGCGCCATCTTCGAGCGCGCCGGATCGGCTGGGCCAGTGGCGGTTGCGATCAGGTGATCCGGCGCGACGCCGTCGTGGACCCAGCGATCGAGCGCGGTCACGACGTCGACCTCGGTCGCGCCCACGCCGCCGAAGCAATGCGCCAGGCCTGGCACGAGGAAGAGGCGATAGAAATCTCCGGTGCCCCCACCCTTCGGCGCCATCCGCGCTTGGACGGCGTCGAAGTACTCGATGCTGCTGTACGGCGTCACCGCGGCGTCCGCCCACCCGTGATACTGAATCAGCTTGCCGCCGCGGGCCCGGAACTTCGTCAGGTCGGGGTTGTCGGAGTTGACGGCGTGCGCCGTCTTCTTGTTCGACAGGTCGACGTGGCTGTCGAAATTGAAGCTCCTGAAGTCCCAGTTCGCATCCTCGAACACCATTGAGCTGAAGAACGACTTCGCGAATTGATGCGCCAGCGGTATTCGCCCGCCGACCCCCGTCAGCCACGGCCCCCATGTTCCGGCGATGGCTTCGGTCCCAGGCGTGTAGCCCGGGAGAATCTGTTGACCAGTGCGTGGATTCTTCGGCCCGCTGTAGATCTTTTTCGCGGCCGTCACTTGCGCCGCGGTCAAACAATCCGGACCGTCGGCCCCCTTGCACTGCACCGTGGCCGGATCGAACGTGCACCTCTTCGGGTGGCTGATGATGCCGTCCTTCACGCGATCGAGGGTGTCGCACTGGGCGAGCGCCGCCGTCTGGAGAACGGACAGCTTTTCCGGCGGGATCGCACTCCCGGGCTCCGCGGCCAGCGCCTGTTGTACCCACACGGCGTTGAACAGGAGACGTGTGAAATAGTTGGCCGGCGCGCCTGCGACGATCCCACCGAAGTCCTCGGGATATCGCTGCGCCTCCATCAGCGCCTCGCGGCCGCCGTCCGAGCAGCCGACGAAGTACGAGTGCGTTGGCGCCTTGCCATAGAACGCTTTGATGATCGCGTTGGCCTGCAGCGATGTCTCGTGCACGGCGCGGTAGCCAAAGTCGATCACCTTCTCGGGATGGCCGAGCGCCCAACTCGCATCCGTGCCGGCCTCCGATTGATGCCCATCGTCGGTGGCCGCGACGGCATAGCCGCGCATGAGCGGCGCGCGCATCGCATTGGTCGGAATCGATCCCGCGAATCCACCGTTCCCGACCTGTTGGAACTTGCCATTCCAACTGGTCAGCGGAAGCCAGACCTCGAACCCGATTCTCGAATCGCTCGTTGGCGCACTGACACCGATGACCCGACACCCCGCCGGCATGCCAGGGCCGCCTTCTCCCGCCGCGACTTCGGTTGCCGACGTGACCGTGGCATTCGTGAGCTCGAGCGATTTGAGAGCCTGACACGACGACTGCGCGGCGACATGTCGCGTGCTCCCAATGTGACCGCCAATTGAGACGAACACGATCATCGACACGACGACTCTACGCTTCATCACGGTTCTCTCCTGCAGTTCGCGAAGCTTACCTCATTGCTTCGGGATGCTCGATAATGGGTGAGTGTCCGTCAGGCTAAGGCGGCGTGCGTTTCGGGCCATGCGGTCGGCCCCACTGGCGATCCAGACAACCGTCGGAACGGTCGTGCTGGTGATCCTCTGGGCGGCCGTGAACTGGACAGTACAGGTCGCCCACAAGCCGACCGAAGTCTTCGCGCCGGTGAGCGGTTCGCTTGGCAAAGTGCCGGCGCAGACGTGGCAGCAGTACGGGCCGCTCTTCGACGAGCACTCCACGGCGGTCATCACGCCGGAGTTACTGGCCGCCCTGGCCCAGGTCGAAAGCAGCGGCAACCCTGTCGCACGGACCTACTGGCGGTGGCGGTTCAGCTGGAACCCGTTCGAGGTCTACGGACCGGCCTCCAGCGCCGTCGGGATGTTTCAGATCACCGACGGAACGTTCGCAGAGGCTCGGCGCTACTGCATCCACGATCACGTCGTTGTCGAGGACGGCTCCTGGCGCGACCCGCATTCATGCTGGTTCAACGCGCTCTACACGCGTGTGATCCCCGCGCATGCCGTGGAGATGACCGCTGCGCTGCTGGATCGCGCGGTCGCACGCATCCTCGCCCGCCACAACCTGACGACCGCGTCGCTGCAGCAGCGGCAGAACCTCGCGGCGATCATCCACCTGTGCGGAGATGCCGCCGGTGATGGATACGCGCGCCGAGGCTTCCGCTTCAGAGCCGGCCAGCGCTGCGGCGACCACGATCCCCGCCGCTATCTTGCACAGGTCAACGGGCTGAAGCGTCAATTCGCTCAGCTGGCTGCGGCTGACTGACCGTCTGTCTTGAATTCCAGCTGCATGTCGGTCGGCACCTGCTGCGTCAGCAGCCGCATCGGGACGCGGCTCTGCGCGGTCGCGAGATCGCACGCTTCCGCGATCGTCCCGGTTTTGATGCTTTCGTAGAACGTGGTCATCCAGTTGCTCAAAGCGCCGGCGCTGAAGAGCCCGTGCGGTGAAATCACGTTCGTGCAATCGAGGAGTTCCGTCGCCAGAGCAAGGGAGTCTCCACTGGCAATCACCACCAGGCGCGTCTTCGCGCTCTTGAGTCGCATCGCCAGCGCTCGCGCCTCGACGAAATCCGGCGGGGCCGAGAGTTGTCTCCCCGTCGTCATCTCGACGTCGCTGAAATACAGCCTACCTGTTCGCGGACATACGTACGCAGCGATGTGAACGACGTCGACGGTCTGTGGTCCGAGAATGCCGAACAGTTCCTTGGACGTCGTCACGATCTCGTGCTGAAGGTTCTTTGGGAAATGATCCAGGATTGTTTGCAGCTCGTTCGCCAGTCCAAGAGTGCGATATTGCTGGCTGCTCACGCACAACACATGCGGATCCTGAACGATCGAATCGCTGTTGGATCGACCAATCGCGGCCATTTCTGCCTCGAGCTGTGCCTGGTATTCGAGCTCGAGACTCTTGAACGCGTTAGCCAACGCAGGGAAGTTTGCGTTTGGCATGTCGCACCCGATCTTCTCGCGGATACGCTCGTACAGCTTCTCTAGTCCTTTCTCGTCGGTCAGCATGACCGCTTGTGACATGGCGAGAGGCAAAGGGAGGTGATCTGGAATCATGCCGCCATAACAGAGCGGAATGACGTCCACACCTCGAGCGCAGGCGCCTCCGGCCTCATAGTTGATCCACGGTTGCCCGATGGCCTCGTTGCTGCAGAGTGCCAACAGCAGGTCAGCGGCACGAAGTTCCGAGATGACCTGTGCGTACCACTGGCTTCCAGCAGGCACGCTCGTGACGTCTGTTGAAATGAAAAACTTGACGATGCCGATGAAGTCGCGCGACAGGTGCACGCGCAAGAGATCGGCAAACTTGGCTTCTACGGTGCGGTGACTGACGAATACCCTCAGCTTGGCCATAACTCACCTCGGGTCAGGCTTTCAACGGCGGATGACCGGCCGAATATTGTCGCCTGGCGTGCGGTCTATTTGCACATTGTACGGATCGATCCCGGCGCGAACCGGCGCATCGACGACGGCGGTGACGGTCACGTCGGGTCCGGTCACATGCTGCTTCTGAAGAAACAGGACCTTCTCGGTGCGTTGACCGCCTATCGTTGACTCGCCAAAGATTCCAACGTCGATCCAGTCGTCGAGCGGCACTTCAGTCTCGACGCCCTTCCCATCCGACCTCAGAGATTCGCGGGTAGACGCCGAATTCCTGTGGCAGGTAGCCCAAGATCCGCCGAACGGCGTCCTTGTTCTTTCGTACATCAATGTCGCCGAAGAAAATCTCACCCTCGTCGGGTTCGGCGAGCGTTGCTACGGCGCGCATCAGCGTCGACTTGCCAGCGCCGTTCGGGCCGAGCAGCCCGAACATGCCCGGTGGGATCGTCAGAGACACGTTCTTGAGAGCTTGCACGCCTCCGGAGTACGTCTTGGACACGCCGGTAATCCGTAACATCGATCCTCCGACGTGGTCGGCTTAGGAGTCGGGAACTCGAACGAGGGTCCGCAGCGGCCAGCTTATGCTACGTGCAACGCATGGCCGAGGCACTAATCCGAATCGGTTACCCGTCGATGACGGTTTGTCCCGTCTCATCCGTTCTTACACTTTGCGTCCACGATTTTCGGCAGACGAAACCAACGGCGCCGTTGCAATCTCATTTTCTCGATTTTCAGCGTCATCGTCGTGGCGTGCGACTTGCTCGGAGGCCACGCCGTGTCGCGCATCGGATTGGCCATCGTGGCGCTGGCGCTGTGTTGGGGGCAGGCGCTGCTGTCGAAGTCCACGGCGGAGATCGCTGCCGTTCAGCAGAAGGTGTCAGCGCCGCCGCCCGTGAAGTCCGGCGACTACATCGGCGAGGCACGGTGCATCGAGTGTCACGGCCAGGAGAACAAGCATTTCAGCGAGACGCTGCATGCGAAGGCCTTCCGGCTGAACCCGAAGGACGACCGGCAGCGGCTGGGATGTGAAGCCTGTCATGGGCCGGGCGCGGCGCACGCCAAGAACGCGACCGACAAAACCGCCCTCATCGGCTTCACCAAGCGATGGGGCACGCCGGTGGACGTACAGAATGCCCAGTGCCTGACCTGCCACGAGGATGGCAATCGTCTCCACTGGCCCGGATCGACGCACGCGAAGAGCAATCTCGGGTGCGCCGATTGCCACAATCCCATGCAGAAGGTGTCGGCCAACAGTCTCCTGGCCCGGCAAAGCATCTCTGAAACCTGCTTCCAGTGCCACAAGCAGCAGCGTGCCGAGTTCCGCAGGCGGTCGCACATGCCGCTGCCCGAAGGCAAGATATCCTGCGTCGACTGCCACAACCCGCACGGATCAGCGACGCGCGCGCTGCTGAACGCGGACTCCGTGAACGAGGTGTGCTCCACCTGCCACGCCGAAAAACGGGGGCCGTTCCTCTGGGAACACGCCCCCGTCCGCGAGAATTGCGTCAACTGTCATCAGCCTCATGGTTCCAACCATGACAAGCTGCTCGTCGCGGCACGTCCTTACCTTTGTCAGCAATGCCACAACCTCTCGGTCGGTCATAACGGCACGTTCTACCGGGACGGGCAGTCGGCCGCCGGTGCGTTGCTGGGGGGAGGACAAAGTCCACGCGTGATCGCGCGCACGTGCCAGAACTGCCATTCACAGATCCATGGCAGCAATCATCCGGCGGGTGCGCGGTTCCAGCGCTGAACCAATCTTGAACCAGGCCCGAGGCCCGGCGACAAACCCTGCGGGAGATCTTTGATGAACATCCGTTCGCGTGTGTCAGTCGTCACCTTGGGCATCGGTGTGCTGCAGTTGACGACCTCGCTGGCGTATGCGAGTCCTGGCGGCGGGCAGGAGGCCACGCCCGGCAATGCCATGAATCCCCGCGCCGTCAGTTCGATTGTCGAACGGGACCCTGAGGGGCTGGGCATCGTCGAGGGTTCGCGCACGCCGACCGGCCTACGCATCGCCCCGACGCCGCTCGTGAAGGAGCCGTCGAAGACTTCGGGTGGGATGCTCTATCGGACGACGGTCGAGTTCGTGCCCGTTGGAGTCAGCGGCGACAAGGGCGTGGCCAAATTCCGCGAATATCAGGATCTCGACAGCGGCGCCTACTTGAACAACTTCACGCTGATGATCGAGAAGCCGTCCAGTGCCTTTCACTTCGACGCAATCGGCGGTGGCGTCGCGCGGAGCGATCAGTACTACGGACTGGACGTCGGCAAATACAACACCTGGAGGGTGCGCGGCTCCTTCAGCGAAATACCACATGTGTTCACCTCGACCTACAGATCGCTGTGGGACGGGACCGGCAGCGGCGCTTTCACGCTGAGAGGACTTCGCCCAGGCGGCACGACCGACGCCAATACGACACAGGCGAACATGCTGCTGGCGATCTCGTCGGCGCCGGGCTCCGACCTCGAGCTCGAACGGAAAAGGAGCCGGGCCCGCATCGACGTGACGCTGCCCGCGAACTGGAAGGCCTTTGCCAGCTACGCGCACGAGCGTCGAGACGGCAGTCGTCCCTTCGACGCCGTCTTTGGCGGTGGCGGCGGTGGCGGCAACGTCGAGATCCCGGAATCGATCGACTACACCACGCAGGACGTTCGGGCAGGCCTTCAGTTCGCCAACACGATGACCACCCTCAGCCTGCAGGCCGCGGCATCGTTCTTCGAGAACGGCGTCGACACGCTGACGTTCCAGAACCCGTTGTTCATCACCACGAACACCATCGCGGGCGTGCCGTCGACGACCTTTACTCAGGGACAGTTCGATCTCTATCCGAACAACGACTACTTCAACCTGAGAGCGGAGGTCGCTAGAAAGCTCCCGAAGTTCCTCAAGAGCCGGGTCACCGGCGTCGTCTCGGTCGCCCGTTCGAAACAGAACGACACCTTGATTCCGTGGGCGATCGAGCCGTTGACGGGCGGCACCATCAACGGCGTAGCGACCGCCAACATGTGGAACACGACCGCCTCGCTGAGCAGGCCGTCGGCCGATGCGCGGATCGACACGACGCTCGCCGATCTCGGCATCCTGCTGAATCCCGCGCGATCGCTGTCGGTGAAGGGCAAGGTCCGCTACTACGACACCGACAACAGCAAGGATTACTTTGCCTGCAATCCGCTGACGGGGCAGTGGGGACGGCTGCTGAACAACGGGTCGGGAGGGTCGTTCGTGACGCCGAACCTGACCGCGGGGAACAATCCGGTCGGCACGCTGAACACCGGCTACAACGGCACCGGCTGCAGCTACGCCGCGACTCAGGCCCTCGGTCTGGCGCCGAGCGCGGGGGATGTTCCGCTTCGCAGCGCGCCCTACGAGTATCGCCAAGTGAACTCGGCGGTGTCGGCCGACTACCGCATCAACCGGTCCAACAGCCTGGAAGCCGCCGTCGAGCGCGAGGATTTTCGCCGCCAGTACCGCGAACGCGACAAGACGTGGGAAGACAAGGTTCGGCTCGGCTACGTGAACCGCGGTTTCGAGGCGGGCACCCTCCGCCTTTCGTACGAGTACGGCCGTCGTCGCGGGAGCGACTTCGTGTCGACGCCGTTGCCAGGGCTCTACAGCGCTTCGCTCGGACCGATGCCGACCGCCACCACGACGAACGTCGCCACCTGGTTCCGCAACGTCGAGCAGCTGCGAAGATTCGACGTGGCCGATCGAAATCAAAACGTCTTCAATGCCAGGTTCAATCACGGCATCGGCCCTGCGCTCGACGCCAGCGTCGGCCTGCAGATGCGGGACATGGAGTACCCGTCATCGGAGTTCGGACGTAGCGACCACTACAAGCAGACCTCCCCGTCGGTGGAGCTCAATTGGCAGCCGTCGCCGACGACCAGCGCATACGGCTTCTACTCGTTTCAACAGGGGAGACAGCGTCAAGCTGGCGTCCAGCCGAATGCCTGCGTGATCGGGAACTTCTACTACTTCCTGAACGACGGGTCGGTTCAGACGAACGCGACGGGAGTGCCGCCGGCCGGAGTGAACATCGTTGCCACCCAGCAGGTGCTGGCGGGGAACTGGCAGTCGCTCTGCGGGACGGCGTCGGCGATCAGTCCGCTGTTTCCGACCAGCCGGACCTGGGATGTCGCGCAAAAGGATCGCAACAACGTGACCGGTCTGGGTTTTCACTTCGAGCTCGGCAAAGTCATGTCGGATGTCGGCTACACGTATTCGAGCGGCCGTACGAAAGTTGGATACGGCTACAACGCCGCCGCGCTGGGAGTGAATGCCGTGCAGGTGGCGCTGGCCGGCGACGGGTGGGACGATCTCGTCTTCGTCCAGAATTCCGCTGAAGCCAACGCGGTGGTGCCGCTCAACAAGCGACTGTCCCTTCGTCTGGTCTACCGGTTCGAGCAGGCCAAAATCCGCGACTGGCACTACGACGGCATCACCGTCAACCCGATGCCGGCCAACAATGGCGCCTATCTCGACTTCGGTCCGCAGGGTTACAAGGTGCACCTGTTCGGGGCCTTGTTCCGGTACGCGCTGTGACATCCATGAGGCGCTCTCGACACCCGGAAGGAGGCATCATCGTGCGGAGACTGTGGACGCTCGTGGCGATGGGCATGTGCCTGCTGGGAGCGGCAACGCCGGCGACGGCACAGGGAGCGGAGCCGAGCGCCGTCACCGCGTGCGTCTCCTGTCACGGTGCCGGGGCGCCGGCGGCACCGAACTTTCCCACACTGAACGGGCAGCATGCCGCCTACCTGGAAAAGCAGCTGCGCGAATACAAGTCCGGGAAGCGCAAGAGCAACGTCATGGCTCCATTGATCGGGACGTTGAAGAAGCAGCAGATTCGCGTCATGGCGGCCCACTTTGCCAGCCAGGCCCCTGCGCGGGGCGCGGCGGAGAGTCCAGATTTGGTGGCCAGAGGAAAGGCGTTGTACGAGGAAGGCAACCGCGGCACGGGTGTGCCGGCCTGCGTCGGCTGTCACTTGACCGGTGCTCAGGGTAACCAGCTCTATCCCCGGCTGGCCGGCCAGCGTCAGGCCTACACCGTGCAGCAATTGACCGAGTTCAAGAGCGGCGCGCGCACGAACGATCGGGCACACGTGATGCGCGCCATTGCTGGACGGCTCACTGACGAGGAGATCAAGGCTGTCGCCGAGTACCTCGCTGGAGTGCAGTGAAGGGTCCTCGACCGTGGCCGCCGTGTCGCCGGTGAGATACAGTCAGGCATGACCCTGACACTCTCATTTCTGATCGGCGTGATAGCGGGTTTGCGTGCGATGACGGCGCCAGCCGCGGTCAGCTGGGCGGCGCGCGTCGGATGGCTCGATCTCACCTCCACCCCTCTGGCCTTTCTTGGCTACGCGCTGACGCCTTGGATCTTCACAGTGCTCGCGCTCGTCGAGTTGGTGACCGACCAGCTGCCGACGACGCCAAGCCGCACCGTGCCAATCCAGTTCGGAACGCGCATCGTCGTCGGCGCGTTGACCGGCGGCGCGATCGGGGCGAGCGGCGGAGCCTTGATCGTTGGCGCGATTGCCGGTGTCGCGGGTGCGATTGCCGGCACACTCGGCGGCCGCGCCGGCCGCGCCAAGCTCGCCGCTGCGTTCGGCAGCGATCGACCGGCGGCGTTGATCGAGGATGCGATCGCGATTGGCGGTGCGTTCCTGATCGTGTCTTCGATTCAAGCTCTCCGCAGCTAACGCCGCCGCCACCAACGGACAATTCGCGGTCCCGCCAACAGCAGCAGCGCGGCGGCGAGCAACGCTGAGGCGATCGGCCGCGTGACGAGGACCAGTGGCGACCCGTCGGCAATCGCCAGCGCGCGACGCAATTGCTGTTCGGCCATCGGTCCCAGGATCACGCCGATGATCGCCGGGGCCAGCGGAATGGAGCGGCACCGCATCAAGTACCCGGCGCCTCCGATTGCGTACAGCAGTCCGACGTCGAACGCCGAGCGGTTCACACTATAAGCGCCGGCGCTCGCGAGAATCAGAATCGCGCCATAGAGCACCGGTTGCGGGATCGTGAGCAGCCGCACCCAGAGGCCGATCAACGGCAGGTTGAGCACGAGCAGCATGACGTTGCCGACATACAGGCTCGCGATCAGTCCCCACACGAGCTTCGGCTCGTGCTGGAAGAGCAGCGGCCCGGGCTGTAGTCCATACTGCTGGAATGCCGCCAGCATGATGGCGGCCGTGGCGTTGGTTGGCAACCCGAGGGCGAGGAGTGGCACCAGCGTGCCTGCAGCCGCCGCATTGTTGGCGGCCTCCGGTCCCGCGACGCCTTCGATGGCGCCACGCCCGAACTCACTCGGAGGGCGCGCCAGTCGACGCTCGGCCGCGTAGGAGAGGAAGGTTGGAATC
>Ga0075423_10007233_pt1 | contig 10474 bp, 10 predicted proteins | sample SoiMethybrSBSTD2_FD_80114 | JGI IMG/M metagenome (GOLD analysis project Ga0075423, IMG submission 80114) | Bulk soil microbial communities from a Populus tree surrounding site in Tennessee, USA - Soil MetaG P. TD hybrid SBSTD2 | ecosystem: Environmental > Terrestrial > Soil > Tree plantation...
CCGGGCAACCGGGACGCGGCGACGGTCGAACGGGTGGCGCAGCGGCTCCGCGGCTTTGGCTTCGTGAACGACGTGCGCTTCGGCCGGGAGTGGGTGCAGAAGCTCGATCACCTGCGGAACATCACCGGCGTCGTCGGGCTCGTGATCGGCCTTGCCTTCGCCGCCGTGGCGGTGGTGATCATCGGCGTGACCATCCGGCTCACCCTGCTGCAGCGGGCGCGCGAGATCTCGATCATGCGGCTGGTGGGGGCCACCAACTGGTTCATCCGCGGGCCATTCCTCCTCGAGGGGGCGTTCAAGGGCCTGCTGGGCGGGCTGCTCTCCCTGGTGCTCTGCTACGGCGGCTACCTCCTGTTCCGCGATCGAAGCGGCGGCACCTTTGCGGGACTGATCTTCTTCCAGACCTATCAGATGGTGGCCGTGGTGCTGTTCGGAGTCCTGCTGGGGCTGGGGGGAAGCCTGGTGAGCGTCGGGCGGCATTTGAGACATGTTTAGGAGGACGGAGAGGACGGAGACGACGGAGAGGACGGAGAGGACGGGTGTCTGCTCAACCCTCTCCGTCCTCTCCGTCGTCTCCGTCCTCTCCGTCCTCCTGTGCGCGCCGCCCCTGCGCGCCCAGGACACCTCCATCGAGGCCAGCCGCCGGCGCCTCCAGGAGATCCGCCGCGAGCGCGACCGGCTCGAGGAGCAGCAGCAGCGGCTCCAGGGGCAGGTGCACGACGTGAACGACGAGCTCAGCAATCTCGAGCGCCAGCGCGAGTCCACCCAGCGGATCGTGAACGAGATCGAGCGCCAGATCGGCGGGCTCGCGAGCCAGCTCGACCGCTCGAGCGCGGAGCTGATCCTCGCGCAGGACAACCTCGACGAGCGGCGGGCGGTGCTCGAGCGCCGGCTGGTGGACATCTACAAGCGCGGGACGCTCTACACCTTCCAGGCGCTCCTGGCCGCCGAGTCGTTCGGCGACCTCCTCAGCCGGTACAAGTACCTCTACCTCACCAGCCAGCAGGACCGCGCGCTGGTCACCGACGTGGAGCAGCTCCGCGCACGCGTCGTGGCCGAGCGGAACAACATCCTCGACGTGCGCGGCCAGCTCGACCGCTCCCGGCAGGAGCGCGAGGCGGAGTTCGCCAAGTACACCGAGCTGGCCCGCGCCCGCGAGCGCCGGCTTCAGCAGCTCCAGCGGTCGGCGCGGAGCACCGAGCGGCGGCTTTCCGCGCTGCAGAAGGACGAGGCCCGGCTCAACGGGCTGCTCGCCGCGCTCGAGCGCGCCCGGCGCGAGGAGCTGGCGCGCGGCGGGCTCCGCGGCGCGGTGGCGACGCCCGGCTCGATCACCACGGCGAGCCTGGGCAAGCTCGACTGGCCGGTGGAGGGCACGATCGTGTACCGCTTCGGCCGGGACACGCTGCCGAGCGGAGGCATCATCCGCTGGAACGGCATCGGCATCGCGGCGGCGGTGGGGACGCCGGTCCATGCGGTGGAGGCGGGCAAGGTCCGGCTGGTGGGGCAGTTCGGGACCTACGGGCTGACGGTCGTCCTGGAGCACGGCAACGGCTACTACTCGGTCTACTCCCATCTCCAGACGGCCGCCGTCAAGCTCGGCACGGCGATCACCAAGGGCGCGCTGATCGGCACGGTCGGCGGCGAGAACTCCGACTACGGGCCGCACCTGCACTTCGAGATCCGCGGGGACAACCAGGTGGCGCTCGATCCGGCCACGTGGCTGAGAAAGCGCTGAACACGGGTCAGTCCGCGACGCCGATGCGCTCGCCCGTCTGCGCCCGGCCGCGCCGGAGCGCCGCCTCCACCAGGGCGAACAGGTCGTCCGGCGCGGTGACCGCCGGATGGGGGTACGCGGCGATGCCCGCGCTCACCCCGGTGAAGTGCTCGCGCAGCCGCAGGACCGAGCGCCGCGCTCCGTCCGCGTCCGTCTCGGGCAGGACGATCGCGAACTCGCCGTCGCCGTAGCCGGAGACGAAGTCCGGCAGCCGAAGCTCCCGCCGGATCCGATTGGTCAGGTCGTGCCGGCGGCGGTCGCGAGCGTCCAGGTCCGCGGGGTCGGTGGCGGGCGGCGCGTCCACATCCAGGAGGACGAGGCTGAAGCCGAGCGAGTAGCGCCGCGCGCGCTCGAGCTCTTCCTGCAAGCGGCGGTCGAGCGTCGGGGCCGCCGGCGGCGCCGGGCCGCCGTTCCGGCCGCGGCCGGACTCGAGCGCGCGCGCCGCCGCCTCCGCGAGGCTCGCGGCGAGGCCCAGTTGTGCGGGACTCAGGACCGGGACGGTATCTTGTCCCCGCAGGAGCAGCACCCCACTCACTTCGTCGTCCACCACCACGGGAAGGACGACCGTGGCGGCTCCGTCACCCGTCTGGGTGTCCATCAGGACGAGGGCGCGGCGGCTCCGGACCGCCTCCGCGATCTCGGGGTAGTAGGCGAGTTCGAGCGGGGGCCGTTGGGCCCGACCGTCCCCCGGATGGTCGATAATCCGTCCCTGGTCGTCGCCCGGCCGCGTCAGCACGAAGGAGCAGTGCGCCAGCTCGAGGGCCCGGCCCAGCCGCCGCACCAGCGCGAGCGCGATCTCGTCCGGCTGAAGCGGTGACCGTGCCTCCGCCACGAGATCGCGCAGGCTGTCGCGCACCTGAGTCTCGTAGGGCGTACGGAACGGCGCCTGCCGCTCGCGAATCCGGGCCGCGAGGCGGGCACAGAGGTCGGGCAGATGGATCGGCGAGGCGAGCGCGTCGGCCGCGCCGAGCGCGAGAGCGGCGGCCGGCGCGTCCCGGTCCTCGGTCGCGAAGACGATGACGTGGGGCGGCTCGGCGGCGGCGGCGGCGAGGATGTGGCTGAGGCGTTCGGGGTCGGCGGTGGGGAGGGTGGTGAGGATCACGTCGGCGGGAGGCTCGTCAGGCGCGGGCGGCACCTCTCCGACGTGGAATCCGACTCGAGTGAGTGCACGCTCGAGCCCGGCCGGCCGGGCCGCGGCATCGCCGGTCAGCAGGAGGCGCGGCCGCGCCAGCGACTCGCCGGCGCCCGTCATGCGATCACGAGGGCTGAATGCCGCAACGAACGGCGTCCGAGCTGTTGGGCGCGCACGTATCGACCCAGGGGGGCGTGGCGACCGCGCCGGCCCGCGGCATGGCCATCGGAGCCTCCGCTGTGCAGGTCTTCACCAAGACTCCCAACCAGTGGCGCGAGCCGGTGATCGAGATGGACGTCGCCGACGCCTTCCGTCGCGAGCTCGCGCGCAGCGGCCTTGCACGTATAGTGGCGCATGACTCCTACCTAATCAACCTCGCCTCGCCCGATCGCACCCTGCGCACGCGCTCGGAGGCGTCCTTCCAGGCGGAGCTCGAGCGCTGCAGGCGGCTGGGAATTCCGTATGTGGTGTCTCACCCCGGCAATTACATCGACGATCGCGCGTCCGGGCTCGCGCGGAACTCGGAATCGTATACCCGCTGCCTCGAGGCGGTGCCGGGTGTCGGCGTTTTGCTCGAGACCACGGCGGGCACCGGCTCGTCGCTGGGGAGCACCTTCGAGGAGCTGGCCGCCCTGCGCGAGGCCATCGGCTCTCGCGTGCGGCGCCGCATCGCGTTCTGCGCGGACACCTGCCACCTCTACTCGGCAGGCTACGACCTGGTGCGGGACTTCGACGGCGTGTGGGATCGGTGGGACGCGGTGATCGGGCTGGAGCACCTGAAGGTGCTCCATCTCAACGACTCCAAGACCCCGTTCCATTCGCGCCGTGACCGGCACGAGCTCATCGCCGAAGGCTCGCTCGGCGCCGAGCCGTTCCGGCGGATCATGCGTGACGCGCGGTTTGCCGGCGTCATGAAGATCCTCGAGACCCCGAAGGGCGACGACCAGGTGACGGAGGATCGTCGCATGCTGCGACGTCTGCGCGCGTACGCGCGCATTCGCCCGCGTTGACCCGACAGACGGCCGGCGGCATCTTCCGCGCATGCGAAAGCCAATCCTGCTGCTGGCCCTCCTGCTCCCGGCCGGCGTCTCGGGCCTGGGGGCCCAGACGGAGTACTACGCGCGCCTCGGCGCGGTCGGCGCGAGCAATCTGCTTCGCGACGTGATCGTCAACCAGATCACGGTGCGGCAATCCATCGCCCCGATGCTCGCGCTCGGCGCGTCGCTCCCCATCGGCGCGCAAGGCTACCGGGCGGGCATCGAGGGGACGCTCGTGTCGGGGAAATTCCACAGCAGCGAGACCGGTACGGAGACCGATCTCGGCACGATTCGCACGGGCAGCGTGATGGTGGACCTCGAGGGGCCGCTGTACCGGGATTTCCGCTGGCGGGCGGGTCTCGGCGTCCTGCAGTACTGGCCCAAGGACAAGGAGGGCATCTTCGGAACCGGCGGCACGGCGCGCTTCCTGGCCGGCGCGGGCCTGGACTACCGGCGGCCCGTGCTGCCGGCATGGGACCTCATGACCTCGCTCCGCTACGACTGGCATCGCTTCACGACCGGCGAGCTGGAGCGGCGCGGGTTCTCGCAGACGCAGGGCGTGAGCCGGGTGTCACTCTCGGTGGGACTGAGCCGGAGCACGAGGCGATGAGCCGCCCGATGCGCTGGACCGCCGCCGCCCTGGTCGTCGCCGGGGCCGCGTGCAGCGACATCGCCACGCCGATCCGGATCGACTTCTACGAGTGGCGCCTCATCGTTCCCAAGGCGAGCGGATCGGGAGAGGACAGCCTCACCTTCCATTGGCCGCACAGCCGGATTCCCGTGCGGATCTGGGTGGAAGACGCCGCCGACCTGCCGGGCAACATGCCCAAGGCCATCGCCGCGTGGCGCGCGGCCTTTCTGTACCACGAGTTCGATGCCACGGTGGTGAGCGACTCCGGCACGGCGGACGTGATCGTCCGCGCCAGCTCGGCGCCGGGTACCCAGTTCGCGCGCGTGCGACTCCACAGCGCGCTGGCGCCCGAGTGCGCGGGCGCCACCGATCTGGACATCAGCGACGACCACACCCAGCTCCGCCTGCCCGTCCGGATCTTCATCAATCCCAGCGCCGACCCGAACTCGCCCGGACTGCCCGAATGCCTGGCGCTGACGACGACCCACGAGCTCGGCCACGCGCTCGGCATCTGGCGCCACTCGGTTACGCCGACCGATCTCATGTTCGTGGACCCCGTCGTCACCGCGCCGAGCGACCGGGATCTGGCCACCGCCGAGATGCTGTACCACGTGCCGGCGAACGTCGAGGCGGTTGGGAGGTAGGGACGGCCAACCGCACCGGACGCAAGTACTTACCTCTCCCCCAGTTGCCTCAGGCGTTCCGCCTGCCGATAATTCCCCGCCTGGACCCGGCCGCCCCCGAGCCGGCCGAGTCTAATTGCCGCGCGCCAACGCGCCCAGGAGCGTATGAATACCGAGACGAGCGCAGTCCCTCGCGAGAGCCTCACCCTCGTCGAGCATGGCCTCTTCCCGATCCGCATTCATGCCAATCTGACGCCCCCCGCGCTCCTCGAACACGCACTCCGCCGCAGCGAAGGACAGCTCACCGATCACGGCGCCTTCGCCGCCGTCACCTCGCCTCATACCGGACGCTCGCCCAAGGACAAGTTCGTCATCGAGGAGCCCAGTGCGGCGGATCGGATCTGGTGGGACAAGAACCCGCGGCTCGATCCCGAGGCGTTCGACCGGTTGCACGAGGACGTCCGCGCCTATCTCGACGCGCGCGAGCTCTATGTGCAGGACCTGTTCGGCGGCGCGGACCCGGCCTACCGGGTCCCGGTCCGGTTCATCACGCCCAACGCGTGGCACGCGCTGTTCGTGCGGAACATGTTCATCCGCGCGCTGCCGGCGGAGCTCGCCCATTTCCGCCCGGGCTTCACCGTGCTCCACGCCCCGGACTTCCAGGCGGACCCGGCGCGGCACGGCACCCGGAGCGGCACCTTCATCGTGCTCAACTTCGCCAAGAAGCTGGTGCTGATCGGCGGCACCCGCTACGCAGGCGAGATGAAGAAGTCCATCTTCACCGCCCTCAACTACCTCCTGCCGGCGCAGGGCGTGATGACCATGCACTGCTCGGCCAATGTCGGCCCGGCGGGCGATACCGCCATCTTCTTCGGGCTCTCGGGTACCGGGAAGACGACGCTCTCCGCGGACCCGAGCCGCCGGCTGATCGGCGACGACGAGCACGGCTGGAGCGACCGGGGCGTCTTCAACTTCGAGGGGGGGTGCTACGCCAAGGTGATCCGGCTGCGCCCCGACACGGAGCCCGAGATCTACGCCGCGACCCAGATGTTCGGGACGGTGCTCGAGAACGTCGTGCTCGACCCGGCCACGCGGGCGGTGGACTTCGATGCCGACAGGATCACGGAGAACACGCGGGCCTGCTACCCGATCCACTACATCCCCAACTACCAGCCAAGTGGGGCCGGCGGCCATCCGAAGAACCTCGTCTTCCTCACGGCCGACGCATTCGGAGTGATGCCGCCGATTTCGCGCCTGACCGCCGAGCAGGCGATGTATCACTTCCTCTCGGGTTACACGGCCAAGGTCGCCGGCACCGAGCGGGGCGTGACGGAGCCCTCGGCCACGTTCTCGGCCTGCTTCGGCGCGCCCTTCCTGCCGATGCATCCAGAGGTCTATGCCAAGATGCTGGGAGAGCGGATCGACCGGCACGGGGTGAAAGTGTGGCTCGTGAACACCGGCTGGACCGGCGGCGCGTACGGGGTCGGCAGCCGGATGAAGCTGTCCTACACGCGGGCCATGGTCCGTGCCGCGCTGGCGGGCGCGCTCGACAACGCGGCCTTCGTGAAGGACCCGGTCTTCGGCGTCGAGGTGCCCACCAGCGTCCCCGACGTGCCCCCCGACATCTTGACGCCGCGCCGCACCTGGGCGGACCCGGCCGCGTACGACGAGCAGGCGCGGAAGCTCGCCCGCATGTTCCATGAGAACTTCGAGCAGTATCGGGCCGGCGTGTCGGAGGCCGTGGCGGCGGGGGGGCCTCTGAAGCAGTCGTAGGTCCTCGCTGGTAACCAGTGCTGCGAACTGCGAGCTGAGACCTACGAACGCCGCGGGCCACTTCCATCCCCCATGGACGCCAAAGACCTCGAAGTCATCCGCGACCCCCTCTGGGACAACATCCGCCTCGACCGCCCGGCCCTCCTCGCGCTGGACACGGCGGCCGTGCAGCGGCTCCGGTACGTGCGTCAGGTCGGGCACGCCTTCCTGGTCTATCCCGGCGCCACCCACACCCGCTTCGAGCACGCGCTCGGCGCCTATCACCTCACCCGCCGCGCCCTGGCGAGCCTCGAGGAGCGCGGCGAGCTCGAGCGCGTACCGGACGAGGACTGCCTCGCGGTGCGGCTCGCCGCGCTGCTGCACGACATCGGGCACTACCCGTTCTCTCACGCCCTGGAAGAGGCCGGCTTTCCGTCGCACGAGCAGCTGGGCGTGGCCAAGCTGGGTCAGGGCGAGCTGGGCGAGCGGCTCGCCGAGATCGGCGGCGGCAGCTTCGCGGACACGCTCGGAGCGCTCATTCGCGGCGCGAGCCCGAGCGCGCTCCAGGGTCTCATCTCCGGATCGCTGGACCTAGACAAGATCGACTACCTCAGCCGCGACGCCCGCATGTGCGGCGTGCCGTACGGCACGGTGGACGTGGACCGCCTGCTGGCGACGCTGACACTGGTGGAGACCGCGCCCGGCCGGCACGAGGTCGGCGTGCTGGAGAAGGGCGTAAGCGCTCTGGAGTCGCTGCTGTTCGCCAAGTATCAGATGTACCGGAACGTGTACTGGCACCACGCGGTACGGTCGGCCACGTGCATGTTCAAGCGTGCGGTCCGGGGCGCGGTCGCGCGCGGCAGCATCACGGTCGGCGAGATCGCCGAGGCGACGGACGACGGCCTGATGGAGCGGCTGATCAGTCGCGACGGCAACGGGCTCGCGGCCGCGATCCGCGCCCGGCGGCTGTACAAGCGCGCGCTCGACCTCCCGGCCAGCGACGTCCCGGCCGCCGCGGAGCCCTGGGTCGCGGAGGACCCGGACCTCCTGGAGCGCGTCGAGAACGCCGTCGCCTGCGAGGTCGGGCTGCAGCCGGGCGAGCTGCTGTTGGACTTCCCCGCGCGCTCCTCCATGCTCGGCGTCGACCTGCCGCTCCGCACCCGCGGGGGCGCCGTCGAGCGGCTGACCGACGCGGGTCGGGCCGGCCAGCTTGGCCTGCCCCGCGTGGCCGACGAGCTCTACCGGAGCGCCCGGCGTCTCCGCATCTTCGTGAAGGAGATGCCGCCCGCACCGCTCCGCGGCGTGCCGGATCTGCTCACCTGCCCTGCCGCGGAAGTCGAACAGCGGCTCGAGGAGCAATCGCCTTTGCTCGAGAGGAGAAGCATTCGATGATCAGCCGCCGTGACTTCGTGACCCAGGCCGCCGGCCTCGCCCTCGCCGCGATCGGCGCGGCACAGGCGCGCGGCCAGCCCGAGGGCCCGGACACAGCCATTACCGTCTACAAGAGCGCCTCCTGCGGCTGCTGCGCGAAGTGGGTGGACCACCTGCGCGCCAACGGCTTCGCGCCCGCGGTCCACGATGAAGCGGACATGGACGCGATCAAGGACGACTTGGGCGTCCCCAAGAACGTGCGCTCCTGTCACACCGCCCTGGCGGGTCGCTATCTCGTCGAGGGCCACGTCCCCGCCGCCGACCTGCGCCGACTGCTCAAGGACCGCCCCGCCCTGGCCGGTCTCGCGGTCCCCGGCATGCCGAAGAGCACGCCGGGCATGGCCACGCCCGGCGAGACGCCCGAGCCGTACGAAGTCGTGTCGTTCACGCGGGACGGGAAGACGGCGGTGTTCGCGCGGCATTGAGAGGCAGCGGTGTTCGCGCGGCATTGAGAGACGGTCTCAGGTTGACCTGCCTCCTCGAGGAGTTTCAGTGGTCGAGGTACACACTTACCGCGACGAGTGGCGGGGCGAGTTCGAGCGGCTGAACCGGGAGTGGATCGAGACCTGGTTCACCCTCGAGGAGGCCGACCGGGAGACGTTCCGCGACCCGGCCGCGAAGATCGTCGCGCCCGGCGGGCAAGTCTTCTTCGTGGTGGAGGATGGAAAGGTGCTGGGCACCTGCGCGGTGATCCTGCACGAGCCGGAGGTCCACGAGATCGCCAAGATGGCGGTGGCCCCGGAGGCCCGTGGGCGAGGGTATGGCGATCTGCTGATGGAGGCGGCGGTCGAGTTCTCCCGGCGAACCGGCGCTCGCCGGGTCGTGATCGTCTCCAATACCCGGCTCGCCCCGGCGATCCGCCTGTACGAGAAGCACGGCTTCGTCCGCGTGCCGCTCGCGCCGGATGAGCGCTACGTCCGGGCCGACATCCGGCTGGAGCGGACGATTCGGACGATAGGGCGATAGGGCGATCGGGCGATCAGGGAATCGGGGCGATCAGAGAATCGGGCGAGTAGGAAATCGGGCGAGTGGGGATCGGGCGATAGGGCGATCAGGGAATCGGGCGACTAGGGGATCAGGGATCAGGGATCAGGGGATCCGATGGCGCCCGATCGCCCGATCGCCCTATCGTCCGTCCTCCTAGCTCGACCCCGCCGTCGCCGTAGCCGCCTGGTGCTCCCCCGTCGTGCTGTCCACCGAATCGATCCGGATCACGACGGCGGTGATGTTGTCGAGCCCGCCGCGGCGATTGGCCTCGGTGACCATCCGGTCCACCCAGTGCTGCGGCCCGCCATCGGCGCTCAGGATCCGGATGAGCTGCTCATCCTCGAGCATCCCGGTGAGGCCATCGGAGGCCAGCAGGATCACGTCGCCGGTTTCGAGGCTCCCGAAGTAGATGTCGGGCACGACGTCCATGCTGGCGCCCACGCACCGGGTGATGACGTTGCTGTACGGGTGGACCCGCGCCTGCTCGGGGGTCAGGAGCCCGGCGTCGACCTGTTCCTGCACATAGGAGTGGTCCTTGGTGAGCTGCTGGAGCTCGCCCTTCCGCAGCAGGTAGGCCCGGCTGTCCCCCACCTGGCCGATTAGATACCGCTGAGGCATCAGCACCAGGACCGTGGCCGTGGTCCCCATGCCACGCTTGTCGTGCTCCGCCAGTGTCCGCTCGAAGATCGCGTCGTTGGCCGCCCGGATCGCGGCGGACACCCGCTCGCTGGCCTGCTCGTCGTTCAACCCCCGGACCGATCCGATTTTGTGCGAGGTGATCCGGACCGCCATCTCGCTCGCGACCTCGCCCGCCGCATGCCCACCCATGCCGTCGGCCACGATGAAGATGCCCCGTTCGGCGAGCATGAGGTAGTTGTCCTCGTTCCCCGAACGGACGATGCCGATATCGGTGCGAGCGGCGCAGGTAAAGTGCACGGGATCCCGTCCGTCAGCGCAGAAGGAAGAAGGCCACGGCGGCGCCGATCACCACCAGCGTCGCGATCAGCCACGCGGGCGGCCCACCCGGCCGCGGCGTGGAGGCCCGGATCGGGCGCCGGGTCCGCGGGGAAGCCGACGGGGCCTCCTCCGAAGCCGAGCCCGCGCCGC
>Ga0075423_10007235_pt1 | contig 10473 bp, 6 predicted proteins | sample SoiMethybrSBSTD2_FD_80114 | JGI IMG/M metagenome (GOLD analysis project Ga0075423, IMG submission 80114) | Bulk soil microbial communities from a Populus tree surrounding site in Tennessee, USA - Soil MetaG P. TD hybrid SBSTD2 | ecosystem: Environmental > Terrestrial > Soil > Tree plantation...
AAGGGATTGCTGCGGCACGAGGCCAAGCCCGTATCGGCACGGTGATGGAGGTGTTGGTCGAAGGGGTCTCGGAGGAGACAGAGTTACTGCTTGAGGGACGCCATGAAGGACTGGCTCCCGAGATCGACGGCGTCGTGTACATCAATGATGGATCAGCCGCAGCAGGGGAACTCGTCAAAGTTGAAATCACCGATGCAGCTCTGTACGATCTCGTGGGCCATATCGTCTCCTAGCCGGATGCTGAAAAAGTCGCTTGTCTCACCCGCCTAACGCCATTTCTACCGTGATCGTTGCTCGCCTGCTACACTTGTCCTGACCACTCTCATCGGAAAGAGAGGCCCACAATGGCACACCGAAAGGAATCCGTCGTCCTTCTGATCCATTGTAAGGATCGCAGGGGTATTGTCGCCCGTGTCTCGGGCTTCATTCACGACTTCGGCGGAAACATTCTGGATTCGGATCATCATACCGATGAAGAGACGAACGAGTTTCTCATGCGCATGGAGTTTGCCGCCGAGGGGTTGCAGATTCTACCCGATGAGATCGCATCCGCCTTCGCTCCAGTCGCAAAAACGTTCGAGATGCGTTATGAGGTTCGCCCTTCAAGCCGCCGAACGAGAGTCGCGATGCTGGTCTCGAAACAGGATCACTGCCTGGCGGATCTGCTCCAACGGCACAAACGCGACGAGTTGCACATCGACATTCCCATAATTATTTCCAATCACGATACCTGCGCCGGCTGGGCCGAGCTGTTCAAAATTCCCTTCTCCGTCTGTCCCGTGACGAAAGAAACCAAGCCTCAACAGGAACAACAAGTACTCTCCTTGGTGAGGGAACAGCGTGTCGAGCTCGTGGTTATGGCCCGGTACATGCAAATTCTCAGTGCCGGCTTTCTTTCACAGGTCGGCTGTCCGGTCATCAATATCCATCATTCCTTCCTGCCGGCCTTCATCGGCGCCAATCCCTATCGGCAGGCCTATGACCGGGGCGTGAAAATCATCGGAGCCACGGCGCACTATGCGACAGACGATCTGGATGAAGGCCCTATCATCGAGCAGGATGTCATACGTGTAGGGCACCGAGATACCGTCGATGATCTCGTGAGGAAGGGACGGGATCTGGAGGAGATTGTCCTGGCCCGGGCCGTGCGCCGCCATGTCGAACGGCGGGTGCTGGTGTATGGCAGAAAAACCGTGGTATTTGACTAGCAGGATGCTGAAAAAGTCCGCCAGCGGCGTTCTCGCATCGCTCCGACCCTCAACGTACCACAAGGGTACGCCTCGGGCCTTCGCTCGCTGCGGCCTGGCTGGACGAACTCTTTGAGCATCCTGCTCGGAACCTTTGGAAAAAATTGAGAGGGATTAAGATACGCTCGACGGGGCAGCTGGATACTGCCCCCATCTGCATGCGTGATGGTGATTATCAGACTTTTGCGCTGAGGAACAACGCGCTGCCTCGGCGGTCGATCAGGATCAAGGCGTTCTCACCCTTCTTCAGTCCGGATGATACTCTTTCGAAATCCTTCACTGACTTCACCGGCTGACGGTTGATTTCGCGGATCACGTCACCCCGCATCACCCCGGCCTTCTCTGCGCCGCTGTCCGGCTCAACCGCCGTGACCACTACGCCCTGCGCCTTCCCCTTGACCCCAAGTTCCTTCGCCGTATCCCGATCGAGGTCCTGAACAGCCACCCCGGCGAAGGCATACTCCGTCTCACCGGTCTCCGCCTTGGCGATCTTTGTGGTATCAGGCTGTTCGCCGATCGTCACAGAGAGGTCTTTTTCGTGGCCGTCATGGATCACCCGGATGGTCACCTTCGTACCCACGGCCGTCTTGGTCACCTGCCGCTGGAGTGCCGCAGCGTCGTCGATGGGTGAGCCTTGATACATCCTGATGATATCTCCCTGCTTGAGGCCTGCCTGGTCTGCAGGGCCTTCATCCTTCACGTCACTAACGAGGGCACCTTTCGCATCTTTGATGTCGAACGATTTGGCCAGATCCTGGGTCAGATCCTGAATTGAAACGCCGAGAAACCCACGCACGACCTTCCCATTCTTGACCAGGCTTTCATAAATCGGCTTGCTCATGCTGGTGGGAACCGCAAAACCGACGCCCTGATAGCCACCGGTTTGAGAGAAGATTGCTGTATTGATCCCCACCAGTTCGCCTCTCGTATTGACCAAGGCGCCACCGGAATTCCCAGGATTGATTGCCGCATCAGTTTGAATGAAGTCCTCGTATTGAGTGATGCCCATATGGCCTCGACCCAGGGCACTCACGATGCCGAGGGTGACAGTGGAATTCAGACCAAAGGGATTTCCGACCGCCAGCACATATTCCCCGACCTGCAATTGTGTGGCATCACCCCAAGAAACCGTGGGAAGGTTTTGGCCATCTATTTTTACGACGGCGAGATCCGTTTTCGGATCTGCCCCGACGATCTTGCCCCTAAATTCCCGCTTATCCGGCAGCGTGATGGTGACGGTCCGTGCTCCGTCAATCACGTGGTTGTTGGTCAGAATGTACCCATCCGGTGATACGATGACGCCGGACCCCTGCCCGCTGCTCCGATGCTCACGTGGGTCACCAGGGCCAGGTCTTTGCGGTCCACGGAATCCGCGCGGCCCGAACGGTCCCTCCGGTCCTCCAAAGAACTCTTCCATTCGATCGCGCAGCTCATCCGGTACGCCCCTGCTACCCGACACCTTCTCGACTGTCACCGTACTGATGTTGACCACCGCCGGTGTCACTGCTTTCGCGACTTCTGCAAATCCATTCGATGGCGCGGCACTCCTCGTGAGGGCAACCGGCGCCGCTACCGAAGTAGCTGGACTCGACGCCTGGGAAGAGGATACCGATTGGCTGCCCCAAATCAGAGAGACGCTCAGCACCGCCACCGCAATGGCACATCCAATAGTCCGACGAACGATCTGTCTCATGATTTCCTCCTTGCGATTGATCACACGAGATGAGGATGGGTCACGACGTCCAATTTCATGAACACCGTAACAGTCGGCAATGAGAAGAGTATTAGGAAGGAATTAGAAATCGTTAAGGCGCACTATTCAGGAAGATTCGTGGCGGAAGGGTGCAGATACCCAACCCTGGCGAGCCGACACACCTCTTGCCCAAGCATGCCTCAAGCCGGGGTTCCTGTTGCAACATATCAGGTCTTACGCCTCAGGCCTCACACATCTGCAGTACGCCGCGAGCGGGCTTGTTCAGCACCTTGTAATGCCGATGCGGGAGCCAGAGGCAGTATGACCGTAACGGTCGAACCTTCGCCGACCTTGCTCTGGACTTCGAGATGTCCGCGATGGGATTCGACAATCCAGGCGCAGATGGCCAACCCAAGGCCCGTGCCCTTCTTCGTATGGGCCCGTGCGTCATCGGTGCGATAGAACCGGTCGAAGATCCGGGACTGATCCTCTTTCGCGATCCCGATGCCGTGATCGGTCACCGTCACCCGTGCGTGAGTCTGTTCGATCGTCAGCGCGATGTCGACTGTGCCGCCGGGGCGGGAGTATTTGACCGCATTGTCGAGCAGATTCAGGAAGAGTTCGCGCAAGCGGAGTTCATCTCCCAATACCACTGCCGGCGCAGTGGTTCGCAGTACGACCTCGATGTCCTGTTCCTGCCCCAACAGCGAGGCTTGCCGGTGCAGGTCTTCGACAAGCACATCCAGTGAAACCGGCAGGTGTTCCATCTTCACCTCGCCCATGTCGGCCCTGGAGAGAAAGAGCAACTCATCCACGATACGCGTCATCCGGTCGATTTCTTCGAGATTACTCTCCAAGACGACTTTGTAGTCTTCGGTTTCGCGAGGACGCCGAAGCGCGAGTTCGGTCTCACCTTTCATCACTGTGAGCGGCGTGCGCAGTTCGTGCGATGCATCGCTGCTGAACTGACGGATCTGCCGAAAGGACGTTTCGAGTCGGTCGATCATGTCATTAAACGTCTTGGTCAGGCGGCCTATTTCGTCGGCCGCAGACGGAACCTTCAGTCGTTGTGTGAGATCCCCTCCGGCAATGCGTTGGGCGGCCACCGTAATCGCATCGACCGGACGCAGGGCCCGGCCGGCCATGAACCAGCCGCCCGCGAGCGACACAGCCACGGCAATGGGCATACTGACGAGGAGCACTAACATGAGACGGGTCAGGGTCTGTTCAACGGAATCCATCGAGGTACCGACCTGGATGATATAGAGCAGGTTGCCGCGGTAGATGATGGGAACCGAGACGAGGCGTAACGGCGGTTCCTTGGGATATTGGGCGAATTCGAACAGCATGCGGCCTGAGATGGCAACGTCCAAGGCCTGGCGACTCAACGGCATCTCATGTTGTTTGACGTTCGGCGAACGAATGGTAATGGTGCCGGAGGGACTAAAGATCTGGAAGAACTTATCGATGCGCGCCAGTTCGGGGAACTGCGACATGAGTTCGTCTTCGTCGATCAACGGAAGGAATCCGCGCTCTTCCAGCGACCGAACGGCCGCTGCAGCGGTTTCTTCCAGCGATTGATCGACCGCATCACGGAGGCTTCGCGCGGTGATCACGTACAGGATGGTCGAAAAGATGATGAGGATGAGAGCGAGGGCTGTGCCATACCAGAGCGTGAGCCGGACACGAAGCGGCATCAGTCGGCCTTCAACATATATCCGCTTCCGCGAATCGTATGAATCAGCTTCTTTGAGCGTCCACGATCGATCTTGTTGCGGAGATAATTCACGTAGACATCGATGACATTGGTGAACGTGTCAAAGTCCTGGTTCCACACATGTTCTGAAATCATGGGACGGGTCAACACACGGCCCGTATGGCGCATCAGATATTCGAGCAGGGCATATTCCTTCAGGGTGAGCTCGATCCGCTGACCGCCTCTGGTCACTTCGCGCGTGGCCGGATTCAATGCCAGATCGTCGATCTGGAGCACGCCCGGGCTCTCTGTCGAGCCGCGGCGAAGCAGCGCACGAATTCGGGCGAGCAATTCGTCGATGGCGAAGGGCTTGGTGAGGTAATCGTCCGCTCCCGCATCAAGACCTTTGACGCGCTGGTCTACTTGAGACTGGGCGGTCAGAATCAGGATCGGAGTTTGAATCCGGGCCTGCCGGACACCCTTGAGAATGTCCAATCCGGACAATGACGGCAACATCAAATCGACGATCAATAAGTCGTAATTCGTGTCGAGAGCCATCTGCAGGCCCTTCGCACCGTCTTCACAGAGATCGACGGCGTAGCTCTCCTCATCAAGCGCACGCTTGATGAAACAGCCGACCTTGGTTTCGTCTTCAATGACTAGAATACGCATGGCTATCGATGGAGGATTATAGCAAACCTGTGCCTATAATTGGTCTGTCTGGTCCATCTGGTCTATCTGGTTCATCTGGTTAGTTTCGTTCAACCAAAAAACAAGACAAACCAGATAGACCAGATCAACCAGATAGACCAGTATTTTATTTCGGAGGAAAGCGTGTGACAACCACAGGCTCATAGGCCAAGGCCGTTCCCTCGGGAGTCCGCCGGATGAGACTGTGTCTTAACCATCGCTGATCGTCGCGGACCGGGAAGTCCGACCGGTAATGGGCCCCACGGCTTTCCTTCCTGGCGAGGGCACAGACGACGATAGTCTCCGCCACATCGAGAAGGGACTGGAGCTCGAAGGCTTGCACGAGATCCGTATTAAACACCTGCCCTTTGTCCTGCACCGTCACAGAGGCGGCACGATGGGTCAGTGCAGTGAGTGCCGATATCGCAGCAGACATGGACTCGTGAGTCCGAACAAGGCCAAGATTGAGGCTCATCAGTTGGCCGAGTTCTTCCCGAAGCTGCCACGCTCGAACCGTTCCCTCCTGTGCCAGCAGTCGCTGAACGCGACGCTGCTCGGTTGCCAGTTGATCTGTTGTGAGCGCCTGTGGCGCGACGGTTCGTGCATACTCACCGGCTCGAATTCCGGCCCGCCGCCCAAACACAATCGTTTCAAGGAGCGAGTTACCTCCCAATCGATTGGCGCCGTGTACGCTGACGCAGGCACATTCACCGGCCGCATAGAGGCCGGTCATGCTCGTTTCGGTCCATTGATTGGTCTGGACGCCGCCCATCTGATAGTGCGCGCCGGGACGGACGGGAATGGGAGTCTCGATGGGATCGAGGCCGGCAAACTCAATGGCAAGTTCTCTGATCTGAGGGAGCCGTTCCAGAATCCGCTGGCGTCCCAGATGCCGCAAGTCCAACAAGACGCACCCGTCGACCCCCCGGCCTTCGAGAATTTCTTGCCCGATCGCCAATGAGACCGTGGAGCGGGTGGCCAATTCCATCTGCTGCGGGGCATAGGTCTTCATGAACCGTTCACCTCGCGTATTCAGGAGGTAGCCTCCTTCTCCGCGAGCGCCTTCGGTGATGAGGATACCCGTGCCCTTGAGTGTGGTGGGATGGAACTGGACAAACTCCATATCTTTGAGGGGGGCACCGGCACGATAGGCGAGCGCCATACCGTCACCGGTGTTGATCACGGCATTCGTGCTCGTGAGGAACACGCGCCCGCTGCCTCCCGTAGCCAAGATGACAGCTTTGGCTCCGATCGCGTGCAACCCGCCATGGATCAGATCCCACGCTACAGCTCCCCGGCAGATGCCGTCTTCCACGATCAACGCCGTGACATACCACTCTTCATACACGGCGATGCGCCGCTTGAGCAATTGTTCGTACATGGCGTGGAGAATGGCATGGCCGGTGCGATCGGCGGCATAACACGTGCGCGGGAACCCCGCACCACCGAATGGGCGTTGTGCGATGTGTCCCTGCTCATCGCGACTGAAGATGACCCCCAAACGTTCCAAGTCAAGAATGTCGTCCGGTGCTTCGCGGCACATGACCTCGATCGCATCCTGGTCACCGAGATAGAGTCCCCCCTTCGTGGTGTCGAAGGCATGCGCTTCCCAGGAATCGTTCTCTCCCAACGCCGCGTTGATGCCCCCTTGCGCAGCCACTGAGTGGCTGCGAACCGGATGGACCTTGGATATGACGGCGACGTCGAGATCCGGTGGTGCAGCAATCGCCGCCCTCATCCCTGCCAGACCGGCTCCGATGATAAGAATGTCGTGTAGTTTCATGGCCAGCACGTCTGAAACGAGAAGGAAACTCTTCAGCAGGAGGTTCAACAAGTTCGTCTGGAAAGACCGCAACGACCTGTCGCTTTATAAGGGGTGGGTGGGATGATCCCAACTGCGTGCGTCCAACGAGGGCCTTCTGAGGCCGCGCGTTGCGCGAGCAAGGGGATCGTCCCAGCTACCCCATCCCCCTTTTTCAGCCTCCTGCTCATTGTCCGCACTCATACGTGACTCTCCGTCCGAAGGCAAGCCCAGAAACTTTCTCTCAGCCCTTGGAGAAGAGTGGGTGAGCGTGGTATTCTGGTCAATACGAGTAAATCAGCCGGTCCATCAAACAACACTCTCGACCGACGACACATATCCGAAGGACAAGACGAACGCCATGGCCACACCGGACTTTCTGAGCCCGACCGACACGTTTATCCATCGCCATCTCGGTCCCACCGACGCCGAGGCTGGCGAGATGCTTACGACGCTCGGTTTGCGCTCGCTGGAGGAGCTGAGCGAGGTAACCGTCCCCGGCGATATTCGTTTGCGGAAAGAGTTGGACCTCCCCCTTCACCGCGGGGAACAAGCCGTACTTCAAGAGATTCGCTCCATCGCTGCAGAAAACAGGATCTACCGTTCACTGATCGGCATGGGCTATTACGACTGCATCACGCCCGGCGTCATTCAACGCAATATTTTTGAAAACCCGTCCTGGTATACCCAGTACACACCCTATCAGGCTGAAATTGCCCAGGGCCGGTTGGAAGCACTCGTGAATTTTCAAACCGTGGTGACCGACCTCACCGGTTTGCCTTTAGCGAATGCCTCGCTCCTGGATGAAGCCACGGCGGCGGCGGAGGCCATGGCGATGTGTCTCGCCATATCCCGCTCGTCAGGCCTCGAACGGACTGAGTTCTTCGCCTCGCAGAATTGCCACCCTCAAACCATTGCGGTGATGCAGACGCGGGCTGAACCGCTCGGCATGACACTACGCGTGGGGCAGACCCAGGCCATCGATTTTTCCAACCCTCAGCTGGCCGGTATTTTGCTCCAATATCCTGCCACCGACGGCTATGTCGGAGATTACAGTGCGCTGGTGGCACAGGCCCACGCGGCTGGAGTTCTTGTGGTGGTCGCCACCGATCTGCTGGCCTTGACCCTATTACGTCCACCGGGAGAATTCGGGGCCGATATCGCAGTAGGTTCCAGTCAGCGATTTGGTGTCCCACTCGGATTTGGCGGGCCTCACGCCGCGTTTCTTTCGGCCGCTGAGGCATTCAAACGGCAGATCCCAGGACGTATCGTAGGCGTATCCAAAGATGTGACGGGGAAGACGGCTTACCGACTTTCCCTGCAGACTCGTGAACAACACATCCGCCGCGAGAAGGCGACGAGCAACATTTGTACGGCGCAGGTGCTCTTAGCCATCATGGCGAGCATGTATGCGGTCTACCACGGACCGGAGGGCTTGCGACGGATTGCCGAGCGTGTACACGGCCTGGCTGTGGTCCTGGCCGAGGGATTGCGGCAGCTTGGATTCGAGGTCGCAACCGGAGCCTACTTCGATACGATTCGGATTCGTCTGACAAAGATGCAATCCGAGCCCATCTTGTTCCGGGCGGACGAAGCCGGCATCAATCTTCGCCGGCATGAGGACCATTCCATCGGGATTGCGCTGGACGAGGTGAGCACGGAGGACGAAATCCGACGCCTGATGGAAATCTTTGTCGGCCATGATCGCCTGCCTTTTCAAGTCAGGACCTTGAGCCAGAGTGTCACGACGAGTTTCCCTGCAAATCTCGCCCGCACCAGCGCGTACCTGACTCACGAAGTGTTCAATCGCTCGCACGCAGAGCATGAGATGCTGCGGTATATCCACCGTCTTGAGGCAAAGGATCTGTCGCTCGTCCATTCGATGATCCCGTTGGGATCCTGCACCATGAAGCTCAACGCGACGGCCGAGATGCTGCCGGTCACCTGGCCTGAGTTTTCACGGCTTCATCCTTTTGCCCCGGTTGAGCAAACGAAAGGGTATCAAGAGTTGTTCCATCAGCTGGGGAGCTGGCTGGCTGAGATTACCGGACTCTCCGCCGTGTCCTTGCAACCGAATGCTGGTTCTCAGGGTGAATATACGGGACTGATGTTAATTCGGGCGTACCACCGAAGCCTGGGTGAAGAGCATCGGGATGTGTGCTTGATTCCCTTGTCCGCGCACGGCACGAATCCGGCCAGTGCGGCGATGGTGGGTATGACGGTTGTGACGGTCGCCTGCGATCGACAGGGCAACGTGGATGTCACCGATCTTGAAGCCAAGGCTGCTCAGCATCGTGATCGGCTATCCGCGCTCATGTTGACCTACCCCTCGACGCACGGTGTCTTCGAGGCAAACGTACGACGCATCTGTCAGATCATTCATACGCACGGCGGGCAAGTCTATATGGACGGTGCGAATATGAACGCACAGGTAGGGCTCTGTCGACCAGGGGACATCGGCGCGGACGTCTGCCATCTGAATCTTCACAAAACGTTCTGTATCCCCCACGGCGGCGGGGGGCCCGGGATGGGACCACTCTGTGCAGCTCGGCATCTGGCGCCATTTCTTCCCAGCCATCCGGTTACACAATTGGGAGGACAAGATTCCATCGGATCGGTGTCAGCGGCACCCTATGGCAGCCCCAGTATTATGACGATTTCCTGGGTCTACATCGCCCTGATGGGTCGCGACGGCATGACCAAGGCAACGCAGGTCGCAATCTTAAGCGCCAATTACATGGCCAAGCGGTTGGAGAAGTACTATCCCGTTCTCTATACGGGATCGTCCGGACTCGTCGCGCACGAGTTCATTCTCGATCTTCGCCAGTTCAAAGAGGCGGCGGGAATTGAAGCGATGGATGTGGCCAAGCGATTGATGGATTATGGGTTTCACGCTCCGACGGTCTCGTTCCCGGTCGCCGGAACTCTCATGATCGAACCGACAGAGAGCGAATCGAAGGCTGAGTTAGACCGGTTCTGCGAAGCGATGATCTTCATCCACGCGGAGATACAAGACATTGCCGAGGGACGCCAGCCCCGCACAAATAATCTCTTGAAGAATGCTCCCCACACGGCACAGGTGGTGACGGCCAACGAATGGAATCGACCCTATAGCCGTGAACAGGCTGCCTTTCCTGCCCCCTGGGTACGCGACCATAAATTCTGGCCCAGCGTGAGCCGTGTCGACGAAGCCTATGGAGATCGCCATCTCGTGTGGACGTGCCCACCAATCGACACCTACTAACATAGGCTGCTGAAAAAGGCTAATATACACACCCGCCCGACCCTGGCGCGCCAAGCCGCACCTTTCCCCGATCTTCGTTCTCGTCTCGCAAACATCCTCAAT
>Ga0075423_10007238_pt1 | contig 10471 bp, 10 predicted proteins | sample SoiMethybrSBSTD2_FD_80114 | JGI IMG/M metagenome (GOLD analysis project Ga0075423, IMG submission 80114) | Bulk soil microbial communities from a Populus tree surrounding site in Tennessee, USA - Soil MetaG P. TD hybrid SBSTD2 | ecosystem: Environmental > Terrestrial > Soil > Tree plantation...
CCGGGCAGATGGTGAACCCGAATATGGAGTGGTATCTGCTCGCCGGCATGTCGGACATTCCAAAGATTGACGTTCGATTGATCGATCAATCGGAGCGCGGTGTCATTGGTATCGGCGAGCCGCCGACCGTGCCAACCGCGGCGGCTATTGCCCTCGCGGTTCGGAATGCGATCGGCGTGACGGTGCGGAGCCTGCCGCTCACACCGGCAAAGATTCTTCAGACCTTGGCGCAGCGCCGAGCCTGAGGCTGTAGCGCAGGCGCTTTAGCCCTGCCAACATGGCAGCCCTGAAGGGCTGCGCTACATGCGGTGACACGAGATCGAGATGTAGAGGAGGACCTGTGAAAGCGTTCTCGTATGTGAATCCCGCCAATGAACGGGACGCGGTTCGTGCGCTGAGCCCCGAATTCGAAAAAGTGCTGCCCCTCGCGGGCGGGCAGGACTTGCTGGCGCGGATGAAAGACTACGTCACCGAGCCGGATCGCATCGTCAATGTGAAGAACGCGCTGGATGCGACCGTCACATCGATGCCTGGCGGCGGACTCAAGATCGGCGCGGCGATGAAGATCGTCGACCTCGCCGAACATCCGCAGGTCTCGAAGCTGTATCCCGCGATGGTGTTGGCGGCCGGCGAAGTCGGAACGCCGCAGATTCGAAACCAGGGTACCGTCGGTGGCAACCTGAATCAACGCCCGCGCTGCTGGTATTTCCGGAATGAGGAGTTCGTCTGCTTCAAGAAAGGGGGGAATCAGTGCTTCTCTCCGTCAGGCGAAAACCAATTCCACGCGATCTTCGGCAGCGGCCCGAGCTTCATCGTCCATCCGTCGAGCCTCGCGGTTCCGAGCGTCGCCTATAACGCGACGTTCCGGCTGTTCGGACCGAAAGGCGAACGGATGGTGCCGGCGTCGGAATACTTCACGATGCCAACGCTTCAAAACGTGCGCACGGAAAATGTGCTCATGCCTAACGAGCTGTTGACGCACGTGATCCTGCCGGCACCCGGCACAATCAAGAGCGGCCATTACGAAGTGCGTTACAAGGAGTCGCACGATTGGCCGATCGCATTTGCGACCGTCCTGCTCGCCATGAACGGCGAGGTGGTTCGCTCAGCGCGAGTCGTGATGGGTGCCGTCGCCCCCGTGCCCTGGCGATCTGAGGCAGCAGAAACAGCGCTTGCGGGAAAGACGATTACGGAAGAGACGGCCGCCGCGGCGGCCGAGGCCGCGCTTCGCGGTGCGAAGCCGTTGAGCCAGAACGCGTACAAAATCCAGGTCGCGAAGACGGCGGTCAAGCGGGCCATTCTCCATGCGGCCGGCATGAACGTCGTCGACGTCAAGACCATTTGACGCTGGAGTATTCAGCCATGGAAGCGTTGAGGTCGCCGAAGATAACCGTCGGGTTCCATTGCTCGCAGATGCGCACAAAAAGCATGTATGTTGCGGCCCTGGTGGACCCCGACGAGGCGAAGTTCTATGATCCGTATGAGGCATCAGCCTATTGGTGCGTCGACACCCAAAGCGGCTTTGGTCCGGACGGACAGCCCGTCCGGCCGGATGTCTGCTGCGGGCATCGAGGGTGTTGCAAGGTTTAGAGGAGCTAGTTATGAAACACGTGGTAGCGGCGACGATGATGGCGGCGTTGATGGCGGCGCCCCTTGCGGCGCGCGGTCCTGCGGGGACATCGATCAGCGGATCGTATGTCGAAGCGCGAACGGCGGAAGTGTTCACCGGCGGCTGCATCATGAACGGCGAGGCCGCGACCACGGGACGCGAAGCACTGCTCGTCTGGAAAGTCGACCGCGGCAGCTTCGAAGGCGTTCCCCTGAACGGACTCGCGGTCATCGCCGCGATTGCCGGCGATCAGAACCTGGGCATACGCGAGATTGGTGGAGCGGCAGCAGAAACCCGCGCGGCGATCTTTGTCGACGAGCGTGCGACTCCGGCACAGCGCTCGGCGCTGGTAGCGATGGCCAAGCAACACTCGAACGGAATGGTGTCGAAGGTGGTCGAGATGAGCACCTCACCCATTCAGTTCGCCGACGACGCGAATGCGATTCGGGTTGCCGCCAAATCGCTGCGACTGACCGTCGCCAAGGAAATCGATCACGATCCGAGCTGCGGTGCGCGTCAGTGGTTCCATCCGCTGGCCGAGGTCGCGAACTCGGCGATGGGCACCACTTCAGAAAACGCGTTCAGCGGCACCGCACTCGGCACGAAGTGGAGCGATCCGAACAAGCGCTCTTCGTTCTTCGGAACCTTCTCCTACTAGACTACTGAGAATTCTGATTGCTGATTGCTGAAAGGGCCGAGCGCTTTGGCGTTCGGCCCTTTTTCCTTTCAAGCGGCACTCAGTATTCATCTGAGCTCTGCAGTTCCTCACCTCGACAATACAAAGGAACCTCGTCATTATTTTGCCCCTGACCTCGTCACTATTGTTATAGGATGACCTCACTCTTCTAGCGCAAGCCGATCAACCTGAGGGATTGCCTGTGAGCCAGGATTCCGTCGTAGAACGCGATGCTGCGCGACATATCGTCGAGCTGTTCGATAGCACCGACTCCCTGGTGGATTCGGTGTCTGCTTTTCTGAGCGACGGACTCAATCGCGGCGATGCGGCGCTGGTCGTGATGCGGCTGGCACAGTGGAATCTGGTCGCAGCAAAACTGACAGGCTGGAACGTTTCCCTCAGCGATGCGATTGCAGGCGGTCAGTTAACGGTCCTCGACGGCACGCGCACTCTCGCGCGCATCATGCTGCATGGCGCTCCCTGCCGCGGGCTCTTCGAAGAAGTCATCGGCAAAACCGTACGACAGATTTGTGCGGCTGGCGCGCGCCTGCGCGTGTATGGCGACTTGATGGATGTGCTTGCCGGCGACGAAAACTATCACGCCGCGCATGAGCTCGACAAGATGTGGAGTGATCTTTCCCGCCAGGAACCGGTCACCGTGTTATCGGGTTACTCAACGACGTCGTTCTCCAACGCCGATGCCGGTGAGACGCTGAAGTCGATCTGCCGCTCGCACCCCCATGGCAACCCGAAAGGGCTGCGCTACATAGCCTCAAACTAGATCTACCGCGGTTACCGGGACAGATTCGAAATCCAGCGGCCAATCGCATCAACGGCCTGTTGATCGCGTATCACCGTCCCGAGCGGCGGCATCTGCGACGATGGCGCGCGCGAGCGAAGACGCACGAAGAGGGCGCTTGACTCAGGTCGTCCGGGCTGTACGACGACACTATGCACGTCGTTGGTGCCAGGCACCTGCCATGCCGACGCGCGATCGATGAGAGTCCTTGCTGCCATGTCCGCGTCTTCGAGCAGATCGCGAATCGAAAGTGAGGGACCGAGTGGCGTCCCGTCGCTGCCGCCGTTGTGACACATCATGCAATTGCTTACGAAATAGCCGAGAACGGATCGGGTTGCCGGATTTGGCGTGCGAATGCGCGGCGGATCCGCGACGAAGTGCGTCGGCGCCGGCGCGAGCACGTCCTGGTCGATGAGATCGGACAGCGTCACCATTCCTGGCGAGAGTGCTTCACCATGAATCGCATTTGGATCGCGATCGTTTGAAAGCTGGAGCGCGTTGAAGCCAAGCGGTCCCGTTCGCTCCGATCCGTGGCACGCGGTGCAATCGCTTCGCGAGGGAATGCTGTGACGGCGCCCCGGTGCAATTTCCACGACACCAGGAACTCCTTCGGGTGGCGCCAGCGTCGCGTCGGTTCCGTCCTCGTTCCAGGCATAAGAGGCCATCAACCAGCGCGTAGGCGAAACCTTCCACGAGATGCGCGTTTCGATTCGTCGCCCGTTCAGACTGAACTCCTTCCAGAATTTCGTCCCGACGGGAAAGTCCCACGCAAGTTCAGCGGTCGCGTCGATCGAAGCGCCTTTTGGCAGCCGGACCCATCGCCGTTTCGTCATTCCATCGGACCACAGTGGATACTGCGGCAGGAACTGACGGACACCGGACGCGACGACGGCGGGATCGTCGGCCGCATAGAGGCCGGTTTCCGTCAGATGTTGCGGCAGCATCTCGGGATCGAGCCGAGCGGCGGCTGCGGCCCTGGATACCTGCTGCGATACCGCAACCGCAACCAGAACCGCGGCCAGCGCGGTGGTTGCAATCCTGGATTTCACCGCTGCACCTCCGCTGGATCCATCGGGGCGGGAACGCGGTTGCGGACGGGCGCCAGTGACTGCAGGTAGGCAAATAGATCCCTGATGTCCTGATCGCTGAGATTGCCGAGATTCTCGTACGGCATCGGCGGCAGAATCTGGCGACCTTTGCCTTGGTGCCGACCCGTCTTCATCGTGGCGATGAACATCTCTTCGGTCCACTTTCCAAGACCTGTCTCGGGATCAGGCGTGAGGTTGGCTGCGAAGCTGACGCCCCACGGGCCGGAGAATGCCGTGTTGGTTGCCGCACCGCTCCAGACCCAGCCATCGCCGCCGGAGTTCGCGGGCGACAATTTGAAGTCGCCCGGATGGCCGGTCAGCGCCCGGGTCATGTCCGGCTCGGGCCCATGCGGTCCGACTTTGTATGGGGTATGACAGTGGTTGCATCCCATGATGCGGACCAGATACGCCCCTCGATCCACGCGTGCCGGGTCTGCCGGTCCGTCCGCCGATGCGGCCAATGCTTGCGAGCCGTGCCACGTCAATGACGCCGGGACCGCTGCGAGTCCCACCGCCAGAACCCATGTTGCCAATTGCCGTCGTGCCATATACGTCTCTCCCTTTTTGAAATGTGCAACACGGACTGTAGCCGGTTGCAAAAGCAGAGGACGCTAAACCTTCCCTACGCGCACCCTTACATTCCTTGTCAGAACCTTAAAAGTTTCTTATCGGCGGCTATACTGAGCGCATGATCGACCCGGAACTGGCGGCCTTCCTCGAACAGGGCATCGGAATTCACATCGGCACACGAAACGACCAACTTCACCCGAACGGGGCTCGTGCGGTCGCCGCAAAGGTGGAAGGTGCCGGCTCACATTTGGTCGTGTATGTCGCCGAAATCGCGGCGGCCCGCCTTCGGGCCGATCTGGAATCGAACGGTCAGGCAGCCGTCGTATTCGGACGGCCCGAAGATGAGCGCTCGTGTCAGGTCAAAGGGGTCTTCGTCGACAGCCGTTCCGCCACCGAGGACGAGCATCCGCTGCTGCAGAAGCAATGGGATGGATTTCTCGGTCAGCTCGAGATGATCGGCATCCCGCGAGTGTCGGCGACGAACTGGATCACCTGGCCTGCCGTCGCAATCCGTTTGAAAGTCACAACCGTCTTCGAACAAACCCCAGGTCCACAGGCGGGAGCGCAAATCGCATGACGGTTACGCTCGAATCACTCACGACCTGCTTTCAGGGTCTTATTCCATCGCTGTTCTTCACGTGCTCCTCTGACGGGATTCCAAACGCGGCGTATCTGAGCCACGTGGAGTACGTCGATCGCGAGCATGTGGCGCTGTCCTTTCAGTTCTTCAACAAGAGCCGTCGGAACATCGGCGAGAATCCCAACGCGCTGGTATTCGTGCCCGACCCGGACACCGGACAGGGTTGGAGCCTCCGCCTGAAATACATGCGATCGGAAACGGAAGGCCCGGTGTTCGATCGCATGGCCCTTCGCATCGAAGCAATTGCGTCGTACTGCGGGCTCAAGGGAATCTTCAAACTGCGCGCCGCAGACATCTACCGCGTTGCCAGCGTCGAGGCGCTGCCTGAATCACCTGCGTCGGACCGCACGCACATCACGCCATCGAAACTCGATCCGATCTTCACGGTCAAAGCGCTCCAGGATCTGTCGGCTCGCATCCAGCGCGCAGACTCGCTCGAAGCACTCGTCGACTCCATTCTCGAAGGGCTCGAGGAGAGCTTCGGCTTCAAGAACTCGTACATCCTGATTCCAACAGATCAGGAGGGTGTCCTCGTGACGATGGCGACGCGCGGATACGCGGCGGGAAGCGTCGGCGCCGAGGTGCGGTACGGAGAAGGCATTGGCGGCATGGTCGCCGAGGCGCGCAAGCCGATCCGGATCTCCGGACTGTTGCGTGGAATGCTCTACGCGCTGGCCATGCACAGGGCCGGACGTGAACCGCATCTCACACGGCTGGCGCGGCAGATTCCGGTCCCCGGATTGTCGAACCCCGAGAGCCAGCTGGGTGTCCCGCTGCTCGTGCGAGGCGACCTGGTCGGCGTACTGTGCCTCGAGAGCGAAGTGCCTTATCGGTTTCACGAGGAAGACAAGGCGTCGATCGAACTGCTCGGCGGGTATCTTGCGATTGCCATTCAGAACATGCAGTGGCAGGAACGCGCGGCCGACGCCGGGGTTGAAACCGTGCCAGCGCAAAAAGATGCGGAGAACGTAGCCGACACGTCACCCGGCGGCACGAACGGCCATGAACTGGGAGGCGAACACAAACTCGTGTACTACGGCGCCGACGAGTGCATTCTCGTCGACGGGGAGTACCTGATTCGTGGCCTTCCAGCAAAGATTCTCTGGCGCCTGCTGAGCATCCGGCAAGCCACCGGCCGCGAGGAATTCACGAATCGCGAATTGCGCCTGGATAAGTCGCTGAACCTGCCCGAGTGGAAGGACAACCTGGAGAGCCGCCTCCTCCTCTTGCGGCGTCGGCTCGAACAGAAATGCCCCGCTGTGCGGCTGACGCCGCGATGCCGCGGCCGGTTCGCCATCGAGGTGGGCTGCCCTGTGACGTTGAACGTGCAACCATGAGCACGGTTGCGTGTGATCGTTAGAATCATGTGAATCACGGCCATGAAAGTCGGAACTGCTCATCGCACGTCGCTCGGCCCCTACGAACTGCTCGAGTCGTTGGGACAGGGTGGTGGCGGTGAAGTGTATCGCGCGTGGGATCCGAGGCTGCAACGCGAAGTCGCGGTGAAGATCCTGCACGAACGATCGGTTACCGATCCGGACAAGCTGCGACGGTTCGTCGCCGAAGCGCGCGCGGCGAGTGCCCTCAATCATCCCAACATCGTTACGGTCTTCGACGTTTCGATCGATAACGACTGTCCGTTCATCGCGTCGGAACTGATCGCTGGAAAGCCGCTGCGCGACAGTATGAGCGTCGGCCGCGTCCCCCTGAAGCGAGTGCTCGACCTGGCGACGCAGATGGCCGACGGCCTTGCGGCTGCGCATGAGGCCGGCATTGTTCACCGTGATCTGAAGCCTGAAAACATCATGGTGACGCGTGCCGGCCGCGCGAAGATCCTGGATTTCGGGCTCACCGCACAGAGCAGTTCCGGTTTGTCACGGGCGCCAGCATCGAGCGAACTCACGGAAACGGAGGACGGACTTCGATCCGGAACCGTCCCGTATATGAGTCCGGAGCAGGCGCGCGGCGGAGCTTCGGACTTTCATTCCGATCAGTTCTCGTTCGGCCTGATTCTCTACGAGATGCTCACCGGGCGGCCGGCGTTTCGACGCGAAACGCCAGCGGCGACACTGCACGCGATCATCAACGACGACCTGCCGTCAATGAGTGCGCTTGGCGCGCGGACGCCAACGCAGCTGCGGTGGATCGTCGAGCGGTGTCTCGCGAAGGATCCTTCTGAACGGTACGCGTCCACCACGGATTTGCATCGAGAACTGCGGATGCTTCGCGATCGGCTCACCGAGGTGTCCGATCACGAAGGCGCACCGCCATGGATTCTCGGCAGGCCGTGGCGACTCGCGATGTTGGTCGCAGGTGTCGGCGCCGTTCTCGCCGCGTCGGCCCTACTGCTGGTGCCGGTTGCTGGTGGCGAGGTCGTGGACACATCCAATCTGCGATTCACGCCGCTGGCGACCGAGTCGGCGTATGAAGGCTTCGGAGCGTGGTCACCGACCGACGAGGTCGTCGCCTATGCGGGGGAAGTCGACGGGGTACTTCAAATCTTTACGCGTCGACTGTCGTCGTCACGTCCGGTTCAGGTGACGCACGGGAACTTTGACGCGACCAACCCATTCTGGGCTCACGATGGCAGCCGGATCTATTTCGTCTCGCAGGCGCAGGACAAACAGGGAATCTGGTCGGTTGGCGCATCGGGTGGAACACCTGAAATCGTCGTGCGCGATGCTGTTCGCGGCGCGATCTCACCGGACGGCCGAACACTCGCGTTTCTGCGCGACGAAGGCGTCGCCGACATCGTCGGAGCCGAGGGTCTGTGGTTTTCAACACCAGGATCGCCGGAGCCGTGGACCAGCGATGCTGTGGAATCCCACTCGGCGAGATCGGCTGCGCTCGGAACTCTTCGATTTGTAGAAGGAGCCGTGTCGTTTTCGCCGGACGGCACTCGACTTGGAATCTGCGCGGTGGCGAGATCGATTCAGCTCGAGCCGCAACCGCGCGGCTGGCAGTTCTGGATCGTGCCGCTGAACGGTGGATCGCCGTACCGTCGGCTCGAACGGTGGGCTGATCTCGCGCCTCGAGCCACCAACTTCAGCTGGTTGCCGGACGGTCGACACGTCGTGCTGGCAGCCATTTCACTCACCACGTCAGGTGCCGATCTGTGGATGGCGGATCTCGATCGCGACAGCTGGTGGCCGCTGACGCGTAGCGCCGACAATGAGTACTACCCGTCTGTCTCGCCCGGCGGCGATCAGGTCGTGTTCACGCGAGAGGACTCCGACTATGACCTCGTGACGGTCGCCCTCGATACTCGGCAATCTTCGCACCCGGCATCGACCTTTTCTCAGCAGCTGCCGTTTATCGCCACCTCACGCAGTGAGTCGGAGCCCTCCTGGTCGGGCGACGGAAGCTCGCTCGCCTACGTGACGGACCGAGCCGGTCAGGATGAAATCTGGATCAGGGCGAGGGAAGGACAGCGCTGGATCGATCGCGCGGTCGTCACCCAGAAAGAGTTCGGTGACGATCGAACGATCATGCTTGGCGCTCCGACATTTTCGCCCGACGGGCGCCAGATCGCCTTCCTGCGCAACGCACAAAAGCCGATGATCTGGCCATTGCGGATCTGGACGCGCTTTACGGACAGCGGCGCGCCGGTTCCGTTACTGCCTATCACTCACGAGGGTTACCAGAGCGCGCCGACATGGTCGCCCAATGGCGAATGGATCGCCTATACCGAATGGACATCACAACACGCCGTCCTGGCCAAGGTTCGAGTCGGGAGCGGAGCCGAACCGGTGGTGCTGCGAGCCGATGGCGTTCCAGAGGCGGCACCGCATTGGTCCCCTGCCGATGACTGGATCACCTGGGAAACAGATAAAGGCCTGATGCTGGTTTCTCCCGACGGCGCGTCCCAACGCATGGTGCAGCCGGATGAGCCGGGCGGCCGATGGCTGTTCCACGAGTGGACGGCACACGGCTCACGGCTGGTGGGAATCAAGGAAACTGACGACTTCCAGTTGATCATCGTCGAACTCGATCCCGCCAGCGGACGGCAGAAGATATTGTCGCGACTCGGCGCATCACCGCCGGCAAACAATCCGGTGAAGGGCTTCAGTCTCAACCCCGATGGCCGGACAGCGGTCATTGCGACTGTCCGCCTTCGGGGCGATTTGTGGCTCATGGACGGCTTGAAACTGCGGCGCCGTACATTCCGCGATTGGCTCGCTCCGGCAATTCTTCAAGGGCAGTAATACTCGCGTCCGTCCTGGCAACCGCCTGCCTCGCCATGGCAACCGATGCGGCCAGCGGTTGCGAAGGCGGGCGGGCACCACGAAAATTCCACAAGATTCTCTCGCCCACTCGCTTGACACTCGCAGAGTGCAGCCGTAGATTGCTCGGAAACGCTGGCTTCAAGGAGCGTCAATCATGTTCCGTCGCCTAGCCCTATTTGGCGTGGCCGCAACGATGTGTCTCGCGTTCTGGGCGGATCTAAGCGCCTGCGGGGACAAGTTCATGCGCGTCGGCCGCAGTGCGACGGGGCGACGCTACGCCGCACTCCATCCTTCCTCAATTCTGATCTACCGCCCGGCTGGAGCCACGACTAAGGGCATGACCGACCTGGAAAAGCTGCTCAAGCAGGCCGGACATGCGCCTCGAGTACTGCAACGCGACGAGGGCGTCGAGCCCGTGCTCGCAAGTGCGAACTATGCGCTCGTGATCGCCGACTATGCGGACGTCGAAATGCTGAAGGGCCATCTGGCCGGGGCGGTCCGAGCGCCTGCCATCCTGCCAATCCTGGCGAAATCGAACAAAGCGGTCGAAGCCCAGATCAGAAGCGAGTTTCACTGCCTGATAAAACCGCAGGCAATGGAGCCCAACGATGCGCTCGTAGAGATCGATCATGCGATCGATGTCAGGCTCAAGGCCGCGAAACCCGATACGCACTAAGCCCTGTTCCGACGCTACAGACGTGAACCGCGCCCGCACGCGCCCGATGTGGATTGGATGGGCACCGCTCGTGCTCGCGATCGTCCACGCTGCCGCGGTTCCGGCGAGGGCACAACCGTGGGTGCCCGGCCCAGGCGAAGGTACAGTCTCTCTGACATATCAGAACTATTACGTCACCGGACACTAC
>Ga0075423_10007241_pt1 | contig 10466 bp, 8 predicted proteins | sample SoiMethybrSBSTD2_FD_80114 | JGI IMG/M metagenome (GOLD analysis project Ga0075423, IMG submission 80114) | Bulk soil microbial communities from a Populus tree surrounding site in Tennessee, USA - Soil MetaG P. TD hybrid SBSTD2 | ecosystem: Environmental > Terrestrial > Soil > Tree plantation...
ACCGCCTCGATGGCGGCGTTCAGCGCCAGCATGTTGGACTGGTCGGCGAGGTCCTTCACCGTCTGCGTGATCCCGCCGATCTGCTGCGTCCGCTCGGAGAGCTGGGTGATCTTGTGCGCGATCTCGTCCACCTGCGAGCGGATGTCGGTGAGGCCGCCCAGGCTCGACTCGATGGCCGTCTCGCCGGAGTTGGAGACCTCGTCGGCCTTCTCGGTCAGCTTGAGCACCGCCTCGGCCTTCTGCGCCGCGAGCAGCGAAGTCTGCTTGATCTCCTGCGCGGTGACCTGGGTCTCCTGCAGCGCGGTCGCCTGCCGCGTGATGGTCTCGCTCTGCTCGGAGGTCGAGGTCCCCAGCTCGTCGCCGGCCTGCTTCAGCAGGCGCACCGAGTCCTGCAGCGCGCCCACCACCTGCTTGAGCTTCTCCACCATCGCGCCGAACGCCGCGCCCAGCTCGCCGATCTCGTCGTTGGAGGTGACGTCGACCTTCTGCGTGAGATCGCCTTCCAGGATCCGCGAGGTGGCGTGCGTCAGGCGCTTGAGCGGACTGATCATCTGCCGCACCAGCACGTACGTGATCCCCATGGCGACGATCATGGCCAGCGCGGTCACTCCGAAGAGCCTGATCTGCGCCTCGCGCAGCCTGGCCGCGGTGCGGCGCGGATCGAGACCGACGTGCACCAGCGCCCCGGTCATCACCCGCGCCGGGACGTCGACGTACCGCAGCCCGTCGAGCACCACCTCGGAGACCTTTTCGCTCTCGCGGAGCTGCCGGAGGTCCTGCGCAGGCGCCTTTCCGTCGAAGGTGTGGGCGAGCAACGTGCCGTTGGGGCCGACGACCTCGATGTACGCCAGCTCCGAGTCCTTCTTCACCGAGTAGATGGTCGAGGCGATGGCGGACTCCGGGATCTCCACCAGCGCCGACGCCAGGGTGGCGGAGATCGCCTTCGCGCGGGCGCGGCCCTCGCTCTCCAGCACCTTTCCGAAATAACTGCCCAGGACGGCTCCGACGATTGCCGCGGCGAGCGCCAGCGTGACGCTGACGAGCAGCGAGATCTTCCAGAGCAGCGGAAATCGCGCTTTCCGCGCCGTGCCGACGACCCTGGTTTCCATCACTACCACCTCTCTCGATTCGGGCGCCGCGCGGAACAGAGCCCCGCGAGCATTGGCGCAATGTCTTCCAACGGAAGGAGCGTCTCGGCGGCGCCGCAGGCGCGCGCGGCGCCCGGCATGCCGAACACGACGCTGGTCGGCTCGTCCTGAGCGAACGCGGCCCCGCCGGCCTGGCGGATGGCGAGCAGCCCCTGCGCGCCGTCGTCTCCCATGCCGGTCATCACCACGCCGACGGCGCGAGCGCCGAGGGATCGCGCCAGCGAGTGCAGGAGGCGATTCGCCGAGGGACAGTGCAGACCCGTCGATCGGGGCGTGCGCAGCCGCCCGTCGTCGTCGAGCTCCAGGTCGCAGCCGTCCGGAGGCAGGTACGCCCGTCCGGCCTGGGCTGCCGTGCCGTCGCGGGCGACCTCCACCCGGAGCGCCGCGACCTCGGAGAGCCAGCGCGTCAGGCCCGCGGTGAACCCGGCGGCGATGTGCTGCGCGACGAGGACCGGCGCCGGGAAGTCGGCCGGCAGGCCGCGGAGCACGACCGACAGCGCCGGAGGGCCGCCCGTCGAGGCGACGAGCCCGACGGCGCCCACGCCGGCGCCTCCAGCGCGCGCCAGCGGCCCGCGCCCCGGCTTGTGCCGGCGAACCACCGGCACCTCGGCCATGAGCCGCACGGCCTCGGCCACGCGGCGCCCGAAGCGGTGCAGCTCGTCCTGCGCGGGACCAGGCTTGGAGATGATCTCCAGCGCTCCGGCGGCCATGGCTCGGAAGGAGAGATCCAGCTGGCGATCCTCGCTGACCGCGCACACCATCAGGACGCGCGCCGGGGACTCCGCCATGATCGCGGCGGTCGCGCCGAGGCCGTCGAGCCGCGGCATGTTGACGTCCATGGTGATCACGTCGGGGCGCAGCTCGCGCGCCTTCTCCACCGCCTCGACGCCGTCGCGCGCCTCGCCGACGATGCGCAGGTCCTGCTCCTGGGCGAGCAGCGCCACCAGCGCGTTGCGCATCGTGACGGAGTCGTCCGCCACCAGGATGCGGATGGGCTCGCGGCGCGCGTGCGCGGGCGGCGCTCCGCCCATCCAGCTGGGCAGGCTCACGCGGCCCCCTGACGTCGCGAGATGACGGCTTGCACCTCGGCGAGGAGGCGTCCGGAAGCGCAGTCTTTCTTGCTGAGGAACCCGTCGGCGCCGGAGGCGGCGCCGCGCTGCCGGTCGGCGTCGGAGTCGCGCGCCGACACGAGGATGATCGGCATCGCGTCGAACTCGGACCGGCGGCGCGCCTCGAGCGTCAGCTCGAAGCCGTCCATCTCGTCCATGCCGATGTCCGAGACCATGACGTCGTACGAGGAGTGGCGCAGCTGCTCCAGCGCCTGCTTCCCGCTGGACGCGGTGTGCACGGAGTACCCGGCCGCCTCCAGCGCCGTGCGGTGAAGCGCGCGCGCGGTGAGCGAGTCGTCGACGACCAGCGCGCGGCGGGTGCCGGTCAGCACGTCGCGCTTCTCGAATCCCGAGAGCCAGTCGGGACGGACGATGAGGACCAGCTCGCCGCGCGCGAGCGTCGCCGCGCCCTGGTAGGCGGACAGGTCGCGCACCTCGGGCGGCAGCGGCCGGATGACCAGCTCGCGATCGCCGATCACCTCGTCGACGGCGAGCGCGATGCGGCGGCCCTGCGACTGGAGCACGAGCAGCGGCTGGCCGTCGTGCGGCACCTCGGGCTGGCGGAGGGCCAAGAGCGCCCCGAGGTCCTGGACGGTGATGAGCTGCTCGCGGTGGGCCAGCTGCACGCGCGTGCGCATGACGCGCAGCTCGGCGGGGCGCGCGAGGAGCGAAGTCTCGACGGCGGGCATGGGGATGCCGAGCTCGTGCTCGCCGCAGCGGACGACGAGCACTGGCGAGCTGCCCAGCTCCGCGGGCAGGGTCAGGGTGAACCGCGTGCCCTGGCCCGGCGTCGACTGGACCTCGATGTGGCCCTGCAGCGACTGCATCTGGTTGCGGACCACGTCCATGCCGACGCCGCGGCCCGATACCGAGGTGACGTTGCCGCGGCGCGTGGAGAAGCCGTTGCGGAAGATGAGCTGGTGCAGCTGCGCGGGCGTCATCGCGTCCAGCTCCGCGCCGGGGACGATCGAGAGGTCGCGCGCCGCCTGCTTGATGAGGGCCAGATCGAGGCCGTTGCCGTCGTCCGAGACCTCGATGAAGAGCATGTTCCCCTGCTGCTCGACGCGCACGACGATGATGCCTTCGCGGTGCTTGCCGCGCGCCTCGCGGATGTCGGGCTGCTCGAGGCCGTGGTCGACGGCGTTGCGCACCAGGTGCACGAGCGGTCCGCGCAGCGATTCCAGCACCCGGCGGTCGAGCGAGACCTCGCCGCCCACGATGGAGAGCCGCGCCTGCTTTCCCGACTGCTTGCACAAATCGCGCACCGAGCGCCGCAACGGCTCGAGGACGGTGCGCACCGGCAGCGTGCAGATGGCCTTGAGCTCGTCCTCCATCGAGGCGACGATGTCGCCCGCTTCCTCGCCGTCGGCGCCGATCGCGCGCTGCACGCCCATGAGCAAGGCGCGGACCTCGGCGGTCTCGGCCAGCATTCCCAGCCGGGCCAGGTGCGAGGAGGCGCGCTCCATCTCGCGTCGGCGCTCCTCGAGTCGCAGCCGCACCTCGCGCAGCCGCTCGACCTCGTGGAGCAGCGCGATCACCTCGCGCGTCCGCACGCGCCAGCTTCCCGCTTCCTCGGCGGCGCCCGTTTCCTCCTCGGCCGGCTCTGGCGCCGCAGGCTGCGGCGCCGCGGCGCGCGTCTCGCGCTTGGCGGACTTCTTCTCCTTCGGCTTCTCCTTGTCGCCGTCTTCCTCGTTTTCCTTGCCCTTGTCTTTCTTCTCGCGCGCCGGCTTCCCGTTGTTCGCCGCCGCCTTGCCCGGGTCGACCGCTTGCACCGCGTGCCGCACCGATTCGAGCAGCTTGTAGCTGGGGGCGAGGTCGGGGAGGCCGGACTTGGCGGTGGTGGCGCGCAGGTGCTCCATGAAGATGTCCAGCGTCTTGAGCAGCGCGTCGGTGATCGCTCCGGGGAGCGCGGCGTTCCTCCCCCGCAGCGGCAGGACCGCGTCCTCCATCTTGTGCGCCAGGTCGGACACCTCGCCCAGGCCGAGGGTCGCCGCGCTCCCTTTGAGCGTGTGCAGCCCGCGGGCGAGGTCGTCGAAGCGCGGCTGATCGTGCGCCTTCTCCAGCTCGATGAGGTGCTCGGTCAGCCGCTCGACGATCTCCTTGCACTCGTCGATGAACCCCGGCAGGAGCTGCTCCATCATCGGATCAAGCATCGCGCTTCTCCGATGTGCGGCGGTCCATCAGCCGGCGCAGCTCGAGCAGGTTCACCTGGTGCAGCCCCGGGAGCGTCACTTCCGCGACCGCGCCGGTGGAACGCGCGCGCGCTTCCTCGACCAGCGCGTGCGGCAGCGGCACCGGCTTGGGGATGCGCTCGCAGTCGAGGGCGAGGAGCCGGCCGCCCAGCCCCGGGTCGACGACCAGGAGCACGGCGGGGTCCTCGCGCCACCCGCGCCCGCCGAGCAGCGACGAGAGGCTCATGGCGGTGAGGATCTGTCCCTGGAAGCGCAGGATGCCGATCACGTGGGGCGGCGAGAGCGGCACCGGCGTGACCATCTTCAGCGGCACCGCGGCGCGCAGCGCCTCGAGCGGCAGCGCGTAGCTGTCCTCTCCCACGGGGAATTCCGCCGCCCAGAGGACGGACTCTTCTTCTTGCGCGCGGGGCTTTTCGCGCAGGCGCGACGCGCGCCGCTCGAGCAGCTCGCGCTCCTCCTGGGTGATCGGGTCGGGAAAGCGCGGCTCGATCTTCATCCGGCGCCTCCCGAGCCGCGCAAGAAGGTGGAAGCGGACTCGCGATAGAAGCGCACCGGCAGCGGCTCGGGACCGGGCAGCTCCTCGTCGAGCGGGAGTCGCTCGGTGCGGCGCAGTACCTCGCGCATCAGCTGGGCGGCGGCGGCGCGCTCGCCCTTGCGCACGTGCAGCAGCGCGCGCTCGAGGATGCCGGGCACGTAGTCCGGCACCTGCGCGCACAAATCCGTGAGCGCGCGCTCCGCCACGGTCTTCTCTCCGCGCTCGATGTGCACCAGAGCGCGGACGTGCAGCGCCACCGGTTCCGGCGGAGGCGTGGGCGGCCGCGGCAGGGGAGCGGGAACGAACGGCATCTCCTTGGCGGGCGCGGCCCGGACGCGGGGCTTCTCGGGACCGGGCCGGCGGTAGATCTGGAGCTCCGGGGCGCCGGCGAGCGTCAGGCCCCGGGGCGTCTCCGGCAGGTCCATCGGGCCGAACACGACCGCGCCGCCGGGCGCCAGCGCGTCGACGAGATGCTGGACGGCGACGCGCACGGCCTCGGGCGAGAAGTAGACGAGGACGTTGCGGCAGAAGACCAGGTCGAAGGGACCGTCGGGCGCCTTCTCCAGCAGGTTGTGCAGCTGGAACCGCGCCAGCTTGCGGATGCGATCCTCGACGCGCCACTTCCCGCCGGGCTGCTCGCGGAACACGGCGTGCAGCTGCGGTCCCGATGGCCGTCGCGACCAGTTGCCGTAGAGCCCTTCGCGCGCCGCCGTCACGTTCCGCTCGAGCAGGTCCGTCCCCAGCACTTCGATGGAGGAGTCCGGCGGCATCGCTTCGAGGAGGCAGGCAGCGATGGAGTACGGCTCTTCGCCGGTCGCGCAGCCTGCGCTCCAGGCCCGTACGCCGGTGCGCTGCGAGGCAACGCGCTCGGGCACCCACTCCTGCACGATCCAGCGGAACTGCTCCGGATGCCGGAAGAAGAACGTCTCGCCGACCGAGACGGCCTGGCAGAGCGCGTGCACCACGTCGGGATCGTGCGCGGCGCAGCGAGAGAGGAGGTCCTCCGGATCCGCCTCGAGCGAGCGCACCGCGCGGCGGATCGCGTCGGGCAGGATCGCGTCGCGGGAGAAGCCGGTGAACTTCGCGGCGCACGCGGAGAGGCCGTCCAGGACCCGATCGGAGATCTGCCGCCGGGAGCTCATGCCGCGGCCTCCTCGCGGAGCGCCTTGGTCAGCTCGCGGAGCAGCTTCGACGAGGCGAGCGCACGGGGATCGATCACCGGCACCGCGCCGCGGGCGGTCCGCACCACGGCCACGAGCGCATCGCGAAGGGGGCCGTGCTCGGCGCCGGCGACTGCCTCGCGCGGCAGCACCTGCTCGCGCGGCAGCTCCTCGGGATCGCGCACTTCGTCCAGGCAGAGCGCCAGCCGCTGCGCGCCGCACTCGACCACGAGCAGCTTGCGGTCGGCGACGGCGGCGCGGTGCGTGAGGCCCAGGCGGCGCGCCACGTCGAGCACCAGGACGGGCTCGCCGTGGATCTGGATCATCTCGCTCAAGTAGGCGGGGCCGAGCGGTAGCGGCCGCGTGCTCGCCTGGTGCAGTACGGACACGACGGTGTCGAGCGGGATTCCCACCTCGACGCCGCCGGCCTCCACGAAGAGCACGGCGAGACTGCCCGCGCGCTCCTGCTGCCGGGCGTCGTCGAGGATCTTGCCGACCAGCGGCAAGAGGTCCTGTGCGCGGATCGGTTTGGCGAGGAACGCGCGCGCGCCGCCCTTGAGGCAGGCTTCCGCGCGCTGCTTCTCGGAGGAGACGATGATCACCGGGATCTTCGCCAGCTCGGGATCGCGCTGCATCTGCGCGAGGACCTCGTCACCGTCCATCTCGGGCATCGACAGATCGAGCAGGACCGCCGCGGGCTTGAGCTGCGAGACCTTGGTGAGGGCCTCGCGGCCGTTCGTCGCGGTCGAGAACAGGTAGTGTCCCGCGAGCGCCGCCTTCTCGAAGGCGAGCACCGATTCGCTGTCGTCCACCAGCAGCAGATGAGGAAGGCTCACGCGCCGTCCCCGAGCCAGCGGCGCACTGCCGCTTGCAGCTCCGCCGCCTGCAACGGCTTGGTCAAGAACTCGTTGGCGCCCGCCGCGCGACCCTTCTGCTGCAGATCGTCGGACTTCTCTCCGGTGAGCAGAAGCACGGGCACGCCCTTGAGCTTCTTGTCCTTGCGCAGCTCGCGCGTGAGCACGAGGCCGTCCATCACCGGCATGTTGACGTCGGCGAGCACCAGCGCGGGCGCCTCGGCGCGAGCGGCGGCGAGCGCTTTCTCGCCGTCCTCGGCCTCCGTCACCTTCACGTCGAGAGACTTGAGCAGCAGGCGCGCGAATCCGCGGATCGTAGGGCTGTCGTCGACCACGAGCACCGTGCGCGGCACGTCGTTCCCCCCTCGCAGAAACGGGCTCGGTCAGGATGCGTTGAAATTTTGCGAGCGACAACGATTCTGACGTCGCACACGGCCCTACGATCTGCGCTGGTGCGGCAGTGCGGCGCCGCTCGACGCACGTCCCGGCAGGTGCGCGTGTCAGACGATCAGCGCGATCTTCCCGACCACCTCGTTGCGCTCCATTGCTGCGTGCGCCTCTCCTGCTTGCGCCAGCGGATAGGTGCGGCCGAGCACGGGCCGCAGCTCGCCGCTGGCGAAACGCGGCAGCGCTCCTTGCGCAAAATTCGCGACAAGCTTCGCTTTTTGCGCGAGCGACCGGCTGCGCAGCGTGGAGCCGATCACCGTCAGCCTTCGCGAGAGCAGCGCGCCGAGGTCGAGCGTTCCCTTCGACCCGCCCATCGTCGAGATGCAGCACAGGCGGCCGTGCAGGGCGAGCGCGGCGACGTTCGCCTCCAGGTAAGCCGCGCCCACCAGGTCGAAGATCAGATCGGCTCCCCGGCCTGCGGCGGCGCGGACGGCCTGCGAAAGGCCGGTCGGGACCTGGTCGCGTCCGAGGACGTGCGTCGCGCCCAGCTCGAGGCAAGCAGCGTGCTTCGCCGGCGACGCCGTGGCGAGCACGGTCGCCGCGACGCCGCGGCACAGTTGCAACGCCGCCGAGCCCACGCCGCTCGCGGCGGCGTGCACGACGGCCACCTCGCCGCGCAGAAGCCTCCCGAGCAGGAACAGGTTGAGCCACGCGGTCAGGAACGCTTCGGGGATCGCCGCGGCGTGCGCGAAGTCCATGCCGGCCGGCACCGGCATCGCTTGCGCCGCGGGAACGCGCGCGAGCTCCGCATATCCGCCGCCCGCGAGCAGGGCCATGACCCTGTCGCCCCGCTGGAACGGAGGGGCGGGCTCCACGACCTCGCCGGCGATCTCGAGCCCGAGCGTCTCGGGCTCGCCCGGCGGAGGAGGGTAGCGCCCCATCCGTTGCAGGACGTCGGCGCGGTTCACGCCGGCGGCGTGGACGCGGACGAGGAGATCGCCGGGCACAGGCCGCGGATCCGGGACCTCCTGCAGCTCCAGCACCTCGGGTCCGCCGGGTGCTTTCACGACGATGGCGCGCATGTCCGCCGCCGATGATAGAGGAAGCGCGATGCCGTTGCGCGTCTACGATGACCGGGGCCGGGAGCTCTTGTTCATCCGCCCGCCCCGCCGGGTGGTCTCGCTCGTCCCCAGCGACACCCTCAACGTGTTCGCGCTCGGCGCCCGCGATCGCCTGGTCGGGCGCACCCGGTACTGCGTCGCGCCGGAAGGCGAGGTCGATGCGTTGCCGGTCGTCGGCGGGACGAAGGACGTGGACGTCCGCGCGGTCGCGCAGCTGGAACCCGACCTGGTGCTCTGCAACCAAGAGGAGAATTCGCGCGCGCACGTCGAGCAACTGGCGAAGATGCAGGTCCCGGTGCTGGTGGCGTTCCCCCGCACCGTGGCGGACGGACTTGCGCACCTGGCGCGCCTCGCGCGCATCCTGGGCGTCGAGCAGGGTTCGCGCGACTTGCTCCGCCGCGGCCTGCGTTCGGTGCGCGCCCTGCAGGAAGAAGCGAGGAATCCGATCGCGACCTTCGTGCCCATCTGGATGGATCCGCTCATGACGGTGAACGCCGACACGTTCATCAGCGATGCGCTGGCGCTCGCCGGCGGCGGCAACGTGTTCTCCGATCGCGAGCGGCGCTATCCGCTGCAGGCCGATCTCGGCACGGCGGACCCGCGGCCCGCGGGCGATCGCGATACGCGCTACCCGCGCGTCAGCCTCGAGGAGGTGGCGGCGCGCGCGCCGGGGCTGATCTTGCTGCCGGACGAGCCACATCCCTTCACCCAGGCAGACGCGCAGGCGCTCCGCTCGCGCATACCGGCCGCCAAGGTCGTCTTCTGCAGCGGGCGCGATCTGTCCTGGTACGGCGCGCAGAGCATCGAGGGTCTTCCACGATTGCGCGCCCTGCTCGATTCGCTGCGGTAACCTCTCCCGATGCGCCGGATCGCCGTCCTCGTCTGCGCGATTTCGTTGCCCGCCGCCGCGTACAACGAGGCGATCCACGCGATGCTCACCCGCCGCGCGTTCGCGGGCCGCGACGCCTGGCTCGCGGAGACGCTCGCGCCGCCGACTCGAGCCGATCTCGACGCCTTCCGCGGCTCGTTCTGGCGCGCGGCTTCGCGCGCGCCGGATCCCACCGTGCGGGCGAAGTTCCTCGCGCGCTGGCCGTCGGAGCAGTCCTTCACCGCCTGGGACTTCAAAGAGCTGTTCATGCTCGATCCCGCCGCCGTCGTGCACGGGTTCGACCTCGTCGACGCGGAGCCGATGCGCCGGGGCGATCTGCTCGCCGCCGCGAGCCGCTGGCCCGACGACGACGAGCGCAACCGCCGCCGCTATCTGCGCGGGCCCGATCACGCGATCGTCCGCGCCGGGGACGGCTCGCCGCTGCCGTACGATCCCGCCACGCTCGACTTCGGAAGCCTGACGGGGACGACGAGCCAGGGGCATGCACACTACGGCCTGGTGGAAGGGCCGCTCAGCGACGATCCGGAGGTGCTGAAGAAGGAGCCATGGCGCTTCGCGGTGCCGCCCAGCGCCCACGCGTACGGCGCCGAGATGGCGCAGCTCTATACCGACCTCGCGCTGCTCGCGGCGTCCTCCCCTCTGCAATCGCGCGAATGGCTCGCCGCCTGCTTCGCCGGCGCGGCCTTCCACCACATCGAGGACGTGGCGAACCAGATCCACACCGTCCAGGTCGGGATCTACGAGTTCTTCCGCGACGCCTGGCTCCAATCGAAGCTGCGCGACGTCCGCACTCTGGGCGGCCTCTTCGGGGAACGGCGTACGCTGCGCCAGATCGGCGTCCGCCTGGTCGCCAACCACCACCTGTTCTCCGAAGACCTGTTCGCGAAGCGAGTTGCCGCGTCCGCGCCGGAGGTACGCGGCGCACTCGAGGCCCTGGATCGCGACGACGAGGCGCTCACTGCGAAGGTGCGCCCGGGCGCGGATTCCGGCCGCGCGATCGCGCAGGCGACCATCGATCTGTCCAGCCGCGAGGGAAGCGAGGTGTACCGGCTCGCCTATCGGCTCACCGCG
>Ga0075423_10007243_pt1 | contig 10465 bp, 10 predicted proteins | sample SoiMethybrSBSTD2_FD_80114 | JGI IMG/M metagenome (GOLD analysis project Ga0075423, IMG submission 80114) | Bulk soil microbial communities from a Populus tree surrounding site in Tennessee, USA - Soil MetaG P. TD hybrid SBSTD2 | ecosystem: Environmental > Terrestrial > Soil > Tree plantation...
AGGCCGGCATCAGCTCACCACGCAGACGCTTCCATTGCTTACCAACCTTATGAACTGGGACAAAATGTTTCAGTCTCCGTTCAAGTCGGACGTTTATTTCTTCAGCACGCGGCTGCAAATCAATCAGAAGTGGGGAACTCCCAATTCGATTACCATCCGCGACAAGGAATTTGGCGCCGTCCGATTAAGAGCATTTGGCATTTACACCTACAAGATCTCCGATCCAAAGGAATTTCACGTTCACGTTAGCGGCACTCGCGATCGCTACACGGTTGAAGAACTGGAAGGACAGCTGCGCAATAGTATTGTGGCCTCAATGTCCGACCTGTTTGCAGAGTCCGCCATTCCTTTTCTGGACATGGCGGCCAATCAGGACGAGCTCGGAAATAAGCTCAGGCTTAAACTGGAACCAGAGTTCAAACGCCTCGGGCTGGGATTAGATACGCTTCAGGTCCAAAATGTTTCCTTACCCGATGAGCTGCAGAAGATTTTGGATCAGCGCATTGGTATGGGCCTGGTGGGAGATATGAGTCGCCTTACTCAATATCAAACCGCTCAGAGCATCCCGATCGCCGCAGCTAATGAAGGCGGCGGAGCCGGCGTGGGGGCTGGTCTGGGAGCGGGCCTGGCGATCGGACAGACCATGGCCTCGACGATGGCCAGTTCGCTTCAGGGCAGCAAACCGACGACGGAAACAACCACCGATGTCACTGCCCTGTTAGAGAAACTGCACGATTTGATGAGCAAAGGGATATTGACGAAGGAAGAGTTCGAAGCCAAAAAAGCCGAGTTGCTCAAGAAGTTGATCTAAAGCTGAGGTTGCCGAATTGAATGGCGTTGAATGGTTGATCGAAGCCTTTGGATGCCCCAAATCATTGCTGCAGAGCCAGGCGGACCTCGCGAATTTCTTTGACTCGATTATTTCGGAGATGCGCTTGAGACCGGTCGGAAGACCCGTCTGGCATCAATTTCCGGAAACAGCCGGAATCACAGGGGTCTGGCTTCTGCAGGAGTCCCATCTGGCGATTCATACGTTCCCTGAATTCGGCTCTGCCTGCCTGAATCTGTTTTGCTGCTCCCAGCGGCCTTCACTAGACTGGAGTAGCCGGCTGTCGCAACTGCTGGGAGCAACGACCGTCCGCGTTCAGGAGTGCCCGAGAGTTTATGCCTTCGCAACTTGTGCAGGAGCTCGACAGCTAACATGAATTCGTAGTTTTCTCGGTTGCCTCCTTACGCGACGCTGTTTTCTGCTTACCATGCGTACAGCCAACTGCCCGTCCTGCGGAGCGAAGGTTACCTTCCAGTCAGCGGCTTCTGTACTTGCTGTGTGCGACTACTGCAAATCCACTCTGGTTCGGCACGACCTAGATCTCGAAAACATCGGGAAGATGGCGGAGCTTCAGACGGATGGCTCGCCCCTTCAACTTCATGCCGAGGGTGACTATCGTCACGTTCATTTTGCAGTTGTTGGAAGGATCCAGTTGCGCTACGGGCAGGGTCTCTGGAACGAATGGTACCTGCTGTTCGACGACATGCGCGGCGGCTGGCTCGGGGAAGCCCAAGGAACTTACGCCGTTTCATTCTTAACGGAAGTGTCTCAACCGCCACCGCCTTTTGAAGAGCTACGGGCCGGGCAGCGCTTGGCTCTCAAGGACCAAGTCTTTGAGGTACGCGATCTTCAGTCTGCCTTGTGTATCGGAGGCGAAGGCGAACTGCCCTTCCGCGTAGGGCCGGGCTATGAGGCGCCTGTGGCTGATCTGCTGGGAGAAGAGAACCGATTCGCCACGATCGACTATAGCGAACTGCCGCCTCTGGTGTTCCTGGGCGAGTACGTTGAGTTTGACCAGCTCCGGCTGTCAGGATTGAGAGAATTTGATGGATGGTGAGACCGACACGGTCAATACGCCGCCCTTGGAGGCTCCCGCAGCGCCTGAGATACAGACGTTTCAGTGCCCGGGTTGTGGCGCTCCACTTACGGTACGCGGCATGCAGCAAACCCAATCGATTGCCTGTGGCTCCTGTGGTTCGGTTGTTGACATCACCGATGAGAACTTCCGCATCATCGATACGTTCCAGTCGAAAGTCAAAGTCCAACCGCTTATCCCGTTGGGCAGTCGCGGCAAACTTCGGGGAGAGCTGTTTGAAGTCATCGGGTTCTTGCAGCGTACGATTACGGTTGAGGGCGTTGATTACACCTGGAGTGAGTACCTGCTCTTTAATCCCTACAAAGGTTTCCGCTGGCTGTCTGAGTACAATGGGCATTGGAGTTACACTAAGACCACTACCCAGATCCCTAATCGCAAGGCTGGAAGTGCTGCTGTCAATTATTTAGGTCATACCTTTTTGCACTTTCAGACGGCCGACGCCCGCGTCAGCTATGTTCTGGGGGAGTTCTACTGGCAAGTTCAAGTGGGAGAAGTTTGTGAGGTTGCAGATTTTGTCTCGCCGCCGCTCATTCTGAGCATGGAAAGGTCTGAGGCGGAAGTCACTTGGTCCATCGCGGAATACATCGAACCCAAGATCTTGTGGGAAGCATTCCAGCTCAAGACTTCCATTCCTCCTAAAGTCGGTATTGCCCCTAACCAGCCTTCAAAACTGGTCAGTCTCTCTCCTCAACTCTGGAAACGGTGGGGAATTTTTTTTCTGGCGATATTGCTTGTTCAAGTCATTTTCTTATTGATGTCTGCAAACCAGCTGGTTTTCCAGGATGCGTTTGCCTTTCATCTGGCGGAAAAAGAGAGAGCCCGCGTTACTCCTGTATTCGAACTGACGGGGCGCCCCTGCAATGTTGTGATTCGCAGTAAGGCCACGGTGGACAATAGCTGGATCTATCTCAGCCTGGCGTTGATCAATGAAGAAACCGGCAATGGCTATGACTTCGGTCGCGAGATCAGCTACTACCATGGAAGAGACGGTGGCGAGTCCTGGTCAGAGGGCAGGTCTTCAGATGAAGCGGTCCTGCCTTCAGTGCCGGCAGGCCGCTACTATCTGCGCATCGAACCGGAAGCCGAGGCTTCAAGCGTAAACTATTCCATACAAGTCTATCGAGACGTTCCGAACTGGACATTTTTCTTTCTGGCACTTGGTGGACTCTTGATCTTTCCGATTTTTTATTGGTGGCGTCGCCGGACTTTTGAGTATCACCGCTGGTCGGAGAGCGATCATCCGATGCGTTCTCTTTCTTCCTATGTTTCAAGCTCGCATGAGGACTAGCCCATGATCAAGCTGTTTGTAGCCTATGGAATCTTGATTCTGGGGCTCTTTACCTACGCCGATTATCGGGGGCTCACCCTGACCAGTTATGATGAAGTCAAGAATATTCCCAAGTCGATTCGAAACAACCCGGGAGCCTATCGCAGCATGTACCAGCGTTATTACCACAAGTGAGCTTTCCCAACTGAGAGGAGGCTGTGATGGTTGGACCCGTTAATATTGGATTTGTGATCAATGCAGCGGTGTTTTCTTTCCTGGGCGTTGTTATCTTTTGGGTGTCGTTTCTGGCGATCGACAAGCTCACGCCCTATCACCTTTGGAAGGAGATCATCGAAGAGCAAAACGTGGCTTTGGCTGTCGTTGTGGGAGCCATGTCACTCGGGATCTGCATAATCATCGCGGCCTCCATTCATGCTTGACGTGCGGGGACGGGTTGTCAGGAATTTCCTTAATTCTCCCGAAGCTGTGAAACTATTCGAACGCCCTCTCACCCGCCTTGTGAAGGCTTCTCAAGCCTCCACCCTCACCCCCAGAGGAAGCGAGGGAGTTAACGACCCCCCTGTGGTCCCCCCTTTTCCAAGGGGGGACTTGGCGGGGGTCTCGTCGCTGTTTCGGTCAGGGGGCCATCGGGGTTTTGCTCTAAACGCAATCTCTTCAAACCTCTCCTCCAGCAGAGGGAATCGTGCTTTTATCCGCCTTCATATTTGCTGTAAGAGAGAATCTGTTCGCTCGCAGTCTGACTCTCCATGACCTACGCTCTACTCTTCTCCGTTTTTGTAATTGCTTCTTGTGGACTGGTCTACGAACTGATCGCCAGTACGATGGCGAGTTATCTTTTGGGTGATTCGGTCACCCAGTTTTCCACTGTCATCGGCACGTATCTCTTCTCGATGGGAATTGGCTCCTACCTTTCAAGGTATATCGGGAAAGGACTCATCGCGAAATTTGTCCTCATTGAGCAATTGGTCGGGATCCTAGGAGGTTTCTCGGCTGCCCTTCTCTTCCTGGTATTTTCTTATTTGGGAACGTTCAAGTTGATTCTCTATTTTCTGGTGGTCCTCATCGGAATCCTGGTCGGTCTGGAGATCCCGCTGCTCCTGCGTATTCTGAAGGAGCGACTGCAATTCAAAGATCTCGTTTCTCAAGTTCTGACCTTCGACTACCTGGGGGCCCTGGTTGCTTCGCTGCTCTTCCCAATTGTGCTGGCGCCCAGGCTTGGCCTCGTTCGTACATGTTTTCTTTTTGGCCTGCTCAATGCACTCGTTGCCTGGTGGACCGCATGGCTTTTCCGCGGGCAGCTGCCTCAACTGAAATGGGTTCAAGTTCAATGTGCGGCAACCTCCATTGTGATTCTTGCGGGCTTTGCCGGTGCCGGCCGGATCACGGCATTGGCTGAGGAGAATCTCTATACGGACGAGATCGTCTTTGCCAAGACATCTCCCTACCAACGAATCGTGCTCACTCGCTGGAAGGACGATTTGAGGCTGTTCTTGGGCGGCCATCTCCAGTTCAGCTCTCGAGATGAATACCGTTACCACGAAACGCTGGTGCACCCAGGATTGCAGTTTGTTGTGAATCCTCAAAACGTGCTGGTTTTGGGTGGAGGCGACGGTTTGGCTCTTCGAGAAATACTGAAGTACGACTCCGTCAAGCATGCCACTCTGGTCGATCTGGACCCGGAAATGACCAGGCTATTCTCCACGACTCCTGCGCTCAAACAACTCAATGATGATGCTTTCAATTCCCCAAAAGTGGCGGTCGTCAACGCGGACGCGTTCGTCTGGCTGGAACAAAGCGATGGGATATTTGATTTTGCAGTTGTCGATTTCCCAGATCCTACCAATCATTCCTTAGGAAAGCTGTATACTTCGGCCTTTTACCGGCTCCTCCAAAAACACCTCTCCCAAAGTGGAGCTGCGGTAATACAAAGCACTTCCCCGCTCTTTGCCAGACAGTCCTTCTGGTGCATCGTCAAAACGGTTGAGAGTGTCGGGTTGCATGCCACTCCCTATCACGTATATGTGCCATCCTTCGGCGAATGGGGTTTTGTCATTGCGTCAGCCAGTCCTTATGTGCAGCCCAGAAGATATCCGGAAGGTCTGAAATTCCTCACAGCGGATACCGCCCCGAGCCTCTTTCAGTTTCCGAAGGATATGCTGCCCGTCGAGGTTGAGGTGAACAGGCTAAACAATCAGGTGCTCGTCCAATATTATGAATCCGAATGGCACCAAGTGACCCCATAGACAACCGAGAATGACCACGGCTGCCGCGTCTTTTCTCAGTGTCTCTGCAGCAATTGCCGTTTCTTCGAAACCATGAACCGACGCCAGTTCCTGGTAACCTCTGCAGGACTTGCTTCTGCAGGTGCACTTCATTCTTGCGGGCTACCTGTAACACCTCAGTTGGCCTTCTCGGGATCCATTCTGGGCGCATCCCACGAGATTGGCCATCTTCTCAGAGGCGGCAGCGTTCCAGCCCCCTCTCTCGAAAGAAAGATCCCCGTGGTCATCGTGGGAGCAGGCGTAGCCGGCCTTTCAGCTGGCTGGAAACTCAGCAAGGCGGGATTTCACGATTTTGAGATATTGGAACTGGAGTCCGAAGTAGGTGGCAACTCACGCTGCGGGGAAAATGCGGTTTCCGCGTATCCCTGGGGCGCTCATTACGTGCCGCTGCCCACCCCAGAATCGAGAGCCGTCAGAGAGCTGTTCGAAGAGATCGGTGTCATTGAAGGCTATTCGTCTTCAGGACAACCTATTTACCAGGAGAAGTATCTGTGCTTCTCACCACAGGAGAGACTATACATTCATGGTCGTTGGCAGGATGGGCTGCTGCCCATGGTTGGTGTAACTCAAAAAGATCTGGACCAGTACGATCGTTTCCGCGAGATGACCCTTCGCTACAAAGCCCGGCGCGGCCGGGACGGCCGGAGAGCATTCGCTATTCCAATGGAGCTGAGCTCAAGAGACCAGGACTTGCTGGCTCTGGACCAGCTTTCATTCTCCGATTTTCTGGCGAGGAACGGCTTCGATTCAGTACCATTGAACTGGTACCTCAACTATGCCTGTCGTGATGACTACGGATGCTTGTATAGCAACGTCTCAGCCTGGGCGGGTCTTCACTACTTTGCGAGTCGCGATAACGGCGGGGGTGAAGGAGAAGACTCTACGGTTCTAACCTGGCCCGAGGGCAATGGCTGGATCATCAAACAGCTTCGCAGCAAAATCCAGTCGCGAATTACACTCAACGCTCTAGCCTTTCGCATTGAAACCTGCCCGGAGAGGTTGCTTATTGATGTGTACCGTCCCAAGGAAAATCGAACGATTCGTCTTAACACCCAGGATGTAGTTCTGGCTTGCCCCCGGTATCTGGCTAAGCATTTGCTGGCTGGAAGCTCGTTACCCCCGGAGCCCTTTATTGGCGAGTTTCAGTATGCTCCCTGGATGGTTGCCAACCTGACTCTGAAAGAGTTCCCCATTGTTCGAAACGGAGTCCCAATTGCTTGGGATAACGTTATCTACGGCAGCAATTCCCTCGGTTATGTTGTAGCTACTCATCAGACGCTACGAACCCATCTGCGCGAGACGGTATTTACCTATTACTACCCGTTGACTGGGAGTTCAGCTGTTCAAGAGCGAAATCGGCTTCTGGAAACAGACTGGAAAACGTGGGCTGAATCCATTCTCCACGACCTGGCAAGGCCGCATCCCGAAATTGCAGATCTGGTCGCTCATCTTGACATTTTTCGCTGGGGACATGCGATGGTCAGGCCCCGGCCTGGATTCATATGGGGAGAAGCCCGCCGAAAGGCTGCAGAGCCCACTGGTAATGTTTTCTTTGCCCACTCTGATCTAAGTGGTTTTTCTCTTTTTGAAGAAGCCCAGTATCGCGGTATTTTGGCTGCAGAACGAATTCTCACCAAGCACCACATTTCATTTTCCAGTTCGTTGTAGCTTAGCAGACGCGAGAGCCGTAGCCACCCACCAGTGAGGCCAAACCTCTCATTCGTGCAAAGTTTACCCACAAAGCTCCGTCACCTACCTCCTCCGATAGCGTTGTGTTAGACTCGCCACGCAGAGTTCTCAACAGCCGTCTCTTTGAAGATCGATTCTTTTTAACTCAGCGAGCATTGCCATGGCGATTGTAAAGAGCAGGCTTTTTCTGAAGATCATGGGATCGTATGTGCTCTTGCTGCTGGCGGTCCTGTTGATTGTCGATATCGTAGTGGCTCGTCGCATTCACGAGAACTACGTGAGGCAGGAGGAAAATCGTTTGGCCACGGCAGCTCTGATTCTTTCCGAAACCTTGCCGGACCAAAACGAACCAGATCTTCTGCAGAGCTGGGTTCAGCGCCATGGAGACAGCACTGGATTTCGTATCACAATCATTGATGCTCAAGGCAAGGTCCTGGCAGACAACCAATTCGATCCGGCTCACATGGACAACCACGCCAACCGGCCGGAGGTTGGTAAAGCCTGGCCAACCGGCACCGGAAGCAGCATCCGTTTCAGCCACACGTTGAACAAGAGTGAGCTCTACTTCGCCCGCAGGGCAGGACTGAACCGCGATCATGCCCTAATCCTGAGACTGGCTCTGCCTCTTCAGGAGATTTCCGCTGGCTTTCGCGCTGCTCAGAAGCAGTTGCTTCTGGTCTCTTTAATCCCTTTTATACTCGCGTTGGTGCTGGGTTACTACTTCACGCGGTCACTGGCACAACGCATCGGCAAGATTCAGGAGTTCTCTGAGAATGTGGCGCGAGGCAACCTCGGCGCTCGGGTGAAGGAAATCACCCCAGACGAGCTTGGCAAGCTCGCCATGTCGCTAAATACAACGGCGGACAAGATGCAGCGCTTTGTTAGCGAGCTGCAGGAGGAGAGAAATCGCGTAACCGCTATTCTGGAAGGAGTTCGTGCCGGCGTCCTGGCTACTGACTCGGAGGGGCGACTCACGCTGATGAATCCAACGCTGGCACGGATGTTGCAATTGGAACCCAAAGATACGGCGGGAAGAAAGGTCCTTGAGATCGTTCGCAGCGTCGAATTGAAACAGATCTTTGACCGTGTCCTGGAGGAAAGGAAGGAGGTGAAGGCTACCATCGAGATCAATCTCTCCTCCCCGAGGGTCTTCGAAGTTGTAGCCGTGCCTCTCGATGACTCGGCTCCCATTCCCAGGGGCGTCGTGGCTGTCTTACATGACATTACGCGACTCAAAGAACTGGAGGCTATTCGCAGAGATTTTGTGGCTAACGTGTCTCATGAGCTTCGCACACCGCTGACTTCAATTCGCGGCTTTGCAGAGACCTTGCTGGAAGGAGGGCTTGAGGATGAGAAGCACAACCGACGCTTCGTCGAAATCATCAAAACCCATGCCATTCATCTCTCTGAGTTGACCAGCGAGCTGCTTTCGCTGGCTACTTTGGAGTCCAAGGGTTTTTCGCTGAACTATAGGGAGTTTGATCTGAAAACCTTGGTTCATGAGCTGGTCGAGAGTACTCGATCTCTGGCGTTACGCAAACAGCAAGCCATTGCAGTTGAAATGACAGCCGAGCTACCGCACTTCAAAGCAGACCGTGATCGCATTGGGCAGGTCCTGGTCAACCTGCTTGATAATGCCATGAAGTTTACCTCGGAGGGAGGCAAGATCATGGTTCAGGTAAATCTGAATTCCGCAGGAGATGCTGTTGAATTGCACGTGAAGGACGACGGGATTGGCATTCCATCCGCCGACCTACCCAGGATTTTCGAGCGATTCTATCGCGTGGACAAAGCACGCTCCCGAGATCAGGGTGGAACCGGGCTGGGCTTGGCCATAGTCAAGCACATTGTCGAAGCACATCAAGGCAAGATCGATGTTCGAAGCGCTCTCGGCCAGGGATCTGAGTTCACGGTTATTTTGCCGATCTGAGGAGGTTTTCATGAACATTTACCTACTACGGCATGGCATTGCCGCTCCACTGGGTGAAGGGAATCACTTCAATGACGCCAGAAGGGAACTCACCCCTGAGGGCCTGGCTAAAATGAGAGAAGTAAGCTTGGGGTTAAAAAGACTCGGTGTCACGTTTGACCTGGTGGCCAGCAGTCCTCTGGTTCGCGCGAAGCAAACGGCCGAAATTGTTGTCGAGGTGCTAAAGATCAAGGAACCCATCCAAGAGTGGGATGAACTCACGCCAGACGGGTCCATCGATGGACTAATGCGTCAACTGCAGAAGCATCAGAAGAGCACTTCACCCCTGCTCGTAGGCCATCAGCCCTTCATGGGCCTCCTAGCTTGTTTTCTGATCTTCGGAAGTGACAAGATCTCTTTGGACTTCAAGAAGGGCGGCATTTGTTGCATTCGAGTCAACGAAGTTCCTCCCCAGTTTGCCGGTGAACTGGTTTGGATGTTGACACCGAAGATCTTGCGGTCCTTTGGTTAGAGATGAAACTGGGGAGGAATTCTTACTCCTGGATCCTGGATTCAGGCGGGGCAGGGCGTGGCGCCTGGCAGGGTGGTGTGATTCACCAGTTCATGCAGTGGACTGGGAAGCATCAATGCTTCCCAGTAACAACCATGGGGGCTTCGGCAGGAGGTTACGCGGTCTCAGATGTCGCCACGGGCACGGAGGCCACGGTCATGAAAGGCTGGACCCACTGGGGCAAAGACAAAGACTTGATGCCTGGGCTGGAATCAGTTCGCGAGCGTCGCTCAGAAGGATTTGGAAACTTTCGACATCACCTGCGAACCTCGATACGCTTTGTGATGGGTGAGAATGAGATCGGCAGGATTTTTGATTGCAACCAGAGCGGAAACTATTGATCTTTACGACTCGAGTTTCGCAGACGCGATGGCAGAGCCCTTCGTTCCCGCGACCTTCCCGGTCTCTATCGTGAAGAGCCCGTCATTTTCGTCCATCCGCTTCCGTCCAGCTTGGCATCGGAATATGTTCGGCCTCTTACTCGTGAGAATTATCACCGTGTCATTGAAGCTTCCTGTCTGGTTCCTATAGCCATGGGGCTTCCGCTCTTGCCAGATCAGATAAATTGTGACGTGGGCAAGGGCTCTCACCGCGCCGATCAGAGCGATGATGCCGCGGTGTTCATGGATGGCAGCTTCGCCCTCAAAATACCCTTGGCTGTGTTCGCGGAGGAGTCGCGTTTTCTGCCACTGGCTCAGTGTGCATCGGGATAAGACACTGGTGTTTTGTTGCGATCCCAAAGGCGGTCTTTGGGAGACGACTTCACGTCTGCGTCGGCTCAACGAGCATCCATTCGTGAGC
>Ga0075423_10007245_pt1 | contig 10465 bp, 13 predicted proteins | sample SoiMethybrSBSTD2_FD_80114 | JGI IMG/M metagenome (GOLD analysis project Ga0075423, IMG submission 80114) | Bulk soil microbial communities from a Populus tree surrounding site in Tennessee, USA - Soil MetaG P. TD hybrid SBSTD2 | ecosystem: Environmental > Terrestrial > Soil > Tree plantation...
GAGCTGGGCGTCCAGGCCGGCCTCATAGGCCTGGGACAGCTCGATCTCGTCCTCTTTGGTCAGCAACGGATGCCGCCCCACCTCATCCAGATACAACCGGAACAGGTCCTTGGTCTGAGGCTCGAAGGTCGGCATGGGGAGAGGATCGGGCCCGGGCGGCCCGCCGTCGTCAGGACCAGCACCCGTTCCGTATCCCCGCCACCTGCAATCCCGCGCTACCTGCCAGCAGCCATGGACGGACTCGGGGAGGCCGCTTCCCACCCGGCCTGTAGCCTTCGGTGCCGGCGGCGCCGACCGCGACGCGCCGGTGAGGGAGGCGAGGATGCGGATCGACCCGCTCGATGCCGAGGACTGGCCGGCGGTGCGGGCCATCTACGAGGCCGGCATCGCGACCGGCGACGCCACCTTCGAGACCACCGCGCCCGACTGGGCGGCCTGGGATGCCGCCCACCTGGCCGACCACCGGCTGGTGGCCAGGGAAGGCGGCCGGGTCGTCGGCTGGGTCGCCCTGGCCCCGGTGTCGGACCGCTGCGCCTACGCCGGCGTGGCCGAGGACAGCATCTACGTCGCCCCGGACGCCCAGGGGCGCGGGGTCGGGCGGGCATTGCTGGCCGCCGTGATCGCCTCGGCCGAGGGAGGCGGCATCTGGACCATCCAGACCGGCATCTTCCCCGAGAACCAGGCCAGCGTCCGGTTGCACGAGGCCTGCGGCTTCCGGATGGTCGGACGCCGGGAGCGCCTGGGCCGGCTGCACGGCCGCTGGCGCGACGTGCTGCTGCTGGAGCGCCGCAGCCCGGCGATCACCTGACGCCGCACCCCGTCCGCCCGCCCGCGCAGCCCGTGCTCCAGGTCATTGGACCTGGAGCTCGAACAGCTTGAGGCCGGCGCTCTCGAGCTCGACCTCGAACACGCCGGGGGTGTCGGCGGTGAACTCGACGACCGCCGGCTTGCCCGGGCCACGTCCCCTTTGAGGTCGTAGCCGTGCACGTGGACCTCGTCGGCGCGGTCGGCCTCGACCTGGATGCGCACCTTCTGCCCGAGGTCGACCCTGACCCGCCGGCTGGCCGTCTCCACGTCGTCGCCGGTCACCCGGGCCTCGACGACGACCCCGGCGAACGCCGCCGTGGTGGAGGCCGCGTCGGTGCCGGAGGTCGCCCCGGCGCTGGACGAGGTGGCCGCGGTGGTCGCGGCCGCCCCCCCGCCGTCCTCGTCTCCGCCGCAGCCGCCGAGCAGGCAGCAGGCGGCCAGGACCCCACCACGGGCCAACGCGCGCGGCTCAACCGGGTCTCCTTCGTCGTCGGCGGTGCCACCTCTGGTGGACAAGGGTAGACGGTCCCACCGGCGGGATGAGACGGACCGGCCGCGCCCGGCGGTCAGCGCCCGCGGGTTCCCGGACGGAGGTCACGGACCGACCTCCTGGACGGCGGGGATCGCCGTGGCCAACGTGGACAGCGCCTCGGTCGTCCACGGGGAGGAGGAGATGACGACCATGTTCTCGACCCCGAGGGCCGCCGCGGCCGCGCACCGCCGGGCGAACTCGTCGCTGGACTCCCCCGCCTCAAGGCGGGTGCTCAGCGTCTTCTCGATCGCCTCGTAGGGGCGGCCGACCTCCTCGCAGTGCCGGGCGAGGACGTCCAGCTTGCGCCGGACGGTGCGGCCGCCGTCGGGGATGTCGAACAGGTTGCAGGCGTCGGCGTAGCGGGCGACCAGGCGCAGGGTCTTCCGCTCGCCGGCGCCCCCGATCAGGACCGGCGGGTGGGCGTGGCCCACCGGACGGGGGCTGCCGTGCGGCCGCCCCAGCCGGTAGTGCCGGCCCTCGAACGGGGTCTCGTCCCCGGCCCACATCCGGTTGGCGATCTGGAGCGTCTCCTCGAGCCGCTCGTAGCGCTCGGCCGTGGGCGGGAACGGCAGCCCCATGGCCGACGCCTCGCCGCCGTGGTAGCCGACGCCGATCCCGAGCCAGGCCCGTCCGCCGGTCAGGACGTCCAGGGTGGTGACGGCCTTCACCAGCAGGGCCGGCGGCCGGAAGGTGACGCCGGTGACCATGGTGCCCAGCCGCACCCGCTCGGTCCGCGCGGCCAGGAACCCCAGGGTGGTGTAGGCCTCCAGCATCTCGGTGTCGTCGGGAGGGGCGGTCGGGTCGGCCTGGACGAGGTGGTCGGCCACCCACACGGTGTCGACGCCGGCCCGGTCGGCGGCCTCGACGACCCGCCCCAGGCTGGGCCCGAGGCCGCCGGGCCAGGCGTAGTTCGTCAGGTTGATGCTGACCCGCATCTGCTCAGCCTCCGGTGGGCGGGACCGCCTGCAGCGGCCCGATGTGGACGCCGGCCACCAGCCAGCGGTCGGCGGGCCGGACGGCCACCAGCGTCAGCCGGAACCGCCCGGAGTTGTCGCCGCCCCGGAACGTCGTCTCCTGGGCGTCGACGCCGACCACCACCGCGGCGCTGCCGTGGTCGTGCACCTGCGGGTCCTCCACCGCGAACCGCCGGTTCTCCAGGCCGTTGCCGAAGCGGGCGAGCCACTGCTCGCGGGTGAGGACGAAGCCCAGGGGGCCCACGCCGACGAAGTCGTCGGCGAGCAGCCCGTCGAGCAGCCCGGCGTCGTTCCGCTGCTCGGCCGCGGCCCAGCGGCGGACCAGGTCGAGGACGTCGTTCGTCGCGTTCATGCTGCCCTCCTCACGTTGCTGCTGTTACTATAACTCTAGGGTAAATATAAGTTTAGTGCCACCATGAAGTTTGGCGCTGCGGGCGGCGTCCTGTCGAGCACCCGCGGCCGGCTCCGACCACCCCATGAAGGGGTCGACCGACCCACGAACGCAGAGGAGTGCATCCATGGACACCGTGACCTCCCGCGACGGCACCACCATCGCCTACGACCGCCTCGGCGACGGGCCGCCGGTCGTGCTCGTCAGCGGCGGCTCCACCGACCGTACCGCCAACGCCGGCCTGGCCCTCGAACTGGCCGACGCCCACGGCGTCTACAACTACGACCGCCGCGGCCGCGGCGACAGCGGCGACACTCCGCCGTACGCCATCGGGCGCGAGGTCGAGGACATCGCGGCCGTGATCGAGGCCGCCGGCGGGTCGGCCCACCTGTACGGCACCTCGTCGGGGGCCGGGCTGGCCATGCACGCCGCCGCCGCCGGCCTGCCGGTCGTCAAGCTGGCCCTGTGGGAGCCGCCGTACAACGTCAACGGCCGGCCCGACCTGCCCGCCGACACGGCCAGCGTCTACCGCGAGCTGGTCGACGCCGGCCGCCGCGGCGACGCCGCCGAGTACTTCATGGCCAAGGTGGTGGGCATGCCACCGGAATTCGTGGCCCAGGCCCGCCAGGCCCCCTGGTGGGCCCAGCAGGAGGCCATCGCCCCCACCCTGGCCTACGACGCCACCATCATGGGCGACTACACCCTGCCCACCGACATCGCCAAGGCGATCGCCGTCCCCACCCTGCTGGTGGTCGGCGGGGCCAGCTTCGGGTTCATGGGCGAGACCGCCGACGCCCTGGCCGAGCTGATCCCCGACGCCGAGCGGGCCACCGTCGAGGGTCAGGCCCACAACGTCGACCCGGCCGCCCTGGCCCCCGTGCTCGAACGGTTCTTCGCCGCCTGAGCGGACCGGCGCCGCGAAGACCCTGTGAGGTGCACCGTGAGCAAGCTGGTTGTCCTGGAGTACGTGTCCCTGGACGGCGTCATCCAAGCCCCCGGCCACGCCGCCGAGGACCCGGCCGGCGGGTTCGCCCACGGCGGCTGGACGGGCCCGTTCATCAGCCAACATCCCCATTTCGTGGCCGAGTCGTTCGCCGCCGCCGACGCGTTCCTGTTCGGGCGGCTGACCTACGAGATCTTCGCCGCCTACTGGCCCACCGTGACCGACCCCGGCGACCCGATCGCCCGGGCCCTCAACACCCGGCCCAAGTACGTGGCCGCGTCCTCGCCGCCCGACCGCGCCTGGGCCGGGACCACCGTCCTGGACGGCGACGTCGCCGGCCGGGTCGCCGAGCTGAAGGCCCGGACCGGGCGGGAGCTGCTGGTCGTCGGGAGCGGGCAGCTGGCCCAGGGGCTGGCCGACCAGGGGCTGGTGGACGAGTACCGGCTGCTGGTCCACCCGATCGTGGTCGGCTCGGGCAAGAAGCTGTTCCGGGACGGGGCCGCCCCGAGCCCGATGCGGCTGGTCGAGGTCACGGCCAGCACCGGCGGCCTGGTGCTCCTCACCTACCGGCCCAGCCTCCAGGCCGCGTCGCCGCGGTAGCCTTCCCCCGACCTCGCCGGAGCGGAAGGGAGGGATGACCGCTGGACGCCGGGCGGATCGTGCTGCGCAACGCCGCCGTGCTCGACCCCGGGGCCGGCTCGCTGGCCGAGGGGCAGGCCGTGGTCGTGGAGGACGGCACGGTCGTGGAGGTGGACGAGACCGCGGCCGTCCGGGCCGGGGACGCCACCGTCCTCGACGTCGGGGGCAGGACCCTGCTGCCGGGGCTGATCGACGCCCACGTGCACGTGAACGCGGCCACGGCCGACCTGGGGGCGCTGGAGGAGTGGTCGCCGTCCTACGTCACCGCCCGGGCGGCCGGGATCCTCCGGGGGATGCTGGACCGGGGCTTCACCTGCGTGCGCGACGTGGCCGGGGCCGACTACGGGATCGCGGCCGCGGTCTCCGAGGGGCTGCTGCCCGGGCCCCGGGTGATCTTCGGGGGCAAGGCGCTGTCCCAGACCGGCGGACACGGCGACGCCCGCGGGCCGGGGCGGGCGGTGCTCGACCAGCACCCCTGCCGCCCGACCCTCACCGTGGTCGCCGACGGCGTCAGCGAGGTCCGCAGGGCGGCCAGGGAGCAGCTGCGGCGCGGGGCCCACCACGTCAAGGTGATGCTGTCGGGCGGGGTCGCCTCCCCCACCGACCGGATCGACTCGACCCAGTACTCGATGGCGGAGCTGCGGGCGGTCGTCGAGGAGGCGCGGGCGGCCAACCGGTACGTCACCGGGCACGCCTACACCGCGGCGGCCGTCAACCGGGGGCTGGAGGCGGGCGTCGGCTGCATCGAGCACGGCAACCTGATGGACGCGTCGTCGGTCGAGCTGTTCAAGCGGACCGGAGCCTTCTACGTCCCCACCCTGGCCACCTACGCCGCCCTGGCCGAGGAGGGGCTGGAGCACGGCATGCCCGCCGACCAGCACGCCAAGGTGTTCGAGGTGCTCGACGCCGGCCTGGGCGCCCTCGAGCTGGCCCACCGGGCCGGGCTGCCGATCGCGTACGGGACCGACCTGCTCGGCGGGATGCATCGGCGCCAGCTCACCGAGTTCACCCTCCGCGCCCGGGTGCAGCCGCCCGCCGACGTGCTCCGCTCGGCGACCACGGTGGCGGCGCGCCTGGTCGGGCTCGAGGGCCGGATCGGGGTGGTCGCCCCCGGCGCCTGGGCCGACCTGCTGGTGGTCGATGGCAACCCCCTGGAGCACCTCGAGGTGCTCACCGACCCCGCCCGCCACCTGCGCCTGGTCATGCAGGCCGGCCGGGTCCACCGCAACGACCTCGGCTGAGCGCGCCAAGGCGCGCCCTCAGCCCGGCGCGCTCCAGCCCGGCGCGCTCCAGCCCCGGCCCCCGGTGCCGGGTCCCCCGGTGGGGGAGCGTAGCCGACCCGGGAGGAGGGTGCTCGGGGTTGCCCACAGCCCTTCTGGGTGGCTGCCGGGGGACCGCGCCCCCCGCCGGCTGGGCCGTTGTCAGTCGAACAGCGACGGCTGGGCGTCCTGGCCGCGGCCCGAGGCGGCCCAGCGGGCGGCGTGGAGGTCGACGGCCAGGCCGGAGGGGGCGATGGGGGTGCCCTCGCCGCGGAGGAGGGCGAGCTGGCGGTCGAGCAGGTGCGGGGGTGGCGACCCGTCGGCCCGCAGGACCCGCCACCAGGGGACGCCCTCGCCCTCGCCGTCGCGGAGCAGGACCTGGCCGACGTCGCGGGCGGTGGCGTCGGCCCCGGCCAGGGCGGCCACGTCGCCGTAGGTCAGGACCCGGCCCGGGGGGATCCGCCTGATCACGGCCAGCACCCTGGCCGCCAGGTCGTCCACTAGCGACCGCCCTTGGCGGCCCGCTTGGCCGCCTGCTTGAAGGCGCGGACCTCGGCCAGGGTCTCGGCGTCGGTGACGTCGGCGGCCGACCGGCGGGACCCGTCCTCGCCGTAGGGGCCGGCCACCTCCCGCCAGCCCTCGGGCCGGACCCCGAGCTGCTTGCCGAGCAGGGCCACGAAGATCCGCGCCTTCTGCTCGCCGAAGCCGGGCAGGGCGCGCAGCCGGGCCAGCAGCTCCTTGCCGGTCCCGGCCGTCCGCCACAGCGCGGCCGCGTCCCCGCCGTACCGGTCGACCACCAGCCGGCAGAGCGCCTGGACCCGCACGGCCATCGACGCCGGGTAGCGGTGCAGGGCCGGCGGGCCGGCCATCAGCTTGACGAACGCCTCCGGGTCGTAGTCGGCGATCTCGGCCGCGTCCAGCGAGGTCCGCTCCATCCGCTGGGCCAGCCGCCAGGGCGCCCGGAACGCCCACTCCAGCGGGAACTGCTGGTCGAGCAGCATGCCCATGAGCAGGGCCAGCGGGTCGTTCGTGAGCAGCGCGTCGGCGTCCGGGTCCTGGGCGAGCCGGAGGTCTGGTGCCATCCGACGAGGCTATCAGGGAGATGCCTTCGGTGGCTCCCCGGGAGGGCTCGCGGTTCCAGCTGCCGGCTGGGCCGTTGCCGGCTGGACGGCCGCGCCGACCTGGCGGTCCCTGCGAGGCAGGGCAATGGGGCGGTTGTCGCCGATCCACCGGTCGATGTGGGCCCACCACTCGTACAGCCAGTCGACCTGGGCCTCGTGACCCTCGGGGACCTCGGCGGCGGGCACCCGCCACCAGCGGGCCTTGAGGACCTGCTCCATGGGCAGGGCCCGCCAGACGTCGCCGATGGTGATGACGTGCTCCAGGCCGGTGTGGGCGACGAAGACCACGTCGGCGGCGGGGGCGGCCGCGATCGCGGCCAGGGCCCCGCCCGGCTTGGGCGGCAGCAGGTGCTCCATGGCCCTGGCCTTGGCCGCCTCCTCGGCCAGGCGGCGCTCCTCCAGCAGCCGGATGGCCCGCAGCCGCCGCCGCGGGGTGAAGTTGCCGCCCTCGGGGAAGATCACCAGCGCCCCGCTCGGGCCCAGGCCCGCGGCCAGGCGCTCGATCTCCCTGATGACCAAGTTGCCCGGCTCCCGGTGGGGCGGGACGAAGGCGTTGGGCAGGCGGTTGACGACCACGTCCAGGCCCGGGTCGAACTGGAGGGCCGCCTTCATGACGACCCGCGGCTTGCGCTGGTAGCGGCTGAGCAGGTGGTGGACGAGCAGGAACGAGTCGCCGGGGCCGGCGTGGCGGCTGAGCACGATCACCGGGCGGGTCAGGCGGGCCCTTGCCTCCTGGGGGGTGAGCTCCGGCTCCTCAAGCTCGATGCGCAGCCGGAAGGCGTGGCTGGCCACGTCGAACAGGGTCCGCAGGAACCACCGCATCAGCGCGTAGTGGCGCTCCTGGTAGTGCTCGGAGTCCAGCCGCCCCCCGAAGCCGCTGGCCACCCAGAGGGCCAGGCAGGCGAACAGGGCCACCGACTCCATGGCCAGCCAGGCCAGCCCGAAGTAGAGCAGCCGCAGCGCCCGCCAGCGGCCGGGCAGCAGCGGCGACGCGGCCGCGGCCAGGATCACGAGGAAGGGCAGCCCGGTCAGCAGGGCGACGGTGATGACCAGGAGCAGCGGCGCCAGCACGAGCCGGCGGACGATCCGCGGAGGCAGCACCGTCCGTCACCCGGTTCGCTGGGCAACCATGGCCAGGTAGGCGGCCGAGGCCTCGTACGCCCGCTGGATGTGCTCGTCGACCCGGGAGATGTCGCGGTAGCGGAACTGGGACAGTTCCACCCCGGGCAGGCCCTCGGCGCCGGCCGGCAGGACGTGGACGGTCACCCCCGGCGGCACCGCGGCCATGTCCTCGCTGAACCGGTGGCGGCGGGCGATCTCGAAGGCGACCAGGCCGACCTCCCAGGGGCGGGTCGGCACCTGGAGGGGCCGCTCGATACGGCCGACGTGGAGCACGTACACGGTCCTGGCCCCCAGCTCGAGGGCGCGGCCGATGGGGATGCTGTGGACCAGGCCGCCGTCGAAGAAGTGCTCGTCGCCCACCCGGACCGGCGGCAGCAGCCCGGGCACGGCCGCCGAGGCCAGCACGGCCGGGACGATCGGCCCGGCGGTGAACCAGTGGGCGGCGGCCCGCTCGATGCTGGCGGCCACGCACTGGAAGGGCAGGGCCAGCTCCTCGATCCGCTCCACCGGCAGGCCCTCCAGCAGCTGGCGCAGGGGCTCGTTGGGGTGCAGGTGGGTGCCGGAGCGGGCCAGGGTCCGGACCCGCCCGAACAGCGAGCCCCCGAACGCCTCGGCGGCCACGCCCCCGCGCCACACCGCCGCCAGCTCGGGCACGGCCGCCCCCGGGTCCTGGTGGGCGGCCACGAACACGCCGTTGAGCGCCCCCACCGAGGTCCCCAGCACCAGGTCGGGCCGGACCCCGGCCTCGGCCAGCGCCTGCAGCATCCCCACCTCGTGGGCCCCCAGCACCCCCCCACCCCCGAGCACGAAGGCGACCCCGTGCCCCCGGCCCTGGTCCCCCGCCACCGTCCCTCCCTCCGTCCGCCCGATGATCCCACGACGGCCCAGCCGGCAGCACCTACGCTCCATCATCGCCGGACGACCGATCCCACGACGGCCCGGCCGGGAGCCCTACGCTCCATCATCGCCGGACCGCGAAGGGCTAGGATGCTTGGCGCGGGTGTCTCGGGGAAGGGGGTGAGGCGTGCGGCGGTATCTGGTGGTTGCCAACCAGACCCTCGGGGGGGAGGAGCTCTGGGCCGCGATCCGGGAGCGGATGACAGATGGGGACTGCCACTTCCACCTGCTGGTGCCGGCGACGCCGGCGGGGCAGCTCGACCCGGGGTTCACCGCGGCCGCGGCCGAGGGGGGCCGGGGCGAGGCCGTGGGGCCCGAGGGGCTGGACCGCCGGACGGCCCGGCAGCTGCTGGAGGACGAGCTGGACGACACCGACCCCAGAGACTCCGGCGAGGACCTGGGGCGGCGCCTGGCCCGGGAGCGGATGCGCTCCCAGCTGGACCGCATGCGTGGGCTGGGGGCCAGCGTCAGCGGCGAGATCGGGGTCGCCGACCCGGTCGACGCGGTCCGGGTGGTCCTGCACCGCTGGGAGTTCGACGAGGTGATCCTGTCCACCCTGCCGGGGCGGCGGTCGCGCTGGCTGGCCGCCGACCTGCCGACCAAGATCCGCCGTGGGTTCAAGCTGCCGGTGACCCAGATCACCGGGGCGACCGCGGCCAGGCGCTGAACCGCGACCAGGAGAGAACCGCATGGCGAGCAGGACGGTCACCGGGGACCGGGCCAGGATCGGCGCCCGCACCCTGCGCCAGGACCGATGGTGGCTCCAGCCGCTGGTCACCGTCACGGTGCTGACCGGCTTCGTCATCTACGGCACCTGGGTCGCCTTCGCCAACCGCGACTACTTCGCCGACCCGTACCTCTCCCCCTTCTACTCGCCGTGCCTGGCCAAGAGCTGCGAGGAGCCGACCTGGGCGATCGTCGGCAGCTGGTGGCCCCTGTCCCCCGCCCTGCTGGTGCTGCCGTTCCCCCTGGGGTTCCGGCTGACCTGCTACTACTACCGCAAGGCCTACTACCGGTCGTTCTGGTGGGCGCCGCCGGCCTGCGCCGTCCCCGACGCCCGGCCCCGCTACACCGGCGAGACCCGCTTCCCGCTGATCCTCCAGAACATCCACCGCTACTTCTTCTACCTGGCCCTGCCCTTCCCCCTGATCCTGACCTGGGACGCGCTGCGCGCCTTCAGCTTCCCCGACGGCTTCGGCGTCGGCCTGGGGACGCTGGTCCTGCTGGTCAACGCCCTGTTCCTGTGGCTGTACACGCTCTCCTGCCACTCCTGCCGGCACCTGTGCGGGGGCATGCTCAACACCTTCTCCAGGCACCCGGTGCGGTTCTGGATGTGGCGCAAGGTGTCGGTCCTCAACGCCCGCCACACGCCACTGGCCTGGATCAGCCTGGTCACCGTGGCGCTCGCCGACGTGTACGTCCGACTGGTCGCGACCGGCGCCATCAGCGACCCGAGGTGGTTGTTCTAGACCATGACCGAGCACGAGACCCACGACTTCGACGTCGTCGTCATCGGGGCCGGCGGGGCCGGCCTGCGGGCCGCCATCGAGGCCCACGACCGGGGGGCCCAGACCGCCCTGATCTGCAAATCCCTGCTGGGCAAGGCGCACACGGTCATGGCCGAGGGCGGCATCGCCGCCGCCATGGCCAACGTCTACCCCGACGACCACTGGCGGGTGCACTTCCGCGACACCATGCGCGGCGGCAAGATGCTCAACAGCTGGCGGATGGCCCAGCTCCACGCCCAGGAGGCCCCCGACCGGGTCTACGAGCTGGAGGA
>Ga0075423_10007246_pt1 | contig 10464 bp, 12 predicted proteins | sample SoiMethybrSBSTD2_FD_80114 | JGI IMG/M metagenome (GOLD analysis project Ga0075423, IMG submission 80114) | Bulk soil microbial communities from a Populus tree surrounding site in Tennessee, USA - Soil MetaG P. TD hybrid SBSTD2 | ecosystem: Environmental > Terrestrial > Soil > Tree plantation...
GATGTTCGGTATCGGCTTGCCGTTCTCGTCGAGCACGCGCCCGCTTACCACGATGCGCTCGCCTTGCGGCTCGCCGTTGTGCTGCTTGGTGAGATCGCCGTCGCTCGGCTTCACCTCGTCGTGACCGAAAACCGGGGCGGTCACCTCCGAGAGGGTGTGCGGCAGCACCACCAGCGGCTGCAGCGGCGCACGCTTCACCGTCGAGGCGTACTTCGGGAAAAGGTATTCCGGCTGCGTATTCCAGTACGGCCGCCGGTAAGGCGCTGGGTTCATCGCTACTCCGCGTCGGGTTGCTTGCTGGGTTGCGCGCGATCGAAGGCTTCGAGCTTCATGCAGTTATCGAAGACGCGCGTGGTCGTGGGATACGGCGCCAGGTCGCTCGAGTAACGCTTGGCGTTGAAGATCTGCGGCACGAGGCAGCAATCCGCCATGCCTGGCGAGTCACCGTGGCAGAACTTGCCGCTCGAGCCGGCGAGCTCGGCTTCCAGCTTCGCGAGTCCATCCGCGATCCAGTATCGATACCAGGTATCGATCTCGTCCTGGGTCTGGCCGAGAGCGCGCTTCAGGTGCTGAAGGACGCGCAGATTGTTGAGCGGATGGATCTCGGAGGCGACGAGGTACGAAAGCGAGCGTACGCGGGCCCTGGCGAAGGGCTCCTTCGGCAGGAGCGGCGGCGTCGGATGCTTCTCGTCGAGCCATTCGATGATGGCGAGCGACTGCGTGAGCCGCGTGCCGTCGTCGAGCTCCAGCGTCGGCAGCAATGCTTGCGGATTGACCGCCGCGTATTGCGGCTGCCGATGCTCCCCCCTTGCGAGATGCACGAACACCGGCTCGTACTTCAACCCCTTGAGGTTCAGCGCGATCCGCACCCGGAAGGCGGCCGAGCTGCGGAAGTACGTATACAGCTTCACAACGCGGGCGCGATCTTCACCTTGAGCTCGGTCACCCCATCGATTGCCGCGAGCAACTCGTCGCCCGGTTTCACCGGCCCCACGCCAGCCGGCGTCCCCGTGAAGATGATGTCGCCGGGCTCGAGCGTGTAGTGCTCCGAAAGGAATGCGATCTGCTCCGGCACCGACCAGATCATGTCGCTGAGATCCGCCTTCTGCCGCTGCTTGCCGTTCACTTGCAGCGAGATCGAGCCCTTCGACGGATGACCGATTTTCGATGCGAGGAGGAGTTCGCTGCACGGTGCCGCTTCGTCGAAGTTCTTGCCGAAATCCCACGGCCGGCCGTGATCCTTGCCCCACTGCTGCAGGTCGCGCCGCGTCATGTCCAGACCCACGGCGTAGCCGAAGATATGGTCGTTCGCCTTCTTCACATCGATGCGGCGCCCGCCTTTGTGAAGCGCGACGACCAGCTCGGTCTCATAGTGGTAATTGGCCGTCTTCGCCGGGTAGTGCACCTCACCGCCGCGCACGACGAGCGAGAACTCGCTCTTCAGGAAGAAGAACGGCGTCTCGCGGCCATCGCCACCCATTTCTTTCTGGTGCTCGGCATAGTTGCGACCGACGCAGAAGATGCGCCGTACGGGAAATTGGTCCTTGCTGTCCGCGATGGGAAGTGCGGGCGGCGTCCATAGGGGGATCGCGTAAGCCATGGATTCCTCGAAAAGCCGCAATTCTATTCCGTGTACGATGCGCTTTACCCTTCCAGAAACGGCAAATTGAAGCGCGCGCGCGGCGAATTAAAGGCGGGCGTCCTGCCCGAGCTGATTGGCTATCGGCTGCGCGTAGCCCAGCAGGCGGTGTTCCGGGATTTTGCGGCGCAGGTGGGCGAGCTCTCGCCCGGCCGCGCCGGCATTATGTTGCTGATCGAGGCAAATCCCGGTGTCACCCAAGGCCGGCTCGCTGAAGCCGTGCGCCTCGATCGCTCGACCATGGTTGGCGTCGTGGACTCCCTTGAGGAGCGCGACCTGATCGAGCGGCGGCGTGGCGTCGATCGGCGGACAAATGGCCTGTGGCTTACACCGAGCGGCCGCTCGCTCGCGCAGCGCCTGCGCCGCCGCATCGAGCGGCACGAGCGACGCGTTGCCGCGCGCCTCTCGGACGCAGAGCGCACGCAGCTGCTTTTTCTGCTCGGGAAGCTTGCGACATAAAAAAAGGGCGCCGCAGCGCCCTTTTCCTGGAGCAGCACTGTCTACATCCGATATGCCGCCTCGCCATGCGCGCTGGTGTCGAGGCCTTCGCGCTCGTCTTCCTCGCTCACGCGCAGGCCGATCGTCCAATCGACCAGCTTGTAGGCGATCGCCGCCACGATGGCGGACCAGAAGAACGTCACGAGTACGCCCTTGAACTGGATCCAGAGTTGCGCGCCCATGCCCGGGTAGCCAACCTTGCCGGTGACCCAGTCTTCCACGAGGCCGGGCCCGAGGAGCGACGGGTCGTTGAAGATGCCGGTGAGCAGCGCGCCCAGGATTCCGCCAAGGGCGTGCACACCGAACACGTCGAGCGAATCGTCCGCGCCCAGCATCCGCTTGAGACCGCTGACACCCCAGAGGCAGACGAAGCCGGCCGCAAAACCGATGATGAACGCGCCCGGGATGCCGACGTTGCCCGCTGCCGGCGTGATTGCCACGAGACCGGCAACTGCACCGGAGGCCGCACCGAGCATCGAGGGCTTACCCTTGAAGATCGCTTCACCGGCGATCCAGGCGAGCACCGCGCACGCCGTCGCGAGGTAGGTGTTGATGAACGCGAGGGCTGCCGTGCCGTTCGCTTCGAGTGCCGAGCCGGCGTTGAAGCCGAACCAGCCGGTCCAGAGGAGCGCGGCGCCGATCATCGTCAGCGTGAGGTTGTGCGGCGGCATCGCTTCCTTGCCGTAGCCCACGCGCTTGCCGATGAGGTATGCGCCCACCAGCCCCGCGACGCCGGAGTTGATGTGCACCACCGTGCCGCCTGCGAAGTCGAGTGCGCCCCACTGCCAGAGCAGTCCGGCCTTGCTGTTCATCTCATCGACCACCTTGGCGGAGGTGTAGGCGTCCGGTCCCATCCAGAACCACACCATGTGCGCGATCGGTGCGTAGCTGAACGTGAACCAGATGACGATGAACGCGAGCACCGCCGAAAACTTGGCGCGCTCGGCGATCGCGCCGAGGATCAGGCAGCAGGTGATCGCCGCGAACGTCGCCTGGAACGCGACGAACACGAGCTCCGGGATGACGACGCCCTTCGAGAAGGTCGCCGCCATGGCGAACTCGCCCTTCTTCGGATCGAAGGTGCCATTCAGGAACAACCGATCGAAGCCGCCGAAGTATGCGTTGCCTTCGGTGAAGGCGAGGCTGTAGCCGTAGATGCACCACAGCACCGTCACCAACGAGAACACCACGAATACCTGCATCAGCATCGAAAGCGCGTTCTTCGAGCGCACCATGCCACCGTAGAACAGCGCGAGCGCCGGCACGCTCATCATCAGCACGAGCGCGGTCGAGGTCAGCATCCACGCCACGTCGCCCTTGTTCGGCGTCGGCGCGGGCTTCGCCTCTTCCTTCTTCTCCGGCTCGGCCGCTGGCTTCGCATCCTTGGCGGCTTCAGCGGCGGGCTTGTCGGCTTTCGCTGCCGGCTTGTCCTGGGCGAGCGTCAAGCCCGCAAATGCGAGCGAGAGCACCAGGGCGAGAAAAGCACAAAGTTTCTTCATCACTTTCTCCTCAGAGCGCGGCCGCATCGGTTTCGCCGGTGCGGATGCGGATGACTTTCTCTAGATCGAACACGAAGATCTTGCCGTCACCGATCTTGCCGGTGTTCGCGGATTTCTCGATGGCTTCGATCGCCTGATCGAGCATCTCGGATTTGATCGCGGCTTCGACCTTCACCTTGGGCAGGAAGTCGACGACGTACTCCGCACCGCGGTAGAGCTCGGTGTGGCCTTTCTGCCGACCGAAGCCCTTGACCTCCGTCACTGTGATGCCCTGTACGCCGATCGCGGAAAGCGCCTCGCGCACCTCGTCCAGCTTGAAGGGCTTGATGATTGCGGTTACCAGTTTCATGCGGGTCTCCGTTGGGCGGCGTGTGGCTGGCCGCCCGGTTGGCCTCAGAAGGTTTTTCCGACCGATATCACGACAGTGGCGCGTCCAGCGTCCTTGCTCTTTCCATCGAAACCGAACGTCGTGTCGGAAAAGCAGTAGGGCGCCGAGGTCGCGTTGAAGGGACAGTTTCCCTTGGCGTTGGTCCCGACATAGGCCGCGCCGATGACCCAGCCCGCGATGTCCTTCGTGACCCCTACCTTGTAATCGGAGTAGTCGGCTTCCGAATAGCCTTTGACTTTAAGGTGTCCGAAGTGACCGTTTACGCCCCATCCGCTGCCGAGATCGTAGGTCGCGGAGAGATCGAAGTAATCGGTCCCCGAAGTGTCCGGCACCAGGAAGTAGTCGCTAATGGCATGCGACCACTTGAACGAAAGCCACTTCCAGCTGATCCCGGCGTACACCTCGGTGTTGTGCACCGTGCCGGAGTTCGTCTTGGCCGAATGCGGATTTGCAGGCCCGATGAATTGGGCATCACTCCCGGGGTAGTAGTAGTAAATGGCGCCGAGATCGAGGCCAAAGTCGCCGAACGCCTTCTTCCAGCCACCGTAGAAGTCCATCTCGATGTTGCCGCCGGGGTAGCCGGCGCCTTGGCTGACGTTCGAGTTCCAGTTGCCGAGATAGATGCCACTCTCATGGCTGTAGTCGAAGCCGCCCTGATTCGCCGGTTTGCCATACGTTTGATCGATGCCGCGGAACCGGTATTCCGAGACGAGCGTCATGTTGCCCGTGACCGGAGGCGGCGGAGGTGTCGCCGCAGCTTGTTGAGCGGCTGCCGGAACCGATACGGAGGCCGACGACGCCGCGAGCGCCAGAGGCAGGACGTACTTACGCATGTGTTGCTCTCCCTGAGGGTGAAAGAAAAATTGCCCCCGACAGTTAGCATCTCCTGTGCCATCGCACTTAATGGCGGCCAATCAATGACCTACTTCCCGGACACAACCATGGCGCCCCAGATCGGTGCGAGCGTTTCGACCCACCGCCCGCCATTGGTGCGGTGGTGCAGTGTTAAGGTCGCTTGGCCATGAACAAGACCCCGTTCGATGACCTGAGCGCGCGCATCAACGAGGCGCTGCGCAACTCACCGGCGCCGGACATCGAGAAGAACCTGCGGGCGCTGGTCGCGAGCTGGTTCGACCGTATGGATGTCGTGATGCGCGAGGACTTCGAGGTCCAGCGCAAGCTGCTCGAGCAGGCGCAGGCCAAGCTCGCTGCGCTCGAGAAGCGAGTCACCGAGCTGGAGCAAGCCAAGAAGTAAACCGCGCCGCTCCTGGGACGTTGCTTGCCCTGGGAGAGGCGAATCAATGACTGTCGCGACCGTGGCGAGCCGCGCGCTTGCAGGCATCGACGCGCCCGAAGTGACCGTCGAGGTGCACTTGGGGCCCGGATTGCCTGCATTCCATATCGTCGGCCTGCCGGATGCCGAAGTGCGTGAAGCGCGCGACCGCGTGCGCGCCGCGTTGAATCATGCGCACTTCGAATTCCCGGCGCGCCGCATCACCGTGAATCTCGCGCCGGCGGAATTGCCGAAGGATTCGAGCCGGTTCGATTTGCCGATCGCGCTCGGCATCCTCGCCGCGAGCGGTCAGCTCTCGCCCGAGGCGCTCATCGGACAGGAATTCGCGGGCGAGCTCTCGCTCACGGGCGAGCTGCGCGCGGTGCGCGGCGCGCTGGCCATGGCGCTCTCGGCGCGCAGAGCAGGACGCGCCTTTGTGTTGCCGGAAGGCAACGCGCCGCAGGCCGCGCTCGCCGAAGGCGCGAAGATCCTGCCGGCAAAATCGCTCCTCGAAGTGGTCGGGCATCTCGCCGACGAAGCGCGCTTGCAGGAATACTGCGGGTCGACGCCCGCGGTCTCACCGACATATCCGGATTTCAACGAGGTGAAAGGCCAGCAGCAGGCGAAGCGGGCGCTCGAGGTCGCCGCCGCGGGTGCGCACAGCGTCCTGATGATCGGGCCGCCGGGGACGGGCAAGTCGATGCTCGCGGCGCGCTTTCCCGGCATCCTGCCGCCGATGACCGAAGGCGAGTCCTTGGAGGTCGCAGCGGTTCATTCGGTGTCGATCAGCGGATTCGAGGCGGCGCGCTGGGGACAGCGGCCTTTCCGCGCGCCGCATCACAGCGCATCGGCCGCTGCTCTCGTCGGCGGCGGCACGTTGCCTCGACCTGGCGAAATCTCGCTCGCACACCACGGGGTACTCTTTCTGGACGAGCTTCCGGAATTCGACCGCGACGTCCTCGAGGCGCTGCGCGAGCCGATCGAGAGCGGCCGGGTGGCCATTTCGCGGGCCGCGCGGCAGGTGCAGTTTCCGGCGCGTTTCCAGCTCGTCGCGGCGATGAACCCTTGCCCGTGCGGTCATTGCGGAGATCGCAGCAACCGCTGTCGCTGCACGCCGGAGCGCATTGCGCGCTACCGCGGACGCGTCTCGGGCCCGCTTGCCGATCGCATCGACATCAAGCTGGAAGTCCCCGCGCCGCGGGAAGGCGAGCTCGTCGCCCCGGCAGCGAGCGAATCGTCGGCCGCCGTCGCCGCGCGCGTCGCGCACGCCCGCGACGTCCAGCTTCTGCGGCAGGGCAAGGCCAACGCCCTGCTCGGCACGCGCGAGATCGACCGGCACTGCGCCACCGGCCGCGAGGCGGGCGAGCTCTTGCGCCATGCCCTTGCCCGGCTCCTCCTTTCCGCGCGTGCCTACCATCGCGTGCTGCGCGTGGCGCGTTCGATCGCCGATCTCGCCGGGGCGGCCGCGATCAGCGCCGAGCACATCGCCGAGGCAATACAGTATCGCCGGCTCGATGCTAGCTTCTAGGGTTGATGGCTACTTATGCGATCGGCGACGTCCAGGGATGCTTTGACGAGCTGCAGGCGCTGCTCGCGCGCCTGCATTTCGGCAAGCGGGATCGCCTGTGGTTCGTCGGCGACCTCGTCAACCGCGGGCCGAAGTCGCTCGAGGTGCTGCGGTTCGTGCGCAGCCTCGGCAACCGGGCGATCACCGTGCTCGGCAATCACGACCTTCACCTCGTCACGCAGCACGAAGGCTTCGAGCGTCCGCGCAAGGACGACACGATCCACGATGTCCTCGCGGCACCGGACCGGAAGGACCTTGTCGACTGGCTGCGCAAGCGGCCGATGATGCACGCGAGCGGCGACTTTGCGATGGTGCACGCCGGGCTGCTGCCGCAATGGACGATCAAGCGCTCGCTCGAGCTCGCGCGCGAGGTCGAAGGCGCGCTCAGGCGGCGGAACTATCGCGACTTCCTCGCCAACATGTACGGCAGCAAGCCGGACCAGTGGAGCGACGAGCTCGAGGGATGGGATCGCCTGCGCGTCATCGTCAATGCGATGACGCGAATGCGCTTTGCCACGCCCAGGGGAAAAATGGACTTCCATGCCAAAGGGATCGAGGCACCCCGGGGATTTCGCGCCTGGTTCGAGCTGCGACCGAAGGAGAAGGCGTCGCTCATTTGCGGGCATTGGTCGGCACTGGGGCTTAAGCTGCGGCCGCGGCTCGCCGCGCTCGATAGCGGCTGCGTATGGGGCGGGAAGTTGAGCGCGCTGCGGCTGGAAGACCGTACGCTTTACCAAGTACCATGCCGCGGCTACCAAGCCGCCGGAGAATGAGATGAGCAACTGCATCTTCTGCCGCATCGTCGCCAAGGAAATTCCCGCCGCGGTCGTCTTCGAGGACGAGCACACCCTCGCCTTCATGGATGCCGGGCAGGTGAACCCAGGCCACGTCCTCGTCGCGGCAAAGGGCCACGCCGAGAATCTGTATGAGCTCTCCGACGCGCAGGCCGGCGCGCTCCTGCGCGCAGCCGCGCGCGTGGCGCGCGCCATCCGCGATGCCTATAAGCCCGAAGGGCTATCGGTGTATCAGGCGAACGGGAAAGCGGCGTGGCAGAGCGTGTTCCATTACCACATGCATCTCGTGCCACGCCATGAAGGCGACGGCATGGCGCTCACCTGGCCGGCGAAGAATCCGCCGCGCGAGAAGCTGGCGGAGTACGCCGCGCAAATCCGCAGGACGCTGGCTTAGAAAGGCGCCCTGTAGCCGAAGGCCCGCTGGAACCGCGCCTCGATGTCGGCGCGTGAGGGCGCGTGGTTCTGCGCACCGCGTTGTGCGATCTTGATCGCGCCGAGCAGCGCGCTCAGCTTTCCGGTGCTTGGCCAATCCCAGCCGTGTGAAATGCCGTAGAGGAGTCCGGCACGATAGGCATCGCCGCAGCCCGTCGGGTCTACCACCTTCTCGGCTTCGACAATCGGAATCTCGTGGCGCTTGCCGCCGGCGAAGATGATTGAACCTTTCGCGCCCATGGTGCAGACCAGCGCTTTCACGTCGTGCGCCAGCTGCTCGAGCTTTCGCCCCGTGCGCTCTTCGAGAAGCTTGCCCTCGTAGTCGTTCACGGCGACGTAGTCGGCCTGCCGCACGAACTCGGAGAGCTCCTGCGGCGAGAACATCGGCAGGCCCTGTCCCGGGTCGAACATGCACGCGATGCCGGCCTCCGCGCATTCGCGCGCGTGCTGGAGCATGCCTTCCTTGCCGTCCGGCCCGATGATGGCGAGGCTTGCGCCGAGCGAGCGCGAGATGTGGTTCTCGTGCGAGTAGTTCATCGCCCCGGGATGGAACGCGGTGATCTGGTTGTCGTCGAGATCGGTGGTAATGAACGCCTGGGCGGTGAATTGACCCGGAATGCGCTTTAGCAGCTCGGTGCCGATGCGTAGCCCGCGCAAGCGCTCGTAGTACGGCGCGGCGTCTTCGCCGACCGTGGCCATGAGGAGCGGTTCTTCGCCGAGCAGGCGCAGGTTGTAGGCGATGTTCCCGGCGGTACCGCCGTACTCGCGCCGCATTTCCGGCGTGAGGAAGCACACATTCAGGATGTGCAGCTGATCGGCGAGCAGGTGATTACGAAACCGATCGGGAAACACCATGATCGTGTCGTAGGCGATGGAACCGGTGACGAGTGTCTTCATGAAGGGTAGAAGAGATACAGGCGGTAGCCCGTGGCGCGTGTGCGGCTGGTGTCGAGGAATACGCGCAGCACCGCCTCGGTCCCGCCGGCGATGCCTTGGCGTACCAACTCGTCGCGACGCGCCTGTTCCAGGTATTCGGTCGGGGCAAGTACGCGACGCAAGACGGGGCGATCTGCCTCGTCGGTCAATGTCAGCTCGAGCGCGGGATAGTCCTGCGGAAAACGGGCGCGGTTGCGGATGATGGCGTTGAGGACGATGAGGCCTTCGCGCTTCGCATCGGCCTGCAACTCGGACGAGTCGATGCTCATCAGCTCCGGCCGGCGCGGCAGCGGCACCTCGCAGCCGAACGGGCGGCAGAGGAGCCGCATCGGGTCGCGCGTCTGCGGCGCGGCCGCGGCGAGCTCCGCGCGGAACCGGTAGCCGAATTGAGCGACGATCGCGATCGCCGCAAGCAGAGCGGCGCCCAGCCACAGCCAGCGCGCCCGGCGCGAGGCCGGATCGTCGGCGAGGAAGTCCGGGATCGTCGCGTTCGGTTCAGCAGCCTCGGGTAGCCGGCGTCCGGGATCGAAGAGGCCTAGCTGCGGGGACGGCTCGAGCGCAAGGCGCTCCTCGCCCTCCTCCACGAGCGCGGCGACGCCATTGAACAAGCCGCCGCATTTGCCACAGCGAACCGTTCCAGAATGCGCCGCCAGTTGCGACGACTGCACGCGGAACGCCGTACCGCAAACCGGGCAGCGCGTGATGAGGCTCAACGCCCTGCTCCCGCGAGCAATGCCCAGCCTTCATCAAGCTCCGCCACGTGCATCTCGAAGCGCCCGGCATAGGCCTTCGCCACGTCCGCAGCCTGCGATTGGAGGATTCCCGCGAGAGCGAGACGCGTACCCTGCCCCGCGTGCGCACTCAATACGGGCGCGAGGTCGATGAGCGGCTGCGCGAGGATGTTGGCCACGATCACATCATAGCGGCCCGGCGGCAGCGCCTCCGGCAGGAAGGCGTCGACCGCTGCTCGGTTCGCGCGTGAATTTTCGTGCGTAACGCTCACCGCCTGCGGATCGATATCCACCGCGGCGATTTGCGAAGCGCCGAGCTTCGCGGCGGCGATGGCGAGCACGCCGGAGCCGCAGCCGTAGTCGAGGAGGCGCTCACCGCCGCGCAGCGACCGCTCGAGGAACCGAAGCACGAGCTTCGTCGTCGGATGGCTTCCCGTGCCGAAGGCGAGGCCCGGATCGATGCGCACGACGAGCTTCGCGTCCGTCGGCGGCGTGTGCCAGCTTGCCCCGATCCAGAGACGCTCGAGTGCGATCGGGTTGAATTGCGACTGGCTGCGGCGCACCCAGTCGTCGTCGGGAACCGGCTCCACCGCATAGCGGACATCCGGCGCTTGCCCGCAGGACTGGAGAGCGCGACGCAGCGTCGCGGCGGGATCGGTGCCCTCCGCGAAAAGCGCGCTCAAGACGGTGCGTGGTCCTTCAGGCGA
>Ga0075423_10007251_pt1 | contig 10460 bp, 5 predicted proteins | sample SoiMethybrSBSTD2_FD_80114 | JGI IMG/M metagenome (GOLD analysis project Ga0075423, IMG submission 80114) | Bulk soil microbial communities from a Populus tree surrounding site in Tennessee, USA - Soil MetaG P. TD hybrid SBSTD2 | ecosystem: Environmental > Terrestrial > Soil > Tree plantation...
CGGAGTCGGAACGTTCGCTCGGGAGATCACGACCCCGGACGCCCTCTCGGCGATCCGGCTGACTCTGCTTCTGGCGTTCGGCGCGACCGTGATCAACACGGTCTTCGGCGTCCCGGCCGCCTGGCTGCTCGTTCGCGACCGAAGCTTCGTCGGACGTCGCCTCGTCAATGGAATCGTGGATTTGCCCTTCGCCGTGTCGCCGGTGATCGCGGGATTCATGTTGATCGCGCTCTTCGGGCGCAACGGGTGGCTCGCGCCGCTGGCCGAGGCGGCGCGCTTGAAGATCCTGTTCGCCTTCCCCGGAATGCTGATCGCGACGACCTTCATCTCGCTCCCCTTCGTGATCCGGGAAATCATCCCGGTGCTCACGCAGATCGGCGAGGAACAGGAGAGCGCCGCATACACTCTGGGCGCCAGCCGCTGGCGGACCTTCTGGAGCGTGACCCTCCCGGGCATCCGCTCCGCGCTCCAGTACGGAGTCCTGCTGACCTTCGCCCGGGCCGTCGGGGAAGTCGGCGCGGTCCTGGTCGTCAGCGGGAGCATCGTCGGCCTGACCGAGACCGCGACGCTCTTCATTTTCCGTGCGCTCGACGAACGCAACGCCGTGGCCGGGTACGCGATGGCGCTCGTCCTCGCCATTTCCTCGTTCGTCTTGCTGACCGCGATGGAGCGGACCAAGCGCCGCCGGTCGCGCATTCGGTGAGGAGTCGCGGGAACGCGAGATCACCATGTCCATAGCGCTCGAGAACGTGACCAAACGGTACGAGGGGCACATCGTCGTCGATCGGGTCTCCCTTGCGGTGGACACGGGTGAGCTCTTCGTGCTGCTCGGAGCGAGCGGGTCCGGCAAGAGCACGGTCCTGCGGATCATCTCGGGCCTTCTGGCTCCCGACGAGGGAACCGTCCGGCTCGGCGGAAGGGACGTCACCGCGCTCCCGCCGCAGCGCCGCGACGTCGGCTTCGTCTTCCAGAACTACTCGATCTTCCGCCACATGACCGTCGCGCAGAACATCGAGTTCGGGCTTCGGATCCGCGGCGTTCCCGCGGCCGAACGCGCGAGCCGCCGCGATGAGCTCCTCGATCTGGTGGGCCTGGGAGGGCTCGGCTCGCGCTACTGGAGCCAGCTCTCCGGCGGCCAGCTCCAGCGCGTCGCCCTCGCCCGCGCGCTCGCCTACCGGCCGGGTGTTCTCCTCCTGGACGAGCCGTTCGGAGCGCTCGACGTCAAGATCCGAGCGCAGTTACGTCAGAACCTGAAGGAGATTCAGCGCTCGCTCGGCGTCACGACGATCCTGGTCACGCACGACCAGGAGGAAGGATTCGAGCTCGGCCAGCGGATCGGGGTCATCGAGCGGGGCCGCCTGCTCGAAGTCGGCTCACCGGAGGACCTCTACGCCCGGCCGCGCTCGCTTTTCGCCGCGACGTTCCTGGGCGGCGGGACGATCCTCGTGGGTCGCAGCCACGGCGACCGCGCCGAGCTCGGGCCGCTGACCCTTCCGATTCCATCGGACGTGCCTCACGACGAGGGCGACCGGGTCCGCGTCCTGTTCCGGCCCGAGCACGTGCGGCTGACAGCTGAGGAGCCGCCGCCTTCCGCCGCCTCGCTCGGGCGCGGCGAGCTCGTCGAGGAGACGTTCATCGGGGACGCGCGGCGCGCGCGCGTCCGTCTGGCGTCCCTCCCCGCCACGCGTCAGCTCTCTCCGCCGCTGCCCTTCGGAGAAGACGCTCTCCTGATCGACGCGTCGGTCCCCGCCGACGGACGGCCCACGTCGCGCCAGCCCTGGGTGGTTCTCGAGCACTGGCACATCCTGCGCCAGCCGACGCCGCGCATCCTCGTCTGTGACGCGGGAGAAAGGCCGTCGCCCGCCTTGCAGATCGCCCAGCCGCTCGTCGACGCGCTGGACGGCGTTGCCACGGTGCTCGGAGTGGCGGGAAGCTCGGCGGAGCAGGATGCGCTGCGGGAATCGCTCGGGAAGCGGGCGGCCGAGGCCGGGCTCGAGGGAGCCGCGGTGCGGGCGCGGATCGGCGATCCCGCCGAGCAGATCGCGCTCGAGCAGTCGGAGGCGCCCTACGATTTTCTGCTTCTCGGAGAGCCCCAGTCGGCGCGCGGATGGCGCCGGACGGCCGGGCTCGCCGATGAGCTCCTTCCTCGCGTCTCGACTCCCATTCTCATCGTACGCGGGACCCCGACGCGTCCCAAAAAGATTCTGATCTGCACGGCCGTCGGGGAGCCCGGCAAGGCCGACGTACGGGCGGGCGGATGGCTCGCGCGCCGCCTCGGCGGGACAGTCACACTGCTGCACATCGCGACAGAGGAGCGCGCGTCACCCCCGATCGCCAAGGCGCATCTCGAACGCGGCGTCGCCACTCTGCGCGAGCTCGGGGTCTCGGGCCGCTACACCATCCGCAACGCCGATTCGGCGATCGAAGGAATCCTGGCCGAGCTCGAAGCCGAGCCGCATGATCTCGTCGTCGTCGGCGGGCCCGCGCGAGGGTCGCGCGCGCCTCTCCTGCGCGGAGACTCGATCACCCGCCAGGCAATGCGTCAGTGCCCCTGCTCGGTCCTGGTCGTTCCGGACGGATCGTGGTAGCGGCTCGTACTCCTCACGGATACAGCTGCCGGTACGACTCCGCGTAGAGCATCACGCGCCGCACGTAGTCGCGGCTCTCCCAGGCGGGATGCGACTCGAAGATCTCGTCCTCTTCGAGGCCGGGATTCCCCGCGAGCACCGAGGCCATCCGGCCCGGTCCGCCGTTGTAGGCCGCGAGCGCGAAGATGAAATTGCCGTCGAATCGGTCGGCGAGGCGTCTCAAGTAGGCCGCGCCGATTCGCGCGTTGACACCCGGGTCGTACAGGAAGGCGCGCCGGTATCGGACGCGCAGCACCGATCGGGCGACGCTGCGCGCCGTCGACGGGAGAAGCTGTGTCAGGCCGAGAGCGCCGGCCCGCGATCGCGCGTTCGCCTGAAAGAGGCTCTCCTGGCGCACGAGGCCGCGGAGAAGCGATGGATCGAGCCCGAACTCCCGCGCCCCCTCCTCGAGGAAGCCGCCTTCCTCGATCGGATAGTAGAGACGGCGCCAGCCGTCGGGCACGCGTCCCTCTTCCGCGGTTCCCATTTCGGGAAACGCGCGCTTGACCGCGGCCGCCGCCGTCGGGAATCGCCCGAGCGCGAACTCCGACTCCGCCAGGCGGAGATCGCGGCCCCGGCTCGACGGCAGCTGGCGCGCTTCGGCCGAGGCCTCGGCGAAGAGGCGCAGCCGCAGGAGCTCGTCCACGCGGCGGAACGTCGCCGTCGCCTGCGACGGGTCGGGCAGCGGCGGACGTTTGGGCGGGCGAGCCGGCGCGCGCCGGCTCGCGAAGAGGCCGTACAGGTCGGGAGGCTGCCCCGCGGCGAGCGAGAGATAGAGGAGCATCGCCCGGCCTTTCGATCCTTCGCGCTCGAAGCACCGCGCGCGCCAGTAGTCGAGACGCCGCCGGAGATCTACGGCGCCGTAGAGTGCTGCGAGAGACTCGATTCGGCCGCGAGCTCCCGCGAAGTCCCTCTCCCGATAGAGACCCCAGGCGAGCTTCCAGAGCGGCTCGAAGCCGGCTCGCGTTCCCGGCGACTCGGCGACGAGCAGGCGCGCCTGGGAGAGGCCGGCTTCGAAATTCTCCGCTTCGTAGGCGAGTCGGATCCGGCGCTCCCGCGCCGTCGCGCGCACCGACGGCGGCGCCTGCGGAACCGCCAGCGCGCCGAAGCGCTCGTCCAAGGTCGCGATCCGCTCTTCGCGCGACGCCGCGCCCCGCGCCGGCAACCGTTCGAGCGCAAGCTCGGCGACGAGGAGGCGGGACTCGAAAGAGGGAGCGCTCTCGTCCTGCGGAATCTTCGCCGCCGCGGCGAGCGCGGCGGAAGTCTTCCCGAGGCGCGCCTCCGCCCGGGCGAGCGCGAGAAGGTTCGCGCCGCGCTCCGCGGCGGGCCACCGGGAGACGGGGTCGCGGGAGAGGAGCGCCGCGCCGCGCTTCGCGTCGCCCGCGGCCACGAGAGAGCGCCCGCGCCGGGCGCGATCCTCCGGCGAGAGACGCCCCTCCTCCGCGCGGAGCGCCGCGAGCACCGGCGTCTCGAGCGACTCGTCGCGATCCGCGCCCGGCGACTCGAGGAGCATCTGCCTGGAGAGGGCGCGCACCGTGAGGCGGTCGTCGAGCCGGAGTGCCAGGCGCAGCCGCTGCGGGGCGAGGTCGAGGCTCGAAGCGGGGCTCACCGCGGCCGCCCGCGCGAGCACCGCCGCGGCCTTCGCCGGGGAACCGCTCTTTTCGAGCAGCGCGGCGAACTCGAGCGCCGTCCGCGTCCGCCACGCGTAGGGCTCGTCGCTCGCCTCGAGGTCACGGTACTCCGGCAGAGCCTCGTCGACGCGGCCGGCCTCCGCCAGGTTTCGTGCGAGACGCTCGCGCCGGTAGGTCTCGAGGCCGATCGGCGACGCAGAGACGGAAGAGAGGCGCTGCGCCGCGGAGCCGTGGTCCCCTCGGCGCTCGTCGTCCAGCGCGAGCAGGATCTCGACGCGCGCGTCCCACGCTCGCTGCCCGGCGCGCTTCCGGATCTCGGCGAGGATCGGCTCGGCTTGCCCGCGATTGCCCGCCTCGAGCAGGTCGGCGGCGCGGGCGAGCTCGGCGTCGTAGTCGGAGGAGACCTTGAGGACTCCGACGTCCGCTTCGAGCGACAGAGTCGCAGCGAGGAAGACCGTCGGTGCAATCAGCGATCGGAGGATCGAAAGATCGGGAAATCGGAAGATCGGTCGGCCGGAGACCGAAGCGACCGGAAAAAAGGCCTTCAAGGCGGGAATGGAATCTTGAGTTGCAGGGCGAATCGGCGGATCAGCGGCACCGTCTTCCGAGGATCCGATGATCCGTTCACCGGATTCCTCTACATTCCGAGCGACTCCGCGCGGCCGTCGGCCAGGGTGCGCACGAGCTCCTCGTAGAAGAAGTTCGTGTTGGAGCGAACGTCTTCCGGAATCCGCTCGTCGTACATCTGGCGGCTTCGGTCGATGTCCTCCTTCAAGCGCTCGTAGAGATTCCCCTGCTCGCGCCCCTCCTGAACCGCTCGCTCGTTGTAGAGCTTGATCTCGGACACGAGGAGCTTGGCGAATCGCCGCGCTTCTTCGCGCCGCTCGTCCCCCTCCGCTCGCGCGAGAGGACCGGCGAGCCGCCGGCCGGCGGCGGGCGCCGGCGCGGAGGCCGAATCCGGCTTCCACGCCGGTGCGGGAGCCGGAGCCGGGGGGACTTCGGGCATCTGGACGGTCGCGGCGGGAGATTCCCAGGAAGCCGAAACGGCGGGCGAAGTGTTCGGGACATCTTCCCAGCCGGTCGAGACCGGCTCGGGCTCGCGCGCCGGTGGAGGCGGTGCCGGCGGCTCGGGCGCAGGCGACGGGCGCTCCAGGGCCGGCGACGGCATCGGCGCGAAGGACGGAGGGGGCGGCATCGAGGGCGCGAGCGGAACTTCGCGGGGCCGCGGAATGCCGAGGTCGGAGATGTCGCCGTCGACGCGGCGCTCGGGAGGGGCCGGGATCGGCCGAAGCGGCGGCGTCGGGCGGAGCTTTCTCGCGGCGAGCCGGTCCACCACGAGACCCGCGAGGAACGTCAGAACCGCGAGACCCTCCGGATCGAAGTGGGATTCCTCGCCGGGCAGCACGTCCGCGTAGACCGCGCCGGAGACCTTCTCCTTGACGACCATCGGAACGAGGATCGCTTCCACCGCATCGCCGGCTTCGAGCCGCGCCGAGACGGCATTGCCCCGAACGAGCCGCTCCGGAGCGCCATCGAGGACGTTCCCGAGGACCGGGTCGGGCAGCGTGAAGGCAACCTTTCTCACCGCCTCGTCGTCGAGTCCGTGCTCGGAGAAACCGACCGCCTTCCAGACGCCGAGCGACGCACCCTTGGCCACCAGCAACGCCACCCGCGAGGCGCGGCGGCGTGCGACCTCGAGGAACCGATGGAGCGTCTCGACCTGGTTCGCGGCCGCGTCAAGCGTCCGCGCCTCGTCGAGCGACAGAATTCCGCGGCTCGGGGCCGGCTCGGGTTTGCGCTCCGCGAGCATGTCGGCCGGAACGATTCCCGAAAAATCCTGCTCGAATCGCTCGAGGAATCCCACCCAGCGCCGGTCGGACTCGAGCCGCAGCCGGTCGAACTCGTCGCGGAGGGCGGCAAAGCGCTCGGACAGACGACGCTCGATCTCGGCTTCCAGCCGACCCAGAAGCTCTTCGTCTTGCATGTAGGCGCCATTATCCGGGCTGCGCCGAGGGAGTCAACTCGAAGCCCATCTGAGAGATCCGAGACGATCGCAGGTTCGAGCGCGACCTCGTGAGCGCCGCTTCGCGACCGCCGGCGTGGGACGAGCCGCCGGGCGCCGCCCTCTTAAGCGACTCAAAAGAAAAGAGATCGATTGACAGGAAAGAGAAGGCGAAAATATCATCATGGGCTCTCTCGAAGGCCAGGGTGAAGGGGGTGACAGTCCGTGCCTCTCGTCCACGTCAAGGAAGACGAGTCATTCGAAAACGCGATGCGGCGCTTCAAGAGGAAGTGCGAGAAGTCGGGCATCCTCTCGGAGCTCAAGAAGCGGCAGCACTACGAGAAACCGAGCGCCAAGCGCAAGCGCAAGATGATTCAGGCGCGCAAGAAAATGCTTCGCAAGCTCGCCGAGGAACGGCGGGCGAACATCTAGTTCCTCCGGACTCTCCTTTCGCGGCGGACGGCGTCGCCTCAGACCTCGAGCTCGACGTCGTCCTCCGCCTCGTCTCCGCTCTGGCCAGGACCTCCCCGGGACGCGCCGCGATTCTCCGATCGGCGCCCGCACACGACGAGAGCTCCGTTCGAAGCGGCCTCGAAGACACGGCCGAGGTGTGGGAGCTCCGAATCTCCCGCGGCCGGCTGCCGCTTTCCGGGCTCGTCGATCTCGCGCCCACGCTCGAAGCGCTCGAGCGCGCGGGCGGCAACGCCTCGCCCGAGGACTTCCGCCCCGTCCTCGCCGCGGCCCGCGCCGCCGAAGCCGTGCGCCGCTTCCTCGAAGCGACGGAGTCGCGCGCTCTGTCGGCGCGTCGCGACGCGCTTCCGCGGTTCGACGCGCTTCTCCAGAGCGCGCGCCGGCTCTTCGACGCGGACGGAGCTCTGCGCGACGACGCCTCGCCGCGACTCTCCGAGCTGCGCTCGCGGCTGCGGCGGCGGCGCAACGAGGTGGCGGACCGGATGACTCGCCTCCTCGAGCAGAGACGGGACGTGCTGGGAGACGCGCTCCTGGTGCAGCGCAACGACCGCTACTGTCTTCCGGTCCTCGCCTCGGCGCGCGGGCGGGTGCCCGGCATCGTCCACGACCGCTCCGGCTCGGGCCAGACGGTCTTCGTCGAGCCGATGGAGGTCATCGAAGCGAACAACGAGCTCGCCTTGATGTCGGGGGAGGAGCGGCGCGAGGTCGAGCGCATCCTGACCGACTTCGGCCGGGCGGTCCTCGAAAGAGCGCCCGACCTCGAGGACGCCGTCGGGACGCTGGCGGAGCTCGACGCACTCGAGGCGAAGGTCGAGTTCGGCGAGATCAGCGGGGGGCGGATTCCGGAGATCTCGGAGGACGGCTCGTGGACGCTCACGGGCGCCCGCCACCCCCTGCTCGACCCGCGTCTTTCGGCGCTGCGCCGGCGGGTCCTCGGCGAGACGCGACCCGAGCGCCCGGTCGTGCCGCTCGACCTCGAGCTTTCGAAGGACCGCCGGCTCCTCGTCGTGTCGGGGCCCAACGCCGGAGGAAAGACGGTCGTGCTCAAGACGGCCGGGCTCTTCTCGTTGCTCGCCCAGTCGGGATTCCCGGTCCCGGCCTCGGCCGGCACCCGATTGCCGCTCTTCGATTCGATCCGCGCCGAGATCGGAGACGCGCAGGCGATCCTGGCGGACCGCTCGACGTTCTCCTCCTCGATGGAGATCCTGGCCGGGATTCTCGCGGAAGCGGGGCCGGGCACGCTCGCGCTCGTGGACGAGATCGGAGGCGCCACCGACCCGGAGGAAGGCAGCGCTCTCGCGGTCGCATGGCTCGAGGCGTTCCTCGCGAAGGGGGGACGCGCCGTCGTCACGACGCACCTGTCGGCGGTCAAGACATTCGCCGGCTCCCGCTCCGACGCCTTCTGCTCGGCGATGGAGTTCGACGAGGCGACCGGCGCCCCCAACTACCGTCTTCATCCGGGGCTGTCCGGGCGCAGCCACGCCTTTTCGGTGGCGCGCGCGCGCGGTATCCCGGAAGCCGTGCTCGGCCGGGCGCGCGACATCCTGGGCGAGGCCTGGCGGCGCCGGGAAGAAGCGGAGACCGAGGCCGAGAGGGCGCTCGAGCGGGTGCGCCGGCTCGAGCGCGAGGCCGAAGCGGAGCGCCGCCGCGCCGAGGAGGAAGGAGAACGACTCGCCGACGAGCGCGAGGCCGTCCGGCGCGAGCGCGCCCGGTGGCTCGAAGAGGGGAAGAAAGGGTTCGATCGGGCGCGCGTGGAGCTCGAGCGGGAGGTGGAGCGCGAGCTCGCGCGCCTCCGCGAGGACGCTTCGCGTCTGTCGAAGGCCTCGGCTTCGCGGCTCCTCGAGAACGCGGAGAAGGGGGCCGAGGCGGCCGGGCCCGCGCTCGAGGAGGCCCGGGAGGCGTTTCGCGCCCGCGGGGAGCGCCTCGAAGTGGGCGGCCGCGCCCGCCTGTCCGGCGGCCGTTCCGAGGGGACGGTCGTCGCCCTCGAAAAGGACGGAGCCTGGGTCGAAGTCGGCGGCAAGCGGATGCTCCTCCCCCGCGAGGCGCTCGAACCGCTCGCTCCCTCCCGCCCGTCGAAAAGACCGGTGCCGCCGGCCGCCGCGACGACTCGCGGTCCCTCCGTTTCGGCGCGAACGGGAGAGGTCAACGTGATCGGCCGCCGCCTCGACGAGGCCATCGAGGAGGTCGAGCGCGCCTTGGACGTGGCGATCCTCGCCGGCGATTCCCATCTCCGGATCGTCCATGGACACGGGACGGGAAGACTTCGCGACGGGCTTCGCGAGCACCTGCGGGCGCATCGAGCGATAGCGACGCTCGCTGCTGCCCCTCCGCGCGAGGGAGGCAACGGCGCGACGATCGTGGAGCTCAAATGACGGCGTGGCTGCCGAAGGCTTTCCGCGTCATCCCGAGGCCCGAAGGGCCGAGGGATCCCGAGCTCTCGAGGGAAATGGCCGGTAGAGTTCGGAATCCTTCCTTGTCCCGGATGAATACTTGTTGTTTCGGGCACGCCGACCCATGAGCGATCTCGACATCAACGACCGCGTGCTCGCGGAGCTGCGGAGCGCGGCCGACATCGTGGACGTCATCGGCGAGCGCACGACCCTGAAGAAGGCGGGGCGCTCGTGGAAAGGGCTCTGCCCTTTTCACAACGAAAGAACGCCGTCCTTCACCGTGGACCGCGAGAAGGGCCTCTACCACTGCTTCGGATGCGGCGCCGGCGGCGACGTCATCCATTTCGTGCGGCAGATCGACCGCATGGACTTTCCGGACGCGGTCGAAGCCCTGGCTTCCCGTTTCGGCGTCTCGATCCCCCGCCGCACGAGGGGGCCCCGGGAGGACGCTCGCGAAAAGCTGCTCGAGGCGGTCGCCGCAGCCCAGCGGTTCTACGCCGCCGAGCTCGCGAGGCCGGGCAACCCGGCGATGGCCTATCTCGAAGAGCGCGGCGCGCCGTCGGAGCTCGTCCAGCGCCTCGGGCTCGGCTTCGCTCCCGACTCGTGGGACGCTCTCTCCCGTCACCTCTCGGGCACCTATCGCGAGGGGATCCTCGTCGAGGCGGGACTGCTTCAGTCCCGCCCGGAGGGGAAAGGCGCCTACGATCGATTCCGCAACCGTCTTCTCTTCATTCTTCGCGACGACCGGGGCCGCCCCGTCGGCTTCGGCGGCCGCGCGCTCGTGGCCGGGCAGGAGCCGAAGTACGTCAACTCCCCCGAGTCCCCTCTCTTCCAGAAGAAGCGGACCCTCTACGGGCTCGCGCAGGCCCGCGACGCGATTCGCAAGCGCGAGCGTGCCGTGCTCGTCGAGGGCTACTTCGACCACCTGGCGCTCCTGCGGGCGGGGATCGAGGAGACCGTCGCCTCGATGGGCACCGCGCTGACGCCGGAGCAGTCGGAGAAGCTCCGGCGGCTGACCGATCGCGTCGTGCTCTGCTACGACGGGGACGAGGCGGGGCGCGCCGCGACGCGGGCCGCGATCGCGCTGTGCCTCGCGCAGGGGCTGGCCGTCGGCGTCGTCCGCCTGCCGGACGGAGAGGACCCGGACGACGTTCTCTCGAGCGCGGGCCCGCGCGATCTCGTTTCGCGCGTCGATGGAGCGCAGGACTTTCTCGGCTGGCTCCTGGACGACCAGAGTCCGAACGCGCCCGACCTCGCCGCCACCGAGCGCACGTCGCGGATCACGGCGATCCTCGAGATCCTCCGGGCGATTCCGGACGCGATCCTCCGGCACGAGGAA
>Ga0075423_10007252_pt1 | contig 10459 bp, 10 predicted proteins | sample SoiMethybrSBSTD2_FD_80114 | JGI IMG/M metagenome (GOLD analysis project Ga0075423, IMG submission 80114) | Bulk soil microbial communities from a Populus tree surrounding site in Tennessee, USA - Soil MetaG P. TD hybrid SBSTD2 | ecosystem: Environmental > Terrestrial > Soil > Tree plantation...
CTTGTTTTGCTCAGTATCGCAATAATGGCTTTGCTGCTCACCGACGCTGACGCCAAGCGCCGGTCGAGCGCGCAAGGGAGCCAGGCGGCGGGGGCCAGCAGAAACTGGTGCGCGGTCCACCCTAGGCACGGCAGCGAGAACTGCGGCTATACGTCGTTCGATCAATGCTGGGCGACGATAGGGGCGGAGGGCGGCTGGTGCCGCCCCAATCCATTTCCGGCCATGCCATACGGGACCGGCTACACCTGGTCAGGTCCGAAGCGCTAGAGCTGCGGACTCCGTCTAGTTCACGGACACCCATGGCCCTGACGGTTCGGCAAAAGCGTGCGCGCAACGCGGCCTATCAGGCGCGCTGGCGAGCGCGGCGTGAGGCCTTGGCGCGGGGCAATCCCGAGGTAGCCGAGCGGGAGCTTCCCGCCGTTCCCGCGCTGAGCTGGAGAGCCCGCCGCCTGTCCGGCTCGTCTCGCCGGTGTCCCGACTACGATAGCGCGATCGGCGACGCCGAATGCGAGTGCAGCGGCTGCGGACGTTGGTGGGATTTACATCCTTTTTTGCGGAGGGCTAAGGCGTGATATCACACGACCTCAGGCGGGTGGGTTCGCATGGCAATCCACATCCGACGGCGAGAATTCATATTCACACTGGGCTACGCAGCAGCTACGTGGCCGCTCGCGGCACGCTCGCAGCAAAGTCGTCCGGGGCGGGATGAGCGATGCTCCATGTGCGGGCAGCGAAACAACGGGAACGAGTGTCCACGGTAAGGAATCGCCAATGTCTACCAATCGGCATGAAGCGTCGGCATTGAAAGCGTCCTGGGCGTGGGCCCCCGTGGTGCTAGGTGCGGTGATCGCCCTGTTGGGCGTCATTCTCGCAAGCGGCGGCGTTTACCTCGCCATGCTTGGCGGAAGCCTGTACTACGCCATCGTGGGCGTGACGCTTCTCGCCGCCGGCTATTTGATGATGAGGCGCCGGATCGCGGGATTCTACGTCTATGTAGGCGCTTTTGTATTCACCGTATTGTGGACAATCTGGGAAGTTGGCCTTACTGGCTGGCCGCTGATTCCGCGTCTGGTCGGCCCCTTCATTTTACTCGTGCTCGCGGTCCTCGTCGTTCCCCTTCTCGATGCGGTCGGCGGCCGGCGCGTGCGCACGATCGACATCGCCGGTGCGGCTGCCTTCTTAGTCGCGATCGCCATTCTCGTGCCGATCGCCAATCGGCTGCCCGAGCCCGGCAAGCTGCCCGAGGCGCAAGCGGCGGCGCCTTTCGAAGATCCGACCTACGCGCCCAAGAAAGGCGAGTGGAACGCCTATGGTGCCGGCGAGAGCGCGCAACGCTACTCGGAACTTGCTCAGATTACGCCTGAGAACGTCAAGGCTCTCAAGCGCGTCTGGACGTTCCACACCGGCGATATTCCGAAGAAGTACGGGTCGGAGCTGACCCCGCTCAAGATCGGTGACGCCATCTACGGCTGCACCCCGATGAACAAGCTGTTCGCCCTGAACGCGGCGACCGGCGAGAAGCTGTGGATGTATGATCCCCAGGTGCCCGCCGCGTGGATACCCTATACTGCGGCTTGCCGCGGCGTGACCTACTATAAGAATCCGAATGCGGCCGCCGGCCAGGCCTGCGCCGAGCGCATCATCGAGGGAACGCTCGACATGCGCCTGATCGCAGTCGACGCGAAGACCGGTCAGCCCTGCCAGGATTTCGGCAACAATGGCGCCGCGGATCTCAAGCTCGGGCTGGCGCAGAAGGATAGCGCCACCGGCGCGGTCACGCCCGTCATTCCTGGCACGGCAGCCATCACGTCGACGCCGGTGACCGTGCGGGGCGTCGCCGTTACCGGCCATCAAGTGCTCGATGGCCAGCGCCGCTGGGCGGCATCGGGTGTCATTCGCGGTTATGACGCGGTGACTGGCGAGCTGCGCTTTGCGTGGGACATCAATGAGCCGGAAACCACCAAAATGCCGCCTGACGGCAAGCCCTATTCGCTCGGCACGCCCAACATGTGGACGACGGCAGTTGGTGACGAAAAGCTCGGTCTCGTCTATCTGCCGATGGGCAACTCGGCCGCCGACTACTACACGGCGCTGCGCTCGGATGAGGAGAAGAAGTACAGCTCTGCGCTGGTCGCGCTCGACGTGAACACGGGCAAGCCACGCTGGGTCTTCCAGACGGTGCACAACGACGTGTGGGACTATGATCTCGGCTCGCAGCCGACGCTGGTCGAGTTCCCTACTGCCAACGGCAAGGTGCCGGCGATCTTGCTGCCCAGCAAGAACGGCGACATCTTCGTGCTCGACCGGGCCACCGGAAAGCCGCTGCATCAGGTCGACGAGATTTCTGTCCCGCAGGGCGGCGCCGAGCCTGACCAGCGCTCCAAGACGCAACCCTTCTCGCGCTACCACACGCTGCGCAAGCCCAACCTGGTCGAAAGCGACATGTGGGGCATTTCCCCGATCGATCAGATGATCTGCCGCATCAACTTCAAGCGCGCGCGTTATGACGGCCCGTACACGCCGCCGGAGCTCGGGCGCCATAACATCGAGTATCCGGGTTACAACGGTGGATCGGACTGGGGCAGCGTCGCGGTCGATCCGCACCGCGGGGTCATCATTGCGAACTACAACGACATGCCGAACTACAACATGCTCGTGACCCGGAACGAGGCGGACGCGATGGGTCTGTACCCCGCTGGCGATCCGCGCGCGGCCGGAGGTGGTTCGAGCGCGGAAGGCGCCGGTGCGCAGACGGGAACGCCCTATGGCATCCTCGTCAATGCCGGATGGCAGATGCCGACCGGCGTGCTATGCACGCGGCCGCCTTATGGCGGCATCCGCGCAATCGATCTCGCCACGGGCAAAACGGTGTGGGATCGTCCCTTTGGTTCGGCGCGCCGCAATGGCCCATTCGGCATACCCACCTTCCTGCCGCTCGAGATCGGCACGCCGAACAATGGCGGCCCGGTGGTAACCGCGGGCGGCCTGATCTTCATCGCGGCGGCGACCGACGATTTGATCAAGGCCATCGACATCAAGACGGGCGAGATTCTGTGGAGCGACGTGCTTCCCGCAGGCGGCCAAGCGACGCCGATCGTCTATGAGCAGAACGGCAAGCAGTATCTGGTGATCATGGCGGGCGGTCATCACTTCATGATGACACCGCCAGGCGACTCCCTGATCGCTTACGCCCTGCCCGACAAGATGTGAGCGGACCGCTGCTGCTGGCTGGCGGGTCATTCCATCGAACGGGAATTGTACGGGTCACTGCCGCGAGCGAACGGGCGATCAATCTAGCGGCGACGACGGATCGAGTGAACTATTGTAACCGGTGCGCGTCGTTGCTGCAGTGCATGAGTCCGGTTGTGGCACTTTTGCGACATAGCAAAATCGCGGATGGACTTCCGCTTTCGGGGGAAGAGCGGTCATGCAGCGAACATCAGCGCGACGACCGAGTTTGTCGAGCCGCATCGCTTGGGGGCTCAGAGGCGCTCTGCCTTGAGGCGCGCGGCAAGATAGTCGAGGAATAGTTGGGTCTTGGCCGGCAACAATCTGGTTGCTGGCCACACGGCGCGCACGGGCACCAGCGGCGGCTCGAACCGGGTCAAGACGAGCTCGACCACGCCGCGATCGACTAGCGCCCGCACCTGCCATAAGGGCGCATTGGCGATGCCCAGCCCCTGGACCGCCGCCTCGTTGACCGCCAGCGCCCCGCTCGAGCGAAACCGCCCCGCGACCTTCACGGTCTTGAGCCGGCCGCCGACAAGGAACGGCCACGCATCGCTGTCGCGCGCCAACGTGCGGACAAGGCATTGGTGCCCGGCAAGATCCCCGGGTACCTTCGGTCGCCCATGCTTGGCGAAATAATCCGGTGCCGCGAAGACAACGCGACGGAGATCGGCCAGCCGCCTGGCTTTGAGGCTCGAATCGGGAAGCTCGCCGATCCGAATGGCGAGGTCGAAGCCTTGGCTGATGAGATCGACATAACCGTCGGACATATCGAGTTCGATATCGACCTTGGGATGCGACTCCAGAAATGCGCAGACCGCAGGCACGACGTAAAGCGGCGCGAATACCGTTGAACAGGTGATACGCAATAGCCCGACAGGCTCCGATCTGCGGTTGGACGTCTCAAGCTTTGCCGCCTCAATCTCAGACAGAGCCGCGCCGACGCGCCGATAGAACGCGAGCCCCGCTTCGGTGGCGGCGGAACGGCGCGTGGTGCGCACTATCAGCTCGACGCCGAGATCGCCTTCGAGGGTGGCCAGTGACCGGCTGATCGATTGCAAGGATCGCCCAAGCTGCTTCGCCGCCGCTGTGAGGCTTCCTTTGTCCACGATCGCGACGAAGGCCTGAAAATCCGCTATCCGATCCACTGGGCATTCTTCCGTTGAACGGAAGAATGTGTCGCATGTTCAACAGCTCCTCTCAAGCAACGAGTGACCCCATTTCGCTGGGGTGACCGGGACGTGCCCTTTGCGCCGTCAGACTTTTGGCACAGTGAGGTTTCGATATGCGCCGCCACTTCCCTCTGGCTCTTGCGACCGCCTTTGCGATCCTTTCTCTCGGCAGTGCGGTCGCTCAGGTTGCCGAAAGCGGCTATGTCCTGCCGGCGGATCGTCGTTCGCGCCGTGGCCACCCTTTTCCTGCCAGTGCGCTCGAAGCGAGCCACGGGACGCGGCGCGCACGTCGTTGCAAGAGGAGCACGCCATGAACCGCCCCGAGAAAGTGATCTACACTGCCAAGGTCCACACCACCGGCGGCCGTGTCGGCGCTTCGCGCAGCGACGATGGGCGCCTCGAGCTCAAGCTGTCGAGGCCTGGCACGCCGGGCGCCGGCACCAACCCGGAGCAGCTGTTCGCGGCCGGCTGGTCGGCCTGCTACGAGTCGGCGATGGAACTGGTGGCGCGCCGAATGAAGATCGCGCTACCGGCCGATCTTGCGGTCGACGCCGAGGTCGACCTCGGCCCGAACGGCGACGCCTACGACGTCGCGGTGCGTCTCAATATCAGCCTGCCAGGCGTCGAGCCGGACGTCGCGCGACGTCTGGTGGACGCCACCCACCACGTGTGTCCGTATTCCCGGGCGACGCACGGCAACATCGCGGTCGAGACCAAGCTGGTCTGAGTCTCGGTCGCGGGCGAAGGAGAATGACGACTGGGATACTGCGTGCGGCAGCTGGGTGGCCGGCAGCTCCGAGTGTCTGGAAAGAGAGGCGAAATCCATGTCTCACCATTATTCCGGGCCCGACTTTGGATTCCCCTGCGGCGACGCACGCCTTGATCTCACCGATCTGTATGCTTTCCCCAAGCCGGGCGACGCGAGCAAGTCGATCCTGGTGATGAACGTGCACCCCTCTGCCGTCGCGAATCCGCCAGGCCCCACCACGGCCGAGCCCTTCGCGCCCGAGGCGCTGTACGAGCTCAAGATCGACACGAACGGCGATGCCGTCGCCGATATCGCGTACCGGGTGCGATTCTCCGTCTCCGAGGACGGGTCGCAAACCGCCACGCTGCGCCGCGTGGAGGGTGCGCAGGCCGCCGGGACGGGCGACGGCGGCCAGCTCATCGTCGACTCAGCCCAGGTCTCGACGGGTCGGGACGCCCGGGTGACGGAGGCCGGCGCGTATCGCTTCTTCGCGGGCTGGCGCAGCGATCCCTTCTTCTTCGACACCCAGGGCGCCTTGAATGACCTGCAGTTCACCGGCAACGATTTCTTCGCCGACAAGAACGTGTGCAGCATCGTGCTGGAAGTGCTCAACGCCGACCTTGGGACCAAACGGCTTGGCCTGTGGGCCCGCACGCTGATCGGCGCGGGCGGGGCCTGGGTGCAGGCGGACCGCGGCGCGCTGCCCGCGCAAGCTGTCTTCCTTGTTGGCACGGAGAGAGAGGCTTACCTAGCGGGTGAGCCTGCCCATGATGACCGCTTCGTTTCCGTCTTCGCACACGCTCTGGAACACACAGGCGGGTACGCGCCGGAGGAGGCAAGGCGAGCGGCGCGGACACTGCTGCCGGACGTTATGTCCTATGACCCCACCCGCCCAGCATCCTTCCCGAGCAATGGCCGGACGCTCACCGACGACGCCGCTGACGCCTTCTTGGCGGTCCTCACAAACGGGAAGGTGACGGGAGACAAGGTAGGGCCCCACGGCGATCTGCTTCTCGAGTTTCCCTACCTGGGGTCGCCTCACGACCCTGGCTGTGTGAAATCACTCCAAACTAGGAAAGGCGGAGAATGGCTAGCAAAAAGTCAGTCATCGTAACCGGCGCCTCGCAAGGCATCGGAGCAGCCGTTGTCCAGGCATTTCTGGATCGCGGCTATAACGTCGTCGCAACCTCGCGCAGCGTTTCCAACGCCGGCTTCACGCCGTCACCGCACCTCGCGCTCGTCGACGGGGACATCGGTCAGGCCGCGACGGCTGAGAAGGTCGCACAGACCGCGATCGGTAAGTTCGGCTCGATCAACCATGTCGTCAACAATGCAGGCATCTTCGCAGCCAAGCCCTTTACGGACTACACCGCTGACGAGTTTCGCAGTTTCGTATCCACCAACCTGGAAGGGTTCATCTTCATAACCCAGCTCGCAGTCAAGCAGATGCTGTCGCAGGGCACCGGCGGCAGCGTGACAAGCATCACGACGTCGCTGGTCGAGAACCCGATCGCGGGCGTTCCTGCGTCGATTCCGATGATCACCAAGGGCGGACTTGATGCGATTACCCGCAGTCTCGCGATTGAATACGCGAAGAACAACATCCGCTTCAACGCGGTCGCCCCTGGCCAAGTCGACACCCCTCTCCACAAAAACAACCCGAAGCAGTTCCTGAAGACCCTTTCACCGATGGGTACCATCTCCGACGCGAAGGACGTCGCTGAGGCTGTCGTTTATCTGACGGAAGCCCGTCACGTCACCGGGGAGGTGCTGCACGTGGACGGCGGTGCGCACGTTGGCAAATGGTAACCGGCGAAGGCTCTCGGCCGGCCAGCGCCGAGCAGCGGTTGAAAGAACTTGGCATCAAGCTCCCGGCGCCGCCCGAGCCGTTCGGCACCTATGCGGAAGCGGTGCAGACGGGCAATCTGCTTTTTCTGAGCGGGATGCTTCCCACGGAAGGCCACGGGGCGAAATTAATTGGGCGCGTCGGCGCGGAGCTCGATGTGGAAGTGGGGCGCAAGGCGGCTCACCTCGCGGCGCTCAATGTCCTCGCTGTCGCGCGGCAGCATTTGGGATCGCTCGACAAAGTGACGCGGATCGTCCGGCTCGGCGTGTCGGTGGCCACTTCGGGAGATGTCCGCGATCAGCCTAAAGTCGCTGACGCCGCTTCGGAGTTGCTGCAAAACGTGTTCGGACAAGACAAGAGTCCTTGCCGCTTGGTGTATGGCGTCGCAAGCCTTCCGCTCGGCGCCCCGGTCGAGCTGGAAATCATTTTCGAGGTTGGCGGGGTAAGAGAGGGTCCGTGATGCAGCGGCCTAGGAGGTAAACGATGCACCTTTTCAGCTCGCCCCATTCGAGCCGACGCCTGCAGGTTGCCTGCATGGCGTTGGTGGTTTCCGCGATGCTCCCATCGCCTCAATTGCCGGCGCAAGGAAAGGGAAGTCCCGTGGAACACCCGAGTTTTTATCGCACGATAACGATAGATGGGCTCTCCATCTTCTACAGAGAGGCCGGCCCGAACGACGCGCCGACGCTTCTTCTACTGCACGGATTTCCTTCTTCATCGAGGATGTTCGAGCCGCTCTTGGCCCGGCTTGCCGATCGCTATCACCTTGTCGCGCCCGATTACCCGGGCTTCGGACACAGCGACTGGCCGGACCCGAAGCGGTTCGATTATACGTTCGAGCACATCGCCTCCGTGATCGACGATTTCACGCAAGCGATGGGTTTGTCGCATTACACGCTTTACATGCAGGACTACGGTGGGCCGGTTGGCTTCCGCATGGTACTGGCACACCCGGAGCGGGTGCAGGCTCTCATCGTCCAGAATGCGGTCGCTCACAACGAAGGCCTCGGGGCGATCTGGGCAACGCGGCGGGCATTCTGGGCGGACCGGCCTGCTCATGAAGAAGCGTTGCGCGAGAATCTGTTGTCATTTGCAGCAACGAAGTCGCGCCATCTCGGAGACGATCCGAAAATTGAGCTCTATGACCCCGATCTTTGGACCGATGAGCACGCATTTCTGAACGCGCCAGGACAGGCGCAGATTCAAACCGATCTATTTTACGACTACCGCACGAACGTCGCTGCTTATCCAAAGTGGCAGGACTGGCTGCAGAAGATGCAGCCAAAGCTTTTGGTCCTCTGGGGAAAGCATGATCCCTCGTTCGATATCGGCGAGCCGGAACGTTTCCGCAAAGACGTGCCGAACGCGGGGGTCCATGTACTCGACGCAGGACACTTCGCGCTTGATACCAAAGCAGATAAGATTTCGGCGCTGCTGCGTGAGTTCATGCAGGCGCAGAAGTAAACGCATACTGCGATCGTGGACCGCGGAAAACGGAAATGCGCCCAACATATTCGATAGGTGCCATCATGAACAAAAGAGGCTTTTTCGCCGCGCTCGGCCTCGGATCGGGGACATTGTTTTCGCTTCCGGCCATTGCAGAAACTGCCGGGTCCGACCGAAGAAGCTGGCAGCAGGATGGTCTAGGCTATCTGACCTGTTTGATCGGTATCGGAGCGCCCCCGACCACGGTGGCGCCGCGTTTCAAGCCTTCTACCAGCAGCTCATCGGTTCCGGGATAATCGGTGAGCCCTTCCTGCGGAAAGACGCAGATCTCGATGTCGATTGCCCACTTGTAATCGGCGCGATTTCGCTGCCTCTGCTCGTCAATGAGCTCGTCACCAACGCGGTCAAACATGCGTTGTCACGCTCTTACGGGCATATTTGGGTACGTCTGGACGACACGACGAGAACACTGCGCTTATATCTGTGCGCGACGACGGCGCCAGCCGGGTTTCGCTCACGCCGCGCGAGCACGAGGTACTCGCCGCCATGGCTGATGGCGCCTCCAATAAGGTAATCGCGCGGCGGCTAGGAATCTCGCTCCACACGGCCAAGTTCCATGTCGCGGCGATCCTCGCCAAGCTCGATGCCGACAGTCGCACCGAAGCGGTCGCGCGGGCTGCCCATCTCGGTCTGGTAATGCTGTGATCGGCAGCAAGCCTGTCGCGACTGACTGGGCGCGTCGGTTCGTTTCAAAGGGTAGCACCGGATGAGGCTCTTATGATGTCGAATCTTATGAATGGATTGCGTTGGGCGTCATCATTGTCGGCGGCAGCAAGCTCATTTGGTGGGCGACGGAGCGGGCATGGGGAAAATTCTCGTAGATACGGATATCTTATGACGTGAGATGATTCACAAGAATGGATAAACCCAGCCCGAACAAGGCCACGCCGCCGATAATCTCAGCCCAGCAGCCGAAGCGCATTCCGATCAGTCGTCCGGCCAGCATGCCGCCGGTCGACATAACGAACGTGGCGGCACCGATCGAAAGCGAAATGACGAGAATATTCACGTCCAGAAAAGCGAGAGAAACGCCAACAGCCATGGCGTCAATGCTCGTACCAAGCGCCGTGGCAAGCAATACGAGCGGCGAGCCATTGCGTTCCAAGCCGGGCTTTTCAGGCGAGCGCTGAAATCCATGAAGAATCATGCGCCCACCCACGAAAGCGAGGAGCCCAAAAGCAATCCAATGATCGACGGCTGTGACATAGCGGCTGGCCGCGACGCCCGCGACCCAACCGACGAGGGGCGTGATCGTCTCCACCAGACCGAATACGAAGCCTGTCTTCATGGCTTCGCCGACACGCGGCCGACGAAGTCCAGCGCCTCGCCCGATGGAGGCAAGGAGCGCGTCGATTGACATGCCGATGGCGAGTACCGCGATAGAGATCGAAGACATTCGGATCTTTCGTTCGGACGATGAACCGGGTGAACGTCGCACCTTGCCCATCAGGTGACTGTCACCACGGTCTGGCTGGGCCGATTCAAGTCTGACCGATCGCACCACGCGGGATACCGCGAGTATGTTGATGCGATCCCTTAGCTACTCCCCGATCGCTGTGAGATGGGTGCTGAAGGGATAAAAGTCAATAATATCAATCTTATAATGCATCTGCCAGGCATTTGCATCTAATGACCGTTTTGGCGCGCAATCGTACTTCGTAGTGGTCCAGAATTTTGTTCAGCAACAGGAGTCCGATGGTCGGCAGCTTCGTCGGCTGCTGCGCGCGCGCCGCGATCGGCCACACGGCAGCCGCGCCGCCGAGCAGCGTGATGAACTCGCGCCGCCTAAGGAGCATAGCGAGGGGTGACGGGGGTCGGTTCACGATACCGCCCCCGTCGCGACCGGAAGCCCGCAGCCGCCTCGGATCCCAATCCGCGAATGAGCTTGGAGCTCCGGTCGCTTCTTCCATACCCGGACAGTTGCCTGGGCACGAGCCCGCATCAGCAAGGAAGGGATAC
>Ga0075423_10007253_pt1 | contig 10459 bp, 11 predicted proteins | sample SoiMethybrSBSTD2_FD_80114 | JGI IMG/M metagenome (GOLD analysis project Ga0075423, IMG submission 80114) | Bulk soil microbial communities from a Populus tree surrounding site in Tennessee, USA - Soil MetaG P. TD hybrid SBSTD2 | ecosystem: Environmental > Terrestrial > Soil > Tree plantation...
GCGTGATGAAATGTGCGCGCTTGCTAACAAGAACAAAATCGCGATTGTCGCGGTCGAACCGAGTTAGTCCAAACGCCTTGACTTGCCCGCGTTTTGGGACTAAAAACCTGACCACGGTTTTCCGGAATAATCAGAGTTCACTTCGCTTTAGTTGGTCTAAGTTTCTTTTCAGGGAGGATTATCAGTATGGCATTACGTTTAGGAGATACCGCGCCGAACTTTTCGGCGACAACCACCGAAGGTCAAATCGATTTTCATCAGTGGCTCGGCGACAGTTGGGGAGTGCTTTTCTCACACCCAAAAGATTTCACGCCGGTCTGCACGACCGAGCTCGGCTACATGGCCAGCATCAAGCCTGAATTCGACAAGCGTAACGTGAAGGTCATCGGACTCAGCGTTGACCCGGTTGAGAATCACTCGCGCTGGTCAAATGACATAGCAGATGCGACCGGCCACGCGCCGAATTATCCGATGATTGGCGACACTGACCTGGCGGTTTCAAAGTTGTACGACATGCTGCCGGCCGCGACGGGCGGAACATCCGAAGGACGAACCGCAGCGGATAACATGACGGTGCGCAATGTGTTCGTCATTGGACCGGACAAGAAGATCAAGCTGATGATCGTGTATCCGATGTCGACGGGCCGGAACTTCGACGAGGTGCTGCGCGTGATCGACTCCATTCAGCTGACGGCGCAATACAGCGTTGCGACGCCAGTGAACTGGAAAGACGGTGAGGACGTGATCATTGTGCCGGCGCTTAACGATGAAGCGGCGAAGGCGAAATTCCCCGACGGCTGGAAGACGATCAAGCCTTACCTCCGTGTCGTTCCACAGCCAAACAAACAGGCGAAAGCTGCCGAAGGCTGAGTCTTGTAATAGGTTTTCACAACGCCAGATTCGATTTGCACTCAGGGGCAGCGCTCGTCGCTGCCCTTATGTTTGGTGCGCAATTCCACAAATCGATAAAGAGACAACCTGACTATGTCTGACAATGAAAACTCCTCGAAGGCAAACGGCGGCGGAAGCCGCCAGGGACTGAGCAAGGAAGCCTGGGTCGCGATCAGCACGATCGCGGCAGCACTGATTACTGGCATTGTTACGCTAATTATTCATCTCGCGCCGCAAAAGCCCACGGCGACGACAGCGGCGACAACTGTTGCTACTGCGAGCGTTTCCACTCCCGCGCAAACGGCCGCGGGAATTAACGCCGACGCGATTGCAGGCAAATGGGCAGGTAAGGCGACGGACAAGACGGGTCAGGAATTCGAGATCTCACTTGACGTCAGAAAGTCGTGCGGCATAAATCAGCCGTGCGGATCTATCAGCGTTTCAAACGTGCCGTGCTACGGCGAAATCACTCTTGAGCGAGCTCATGATCTCACCTTTGAATTTAACGTGGTTCGTTTCTACGGCCAGAGTGATCGCGAAAAATGTCAGCCGGGTCCCGGAGAAGAATTTCAACTACGACCAGACGGAAAGTTGGATTACCGAACCACCTACGAACCTACCGCTAAAGGCGTTTTAGAGCGGACCAAGGATTAGTCTTCCCATGCGCGCGATTATTACCACCACAAACGGCGACGTTTCTGTGATGAAGGTCGAAGAGCGCCCCGATCCCACGCCGGCAGAAGGTGAAGTTTTGGTTCGAGTGAAGGCTGCCGGTCTGAATTTCGCGGACATTCTCGCAAGACAAGGTCTGTATCCCGACGGGCCGCCGAAGCCATGCGTGATGGGCTATGAAGTCTCAGGAGTGGTCGAATCTGTCGGCGAGGGAGTCGATCGCAATCGCGTTGGACAGTCAGTGATTGCGATGACGCGATTCAACGGTCAGGCCGAACTTGTCGCGGTCCCACAAGCGCAAATCTTCGAGAGACCTGAGCAGTTGAGTTTCGAAGAAGGTGCGGCAATTCCGGTTAATTATCTGACAGCGTGGGCCTTGCTCGTTGCGATGGGCGGCCTCCGAAAAGATGAATCGGTGCTGATTCATAATGCGGGAGGCGGTGTTGGCTTGGCGGCGCTCGACATCGCCAAGCACATCGGCGCGAAGACCTTTGGAACCGCCAGTCCTTCCAAGCATCAATTCCTGAAAGAGCGGGGATTGGAGCATGCGATCGATTACCGAACCCAGGATTGGCTACCAGTGCTATTGGAACTGACCAACGGTCGCGGCGTCGAACTTGTGATCGATCCACTTGGCGGCAAAAACTGGGAAAAGAGCTATCGCGCGTTGCGCTCTACGGGGCGCATGGGAATGTTCGGAATGTCGGTCGCCTCCGCGTCAGGAATCCGCGGCAAGCTGCGCGCGCTGAAAGCAATTACGCAGATGCCGAGGTTCAATCCAATCAAGTTAATCAATCGCAACCGCGGTGTCTTTGGTTTGAATCTTGGACACATGTGGGGCGAGGGCGAGAAGGTCGCCCGCTGGACACAAGAGATCATGCGTGGTGTCGCAGAGGGGTGGGTGCGTCCGCATGTCGATCGCGCGTTTTCCTTTGGGCAAATCGCTGACGCCCACCGCTACATGGAAGAGCGAAAAAACATCGGCAAGGTGGTGTTGGTTCCATAACGGGGAGCGCTGTCCCGCCAGCACGGCACACCGACAGGAACTCACAAAAACAGTCTGGAAGTATCACTTACTGATGTTAGAATGCACGCCGATTTGAACAGCTAAAGCTCTTCTGCAAAGTCGAATGGCTCAGTCAGAAAGCACAGCAGCACAGAGCAGCTTCGGCGCCACAATGCGTCGCGACGCGTGGTGGGTCGAGCTGATCCCCGTCGTGCTGGTATTGGGAGCTTTTAGCATCTACGCCACCTGGCGAACGTTCGAAAACAATTACTATGAGTTCGGGTCGTATCTTTCGCCGTTCTATTCTCCGCTAATCAAGACAAGGTGGTGGCCATTTTCCCCGGCGATTTTGATTCTGTGGGCGCCGCTCGGATTTCGCGCCACCTGTTATTACTATCGCAAGGCTTATTATCGCGCGTTCTTTCTTGATCCGCCCGGCTGCGGCGTGGGCGAGTCGCACGCGCATCGATACAGTGGCGAGACTCGGTTTCCTTTCATCCTGCAAAATCTACATCGCTACTTTCTCTACATCGCGATCGTTTTCCTGATTATTCTGTGGTACGACGCGATTTCAGCGTTCTGGTTTCCGTCGGCAACCGGCAAACATTTCGGAATCGGAATCGGCTCGCTGGTGTTGCTGGCGAACATCATTTTGCTTACCAGCTACGCTTTGTCTTGCCATTCTTTGCGACACATCGTCGGCGGTAATGTCGATTGCTTCTCGTGCGTAGTAGCTGGCGGTCCGCGTCATGCTGCCTGGCGCGGAGTTTCCTTTCTCAACGAACGGCACATGCTCTTCGCTTGGCTGAGTTTGTTTTCCGTCGGGCTCGCCGATTTGTACGTGCGGCTGGTGGCGGCGGGCGTTATCAAAGACATCAGGTTACTGTGACGGAAAAATACGAAACCCGCGAGCACGACATTTTGATCATCGGCGCCGGCGGCGCGGGGTTGCGCGCGGCGATCGAAGCGTTGGCCCAGGGCGCGAGCGTCGGCGTCGTGTGCAAGTCGCTGCTGGGCAAGGCGCACACGGTCATGGCTGAAGGTGGCATCGCGGCGGCCATGTCGAATGTCGACGCTGCCGATGATTGGCGCACGCACTTTCGCGACACGATGCGCGGCGGCAAGTTCCTCAACAACTGGCGCATGGCCCAGATTCATGCACACGAGTCTCCAGAGCGTGTGAGAGAACTCGAACAATGGGGCGCGCTTTTTGATCGGACGGCCGACGGAAATATTTTGCAGAGAGCCTTCGGCGGCCACAGTTTCAAGCGGCTCTGTCACGTCGGCGATCGCACCGGGCTCGAGATGATTCGCACCCTCCAGGACCGGGGCGTGCACATGGGTTTCGATGTCTACATGGAATGTGCGATCACGCGCTTGCTGAAAGACGGCGAGCGCATCGCCGGCGCGCTGGGTTACTGGCGAGAGAACGGCCGCTTCATTGTCTTTAAAGCCAAATCAATCGTGATCGCCACGGGCGGAATCGGTAAAGCCTGGCGCATCACTTCAAATTCATGGGAATACACCGGCGACGGAATGGCGTTGGCGTACGATGCGGGCGCGGAACTGATGGATATGGAGTTCGTGCAGTTTCATCCCACGGGAATGGTTTGGCCGCCGGGCGTGCAGGGCATTTTGGTCACCGAAGCCGTGCGCGGGGAAGGAGGCGTTCTCACCAACAAAGATGGCGAACGGTTCATGCAGCGCTACGATCCGAAAAAGATGGAGTTATCCACTCGCGATGTCGTCGCCCGCGCGATTTACACTGAAGCGAGGGAAGGACGCGGCACTGAACATGGCGGTGCTTATCTCGACATCTCGCACAAACCTGCCGAGTACGTGAAGAAAAAATTGCCGAGCATGTATCACCAGTTCCGCGAGCTGGCCGACGTGGACATTACGAAAGGACCAATGGAAGTCGGCCCGACCTGTCATTACATGATGGGCGGAATTCGCGTTGATGCAGAGAGCGCCCAGACAAATGTGCCTGGTTTGTTCGCGGCCGGTGAAGCCGCGGCCGGATTACATGGCGCCAACCGTCTTGGCGGAAACTCGCTGTCTGATTTGTTGGTTTTCGGTCGTCGCGCGGGACTCGCCGCCGCCGCGCAAGCCAAGCAAACCGGCCCGACTGCGATTGACGACGCGCAGGTAAAGGATGGCACGCGCGAAATGCTCGAGCCTTTTGAGCGCAGCGACGGTGATAGTCCGTACGACGTACATCGCGACTTGCAGGAAACGATGCAGAACTACGTGGGCATCTTTCGTAATGAAGAAGATCTGGACCGCGGTCTTAATGAACTTCAGAAACTAAAACAGCGCGCGGCAAAGGTTCGTGTTGATGGTTCGCGACTTTTCAACCCAGGTTGGCACTTAGCCCGCGATCTCAAATCAATGTTAACCGTGTCTGAAGCCGTGGCGTTGAGCGCGCTGGAACGGAGAGAAAGCCGCGGCGCGCACAGCCGGATTGATTATCCAAACTACGACGAGCAGTGGAGTAAGCTGAATAACATCATCGCGCGTGACGGCGAGACTATGCGTTTGCGTCATCGAACGATCGCGGAGATGCCTGAAGACTTGAAACAGATCGTCGAACAAACCTAATCGCCAGTTTAGCAGGCGGACTGGTCCGCCTGCCGCCGTCAAGAGCGTGGTCTAAACCGGAGCAGAAGACAAAATGGCTGACGCAACCTTCGAAGTATTTCGTGGCGACCGTGAAAGTGGCGAGTTGCTCGAATACCACGTACCAATCGCTCCGGGCATGGTGGTCCTCGATGCGTTGCATTACATTCAGGCTCACCAGGCGCCCGATCTCGCCGTGCGCTGGAATTGCAAAGCCGGCAAATGTGGCTCGTGCTCGGCGGAAGTCAATGGCCGCCCGCGTTTGACTTGCAAGACGCGCCTCGATGCGTTGCCGCTCGACGAGCCCATCACAGTTCAGCCGATGAAAGCGTTTCCAGTGCTCAAGGACCTGGTGACCGACGTCTCGTGGAACTATCGCGTCAACAAAAAGATTCTACCGTTCACGCCGCGGCCGGACGCAGAGTGGAAGATGAATCAGCGCGAAGTCGACCGCGTGCAGGAGTTCCGCAAGTGCATCGAATGTTTTCTTTGCCAGAATGTCTGTCACGTGCTGCGCGATCACGACAAGAAAGAACAATTCGGCGGGCCGCGTTTCTTTGTCCGAGTGGCGGGATTGGAAATGCATCCGCTTGATTCTCTATCGCGTACGCAGTTGTTGAAGAACGAACTCGGCATAGGCCTCTGCAACATCACGAAATGCTGTACCGAAGTCTGCCCCGAAGACATTCATATCACCGACAACGCGATCATTCCGCTCAAAGAGCGCGTGGTTGATGACTTTTACGATCCAGTGCGTTGGTTTTTGCGAAAGCTGGCCGGGCGGAAAGGTTGATCTGGTTTTGCGCTTGTCGCGCAAAGCAAGGTGCTGATAATCTCGACGCACTGGAATCCGCAGATTTGATCGAAAGGATTGCCATGGATTTCCAACTGAAACCGATCTCGAAGGATGGCATTCCCGAGGCAATATCGAAGGTTGAGCTGTATCGTTATCTGAATGAGCCGGGCGAGGCTGAATCTATTTGTCGCGACATCCTGGCGATTGATCCAGAAAATCAAACCGCCCTTCGTTTACTTGGACTTTCATTCACCGATCAATTTACCGGGAATTCTTCAGATCGGCAGAGCGAAGCAAACGCTGCCTTCCAAAATCTGAAAGACGAATATGAACGTGTCTATTACACTGGCATCCTTCACGAGCGACAGGCGAAGGCACAACTTGCGGCCGGGCGGCCACCTTACATCGTGGCGCCGCTTTTTGAAAAGGCCTTAAGTTGTTTCGAAAGCGCTGAAGCGATCCGGCCGCATGGGAATGACGACGCGATCCTGCGCTGGAATCGCTGCGTGCGAATCTTGCAGAGCCGGCTCGGCGTCGACTGGCGAAAGTTAATCGAAACAATCGATGCCGGTGACAGCCCGCCCATCTAAGTCGCCCCCGGTCCGCAGACAAATCCCAGGCCCGAGCCAATAATTTGTAGGATTCCGCCTCGTTTACGAGCGGGCCCTTTATTCCACAAAGTACTTGACATCGTTTGGGTGTGTGCGTTAGTGTGCACTCGAATGACTCCTGTCTCAGAACGCGTTCAGCCAGCCGCCTTACACGATCGCGCCATGGACAATATCCGCTTCATCCGCGAAACGATGGAGCGCGCGTCCGCGTTCACTGCCGTGCCTGGTTGGGGTCAGGTGGCGGTCGGAGTGACCGCGTTCATCGCCTCGTATCTGGCCGTACATGAAGCGACTGCCAGACGATGGCTGTTCGTTTGGCTGGCCGAGGCGCTCATCGCATTGCTGATTGCCGGCTGGACTCTCGACCGCAAAGCGCGCGCAACGGATACGCCCCTGCTGTCCGGACCTGCGCGCAAGGTCGCGTTCAGTCTTTCTCCCCCGCTGATCGTTGGCGCGCTTCTGACAGCGGTACTTTTCAAATTGCGAGTCACATCGGTAATTCCCGGCGTGTGGCTGTTGCTCTATGGGACGGGGGTTGTTACCGGGGGAATGTTTTCCGTCAGCATCGTGCCGCTCATGGGGATTTGCTTCATGGTGCTCGGCGCGATCGCGCTCTTTGTCTCGCCCCCCTGGGCGAACTGGTTGTTGGCGGCAGGATTCGGCGGACTTCACATAATTTTCGGAATCATTATCGCGAGGAAGTACGGTGGCTAAACAAGCAGCGCTGAAGCGCGAAATACATAGACGACACAGTGAGAAGCAAAAATTGACCGGCGCGCATGGCGCGCCGCACAGCGCGCATGAAATCGATCGACTGATTCACGAGCGTCTGCGCCTGGGAATTATCAGCGCCCTGGCGGGATATGAATCGCTGACCTTTAATGAGCTGAAGCATGCCGTGAAAACCAGCGATGGTAACCTCAGCGTGCATGCGCGCAAACTTGAAGATGCGGGCTACATCAGTTGCTCTAAGTCCTTTGACGGCCGCACGCCAAAAACGGAATACGGCTTGACCGCAGCAGGAAGGCGGGCACTCGAGCGTTACCTCGATCATATGGAAGCTCTGATCGGACGAATGCGCAAAAGCTAACTTTTTTTGTCGGCCAGCTTTGCCAGACAAAGCGCTTTTCGCGATTTGACTCCACGCTGAAAGGGACGTTTTTGTGACATGAATACCAACGTAAATCTTGCGGCGCCAATCGGCGCGCTGGCCTTATTAGGCACAGCTTTCATTCTGGTTGTATCTGGAACAATCCTGATTCAATCGCTCATCGTGCGGAAACGAAGCCGCGTCAAAATCGTTGTGCTGGCCATGCTGGCGATCGTGGGTGCCTATCTGGCGGCCATGCTGATCTTTTCGTTTGCCAGTCATGAAACAGTTTTGGCGCGCGGACAGGAAAAGCATTTTTGCGAGATTGATTGCCACCTGGCTTACTCAATTGTGAATACCACCCAGGCGAAAACGATTGGCGCGGCGCCCAATCAAATTGCGGCCGAAGGTCAATTCACGATCATTACCATTAGAACTCGTTTTGATGAGACAACAATTTCACCTCGGCGGGGTAATGGGCTGCTGTATCCAAACAGCCGCAAGCTCACCCTAATCGACTACCGCGGAAATCGCTTCGGGCTTGCGTCACAGCTCGGTACGCCGTTGACTACGCCGCTGCGGCCTGGTGACTCGTATACCACCGACTTAGCGTTTGACCTGCCGGCCGATGCCAAGCTGGCCACACTGATCATCAACGAAGGTGAGTGGGAAACTTATTTCGTTATTGGTCACGAGAACAGTCCGCTGCACCGCCAAACCAAATTCCAGGTCTGAGATGAAAACCTATGATGTGGCAATCGTGGGCGCGGGTCTCGCAGGTTTGCAGACCTCACGGCTGTTGGCAGAGCACGGACTTCATGTTGTGCTAATTGATCGCAAGTCGGCTCTCGATCGATCGATTCACACGACGGGAATTTTCGTCAGGCGGACATTGGAAGATTTTGCGCTTCCGAATGATTGCCTCGGCCCGCCGGTACGGGATGTCACCTTGTACTCACCGGCGCGCCGAACCCTGGAATTGCGCAGCCCGTTTGATGAATTCCGCGTCGGGCGCATGGGCCTGCTCTACGAACGATTCCTCATGAATGCGGTTCGCGCTGGCGTCGACTGGTTGCCAAAGACGAAATTTGCGGACATCGAGGATTGCAAGCAGGGGATTGTCATGCGGCTCGACGGTCACGGTCATTCACGTTGGATAAAGTCGCGCTACATTGTCGGAGCAGACGGAGCCAATTCGCAGGTAGCAAGGGCGCTGAACCTTGAGGCGAATCGCGAATGGATTGTGGGCCTGGAAGAAGTTCTCGAAGATGTGCCGCTCGATGGGCCTCCTCGCTTTCATTGTTTTCTTGACCCGAGGCTCGCACCGGGCTACCTGGCGTGGGCGGTTCATGATGGTGATCAAGTTCATATCGGTGTGGGCGGCTATCCCACTCGCTTCGATCCGAGCGACGCACTCCAACAATTTCGGGGCAGCATTCACTCAATTCTCGATTTGCGTCGGGCGCGTTTGCTCGAACGCCGCGGCGGTCGTATTCCCGTTGGCGGTGTGTTGCGGCGCATTGCGAACGCTCGCGGGTTGCTCGTCGGCGATGCGGCGGGCGCGGTCTCGCCGCTGACCGCAGGAGGCTTGGATCCTTGCTTGCGGCTCTCAAGTTTTGCGGCAAGCATCATCAGCGCTTACCTACGCACGGGCGATCCCAAAACACTTGCAGCTTACAACGGAGAATTGTTCCGATCCCGATTCATCTCACGTTTGTGGATGCGGCGCATCATTGCCGCGGTTCAATCACCGTTGCTCGTCGAATTCGGCTGCGCGATGTTACGAGTCCCGCTGCTTGATTCATTTGCGCGGCATGTATTCTTTGGGCGTGGCTCGTTCCCCGACCTGCAAACGTCACTGGCGCAGAAACCGGCAGTATCAACCTCATGAAAATCAAAAGCGCAAAGTTCATCCTTCCTGCTTTGACAGAAGCTACCAGTCCTTATTGGCGGCCGATAAAGTATTCATTGTTTCCACCGCTGGGGCTTGCCACCCTGGCTGCCTACCTCGATCCAGATTTGCAGATATCGCTTCAGGACGAGCACGTAGAAAAACTCAATCTCGATGACGATCCCGACCTGGTTGTAATTCAACTCTATATCACGAACGCGTATCGCGCGTACGCCATTGCGGATCACTATCGCGCGCGCGGAGCTTACGTCGCGCTCGGTGGCTTGCACGTTACATCGCTCCCTGACGAAGCGGCGCCGCACGCTGATTCAATTTTTCTGGGGCCAGGTGAAGACATCTTTCCGCAGTTCCTGCGCGATCTCAAAGCGGGTACGCCGCAAAAGCGTTATCAGTCGTCCGTGCGAACCCTGCAAGGAATTCCGCCGATTCGCCGCGACCTGATCCAGCGTCACCGTTATCTGGTGCCGAATTCGATTGTCGTGTCACGCGGCTGTCCGCATCACTGTACCTTTTGTTACAAGGACGCGTTTTTCGAAGGCGGACGAGGTTTCTACACTCAGGCCGTCGACGACGCGCTCGCCGAAATTGCGCGCCTGCCGGGACGGCATCTCTATTTTCTCGACGACCATTTACTGGGAAAGCCACGGTTCGCGCGCGAACTGTTTCGCGGAATGCGCGGCATGAATCGCGTGTTCCAGGGCGCCGCCACGGTTGACTCAATTTTGCGTGACGATTTGATCGAAGAAGCCGCCAAGGCCGGACTGCGCAGTCTCTTCGTTGGTTTCGAGACGCTTTCGAGCGAAGGACTCGCCGGTGCCCACAAGCGCCAGAACTTGGGGCGTGACTACCAAAAAGTTACGCA
>Ga0075423_10007254_pt1 | contig 10458 bp, 6 predicted proteins | sample SoiMethybrSBSTD2_FD_80114 | JGI IMG/M metagenome (GOLD analysis project Ga0075423, IMG submission 80114) | Bulk soil microbial communities from a Populus tree surrounding site in Tennessee, USA - Soil MetaG P. TD hybrid SBSTD2 | ecosystem: Environmental > Terrestrial > Soil > Tree plantation...
CTGCTCGCGCTCGAGTCCGACGGCGCGGTGTTGCGAGGACATTTTTCTCGGCCAACCGCCAACTGGCAGCCGCCAGCCGCTTCAAGCAAATCCGCAATGGAGTGGTGCGATCGCTCGCTGCTCGCGCGCATTCATCGATACACCCTGAATCGTTTGCGTGCGGAGATCGAACCGGTCAGTCCCTCCGACTTCATGCGGTTTCTCTTTGCATGGCAGCACGTCGAGCCAGGGGAGAAACTGGCCTCGATAGGCGGCCTCAGGGAAGCCATCTCGATGCTGGACGGCTTCGAAGCCGGGGCATCCGCATGGGAGCGCGCGATTCTGCCAGCGCGCATCGAGGCCTACAATCCTCAGCTCCTCGACATGCTCTGTTTCACCGGCGAGGTTGGGTGGGCTCGATTCTCTTCACCTGCCGCAGATACGGACAACCCGCCGCGACTCGTACCGGCGACGCCCGTCGCGCTCTTCCTGCGCGAGCACGGCGACTACTGGCAGCTTCTGCGCCGTGATCACGCGTCGACGGCCGATGGAAAACGGGAGTATCAGTTGCCGGACACGGCACGCGAGGTGTTCGACCTGCTGACCGGCCGGGGAGCGTCGTTCTTCAGTGATCTTGTTGCCACATCCGGGCTCAGCGAGGATCGCGTGCGGCAAGCGGTGGGGTGCCTCGTCGCGACAGGACTCGTCGCATCGGACGGTTTCGCCGGCGTCAGGGCACTGATCGCAGCGACGCGTGGTATTCCTCCACGGCACGATCGGCGCACGAAGTTCGCCGGCCGTTGGACGATCCTGCGTCCTTCCACCCGCGCGGCTGACGCAGCGGTTGAAACGTTTGCCCGCGCGCTGCTTCGACGTTACGGCGTCGTGTTCCGGCGGATGTTGACGAGAGAGTCGAGCGCCGTGCCGTGGCGCGATCTTACCCGCGTCTACCGCCGGCTCGAAGCACGAGGAGAGCTGCGCGGCGGCCGCTTCGTATCAGGCATGTCCGGGGAACAGTTCGCGTTGCCGGAAGCGGTCGAACGGCTGCGAGCAATCCGGCGTACGCCGCCAGCGGGAAAGATCCTCACGATCAGCGCCGCCGATCCTCTCAACCTCGCGGGGATCATTACTGCCGGCGAACGCATCCGCACCGCCGCGCGCACTCGCATTGCGTACCGCGATGGGGTTCCGATCGCCGTGAAAGAAGGGGATGTGACTCGCGAACTAACGCCGCTCGGCTCACAGGCTGCGAGCAGCGGGGACATAGCGGCAGCGTTCAGGCCTGTGAATCGTAAATCACTAATCCTGAATCGATGAATCCGTCAATCCTGAATCGATGAATCCTCAGATCCGCCGGCCTTCTCTGGGGTTCGGTCCGCAAGGGAGCCGTCAACTGGTTGCCTCCCACGTCGACGTGATCCTCGATCCTTCCAGTCGCAGTCGCGCAGGTACTTTATGAATCCTCCGAGCATCTTGGCGAGCTTTTCACCAGCCTCGGTGTGCGCCTCGAGTTCGTCGGCAGTAATGAGTTTCTTAAAGTAGGCCTTCTTAAGTCGCTTTAGAACTTCGGCGAGAGAGCCTTTCGAGTAGGACAGGTAATTCGCAAATGCCCTGTCGGTTCCCTGCTCAAACCCTTCCACCATGTTTGATGGGATCGAATCGTTCGCTCGCGAGATTTGGTCGTACGCGTCGTCGTTCCGTCTAAGCTTCGGGCCCTCCAGTGTTGCATTTACTGCACTCCAAAATGCCACGACTTTCGGATATATCGGGAGTTCTTCAAGTTTGTTCGCCATGGCCCGAACGAGCCGCACGCTTCATGCCGCGACAGCGATTCGGGATTCAAGGATTCGGGATTCAAGGATTCGAGGATTCGGGATTCAAAGATTCCGGATTAGTGATTCACGATTCTCGTATCGCCCCGATGTGCCCACGAAGGACTCCGCAGACCCGTTCACCGCCGTTCGAGCGCTGCGCGATCCCAGTGCGCGAGATCGGCCGCCGCCACGTAGGTCGATTCCAGAAAGTCGAGAAGCGTGTCGTCTGGTGAGTCCGACTCGCGCACGCGGTCATACGGAAGAATGAACTCGCCGAAGTCGGTATTGTAAAACGCACCGTCTGGACGCACGCGCGCCTCGGCGAAGCCGGCCGGCTGAGGATACGCGTAAGCGTAGAACGCCGGGTAGTCAATCGGCGCGGTGCCGCTCCAGAACCCGCAACTGCTCACTTCGTGAGAGTAGGACTCCCGGGTGATGTAATCCGGAAGATTCGGTATTCCGCCAGGATGCGCCGGCGCCGTCCGTCCGGAGAAGCGCGTGACTGCCAGGTCCATTCCGCCCCAGAACAAATGGATTGGGCTGCACTTTCCAATGAATTGCGTGCGGAATTGCTTGAGCACGCGATCGCTTTGCGAGAGTACCAGCCAGAACCGATGAACGGCGTCGGCATCGTACGGCCGCTCCCTGTCGTCCTGTGGAAAAGGCACGACCACGGGCAGCTCGTTCGGTCTGGCGAGAATATGAACGACGATGCCGAGGCGGGTGAGCTCCGACATGAATCGCTCGTAGAACTGCGCCACGCTTTGCGCCTTCAGGGCAAACCCGCCGCGGCTGCCGTCCGCCTTCGTGATGACCAGGCGGTGACTGACGAAGTCAAAATCAATGGTGAACGGCTGGCCTTGGTACGGAATCGGCGACGTCGTGACCCCACGCGCCGTAAGATAGAAGGTCGAGTGCCAGTAGTGATTGACGAGAGGCGCCAGGCGCAGCCGGACTTTGCCCGCAATCTGCAGCCACAAATGCAGCGCGTCGCGCGTTTCAATCCAGTCCGACAATCCAAGCTGCGGCCAGGCCGTTCGCGAGATGGTCGAGGACACGTAAAGGGTCTCCTATGACAAGTGACGCATGCACGCACATCCAGTCAATCACGACCGTTCGCCATGCCGCGCGGCATGAATGCGAGGAGTGCGTGAAAATCGGCTCACGCTGGGTCCATCTTCGCACATGCCAGACGTGCGGGGTCACGCTCTGCTGTGATTCGTCGCCAAACCGCCACACGACGAAGCACTCGCGATCGACGCATCACCCGGTCGTGGCCTCCGCCGAACCGGGAGAGCGGTGGCTGTATTGCTATCCGGACGATGCGTTCGCCGAATATTGAATCGTTCCGCTGCTCGCTCCTCGCTGCTCGTTGCTGGGATTCGTGGACTCGCGATTCATCGATCCACGATCAGTGATTTGCGATTCACAAGCCGCCCGGTTCGTTCATTGTCCGCTACCACTCCCCCTGACCGCCGGTATGCGCTTCTCGTATTCCGGCCGCGCCGGCGCTTTCGGGGTCTTCGCCGCCCGCTCGGTGACCTCCTTAATCGCGCGCGCCAGTTGCGGATCGTTTCCCGCCGCCAACTGTGCGGGATCATCGTCCACAGCAATGTCAGGTTCGACGCCGTGTCCCTCCGCGAACCACTGCCCTTTCGGGTCGAACATGCGGAATGTCGGCACCGTAACGCCGCCGCCGTCGACGAGCCCTGGCGCACCGCTGATGCCGATGAGGCCGCCCCACGTCCGCGTGCCGATCAGCGGACCGAGTCCCGCTTCCCGGAAGTAGGTCGGAAAGGCATCGCCGCCCGAGCCGCTCCACCCGTTGATCAACATGACCTGCGGTCCGCGAAGCGCCACTGGCGGCCACTGCTGGCTCGCGCCGTCGCGCACCGCCCAATACGCAAGGATTGGCCGGTTCAGCAGCTCGATGAAACGATCGGGGATCTGGCCGCCGCTGTTCCAGCGCTCATCGATGATGAGACCGTCTTTTTTCCACTGCGCCATGAACTGCCGGACCAGCTCGTTTTGGGCATCGACACCCGTGCTCTGGACGTAGATGTAACCGATTTTTCCGTTCGTCGCTTTATCGACGATTTGGCGCCGCTCTTCAATCCACGATCGGAAGCGTAATTCGGTCTCGCTGGTCAAACATTTCACGACAACCTGCCGCGCGCCAGTTGATGACGCCGACGAGTTGACGGTGAGCACGACCGTCTTGTCTCCAAGACCCTGAAACGATGCCCATGGATCCGATTTCGTATCGATCGGGATGCCGTTCACGGCGAGCACGTACTCCCCTTGCTTCACCAGCACGCCAGGTTCGTCGAGCGGTGAACGGACGGACGAATCCCACGGGCCGCCGCGAATGATGCGCTTGATTCGATAGGCGCCGTTGGCCAGTTCCCAGTCGGCGCCAAGAAGGCCAACGGATCGCTGCGGCGGCTGTTCCATGTCGCCGCCACCGTGATAGGTGTGGGACGCATTCAGTTCGCCGATGAACTCACCAATCAGGAAGTCGACGTCCCATCGCGTCACCGCGCCTTCGAGCACTTTGCTGTACCGCTCGCCGAGCGCTTCCCAGTTGACGCCGTGCATGTTCGGGTCGTAGAAGAAATCGCGCTCGAAGCGGTAGACATCCCGGAACATCTGTCGCCACTCGGCGCGCGGATCGACCGGTGCCTCCATATCGGCCGTCACCATCGGCTTCTCGAACTTCTGCCCGGCCTTGATGTCGAGGATCGCGAACTTCTTCTTGCTGATCACCAGCATCTTCTTCCCGTCCGCCGTCACCTCGAACCCGTCCGCATCGTCGAGGACCGTCTTCTCTTCGCGTTCTGCAAAATCGAAGTAGATGACCGCGTTCTTTTCGTCTCCAGAGCCGGTCCGAGGTTGACGACGATAGAGGAGCTTGCCTTTGATTGCCTGCAGGTCGGCATAGTTGCCCCCCTTGGGCGGGAGCACGACCGCGCGTGCTTCGAACCCGTCGAGATCGATGTCGACGTTTGCTGGCGCGACGGCGCGATCGTCCGTCTTCTTTTCCTCGGCCGGTTTTTCTTCGGTCTTTTTGTCCTGCGCCTTGTCGTCCGCCTTCTTGTCCTCCGGCTTCTTCTCATCCGGCTTCTTGTCGGACGGCTTCGCCGCGTCGTCCTTCTTGTTGGTGTCCAACCCCGCGTTCTCGTCGTCGTTGCGAGCGGCGAGCGGCGATTTCACGTCGCGGCGGAGCGGCACAGCGACCAGCTTGGTCGGATTCGGATACGTCCATGTGTTATCGAAGCTGCCGTATACAGGATCGAACTCGCGATCCGACGCATAAAACAGATACTTGCCCTCGGGATCGAAGATTGGCTGCGTGTCGTTGAGATAACCGGTCGTGGCCTGATGGAGTTTGGCGGTCTTCGTGTCGTACAGGAAGATGGCTCGGTTGCCGTCCTTCGTCGGCCTCGAATAGGCGAGCCAGCGAGAGTCCGGCGACCATTCCATTCGAAACGCCTCGAGCGCCGGATGCTCGAGCCACTCCGGACTCTGATCGATTTGGATCGTCTTGTTCGTGTTCCCGTCGTAGATCCGCAGGCGCATCGCCTGATCCATGAACGCGATCTTCTTGCTGTCGGGAGCCCACTGCGGCGGATAGCGGAAGCCAGGGCCGAGCGTTGTGACACTCTTCTCCTGGGCGGAACCGTCGGCGGGACGAAGCGTCAGCTCGTACTCGCCCGTACGATCGCTCCAATACGCCAGCGTCTTTCCGTCGGGCGACCAGCGCGGGTATCGCTCGGCGACGCCGGATGAGCGTGTCACGTTGACGACGGCACCGAATTCGGCCGGCACGGTTAGAACATCACCGCGCGCTTCGAACGCCGCGCGCTTCCCTGTCGGCGACACCGACGCGAACTCGATCAACGATTCGACCTTCGAGGTCTTTGGGCGCAGGGTTGTCAGATCAGTGACGACGTGGACAGGAACTTCCGCGGGCTTTTCACTGGTGAGATCCAGGAGATAGAGACGCCCCCCCGCCTGAAACACGATCGAGTCAGGTCCAATAGAGGGAAACGTGATGTCGAAGTCGTTGAACTGGGTGACCTGACGGACAGAGTTCTTCGACAGGTCGTAGGCCCACAAGTTGTTACGCTCGTTGGCTCCCCGGTCCGAGAGGAAGTAGATGGTATTGTCGCGCCACATCGGTTGACCGTCGTTGGCGGGATTGCTCGTCAGGTTTCTGGTGGCGAACGTCTTGAGATCGAACAGCATCAGATCCGGTGCCCACCCGCCGCGGTATCGCTTCCAGTTTCGGAAGTCCTGCGACATCGGCATGTAGACAAACTGCTTCGCATCGGGTGAGTACGTGCCGAACTCGCCATACGGCACGGGCAGCTTTTCCGGCAGCCCGCCGTCGAGCGACACCGTATAGAACTGGTTGTAGCGTTGCCGGCCACTCTCGCGGCTCGAAGCGAACAGCACGCGCTTGCCGTCCGGCGTCCAGCCAATCACGCGATCGCCCATCGGGTGATAGGTCAGACGTTTGGGTTCACCACCGCTCGAGGGAGCCACGTAGACATCAACGTTGCCGTCGTATGAGGCGCTGTAGGCGATCTTCGTTCCGTCTGGCGAGAATCTCGGAAACGATTCCTCACCGGGTGACGACGTGAGTCGGACGGCTGTGCCGCCTTTCTTCGGAACGAGCCAGATATCGCCGGCATAGACAAAGGCAATCTGATCCTTCGATACCGACGGCTGACGGAACATGCGGGCGTCGATCTGCGCAAATGCGAACGTCGAGCAAAGCATTGCCAACGCACAGAGCGCCGCAACGCGGACGGACTTCCAGGTGGTCATGCAGGTACTCCAGAAATGGCCGAAACATGTATTCTACCGGCCTTCGCGTCAAGTCTGCCAACTGGTGCGCAGGCGCTTTTCCCTTGTCCCTTTTCCCTTTTCCCTTTGTAAGATGCGAGCCCATGAGAATTGCAGATGTGCGAGCAACCACCGTCACCGTTCCGCTCGAGGCGCCGTTGCGGCACGCGAACGGCTGCCACTGGGGACGGTTCGTCCGAACCATAGTGGAAATCGAGAGCGACACGGGACTTGTCGGCCTCGGCGAAATGGGTGGCGGGGGCGAATCGGCGATCGCGACGGTCCTGGCATTGAAACCGTCGCTCGTCGGGCGCGATCCGGCGCGGGTTGAAGAGATGCGTTTCGTGCTCGCGAATCCCACCGCGTCGCTCTACAACAATCGAACGCAGGTGGCGGCGGCGCTCGAGTTCGCGTGCCTCGATCTCCTCGGCCAGTCATGGGGCGTTCCGGTCTGCGACATCCTCGGAGGCCGAGTTCGCGATCGCGTGCGGTTTGCCTCTTATGTCTTTTATCGCTACGCCAACTCCCATGGCCACGGCACGGTGCGCACCCCAGAGCAGGTCGTCGCATTTGCGCGCGCGCTGAAGCAGAAATATGCATTTCGCACGCACAAGATGAAAGGTGGTGTCTTTCCGCTCGAGTACGACCTCGAGTGTTATCGCGCGCTGGCGGCTGCGTTTCCTGGCGATAGCTTTCGTTTCGATCCCAACGCGGTCTGGACCACCGAGCAGGCGATTCGGTTTGGACGCGCGATCGAAGACCTCAACAATGACTATCTCGAGGATCCGGTATTTGGCCTCACCGGCATGAGACACGCACGCGAACGGCTTCGCATTCCGCTGGCGACCAACACCGTGGTCGTCAATTTCGAGCAGCTCGCCGCCAACGTCCTCCAGCGATCGGTCGACGTCATTCTTCTCGACACGACGTTCTGGGGTGGCATTCGCTCGTGCGTAAAGGCCGCCGGCGTTTGCGACACGTTCCAGCTTGGCGTCGCGGTACACTCGTCCGGCGAACTCGGCATACAACTGGCCACCATGCTTCATCTCGGAGCGGTGGTGCCCAATCTCTCCTTCGCTGCCGACGCCCACTACCACCATCTGACTGACGACATCATCGAGGGAGGAAAACTTCAGTACCAGGAGGGGGCGATTCGCGTTCCCGACGGTCCGGGCCTTGGTGTGCGGCTCGATCGGGAGAAGCTGGCAAAATACGCCGATCTCTACCGCGAACTGGGCAACTACGGGTACCATCAGGATCCGGGCCGCCCAGGCTGGGCGCCGCTCGTGCCGAATGACCGCTGGGCCGACCCCAGCGACGACCGGGAGCCCTTCGTTGACTGATCACGCCCGTGCTTCATCGGACAACACGCCGCTCACACGCGTCGAAGACGTGCGCCGGGAAACCGCGCGCCTTGTGACCGACACCGTTGTCTTCGACATGCACACCCATCTCTTCCCGCCCCAGTTCGGTGCGCTCTCGAAGTGGGGCATCGACAATCTGCTGACCTATCACTACCTGGTGGCGGAAGTCATGCGCGCCACCGACGTGAATGCGGAGCGATTTCGCCAGATGCCGCAATCGGCGCAGGCGGACTTGATTTGGGACGCGCTGTTTGTACGAAGTACGCCGCTCTCAGAAGCCACGCGTGGAGTCGTTCGCGTGCTATCCGCGTTGGGGATCGATCCAAACGCACACAATTTGCGGCAAGCGCGAGACTTTTTCCGCGACACGACGGCCGAGCAGCAGGTCGACCTGGTTTTCGAGCGAGCACGGGTCTCAGCCGTCGTGATGACCAACGATCCATTCGATCCATCAGAGGCGGAGTTGTGGCGCAATGGTCGCCCGTCGGATCCACGATTCAAAGCGGCGCTGCGAATCGATCCGCTCCTCAACGATTGGGAGTCGGCCCGTCGCGGACTGCACGCAGCCGGGCACACCGTTGGGCCGCAACTTGATCAGCATGGAATGAACGAAGCGCGCCGGTTCCTCGACGCCTGGATCGAGCGGATGGATCCGTTTTATCTGGCGGTGTCGCTCCCGGACGATTTTCTCTGGCCTGAAGAGAGTCCGCGTGGACAGTTGATCGAACACGTGGTGCTGCCGACATGCCGGAATCATCGTCTTCCGTTTGCGATGATGGTCGGCGTGCGTCGTGCGGTGAATCCCGCTCTCGGCGACGCCGGAGACGGGCTCGGACGCGCCGACGTGTCGGCAATCCACCGGCTGTGCCGCCTCCATCCCGACAATCGCTTTCTGGTGACGATGCTCTCGAGGGAAAATCAACACGAGCTGTGCGTCGCGGCGCGGAAGTTTGCGAACCTGATGCCGTTCGGGTGCTGGTGGTTCCTGAATAATCCCTCGATTATTTCCGAGATCACGCGTGAACGGCTGGAGCTCCTCGGTCCGACGTTTGTCCCGCAGCATTCGGACGCGAGGATTCTCGAGCAGCTCCTCTACAAATGGCCGCACTCGCGCCGCGACATCGCGAATGCGCTCGCCGATCAGTACGTCGGCGTGGTAGAGAATGGCCGCAGCATCACCGCCGCAGAGATCGCGCGCGACGTGCGCCGGCTCTTCTCCGAAAACTTTCTCAACTGGACCGGCCGTTCATCGCTCGTTGCCGCGGCGCCTGCCGTGTCACACTGACTGAAGGATACATATGATCACACTTACGTTGCTGCTCGCGCTGATGGCGAGCCCGCAGGAGACTCAGCAGGAACGCCCCAAAGTGCCGAAGGATTCGATCTTGCTCGTCGTCACGGGCTGCTTGAAAGGCCGCGTCCTCGCCGTTTCCGACGTCCGCCAGGAAGACACACAGAGCGGCCCGATCGTCAAATCGAAGTCGTTCCGTGTCGCCGGCAAGAAAGACCTCATGAAAGAGGTCAAGGAGCACGACGGCCACCTCGTCGATGTCACCGGCATCGTCAAGAAATCGTCGCTCATCGAGCCTGGCATCAAGGTGGGAAAGAGCGTGACGATCGGCGGCGGTGCACCGGTCGCAGGATCAGGCGGCACGACGCCCATCCCACATGAATACATCCCGGTTCTCGACGCCGAGTCGGTGCGGATGCGCGCCAGTAGCTGCGGCAGCGGCGGGAATTGATTGTTGGCGGGGTCTAACCAGCCGGTCTCACCACCGACGATGTAGGGCAGGGTCTTTAGACCCTGCCTTCAGACCGCGCCATCACAGCGTGTTGTAGACCAGCGCGATGAAATCGTTGGCCGAGATCATTCCCTTGCCCCACTGCGCGTCGAATTGAGCACTCGGCTTCGCGGCCTGGACCTGGGCCAGTGTCTTCTTGTCGCGCTTCATCGCCCGGACACGGTCGCGAATCGTCGCGATGACGCGGCGGTACTTCAGCAATCCCGCGTGATCCGATAAAGGCCCGTGACCGGGCACGATCCTGGTACGCGCGTTGGTCATGGCGAGCGCGCGATCGGCGCCTGCGATCATCCCGTCGCTGTGGCCCGCCGTCGAAACATCTATGAACGGATAACCGCCGTTGTGGAACACATCACCCATGTGCAGGACGTTCGCGCGGGTGTAGTGGACGAAAATGTCGGTGTCGGTGTGCGCCGGCGGCACGTGTGTAACGGCCACGAGCTCGCCGTTCATCGTCAGCGATCGCTTGTCGGGGAACGTATCGGTCGGGAGTCCGGCGGCTGGGGCCGGCTCGAAATGCATGCCGAGTAAATCGTGGGATTGTGTCAGGCGCGTCTTGGTATTGACGTGCGCGAGCACGGACGCACCGGTGTCGCGGAAGTGTGAGTTGTTGTCCACGTGATCGAAATGCCAGTGCGTGTTGACCAG
>Ga0075423_10007255_pt1 | contig 10458 bp, 1 predicted proteins | sample SoiMethybrSBSTD2_FD_80114 | JGI IMG/M metagenome (GOLD analysis project Ga0075423, IMG submission 80114) | Bulk soil microbial communities from a Populus tree surrounding site in Tennessee, USA - Soil MetaG P. TD hybrid SBSTD2 | ecosystem: Environmental > Terrestrial > Soil > Tree plantation...
AACCGCAATATGAAAGAGGTCGAGACACTGATCGGATTTTTCATCAACACGCTGACCCTCCGTACCGATCTCTCAGGTGATCCGAGCTTTCAGGAGGTGCTGGATCGAGTTCGCACAGTCACGTTGGGGGCATATGCGCATCAAGACATGCCATTTGAGAAGCTGCTGGAAGAATTGCACCTTGAGCGCGACATGAGTCGTACGCCACTCTTCCAGGTGTTTTTCAACATGCTCAATATACCGTATGACCGCATCGATATGCCTGGCGTGACAACCGAGATTCTCGCGCCTCCCGAGGTCGGCGCGAAATTCGATCTTACCCTGTATGCGATTGAGCAGAGCGACCGAATCCGCTTGCATTTGGCCTACAACGCCGATCTGTTCTCGCCGGAGCGCATCGCCGAAATGATCGAGCAGCTCACATTCCTGCTTTCGCAGATCGTTGAGCAGCCGGATGCGCGGATCAGCCGTTATTCTCTCGTCACTCCCCTGGCCGAAAGCGTGCTGCCGAATCCAGCGCTACCGCTCAATTCCACCTGGAGCGATGCCGCACATACCCGCTTCGCTCAACAAGCACAACGAATTCCAGAACGCCTGGCGATCAGGAATGGGCAGTATCAATGGACCTATGGAGCATTGAACGAATGGAGCAACCGTCTTGCAAACTATCTGCGGGCGAAAGGCGTTCACCAGCAAGATATCGTAGCCATTTATGCAGATCGCAGCGCCGAACTGGTCTGGGCCATGCTCGGGATTTTGAAGGCGGGGGCCGCTTTCCTTGTCCTCGACGCGGCCTACCCGGTCGCCCGCTTGCTCGATTGCCTGCGCGTCGCGACACCACGAGCATGGATTCAGCTTCGAGCGGCTGGGACGCTCCCCGATGAGCTGGATGATTTTGTCAGCTTGTCGTACCGCTGCCGGCTTGAGCTGCCGCGCGATCCAGTGGCATGTCGCGCGCTGGCGACCTATGCGATCGATGATCCGGGGATAATGGTTGACCCGGAGGATATAGCCTACCTGGCGTTCACCTCTGGCACCATGGCAACCCCAAAAGGTATTCTCGGCACACATCGACCATTGTCCCATTTTCTGGAGTGGCACAGCCGGACATTTGATCTCAATGAGCATGATCGGTTCAGTATGCTATCCGGTCTCTCGCACGACCCGCTGTTGCGCGACATTTTCACACCGCTCTGGTTGGGCACCACGCTCTGCATCCCCGAGCTTGAGCAATTCGGCACGCCCGGCCAATTCGCCGAGTGGATGGAGCAAGAGCGGATCAGCGTCGCACATCTGACGCCGGCGATGGGGCGGCTTCTGACTGGAGCGACACACGAGCAGTCGCTGAAATCGTTGCGCTACGCCTTTTTCGGCGGCGACGTGCTGACCCAAGACGATCTGCTCCGCATCAAGACAGCGGCTCCTGCGGCGACATGTGTCAATTTTTATGGTACGACCGAAACACCCCAGGCAATGGCGTACTTCGTCGTGCCGCGCGAGCACGACGACGCCTCACGGGAGATCGTGCCGCTGGGACGAGGCATCCAGGACACGCAGCTTCTGATCCTGAGCGAGGCCCAGCAGCGCGCAGGGATTGGCGAGCTGGGCGAGATTCACATCCGTAGCCGGTACCTCGCCCGTGGTTACCTGGACGATGAGGTGCTCACGCGCGAGCGTTTTATCCCCAATCCCTTCGGAGCGATGCGCGATACGCGGGCGACAGATACGGATTCATCGTTTGAGGATCGGCTCTACAAGACCGGCGATCTGGGATATTACACGCCGGATGGTCTCGTCGTCTTTCTGGGGCGTTCCGATAATCAGGTCAAGCTGCGCGGCTTTCGGGTCGAGCTGGGCGAGATCGAGGCGGCACTGCGGAAACATCCGAAGGTGAGCGAGGCTGTGGTACTAATGCCGACGAGCCAGCCCGACGCTAGCAGCGCCCGCCCGCGCGACAAGCACCTAGTCGCCTACATCGTCCCCCAGGAAGGAAACACACTCACGACTAGCGACCTAAGCCGGTTTCTGAAAGAGAGATTACCCAACTACATGGTTCCGGCGGCCTTTGTGATGCTTCAGTCGTTGCCGCTCACACCACATGGCAAAGTCGACCATCGCGCCCTGCCCATACCTGCGTTGGGGCGACCGGAGCTGGCCGAAAGCTTCGAGCCGCCGCGCACAGCTACGGAAGAGGAGCTAGTGAACATCTGGAGCCAAGTTCTTGGGTTTGAGCAGATCGGCATTTACGACAACTTTTTCGAGCTGGGCGGGCACTCTTTGCTGGCGATGCAAGTCATGTCGCGGGTGCAGCAAGCGTTTCAGGTTGAGCTACCGTTGCGTAGCTTTTTCGAAAACCCTACCGTGGCTGGTTTGTCCGAGGTAGTGGCAAGCAGCAACCAGGATGAGCAAGAAGAAACCGAGGTGCTGGACGAGATACTGAGCGAGATAGAGCGCCTTTCCGACGACGAGGCAGCAGGAACACTGATGCAGGAAGTCGGCGGTGCCTCGCTCGATCTGTGAGCCGCATGATTCGTAGAGGAGGCAACTTGAATGACTGACTTCACGCAACGGATCGCTGCTCTTTCTCCGAGACAGCGCAGGCTTTTTGAGTTGCGCATCGAAAAGCAAGGCATAGATATCTCAAACCAGATTCTCCCGCGGGCCAAAAAAGAGAATCAGGTTTCGCTCTCGTTTGCCCAACAGCGGCTGTGGTTCCTAGATCAGTTGGACCCCAACAATACGGCCTACAACATTCCGGCTGCTATGTTTTTGATCGGTGCCCTGGATGTCGTCGTGCTGAAACAGAGCTTGAGCGTTCTCATACAGCGCCACGAGACACTACGCACGACGTTTGTGAAGCACGAGCGCGAGCCGATCCAGGTTATAGCGCCCGACGCAGCGCCGGCGCTATCGGTGGTGGATCTACAGGCGCTACCCTCGGCGGAGCGAGAAGCGGCAGCGCATGCCCTGGCCGTTGAGGAAATCCGGCAACCCTTCGACCTGGCCCATGGTCCACTGCTGCGCGTAAGGCTGCTGCGCCTAGAGGAGCAGCGGCATGTTTTGCTCGTGAGCATGCACCATATCATCGCCGATGGCTGGTCGATGGGCATTTTTGTACGCGAGTTGATCGCGCTCTACACGGCGCACACCCAAGAGCAGCCCACGCCGCTACCGGAGCTGCCGATCCAGTACGCCGACTACGCTGTCTGGCAGCGTGAGTGGCTACAAGGCGACGTGTTAGCCGAGCAACTGGCATATTGGCGGCGGCAACTCGCTGATCTCCCGGAGATCGAGCTGCCGACCGACCGACCGCGCCCGCGAGAGCAAAGTTATCGCGGTGCCACGCATACCGTGCTACTGGCACCCGAGCTTTGCACAGAGCTGCTCGCGCTGGCCCAGAACGAGGGAGCTACGCTGTTTATGCTCCTGCTAGCAGCCTGGCAGACCTTGTTGTACCGCTACGCCGAACAGGAGGATATTGCTGTCGGTACGCCGATCGCCAATCGACGCCGCCCTGAGATCGAAGGGCTAATCGGCTTCTTTGTCAACACGCTAGTGTTGCGCACCGATCTGTCGGGCAACCCCAGCTTTCGCAACCTGCTGGCGCGCGTGCGCACGGTTTGTCTCGATGCCTATGCGCACCAGGATCTGCCCTTCGAGATGCTGGTCGCGGAACTCCAGCCCGAGCGCAACCCGAGTCACAATCCGCTCTTCCAGGTGCTGTTCGTGTTGCAGAACGCGCCACCGCCGCCACTAGAGCTATCCGATCTGACGATGGAGCCGCTGAAGGTCACGATGGACACGGCTAAGTTCGATCTGACACTGACCGTGACCGAAGCGGAGGTAGGCATGCAGGCGGCCATCGAGTACAGCACTGATCTATTCGATGCGGCCATGATCGAGCGGATGGCCGAGCATCTGCTGGTGCTACTAGCCGGGATCGTCGCCGAGCCGGAGCAGCGCCTATCGGAGCTACCGCTACTACCGCAGGACGAGCAGCATCACCTGTTGGTGGAGTGGGGGCAGGGCACGGCTACAACATCCGCAGACGTTTGTGCTCACGAGCTTGTTGTCGCGCATGCGGCACGCACGCCGGAGATAATCGCAGTGGTCTGCGGCGCGGAGCATGTGAGCTATGGCGAGCTGGACTGCCGCGCCAACCAACTCGCGCACTACCTGCAAACGCTTCATATCGGGCCGGAGGTGGTGGTGGGCGTGTGGATGGAGCGATCAGTAGCGCTGGCGATGGCGTTGCTAGCGATCGCTAAGGCTGGCGGTGCCTATGTGCTGCTCGACCCAAGCTATCCACCCGAACAGCTTCGGTTCATGCTCGCCGATACGCGGGCACCGCTGCTGCTAACCCGCGCGCGCTGGATCGAGCAAGCCGACGGGTCGCGTGAGCGTCGTTTCTGGGAAGGTGTGCGCCTGGTCTGCTTGGACGCGGATTGGGGCGATATCACGCAGCAGGACATGACGAAGCCGAGCGGCCAGGTGCCGGTCACTAGCCTAAGCTATGTCAGTTACTCGTCGGGCAAAGGAGTTCCCGTCGAGCATCATGGAGTTTCTAGCTGCTTGCAGTGGTTGCAGCAGGAGTTCTCGCTGCACCCTTCGGATACGTTGTTGCAGACATCAGAGATCGCGCGGGATACCTCGATATGGGAAATCTTTTGGCCCCTGACAGCCGGCGGGCGTTTGGCTATTGCCGCTGGAGCAGGGCAAGACGACCGCAGGTCTTTACGCCACCTGATCGCTCGCTCTCAGATCAGTGTGATCCACTGCTTGCCCTCGGAGATGTCCGCGTTGCTCAAATCCCACGACCAGGACTCCACCGCGCTCTGCTCGCTTCGCCTGGTGTTGTGCAGCGGCGAACGATTAAAGAGCGACGTGGCAGAAGCCTTCTTCGCGCAGCTATCGTGTGGACTGGGCTATCTTTATAGTGTATCAGAGGCGGCAACTGCGGCTGCTGCATGGGTTGGACACAGCGGTGTCGCCCAAAAGACCGCCGCGATCGGCCGCCCGACGAACACGTCGATCTACATTTTGGATTCGCATATGGGGCTAGTTCCTATGGGCGGGATCGGCGAGATCTGTATCGGCGGAGCAGGGCTTGCTCGCGGCTACAAGCACGACGAAGCGGAGACCGCTCGACGTTTCGTGAACGATCCATTTTCTGATGATTCTGGCGGGCGGCTGTTCCGCAGTGGGGATCGCGGCCGGTGGTTGAGCGATGGCACCTTGGAGCTATTGGCATCGCCCACCCGCCATGCATGGATCGATGGCTTTCATGTTGATCTGGCTGCGGTAGAAGCCGCTCTGTTGGCTCAACCGTCGATCGCTGAGTGCGTGGTGCTGGCGCGCGAAGCGGCAACAGCTCGCCCCGAACTCGTGGCATATGTTGTTCCGGCCGGCAAGATCTCGCTGGAACGGTGGCAGACATACGCGGAAGCTACCTTGCCAGCTTCCATGTGCCCACGCGCTTATGTTCCGATTTCTACGTTGCCGCTCACAGCGACGGGAAAGGTAGACCAACAGGCGCTTGCTCGGCTGTATGTGGTCGACCAGGATCTGGCGCAGCAGTGGGAAGGTCGCTTGCGCTCCATGCGCGGTATCAAGCAAGTCGCGGTGGTCGCCGAGGAACGAACCGAGTACCAGCCGCTATTGCACATATCCGATCTGCTGCCGGCGTGGCAGACTGCTGTGGAAAGCCCCAATGAATCGCATGTGACGGCGGAACTAGCAGGCATGCCAGCGGCGGCACCAGAAGCCATGGCTCTTAGCGATGGCGGACCGTTGGCGATACCGGCCTCTGCGCCGAGGACCATGACCGAGGCGCTGGTGCAGACTGCCAGGACGTATGCAAACAAAGGACTGTTGCTTGTTCAGGCCGATGGTTCGGAGGTCTTTCAAAGCTATTCGGCGTTGCTGGAAAAAGCGAAATGCATTCTGGCAGGGTTGTATGAGCAGGGCTTAGGACATGGCGATCGGGCCATTCTGCAAATCGAGACGCTTCAGGATCACTTCGCTGCCTTCTGGGGCTGCGTGCTCGGCGGTATCATTCCCGTGACAGTGGCGATCGCGCCCAGCTACACAGCGACGAATGCGGTTGTCAATAAGCTGCGCAATATCTGGGAGCTTCTCGAACACCCGCCGGTGTTGACTAACTCGTCGCTTGTCGAACCGATCGCCGGCCTTGAGTCCTTGTGCGAGATGACCGGGTTGAAGATTCTATCGGTGGACGAATTGAAAGCGTACCCGCCAGCTGAGCAGATCCACGAAAGCCGCCCGCAAGACGTGATCTTCTATCAACTGACCTCGGGCAGCACCGGCACCCCTAAATGCATCCAGGAAACCCATCAAGCAATCATTGCGCATATCCATGGATCGGCGCAGTTCAATGGATATACCTCAGACGATACGACGCTCAATTGGCTGCCGATGGATCATGTGGTCCCAATATTGACGTTTCACTTGAAAGATGTGTACCTCGGATGCCAGCAGATTCACGTAAAGAGTGATCTCATCCTTGCCGAGCCGCTCAAATGGCTCGACCTGATGGAAGCACACAGCGTCAGCCACACCTGGTCGCCGAACTTTGGGTTCAAGCTGATCAGCGACCGCCTGGCGACGCCGCCCGCTCGCGCCTGGGATCTGTCCAAGATCAAGTTTTTCATGAACGCCGGTGAGCAGGTAACGCTGCCTGTTGTACACGACTTTCTGGAACGGTTGGCACCGTTTGGGGTTCGGCAGCAGGCAATGCAGCCGGCCTTCGGCATGGCCGAGGTATGTACCTGCATGACCTATCAAAATGATTTCACCATAGAAAACGGCGCGCTGCGGGTTCTGAAATCTTCGTTGAGCGGCGGGTTGCGGATTGCTGATGCTGATGTCGATGATACGGCAACCACAACTTTCGTCGACTTGGGGCCGCCAATACCAGGCGTGCAGATTCGTATCACCGACGAGCAGAACAAGCTCGTGCCCGAGGGCGTGATCGGTCGATTTCAAATCAAGGGCGATGTGCTCATGCCCGGCTACCTCTCTAACGATGCCGCGAATCAGGAGGCTTTCGTGGGGGATGGTTGGTTCAACTCCGGTGATCTCGGCTTTATACTCAAGGGGCGGTTGACGCTGACGGGCCGGGCCAAAGAGATGATCATCGTCAGGGGCGCCAATTATTACTGCTACGAGATCGAGGATGTCGTCAATAACATTGCGGGCGTCGAGCCAACCTATGTTGGTGCCTGCGCGATCGAAGATACGAATACCGGCAGCGAGGGGCTAGCGATCTTCTTCGTTCCCAAAACCATGGAGACCGTGAGCCTGGCCGAGCTGCTCAAGACGATTCGCAAGCAGACGACCGTCCAACTTGGTATCACGCCTCTGTTCATCATCCCACTAGCGCGAGACCAGTTCCCCAAGACCACGAGCGGCAAGATTCAGCGCGCGCAAATGAAGAAAGCACTGATGGAGGGGGACTATCAGGACGCGATCAAAGAGGTTGATCTCCTGCTCGAAAACGCCAACACCCTGCCAGACTGGTTCTATCGCCAGATCTGGCGCCCGAAGGAAGCTTTGACCTTGGCCACGCGACCCAGGGAAGACGCACACCTTGTGTTCTGCGATCAGCTCGGGCTCGGGGCCAGGATGGCCGACACATTCGCCGATTATCGCGATGTGTGCGTGCGCGTCGAGGCCGGGCCGGATTTTGCTAGGATCGCCTCTGATCAGTACCAGATCGATCCTGGAAACGCTGAACACTACTGTCGACTGTTGAGCGCTCTTGCCGAAGCTGGTCTGCGCATCGACCACATTTTCCATATGTGGACGTACGACGCATACGCCGGCGAAATATCGAGCGCGGAGGCGTTGGAGCGCGCCCAGGAGCGGGGAGTTCAGAGTCTGCTGTTCCTGGTTCAGGCATTAGCGCAAACACGCGATACCGAGGATCGGGTCGATCTGCACGTCATTTCCAGCTATGTGCAACCGGTCTTGCCCGACGATGAGATCGCCTATGAAAAAGCGCCCATGGTCGGCTTGATCAACACCATCCCTCAAGAGCTGCCCTGGCTGCACTGCTGTCTGGTCGATCTGCCGGCGGATCAGGTCGAGGAGAATGTGTCTTGGATTCTCCAGGAGCTGCGGACGGGCCAGCGCGATCAACGAGTCGCTTACCGCGACGGGCAGCGCTGGGTGCCTCGTCTGGAGAAGCTGGATCTGCGCGAGATCGAGGAGCACGCGCTTCCGTTCAAGCCGGGCGGGATGTATCTGATCAGCGGAGGAGCGGGCGGCATCGGCGTTGAGGTCGCCGCCTACCTGCTCAAACAGTATGAAGCGCGGGTGTTGATCGTGGGCAGAACCGTGCTGCCCGAACGAGATGCCTGGGAAGCCTACAGCGGGCAGAAGGAGGCCGTCTCGCAGCGCATTGAAGCGCTGTCGGCCTTGGAGCCGCTTGGTGGAGCGGTAGCCTACGAAGCCGTGGATATTTGTGACCAGAACCGATTGCGTGAGGTGATCCAGCGAGCGAAGGCACGCTGGGGATGTGCGCTTGACGGCGTGATTCATCTGGCCGGGGTTTTCCAGGAGCGCGTGCTGACCGAAGAAACGCGCGGAGGGCTGGCGGCGGCACTGCACGCCAAGATGACCGGCACCTGGATTTTACACCAGCTTTTGACCGAGCAGCAACCGACCGGCGTCTTCATCTCCTTTTCCTCGGTGAATGGATTTTTCGGGGGCGCTACTGCCGGTGCCTATGCGGCAGCGAGCAGTTTCCTCGACATCTTCGCCCAGTACCAGCAGCAGCGGAGTTCATTGCAGTATTATTGCCTGGCCTGGAGCATGTGGGACGAGGTGGGCATGAGCCGCGGTTATCAGATGAAGAATCTGACCCGCCTCCGTGGCTACTACATCATCACTCCGCAGCAGGGGCTGCATACCCTGCTGGCGAGCCTGCACCGCGAGCAAGCGCATCTGCTGGTGGGGTTAGATCGGGCCAACCCCAACATCCGGCGCTATCTGGAGACGAAACCCGATGCCTTGCTGGAGTTGACGGCCTATCTCACCGCCCAAGCCGATCACATACCCATCGCCCGCCTCCAAGATGTGGAGGTACCCGATCGTTTCCTGATGCGAACTGCGTGCAACTTCGTGCAACTCCAGCAAATGCCGCTCACTCGTGATGGAAAGCTGGATCGTAGGGCGCTACGTGGGCTAAAACAGCATAACGTACGAGCAGGAGCCGAACTTATCGCACCGCGCACTCCTTTAGAAGCAGAGATCGCCCAAATCTTCGCCAAAGTACTTGGCGTTGAGCGAGTCGGGGTACACGACGACTTTTTCGAGCTTGGCGGACATTCGATGCTGGCCGCACAATTAGTAGCCGAGCTACACGACACCTTCCAGATTCAGCTGGCGGTTCGAACCCTCTTTCCTAATACGACCGTGGCGAGTCTGGCATCTTTCATCGAAGGAGCGCAGAAAAAATCCGAACGAACCGCCGCCAGCGAGGATCAGCAGCGCGAGGAACTACTGCAAAGCCTTTCGGAGGCGCAGGTAGATGCGTTGCTCGACGATCTGCTCGCAGGCGTTGAATTAGAAAAGGAACGAAATCGATGAGCAAGACTATCTCTCATAGCGCTGATCGTTCTCTGGAGGAGAAACGACGCCTCCTTGAAGCATTATTGCAACAAGGGACGCTCGATGGGCGTACCAACCTGTCGGCTGCGCAGCAGCGGCTGTGGTTTCTTCATCAGTTGGAAGCCGCGCCTTTTCACGTTTCGGCTGCTTTCGAGCTGTCGGGAATGATCGATCTGGTCGCCTTTCACAAAAGCCTGGACGAGATCATCGCGCGACACGAAAATCTGCGTAGCACGTTCGTTGAACTGTCGGGACGCCCGCTTCGGTTGGTCGCGTCATCCACGACGCTTGCACTTCCGATCCTGGATATGCAGGAGTTTGCGCCGTCAGACCAACCAGCGATCGTCGAGCGTGTGATTGCGGAGCTGCTTCAAAGTCCCTTCGATCTGGCCCATGGGCCGCTGCTGCGTGTCGCGCTGCTACGCTCCACTCCCGATAAGCACCGCTTTATCATCATAATGCATCAGATCATCGCCGACGATTGGTCGGTCGGCGTCCTCGTGCGCGAGCTGGCGACGTACTATCAGGCGCATGTGGAAGGCTATGCGCCTGATCTACCGCCCATCGAGATTCGCTACGCCGATGGAGCTGTCGGACAGCAGAAATGGCTGGATGACACAGCGTTGCCGGCCCAGTTGGCCTACTGGACACGCCAACTGGATGATCTGCCGACGCTTAATCTACCAAGTGACTACCAGCGACCAGCGGTGCAGAGCTATCGCGGCGCGCGGCATATTTTGGAGGTATCTCCGGAGCTTAGCGCCGACCTCAAAAAAGCGTTGAGCCAGCAGCCTGAGACGACCCTGTTTATGACGGTGCTAGCGG
>Ga0075423_10007256_pt1 | contig 10458 bp, 8 predicted proteins | sample SoiMethybrSBSTD2_FD_80114 | JGI IMG/M metagenome (GOLD analysis project Ga0075423, IMG submission 80114) | Bulk soil microbial communities from a Populus tree surrounding site in Tennessee, USA - Soil MetaG P. TD hybrid SBSTD2 | ecosystem: Environmental > Terrestrial > Soil > Tree plantation...
GAGGTGGGCGCGGCGATCCGGACACTGGTGGTTCGCGGCGCGCCGGCGATCGGCGTGGCGGCGGCGTTCGGCGTGGTGCTGGCCGCGCGCGCGAGCGTGGCGACGTCGTTCGAGATGCTGATGGCCGACCTTGAGGTCTCCTTCAAGGGCCTGGCCTCGACGCGGCCGACGGCCGTCAACCTCTTCTGGGCCCTGGACCGCATGCGCCGCACCGGGGAGGCGCTGGGTGACCGCCCGCTCGAGGTCGTCCGCGCCCGGGTGCTGGCCGAGGCGCAGGCCATCCTCGACGAGGATCTCGCCGCCAACCGCGCCCTCGGTGAGCACGGCGCCGCGCTGGTGCCGCCCCGGGCCCGCATCCTCACGCACTGCAACGCCGGCGCGCTCGCCACCGCGGGTTACGGCACGGCGCTGGGCGTCGTGCGCTCCGCCCACGCCCAGGGCAAGGTGGCGCTCCTGTGGGTGGACGAGACGCGGCCAGTCATGCAGGGCTCGCGGCTCACCGCGTGGGAGTGCGTGCGTGAGGGCATCCCGCACCGGCTCATCGCCGACGTCGTCGCCGCCTCGCTCATGGGCCGCGGTCAGGTGGACCTGGTGGTGACCGGGGCGGATCGCATCGCCGCCAACGGCGACACCGCGAACAAGATCGGGACCTACGCGCTCGCGGTTCTCGCCAAGCATCACGGCCTGCCGTTCTACGTCGCCGCCCCGTTCTCGACGATCGATCCGACGCTGCCCGCCGGCAGCCAGATCCCCATCGAGGAGCGCGACGCCCAGGAGGTGCGCCGCGTCGGCGGCCACGCGACGGCCCCGGAGAGTTCACCGGTGTTCAATCCGGCCTTCGACGTGACGCCCGCCCCGCTGATCTCCGCGATCATCACCGAGCGCGGCGTCTTCCGCCCCCCCTATCATTTTTGACATGCGACTGGTCCGCCGAGCTTCGCTGGCCGTCGCGCTGCTCCTCGTGGCCTCGTTCGAGACCGTGTCCGCCGAGTGCGCGTGGGTGCTGTGGACCAAGATCAACGCGCTGGAATGGGAGACGCGCGGCGGTTACGACACCCGGGCCGAGTGCGAGAGGGAACGCGGGAAGTCCGTCGAAGGGGTCCTCCAAGGGACGGGGGGCAGCCAGTTCGTGGTGCTGAACGCCTGCCTGCCCGACACCGTCGACCCCCGCGGGCCCAAGGCGCGATGAGGGATTCTCCTAGCGCCACGCCCCCAGCCTGACGGCGGCGGCGGTCGTCGCGGCGAACATGACGAGCGCCAGCGCCATCGCGGCGAAGATGCCGGGCAGGCCCCAGCCGAAGGCGTAGCCCCCGAGCCAGCCGCCGGCGGCGGCCACCGTGAGCCGGGCGAAGCCGGCGGCGAGCGGCCACGTCAGGCGGCCCGCCCCCTGCGAGGCGAAGTACAGGGCCAGGCCGAGTCCGAAGAAGCCGTACGCGGGTCCCACGATGCGCAGGTACGTCGCGCCGACGGCCTGCACGTGCGGGTCCGGCGTGAAGAGCCCCAGCCACACGTGCGGGACGGCGGCGGCGGCCAGGCCGATCGAGCCCGTCACCGCGGCGGCCAGCCCAGCGCCCGTCCAGGCAATGCGCTCGGCGCGCGCGGTCTGCCCCGCGCCGACGTTGGTCCCGACCATGGCCACCAGCGCCGAGCCCATGCCGAACACGAGCGGGATCTGGAGATACTCGAGCCGGGCGCCCATGCCGTATCCGGCCAGCGCCGGCGTCCCGAAGGGACCAACGAGGCCCGTCATCAGCACCACGGTCAGGTTGGTCAGGACGGTGTTGAGCGAGCCCGGCGCGCCGACCCGAAGGATTTCCCAGAAGAGCGCGCGGCGGAGGCGCAGCCCGCGGATTGACACGGGCAGCGCGCTCCACGGCGAGCAGAGGTAGGCGGCGAGCACGAGCGCGGCCAGGCCGAACGCCGTGATGTTGGCGGTCGCCGTGCCGGCGACGCCCAGGCGTGGGAACGGCCCCCAGCCCAGCACGAGCGCCGGCGCCAGCGCGAGGTAGAGGATGCTGGCGCCCGCCATCACGGCGGCCGGCAGCGCCATCGTCCCGGTGCCGCGCACGATGCTGCCCAGCGTGTTGACGAGCCAGATGACGACGGCGCCCCCGAAGATGATGCGCGAGTAGGTGATGGCGGCCTCCAGCGCCTCGCCGGTGCCACCGATGGCGCGGTACACGGCGGGGCCGCCGAGGAGGAGACCCCCGGTGAAGAGCGCCGACATCGCGAGCGCGATCACGAGGGCGTGGCCGGCCAGCGCCTGGGCCTCGGCCCGCCGGCCGGCGCCCAGCGCGCGCGCGACCGCCGAGGCGACGCCGCCCCCCATGCCGCCCGCCGACATCGTCTGCATCAGCATGACGAGCGGAAAGACGAGCGAGACACCGGCGAGCGCGGCCGGGCCCAGCCAGCCGACGAACACCGCGTCGAGCGTGGTCACGACGGCCTGCAGCACCATGACCAGCACGTTGGGCGCGGCCAGCGCCAGCAGGGTGGGGGTCACCGGCGCCTCCAGCAGGCGCCGCGTCCGGGCGGCGAGGGGGGCGGTGGCGACGGTCGCCGTCATGACTTGTAAATTAATAGTGACTTGCACCTCTGTCAAGGCGGGCCTACACTGCGGGCATGCCGAAGAAGGAGTACGGGCAGCGGTGCCCGGTCGCCCGGACGCTCGAGCTGGTGGGCGACCGCTGGACGCTGCTCGTCGTGCGCGACCTGCTCGGCGGGACCCGCCGCTTCCAGGATCTGCAGTCCGGCCTGCCCGGCCTGGCGCCCAACATCCTCTCGGACCGGCTCAAGCTCATGGAGGAGCACGGCCTGGTCGCCCGACACTTCTATTCCGATCACCCGCCGCGCGCGGAGTACGCGCTGACGCCGAAGGGGCAGGAGCTGGGCGTGGTCATCGGCGCGCTGGCCGCCTGGGGCTCGCGCCATGTCTCCACGCGGGCCCGTCTGGTCGACGCCGACTCCGGGCAGGAAGTACGGCTCGGCTACTTCCGGGCCGACACCGGCGAGCGCGTGCCGGGTCGGCGGGTGCGGCTCGGTCGCGGCTCGACGACCCGCCGAGCGTCGAGTCGAGCGCGATCGTCCGCGCGGGCCTGAGGCGCTCGCCCGCCCCGGTACAATTCGACGCGTGAGCACCGTGGCGCGGCGCTTCCACGACGAAACGGCGCACACCGCGTCCTCCGTGCGGACCAGCGGGCACACGCTCGACTGGGACAACAAGCCGTTCCCGTTCAAGGTCTACACGACCGCCCCCGCCATCGCCTTGCCGCGCGAGGTGGACGTCGTGGCGACTCCGACCCTGCAGGCCCTGGCCTCGCCGGCGCCGCCGGCGGCGCAGCTCACGCTGGCCACCTTGACCGCCGTCCTCCACTACACGGGCGGGGTGACCAGGAAGAAGACGTATCGCGGCGGCGGCGAGGTGCTGTTCCGGGCGGCGGCGTCCACCGGCGCGCTCTACCAGACCGAGGTCTACGTCGCCGCCGGCGACGTCGAGGGGCTCGACGCCGGCCTCTACCATTTCTGCCCGGGCGACTTCACGCTGCGGCGTCTCCGCGAGGGGGACGTGCGGGGAGCGGTCGCCGCGGCGGCCGTCGATCCGTCGCTGGGGCGCCGGGCGGCCACGCTCGTCCTGAGCGCGATCTACTGGCGGAACACCTGGAAGTACCAGGCGCGAGGATTCCGCCACCTGTTCTGGGACTCGGGCACGATGCTGGCCAACGCGCTGGCCGTCGCCGACGCGCTCGGCCTGGGCCCGTCGCTCGTCACCGGCTTCGTGGACGACGACGTCAACCGGCTGCTGGGCGTCGATGCCGAGCACGAGACGGCGCTCGAGTTGCTGGCGCTGGGCCCGGCCGGCGCGGCCGCGCCCGCGCCCGTCCGGCTCGACCCGCTCGCCCTCGACGTGATGCCGCTTTCGGAGACCGAGGTGGACTATCCCGCGCTGCGCGAGATGCAGCGCGCCTCGAGCCTGGCGACGGCGACCGAGGTGGCGGCGTGGCGGCGGGCGAGCGCTCCGTCCCCTCGCGAGCCGCGCGGCCCCCTGCTCGCGCTGCCGGCGCCCGTGCTCGACGGCCGCCCGCTCGGCGAGGCCATCCAGCGCCGGGGCTCCACCCGCCAGTTCGCCCACGCGGCGCTGAACGCCCAGGAGCTCGCCAACGCGCTGTGGGCGGCGACGCGCCCGATCCCCGCCGACGTGCCCGGCGGCCTCGTCGATCTCTACGTGATCGTCAACGCCGTCGAGGGTCTCGCGCCGGGGGCCTACGCCTGGTGGCCAGGCCGCGGCCTGGAGGCGCTGCGGGCAGGCGAGTTCCGGCGCGAGGCGGCGTATCTCACGCTCGAGCAGGCGCTCGGCGGTGACGCGGCGGCGACCATCTTCTTCCTGGCGCCGCTCGACCCGATCCTCGCCGCCTGGGGCGAGCGCGGCTATCGCCTGGCGAATCTGGAAGCCGGCATCGCCGGCGGCCGCGCGTACCTCGCCGCCTACGGAGCGGCCTTCGGCGCCAGCGGGCTCACGTTCTACGACACCGACGTCGTGCGGTTCTTCTCGCCGCACGCGGCCGGCCGGGACGCGATCTTCGTCACCGCGCTCGGTCGCCCGGGATCGACGCAATTCGGCGTGCTAAGATCGACCACGATCCCATCGCCGCCGAGGAGGTCGTGAGCCGATGAAGAAGTACCAGCTGATGGCGCCGGGTCCCACGCCGGTGCCGAGCGAAGTGCTGCTCGCCATGGCGCAGCCGATCATCCACCACCGCACCCCGGAGTACGAGGCGCTGTTCGTGGAGGTGCGCGCCGGACTCAAGCGGCTCGTGCAGACTTCGCAGGACGTGATCCCGCTGGCGTGCTCGGGCACGGGCGCGATGGAGGCGGCCGTCGTGAACACGCTGTCGCCGGGCGACACGGTGGCGGTGGTCACGGCCGGCAAGTTCGGCGAGCGCTGGCTCGAGCTGGGTCGCGCGTACGGGGTGGAGATCGTGGAGCTGAAGGCCCCGTACGGCCAGACCGTACCGGCCGAGCGCGTGGCCGAGGCGTTGAAGGCCAACCCGCGCATCGCGGCCGTGCTCGCGCAGCACAGCGAGACGTCGACCGGCGTGCTCCACGACGTGCGCGCCTACGCCGCCGTCACCCGCGCCACCGACGCCATCCTCGTCGTCGACGCGGTGTCCAGCCTCGGCATCGCCGACCTCGAGATGGACCACTGGGGCGTGGACGTGGTGGTGGCGGGCTCGCAAAAGGGGCTGATGCTGCCGCCCGGCCTCGGCTTCTGCGCGCTGAGCGAGCGGGCGTGGGCGAAGAACGCGACCGCGCGTCTGCCCCGGTACTACTTCGACCTGGCCGCCGAGCGGAAGACCGTGGTGAAGAACGAAGCGCACTTCACGCCGGCGGTGTCGATCGTGATCGGGCTGCGCACGGTGCTCCAGATGATCGAGCGCGAGGGGCTGGCCAACGTCTTCAAGCGCCACGACCGCCTGGCCCGGGCGACGCGCGCGGGCGTCGAGGCCCTCGGGCTCGGTCTCTTCTGCCAGGCGACGCCGAGCCCGGCGGTGACGGCGGTGACCGCCCCGCCCGGCGTCGACAGCGAGCTGATCGTGAAGGCCTACTCGCGGGCCCACAACATCACGATCGCGGGCGGGCAGGGGGAGATGAAGGGCACGGTCTTCCGCCTCGGCCACATGGGCTACGCCGCGGAGTTCGACGTGATCGCCGCGCTGGCCGCGCTGGAGCAGGTGCTCGCCGACCTCGGCCAGCCGGTCGACTTCGGCGCCGGGCTCCGCGGGGCCCAGAAAGTGTTCGCCGACAAGTCGTGAAGCGCGTGCTGGTCGTCGACGCCCTGCAGGCCGTCGGTGTCGACGCCCTCCGCAAGCACGGGCTCGAGGTGGAGGTCGCCGGCACGCTCGACGAGCGCGCGCTCGTCGAGCGTTTGGGCGACTACGAGGGGCTGATCGTCCGCAGCGCCACCAAGGTCACCCGGGCAGCGATCGGCGCCGGCCGGAAGCTGGAGGTCATCGGGCGGGCCGGCGCCGGCGTGGACACCATCGACGTCGAGGCCGCCACCGAGCGCGGCATCATCGTGATGAACACCCCGGGCGGCAACACCACCGCGGTGGCCGAGCACACCCTGGCGCTGCTGCTGGCCCTGGCCCGGCGCGTGCCCGCCGCCGACGCGGCGCTGAAGGCCGGGCGCTGGGAGAAGAACCGGTTGCAGGGCGTCGAGCTGCTCGGCAAGACGCTGGGGATCCTGGGTCTCGGGCGCATCGGCAGCGAGGTGGCGCGCCGCGCGCTCGGCTTCCGCATGCAGGTGCTCGCCTACGATCCCTACCTCACCCGCGAGGCGGCCGAGCGGCTGGGGGTGAGCAGCGTCGAGCTCGACGAGCTGCTGGCCCGCGCGGACTTCATCACGATCCACACCCCGCTCACCGGCGACACCCGCCACCTCATCGGTGAGGCCGAGCTGGCCGGGATGAAGCCCGGCGTGCGGCTGATCAACTGCGCGCGTGGCGGCATCATCGACGAGGCGGCCCTGGCGCGCGCGCTCGAGTCGGGCCACGTCGGCGGCGCCGGCATCGACGTCTTCGAGCAGGAGCCGCCGCCGGCCGACCATCCGCTGCTCCGCTTCGAGCAGGTCGTGCTCACGCCTCACCTGGCCGCCGCCACCGACGAGGCGCAGTCGGCGGTGGCGCTGGCCATCGCGGACCAGGTGGCCGACGTGCTGGTGCGCGGCGTGGTCAGCAACGCGGTGAACCTGCCCTCGATGGACGCCGAGACGCTGCGCGAGCAGGGGCCGTACGTCGGCCTGGCGGCGGCGATGGGTCGCTTCCTGGCCCAGATGGCCGAGGGCCGCATGGCGGAGGCGCGGCTGACCTGCGCGGGCGCCGTGGCGACGCGGCCCACGGCGGCGCTGACCCTGGCCTTCCTGCGCGGCCTGCTCGCCACCATCCTCGCCGAGCACGTCACCGACGTGAACGCGCTCCTCATCGCCAAGAGCCGGGGGCTGCGCGTGACGGAGACGTCGACGACCGAGAGCGCCGACTACGCGAGCCTGCTCACCGCCGAGCTCTGCACCGACCGCGGCATGTCGTCGGTGGCCGGCGCGCTGTTCCACCGCAGCGAGCCGCGCTTCGTCGCCATCGACGGCTTCTCGCTGGAGGCGGTACCGCACGGCTGGATGCTGGTCTTCGCCAACCAGGACGTTCCGGGCGTGGTCGGCCGCATCGGCACGCTGTGCGGCCGGCACGGGATCAACATCGCCGGCATGCAGCTCGGTCGCGAGCGCCGGGGCGGTCGAGCGGTCTCGATCCTCAACCTCGACGACCCCATGCCTCCCGCCGCGCTGGACGAGATCCGCGCCATGCCCGACATCGTCTCCGCCCGCCTCGTGAAGCTATAGCCGACCGGGGACGCGCGTGGGGAGCCCCCCACGTATAATGCCTGGGTTGTGAAGCCCGTCAGGCTCTTCGCCCTACGGCATGGCGAGACGGAGTTCGCGCGCGAGCACCGCTTCGCGGGCGCGCGCGAGGTCCCGCTCACCCCGCGAGGGCGACGGCAGTGCGAGGCGGTGGCGCGGGCGCTGGCCGGCGCGCGCGTGGCGGCGGTCTACGCCAGCCCGCTCGGTCGCGCGCAAGTGTCGGCGGCCCTCATCGCGGCGCCACACCAGCTGCAGGTCCGGACGGCCGAGGCCTTCCGGGAGATGGCCTTCGGCGCCTGGGAAGGCCTGACCCGCGCCGACGTCGCCGTCAGGTTCCCGGACGAGTTCGAGACGTGGCGCGCGGCCCCCCACCGCGTGCAGCCGCCCGGCGGCGACTCGCTGGAGGCCGTGGCCAGCCGGGTCGCGGCCGGCATCGCCGCGCTGTGCGAGGCCCACGAGGGCGAGAGCGTGGTGGTCGTGTCGCACGCGATCGTCACCCGCCTCGTCGTGCTGGCCGCGCTCGGTCTGGGTCCCGACCGGCTGTGGTCGGTCGACGCATCGCCAGCCGGGATCACCGAGATCGAGTACCAGGACAACTGGGTCACCGTGCACCGCATGAACACCCTGATCCACCTCGACGGGCTCGACGCCGACGACGCCGCGGACGCGCCGGCGCCGGGCGGGCTCCCGGGGGCAGCGCCATGAGGCCGCTGCCCACGCAACTGCCGCGCGGGGCCCGCATCTACCTGCCGGACGAGGCCGTGCGCAAGCGTCACGTCGAGCGCGGCCTCTTCGACGTGTTCCGCCGCTGGGGCTATCGCGAGATCGTCACGCCGACGTTCGAGTTCGCGGACGTGCTGGCCACCGGCACCGACGTCGCGATGCAGGCCAACATGTTCCAGCTGGTCGACCGCGAGACGGGTCGCATGCTCGCGCTGCGCGCCGACATCACGCCGCAGATCGCGCGTATCGTGGCCACCCGCCTGCGGGACGCGCCCAAGCCGCTCCGCCTGGCCTACGTCACCAATGTGTTCCGCTACGAGGAGCCGCGGGTCTCGCACTACCGCGAGTTCTACCAGGCCGGCGTCGAGCTGATCGGACTCGAGAAGCCGGAGGCCGAGGTCGAGATCATCGCCATGACGATCGAAGGCTTGCGGGCGCTGGGCCTCGAGCGCTTCCAGCTCGATCTCGGGCACCCGGACTTCGTCCGCGGGCTGCTCGACGGCATCGAGGCCGACGCCGTCCACCAGCAAGATCTCCGAGAAGCGCTGGCCCGCAAGGACGTCGGCGCGCTGGAGCGCGTGGTGGGGGAGATCGCGCCGCCGGCCGCGGTGGGCGACGCCCTGTGCGCCCTGCCCGGGCTGTTCGGTCACGCCGCCGTGCTGGATCAGGCGGCCGTCCACGCCCGCAACGACCGCTCGGCCCGCGCGCTCGCGAACCTGTCGGAGGTGTATCGACTGCTGACGATCTACGGCCTGGCCGAGGCCGTGCTGCTCGACCTCGGCGGGGTGCGGGGGTTCGACTACTATTCGGGCACGCACTTCGAGGCCTACGTGGCGGGCTTCGGCGCCTCGGTGGCCAGCGGCGGGCGGTATGATCACATGCTGGGGCGGTTCGGGTACGACTGCCCGGCGGTGGGCTTCGCGTTCGACGTGGCCCGCGTGCTGGCGGTGATGGAGGCCCAGGGGATCGACGTGGCCCTGCCCGGGCCTGACTTCTTCATCATCGACTTCACCCGCGACAAGACGGTGGCGCTGTCGCTGGCTCGCCGGCTGCGCGACCGGGGTGCCTCGGTGGCGCGCGACATCCTCACCCGTGGGCTCGAGGAGTCGATCGCCTACGCTCGCGCGCAGCGGGCGCGGCACGCGCTGGTCGTGGGCAGCCCGCGCACCGAGTCCGACCAGCTCCTGGCGCTCGACCTGCCCACGGGCGGCGAGCGCGCGCTGCCGGTGCGGGAGGTGCTGGACCGTCCGGAGCGCCATTTCACGAACCTCGAGGGGAACAGGCATGCCTAACATCGTGGTGATCGGCGCGCAGTGGGGCGACGAGGGCAAGGGCAAGGTGGTGGACGTCATCACGCCGCACGTCAACGTCGTGGTGCGCTTCTCGGGAGGCAACAACGCCGGCCACACCGTGGTGGTCGGCCGCGACAAGTACGTGCTGCACACGATCCCGTCGGGGATTCTCCACAACGGCTGCCGCTGCGTGGTCGGCTGCGGCGTCGTCATCGACCCCGGCTCGCTCATCGAGGAGATGGAGTCGCTGGTGCAGCGCGGCGTCACGCTGGACGGCAACCTCTACATCTCCAAGAACGCGCACCTGATCATGCCCTATCACCCGGCTCTCGATCGGGCCTCCGAGGCCAAGCTGGGGGCCCGCCGGATCGGCACGACCGGCAAGGGCGTCGGGCCCGCCTACGTGGACAAGGCGGCCCGGGTCGGCATCCGCATGTCCGACCTGCTCGATGAGCGCCTGTTCCGGGAGAAGCTCGAGCTCAACCTGGCCCAGAAGAACCGGCTGCTGCGCGACTTCTACGACGCCGAGACGTTCGGCGTGGAGCCCATCCTCAACCAGTACCTGCGCTACGCGGGGTGGCTGGCGCCGTACATCACCGACACTTCCCTGCTGCTGCACAAGTGGATCGACAGCGGGTACTCGGTGCTGTTCGAGGGCGCTCAGGCGACGATGCTCGACATCGACCACGGCACCTATCCCTACATCACGTCGTCCTCGACGACGGCCGGCGGCGCCGCCACCGGCACCGGCGTGCCGCCGACGAAGATCCACGGCGTGCTGGGCGTGGCCAAGGCCTACACGACGCGCGTCGGCGAGGGGCCGTTGCCAACTGAGAATGCCGAAATTGCAGACATGCTACACGCCATGGGCCGCGAATTCGGCGCAACGACTGGTCGTCCCCGCCGCTGCGGCTGGTTCGACTCCGTCGCTACCCGCCACGCAACCATGGTCAATGGCATCGACGAACTCGCCGTCACCAACATCGACGGCCTGGACACAGTCGAAACCATCAAAGCCTGTATCGCTTATCGCGC
>Ga0075423_10007259_pt1 | contig 10455 bp, 9 predicted proteins | sample SoiMethybrSBSTD2_FD_80114 | JGI IMG/M metagenome (GOLD analysis project Ga0075423, IMG submission 80114) | Bulk soil microbial communities from a Populus tree surrounding site in Tennessee, USA - Soil MetaG P. TD hybrid SBSTD2 | ecosystem: Environmental > Terrestrial > Soil > Tree plantation...
AGCCGTGCGCGTCTGCGGCGTGCCGGAGGCGCAGATCCGGACCGTGGCCGAGTGGTATCAGACGATGTCGCCCGCGGCGATCAGCGTGGGCAACGGTCTCGAGCGCAATCAGAACGGAGGCAGCGGGATTCGCGCGGTGTTCGCGCTCCCCGCCCTCGCCGGGAAATGGGGCGTTCCGGGCGGCGGCTGCATCAACGGCGCCGGCCAGGCGTTTCCGAAGACACCGGCCCGCCTGCAGCGCCCGGATCTCGTGCCCGCGGGGACGCGGACAATCAACATCGTGGACGTCGGCCGCCACCTCCTCGATCCCGAGCTGCGTCCGCCGATCAAGGCGCTCTTCATCTACAACCACAACCCGCTCGTCGTCCATCCGGACCAGAACCGCATGCGGCGCGGCCTCGCGCGCGACGACGTCTTCGTGGTGGGCTGCGACGTGGTCATGACGGAGAGCCTCGCCTACGCGGACGTCGTGTTGCCCGCGTGCACGCACTTCGAGCACGACGATGTCTTCGCCGCCTACGGCCAGCACTGGCTGCAGCGCGCCGAGCCCGTGATCACGCGCCAGGGCGAGGCACTGCCCAACACCGAGATCTTCCGCCGTCTCGCCGCGCGCTTCGGGTTCACGGACTCCGCGTTCACGGCGTCCGACGCGGACTTGATGGACGATGCCTTCGCCGCCGACGACCCACGGTTGCTTGGCATGCGCCCGAGCGAGATTCCCACCGATCGCGCTCTCAAGATGACGTTCGGGGGGGACGAGGCGGTGATGTTCCGGAATGTCTTCCCGGCCACGGCCTCGAAGAAGATCGAGCTCGTATCGTCCTATCTCGACACGAAGTACGGCGCGCCGCTGCCGTCGTTCCGGCCGGTGGCGTCGCCGTTCCCGCTCTCGCTGATCTCTCCGGCGTCGGACCAGCGCATCACCTCGACGTTCGGCGGCGCGTCGGAGCAGGATGCGGCACCGCCGCTCGAGATGCATCCCGACGACGCCCGCGCTCGCGGCTTCACCGATGGCCAGCGCGTACGCATCTGGAACGAGCTCGGCGAGGTGCATCTACACCTGGAGATCACCGAGCGCGTGCCGCCGGGCGTGGTGTGCACGCTCAAGGGCGCCTGGCTGCGCACGAGCGACAACGGCCAGACGATCTCCGCGCTCTGTCCCGCGCACCACGCCGATATCTCCGGCGGCGCCTGCTTCAACGACGCGCGCGTGGAGGTGTCGGCGCTGTAAGCGCCGCGGTCAGCTCACGGTCTGAGGACGACCTTGATGCACTCGTCCTCCTTGTGCTTGAAGATCTCGAAGCCGTCCGGCGCCTCGTCGAGTCGCATCCGGTGCGTGATGACGAAGCTGGGATCGATCTCGTTCTTCTCGATCCGCTCCAGGAGTGGGCGCAGGTAGCGATGGACGTGCGTCTGCCCCGTCTTCAGCGTGAGTGACCGGTTCATGAAGGAGCCGAATGGCACCTTGTCGATGAATCCGCCGTAGACCCCGGCCACCGACACGGTGCCGCCGTTGCGGCAGGCCATGATGGCCTGGCGCAACGCGTGCGGCCGGTCCGACTCGAGCATCATCGTCTGCTTCACGGCGTCGTAGGCGCCGACCACCCCCGGCGCGTGCGCCTCCATGCCGACGGCGTCGATGCACGCGTCGGGGCCGCGTCCCGCTGTCATGTCCTTGAGCGCCTCGTAGATGTCGACCTCTTCGTAGTCGAGGACCTCGGCACCGCTCCGCTCCCGCGCCATGCGCAGCCGCTCCGGAACGCGGTCGATTCCGATCACGCGCTCGGCGCCGAGCATGGCCGCGCTCTTGATCGCAAACTGGCCGACGGGCCCGCAGCCCCACACGGCCACGGTGTCCCCGGGTTGGATGCTGCAGTTCTCCGCCGCCATGTAGCCGGTCGGGTAGATGTCGCCGAGGAACAGCACCTGCTCGTCGGAGAGCCCGGGCGGGATCTTGAGCGGCCCCACGTCGGCGAACGGGACGCGGACGTATTCCGCCTGGCCGCCCGCGTAGCCACCGAGCATGTGCGAGTAGCCGTAGACGCCGGCCGGTGAGTAGCCCCACATCTTCTCCGCCATCCAGGCATTCGGATTGGTGTTCTCGCACAGGGAGAAGAGCTTCCGCTCGCAGAAGAAACAGCTCCCGCACGAGATCGGGAACGGGACGACCACGCGATCCCCCGCGCGCAGGTTCTTCACCGCGCTCCCCACCTCGACCACTTCTCCCATGAACTCGTGGCCGAGGATGTCGCCCTTCATCATCGTGGGCACGAGGCCGTTGTAGAGGTGCAAGTCCGATCCGCAGATCGCGGCCAGCGTCACCTTCACGATCGCATCGCGCGGGTTGACGATCGTCGGGTCCGGGACCTCCTCCACGCGGACGTCGGTCTTGTCGAAGTAGCAATTCGCCTTCATCGCTTCCCCCTCGCCGCCACCTTGTCGGCGACGCGCGCGGACGGCCCATCGTTGCGGGCGATCTCGCCGGTTTCGAGCACCTGCTTCAGACGACGCAGGTCGTCCATCACCTGCTGTCCGGGCTCCTCATTGGCGAGCTTCGCGAGCGTCGCGCCGACGACGCCGGCGGGCGGCGCGTACTGCATTTCCACCCGAACCACGGTGCCGCGCCCACCCGGGGCGCGCTCGAATCGCACCACGCCGGAGTTGTCCACGTCGGCGCCCGGCAGCGACCGCCACGCGATGAGCTGGTTCGCCTGATCGTCGGTGATCTCCGCGTCCCATTCCACGCTGGCGCCCGCCGGGCCTTTCGCGACCCAGCGCGAGCGGTTGGGACCCGTGACCTGTACGGACTCCAGATGGCGCATGAACCGTGGCAGGTTTTCGAAATTTCTCCAGAGGCGATAGACCTCTTCCGGCGACCGATTGATCGCGATCGTTTTGGCGACGCGGACCGCGCGGCCATCACCGGCGGCGCCCACGCCCCGAGTCAGGCGCAGGCTGCAGTAGACATCCGCCACCGTCGCGCCCACGACGGCCGCGGTCGCGGCGGCGAGGCGCTCGGGATCCGCACGCCGCGACCGAAACGCCATGCCGAGCGCGGCAAGATCGAGCACGTCGCCGGCGACGCGCGACCACGTCGCGATCACCGGCCTCGGCAGCGTGGCGAGGATGCCGACGCCGCTCGCGATCTCGCGCAGACCGAAGGCGCGGATCACCCCGATCCGTTGCGGCGCACCGATCAATTTCGCGAGCTGTCGCGGCGCCACCACCTCGGCCAGGCCGAGGCCGATGCTGAACCACCCCAGGCCCACGGCGAGCCGCTGCGGCTCGAGCACACGCTTCGACCATTCGCTTCGTTCCGGTGGCCGGAACGACGTCCGCGCCCGGCCTCGCGCTAAGTCTTCGTCACGCCTCTCCGCGTATCTCGCGCCCTGTATCGCCATTGGTTCTCTACCTCCTCCACCTCGACCGTGGCCACGCTCGCCGCGTTGCAAGAATTGCTAGTGCGGCGGCGCCGTCGCAATAGCGTCTGACCGCCGGTTACTGCAGACGTCGTACCGTCCAGCCAGACGTCGTGTCGTCGAAGTGCGCACGTCGCCCGTCCGCGACGTTGACCGGTATCCCGGCTGCAGATAGCATCGACGGCCATGAACCGGATTCCGCTCGAGCGGCGGCGCTGGACACGGAAGGAGTACGCGCGGCTCGGTGAGTGCGGCATCTTCGACCACGATGAGCCGGTGGAGCTGATCGGCGGCGACTTGATCGTCAGTGAGCCGAAGGGCACCGCGCACGCCACCGCCGTCGGCCTCGTGCAGGACGCCTTGCGTGTCGCCTTCGGGCCGGGGTGGACCGTGCGCGCTCAGGCGCCGGTGGCCCTCGATGAAGAGTCGGAACCTGAGCCGGACGTCGCCGTCGTTCCCGGCGATCCCCGTGAGTACCGGGACGAGCACCCATCACAGGCCGCGCTGCTCGTCGAGGTGTCGGAATCGAGCCTCGTCCTCGATCGCTGGCGGAAGGGCAGCCTCTATGCGCGAGCGGGCGTGCGTGATTACTGGATCGTCAATCTCATCGATTATGTGCTCGAGGTGTATCGAGAGCCGCTGCACGACGTCTCCGGGCCCTTCGGCTGGCGGTACGGAACGGTGGAAACGCTGACGTCCGACGCCACGGTGTCGCCGTTGGCGAAGCCGGAGACCCACCTCCGCGTCGCGGAACTGCTGCCATAGCGCCTTCAGCGGCCCGTCACGATCCCCCGTAACGCTGAAGGAGTCGGCGCGGTGCCCGTGATCGAGTGCACCGGTGATACTGCGCCGCCGCCGAAATTCCGGCACAGACACGCGCGCGCGTGCGTCGAGGCGCAGCAGAGAGGCGCGTTGCGCACAGTCGACCGCGGGCAAGCGCACGTCGTCCCGAGGCGGCAATGGCTCTTGACAACCCCGCGCGGGTGGCTAAAGGTAGCCGCGCGGTACGGTCATCCGGCGACTCGCGGTGCTCACCCTGGAAAGAGGAGACCGACCCATGGCCCGCACGGCGCGCTGGCTCCCCTGGCTCTCTTGCCTGCTGTTCACGTTCATCATCGCCGCCCTCGCCGCGCCTGCGCTCGGCAAGACGGTCAAGATCCCGAAGACAGGCGCCAAGTGTGCCGACGACAAGGCCTGCCACAACCGCTGGCATCCGGAGATCAAGCCCGTCGCCACCGCCGATCCCGGCGATACCGTGGTCTTCGGCACGCGTGACGCGTTCGACCACGCCTTCACGCGCAACTCCGTTCCCGCGGACGTCGCCGCCGCCAATCTCAATCTCGTGCATCCGCTCACCGGCCCGCTCTTCGTGAACGGCGCCGAGGCGGGCGACGTGCTCGCGATCACCATCGGCGACATCGAGCCGGACAAGTTCGGCTATACGGTCATCGTTCCCGGCTTCGGCTTCCTCCGCGACCTCTTCCCGAACCCGCACATCGTGCGCTGGGACCTCACCCGCACGGAAGCCACGTCGCCCGACATGCCCGGCGTGAAAGTCCGGTTCAACGGCTTCACGGGGACGATCGGGACCGCGCCCGGTCCCAAAGAAGTCGATGTCATGTTCCAGCGCGAGGACGCCCTCATGAAGGCGGGCGGCTTCGTGCTGCCGCCGGAGCCGAAAGACGCCGCGCCCGTCACCGTGTGCGGCCCCGCCGGGACGCACAAGGACCGGTGCCTGCGCACGATTCCGCCCCGGGAGAATGGCGGCAACATGGACGTGAAGCAGATCGTGAAGGGGACGACGCTGCTGCTTCCCTGCTTCGTGAAGGGCTGCCTGCTGTCGATCGGCGACGTGCACTTCGCCCAGGGCGACGGCGAGGTGTCCGGGACCGCGATCGAGATGGACGCCACCGTGACCGTGAAAATCCAGGTGCGGAAGGGGCTGGCCGCATTCGTACGGCAGCCGCACTTCGAGGGCGGTAACCAGCTGAAGCGGCTCGAGCCGAACAAGTTCTACGCCACGGTCGGATTCCCGATCAAGGAAGGCGGCAAGGTCACGCCGTATCACCAGTATCTCGACGGCGTACGCATCGGCCCCCTCATGAACCTGTCCGAGGACGTGACGCTGTCCGCGCGCGACGCTCTCCTCCAGATGATCGAGTGGGTCGTGCGGAACAAGAAGCTCACGCGCGAGCAGGCGTACGTCCTCTCCAGCGTGGCCGTCGATCTCCGGATCTCGAACCTGGTTGACGTGCCGAACTTCGCGGTCACCGCCATCCTGGACCTCGGCGTCTTCGACTGAGAAAGCGCGGCCGTGGATCGCCGGCGGTTCGTGCAGCTGCTCACGGTGGGAGCGGCGGCGAGCGGGGTCATGGGCCACTCGCCGTACCGGCAGTGGCAGGTCTATCGCAAATCGCGGTTGATCATCGTGACCACCGCCGACGACCAGACGTCGCACGCGCTCGGCGAAGCCATCGCCGCCCTCCTTGCGCGCCACGTCCCGCAGCAGCCCGCGCTCGCGTCGCGCGCGGCTGACGCCCGCGACGCCGTGAAGCTCCTCTCGAGCGCGCAGCTCGAGCTCGCCGTCCTCACCGCCGCCGACGCCCGCGATGCCTGTGACGGACGCGGTCGCTTCGCGGGCGAGGGTGCGCTCGCCCTGCGCGCGCTCGCCGTCTTCTCCCCCTACCTGCTCGTCTGCCGTGAAGACTTTCCCGGACCGAAGGCTCAGCTGATCGCGAGCGCGCTCGCCCATCACTGGCGCGGCGGCGACGCGCTTCCCGCCCCCACGCACGACGTCGTCCCCAGCATCCCGCTGCACGCCGACGTCGTCCCGCCGCGTCCCGGTTCGCATCCGTGATCCGCGCCATCGTCGTCGTCGCGCTCGTGCTCGCCGGGATGACGGCGACCGCACGCGCCCAGTCTTCGCAGCCGTTCCAGGAAGTGGCGGCCCGGGTGGTGGACGCGTTTTCCGCGGAGACGATCGGCGTGCGTAACGTCCGCATCGACATCCGCCGGCGCGACATGGCGCCCGAGGCGAGCGTCACGCTCATCGGTGTCCTCGGCATGGACATCAAGCCGGCGGATGGCTCGGCGTGGTACTCGATCCGCCTCCTCTTCGGCCAGCGCGACGGGCGGTGGAGTTACCTGAAGGCCTACCACGAGCTGCCCGCGGAGGGCCCGGTGTGGGCGGATGCGGGCGCGTGGTACCGCACGGTGGCCGAGCGCGCGCTCCGGCGGTGAGCCGCCTCGTCCGCGTCATCGTCGCCGTCGGGCTCGCCGCACTCGTGCCCGCCGCCGCGGCCGCCCACCCCGCCAACGTCGCCTACGCGCGCATCACACTCGCCGAGCGCGCGGTCGAGATCGCGCTCAGCGCGAACCTGTTCGAGCTGGACCTCGTGCTCACGCTCGATCGCAACCTCGACGGACGCGTGGACGCGGGCGAGCTCGAAGCCCGGCGCGCGGACGTGGTCCGATACCTGCGCGGGAAGATCAGCGTCGCATCCGGCGGGGCGGAGCTCCCGATGGACGCCGTCGCGCTCGGCATCGGCAGGGGCGGCGACGGGCGGGCAGTGCTGGAGGCGACGCTCGCCTTTCGCTCGCGCCATCCGCTCCGCGACCTCGCGATCCGATGCGAGCCGCTCACGGAGCTCGGTACCGATCACAGCACGCTGGCGCGGATCGACCGCGGCGCCGCGAGCCGGGAGTTCGTGTTCCGGCCGGGCGCGGTCTACGAGGAGACGCCACCCGCGGCGCTCGGTCAGGCCCTCCAGTTCCTGAAGCTCGGCATCGTGCACATCTTCATCGGTTACGACCACATCGCGTTTCTGCTCGGTCTGCTCGTCACGGGTGGGTCGATGCTCGGGATCGTGAAGGTCGTGACCGCCTTCACGCTCGCCCATAGCATCACGCTCACGCTCGCCGGGCTCGAACTCGTGAACGTGAATCCCACCGTGGTCGAGGCGGGAATCGCGCTCAGCATCGTGTACGTGGCGGCGGAGAATCTGTTCACGGAGCGCCGCGACGGCCGGTGGCTGGTGAGCTTCTTCTTCGGGCTCGTGCACGGCTTCGGCTTCGCCGCGGTGCTGAGGGAGCTGGCGCTGCCGTCGTCGGCGCTCGCCGCGTCGCTGGTCTCGTTCAACGTCGGCGTCGAGATCGCGCAGATCGCGATCGTTGCCGCCGTCGTCCCCCTCCTCTATGGCGTCCGGCGCACGCGCCTCCACGTCCCGCTCACGAGCACGGCGTCGATCGTGATCCTTTCCCTCGGACTCTTCTGGCTGTACCAGCGCGTGCTGTCGTGAGAGCGGTGCTGCCGGCGCTCGTCCTCGTCGTGGCGATGGCCTCGCCCGCAGGCGCGCACGTCGTTCTCGACCGCGAGGCGGCGGAGACACTGCTCGCCGAGATCGCGGGCCACCGGCGTGCATCCGTGGAGACGCCGAGCGAGAGCGGTCGCGTGGACGCGCTGTTCCGTCTCGGGCAGACCGTGGAGAGTCTCGTCGAGGCCTTGAATCGCGACGTGTCCGCTCACGGCCAGCGCGACCTCTTCGGCGAGCTGCTCGTCGCGCGCCTGCAGGCGCACACGATCAACGTGGCGTGGATGCCGCGCGATGGCCGGTACGAGTACGACCTCGCCGCCTTCCGCGAGGTCGTGCGCCGCGCGCCCCGCGGCCAATGGGCGGCGGAGTCGAGCTTCCGCCTCATTGCGCGCCGCTTCTACGCGACGCTGGCCCCGGATCCGGCGACGCTGGTGGGAATCGACGTGGCGGGCGTGCTCGACGCCGTGCGGGACGAGGAGCGCTTCCTGCGGGACTACGCGGGCCACGAGCGCGCCACGACCGTCCGCTTCTTCCTCGCCGTGGATCACTTCCGGATCGCGAGGAATGCGCGCGATCCCGCCCGCGTCCGCGAGCACGAGCGGCGCGCACGCCGGGCGCTTCAGCAGACTGTCAACGGCTCCGCGGAGGCGTTCGAAGTCCGCGCGGCGCAGACGCTACTGGAACGTCTCGCCCGCGGCCGCGTCATTCCTGACTGAGGTATTCGAAGACCGAACGCACCGCGATGGCGCCGTCGGCGACGGCGGCCGCGACCCCTCGCGTCGCCCGGTGGCGGACGTCGCCCGCCGCGAACACGCCGGGCAGGCTGGTTTCGAGCGTGTACGGCGCCCGCGCGAGCCGCCAGAACGGCTCCGCGGCGCCGTCGCGGACGACGTATCGCCCCGTGAGGATGTAGCCCTGCGGATCGCGCTGGACCGTTTTCGCAAGCCATGCCGTATGCGGTCCCGCCCCGATCAGCACGAAGACAGCGCCCGCGCGCATGCGCTCGGTCATGTGGCTCACCGTGTCCCGCACGTCGATGCCTTCCAGCCGTAGGCGACCGTGCGCACGCAGGAGCGCGGAGTTGAGCCGGACGCGGATGTTCGCGGTGCGAGCGATCTGCTTGATCAGGTAGGCCGACATGCTGCTGAGGGACGGGCCGCGCACGAGCAGCGTCACCGTCGCCGCGTACCGCGCCAGGTGCACGGCCGCCTGCCCGGCGGAGTTGCCGGCGCCGACGACGAAGACGTCCTGTCCCGTGAGCGCGGGCGCTTCCGTGGTCGATGCGCCGTAGAACACGCCTCGCGCCACGAAGTCCGCGAGCCCGTCGCACTCGAGACGATTGTAGGAGACGCCGGTGGCGACAAGGACCGTGCGCGCCCGGATCGCGGTGTCCGGGGCGAGGGCGACGATCCACTCGTCGCCGTTCATGGCGAGACCGGTCACCTCCCGCGTGATCAAGAACTCGGCGCCGAGCGAGATCGCTTGCTCGTGCGCCCGCGACGCGAGCTCGGCGCCGCCGATGCCGCGCGGAAAGCCCAGATAGTTGCGGATCATCGAGCTCGTGCCCGCCTGCCCGCCCGGCGCTCGCATCTCGATGACGAGCGTGCGCAGGCCGTCGGAGGCGCCGTAGAGGCCGGCGGCAAGACCGGCGGGGCCGGCGCCGACGACCACGAGATCGTAGAGCCCGCCGTCCGGCTCGATGTGCGCGCCGAGCATCGCGGCGACCTCGCCGTCCGTTGGATCGCTGAGCACCTGGTCACGGAAGATCACGGCGGGCAGGCGGCCCGAGTGCCCCACCTCGTCCAGGAGCTGCTGGCCCTCGTCGGAGTCGTGAGCGAGGAACTCGCACGGGATGGAGTTGCGCGCGAGCGCGTCGCGGATCTCGTGACAGCGCTGCGCCCACTGCTCGCCCACGATGCGGATGATCGGCACCCGGGGGAGGACCGCTCTCGCCCAGCGACTGAGGAGCTCGGTGAGGACCGGATAGAGTCGCTCCTCGGGATTGCCCCACGGTTTGAGCAGGTAGGTATCCACCTGACCGAGGGCGAAAGCACGGCGGACGACGGGATAGGCGGCGGCGTCACCGAAGCCGATGAGCACGCAGCGGCCGGCGCCGGGACAGAGGTCGCGCACACGCTCGAGCCAGTCCATGCCGATGATCCCGGACGTCCACAGATCTGCGATGACCAGCGCCACCTTCTCGCCGAGCGCGCACGTCCCCTCGATGCGCGCGAGCGCGGACTCCGGCGAGGTGTCGGTGAAGATCCGGTAATCCGCTCCGAAGCGGCGCTCGAGCACCGCCGCCAGCGGGTCGAGGGTGGCGGGATCGTCGTCCACCACGAACAGGATCGGCTGAGGCATGGGGTTCCTCGCCACACCATCGCGTTGAAGGGAACGGCGAAGCGGGGGCGGCGTCTCCGGCGACGCCGCCCCGCGTGCAGGGTCTAGGCGCTGGGTGCGCTGCCGACGACGCTGACGAAGCTCACGCACTCGCCGGGAGCGCCGCCGAGGTTGTGCGTGAGCGCAAGCTTGCGGCCGCGCGCCACGGACGGGATCTGCCGCTTGCCCGCCTCGCCGCGGAGCTGCAGCCACGCCTCGAACAGCATGCGCAGCCCCGAGGCACCGATGGGATGGCCGAAGCTCTTGAGCCCGCCGTCGGGGTTGACGGCGAGATCACCGTCGAGGTCGAAGACGCCCGCCAAGACGTCCTTCCAGCCGGTGCC
>Ga0075423_10007262_pt1 | contig 10454 bp, 7 predicted proteins | sample SoiMethybrSBSTD2_FD_80114 | JGI IMG/M metagenome (GOLD analysis project Ga0075423, IMG submission 80114) | Bulk soil microbial communities from a Populus tree surrounding site in Tennessee, USA - Soil MetaG P. TD hybrid SBSTD2 | ecosystem: Environmental > Terrestrial > Soil > Tree plantation...
AGGAAGCCAAACGCGAGCACGATTGCGGGCCACCAATTGCGCCAGACCGCCGACGACCCGCCTAGCGCGGGCTTCTCTAACCGCATGCAGAAAACTCCTCCAGCTCGCGCCGTTCGCCACAAGCGCTGCCGTCTTGTGTCGGCAGTGATTCGGGTGTGACAAGCCAGCGACGCCGCATTATACGCGCGGCCTAGAGGACTGTCAACGATCTTCCGTGAAACGTGAAACGTGATCGGGATGCGGTTCACGTTTCACGCTTCACGTTTCAGTCGTCAGATGCGTGCGCCAGCGCGGCGGGCAGCTCGCGGAGTGCGGCAAGAAATCCCTGCACGAGCTGCATCACCGTCTGGCGACGATGCACCTGCGCGCTATAGGTCCATTGCAGCCGCAGCTGGTCCTCAATAATATCGATGTTGATCAGAAACAGGTGCTGTCGGACAACCTTGAGGCTGTAGGATACGCCGGGCGACTCGGTGGCCGGGTGGAGCGCCAGCATATCCGACCCCAGCCGTGGCCCTTGGATGCCACGATAATTGAGCAGTATTTGGGCCTGCGGCAGCGCACGGAAACGCGCCGCAACAAGCGGATCGTCGCGCAGATAGCGCAGCATCCCGTAGCCGATGCCGTGCTGCGGAACCGCGCCCAGCTGCGCTTCGACCGTCCGTAGCAGCGCCGTCGGCCCAGCGGCCCCCGCAAGCTCGAGCAGGAGCGGGAACAGGAAGTTGATCCAGCCGACCGTGCGCGACAGATCCACATCATCGAAGGGTGTCTCGCGACCGTGATATTCCAGATCGACCAGCAGCGTGCGCGTGGCCCAGCCCGCGCAGGTTTGCCCCAGCGCCGCCAGCATGATCGCAATGATCTGCGTATTGTCATTCGCCACGAGCTGCTGAAGCGCGTCGGTCTCGGCACGACTGAGCGACTCGATAATCGTGCAGGCCGACGCCCCGGTATGCACGCCGTCGCGGAAGTCCACCGGGATCAGCGGCACCTGCCGGCGTGCTGGCGCAAGCCAGTAGTTCAGCTCGGCATCAAGCTCGCCCGATTGAGCGTACGCACGCATACGCTCAGCGTAGGTGATGATTGAGGTCGTCTTGGGTGGCAGCTGGATCGGTTGCCCCTGGAGCAGCTGCTGATAGATCATGGGGAAATCTTGCCAGAGGATCGCTGCCGAATAGTGATCGCAGGCGGTGTGATGAATCAGGATGAGCAGGCGACCCGGCACGCCCGGACCACAATCGAAGCAGGCGACGCGCAAGAGCGGGCCTTGTTCGAGCTGGAAGCTGCTCTGTAGCGCGCTGACTGCGCCCGTAATCGCACGAGGATGCGCCGACGATGGGAGCGCCGCGAGATCGACGACGCTAAAGGGCAGCGACGGCGCGGGCGGCGCGATAAACTGACGCCAGCCGTCGCCCTCCTGGATCGCGCAGGTGCGTAGCGCATCGTGGTGCGCGAGCAGTGTGCCGACCACGCGGTTTAGCAGCGCCGGCTTCAGCGGCTGCTCTGACTCGAAGAGCATCGCCAGGTTCCAGATGTGCCGGTCGGGATCGTGGGTCTCGAACGAGAGCGCCTGGTTGGGGGTCAGCGGCAGTGGCCCCGTCACCAGGCCCTGATCGGCAGAAACCGCCCGGCGACCCTCCAGCAGCGGCGCGATCGCGGCGATCGTCTGATGTTGAAAGAGCAGTCGGGGCGAGAAGTGCAGCCCGACTTGGTTGGCTTTGGCGACAACCTGGACGCTTAAAAATGAGTCGCCGCCGATCTCGAAGAAATTGTCGTGGACGCCGATCCGCTCGCGCCGCAGAACGCTCGCCCAGATGCGCGCGAGTCTTTCCTCGACGGCAGTGCGCGGTGCGACGAATGCTTGGCTCACCACGCGCCGACCAGGATCGGGCGGCGGCAGCGCGCGGCGATCGAGTTTGCCATTGGGCGTCAGCGGCAGCGCGTCGAATAGCACAAACTCCGACGGCAGCATATAGGCGGGCAGCCGCTCGGCCAGGAATGCACGCAGCTCGGTGACGAAGGACGGCACCTGGGGCGTGAGACCAGGAGACAAGGAGACAAGGAGATCAGAATCCTCCTTGTCTCCTTGTCTCCTTGCCTCCTTGTCCTCCGATCCTGATCCCCGATCCCTGACCCCTGACCCCTCGATCACATACGCCACCAGCCGCTTGTCACTCGCCACATCCTCGCGCAGCATCACGACGCTCTCGCGCACCGCCGGGTGTCGGCGCAACACCGCCGCGATCTCTTCGAGCTCGATCCGAAAGCCGCGCAGCTTGACCTGCTGGTCGCTGCGTCCGAGGTACTCGATCGCGCCGTCGGGCCGGTAGCGCGCCAGGTCGCCAGTCTTATAAAGGCGGAAGGATGAAGGCGGAAGGATGAAGGCGGAAGATCCGATCGTATCTTCTGTCTCCTTGTCTCCTTGTCTGCTTGTCTCCTTGTCTCCCGCGAAGGGGTTGGGCACAAACCGCTCTGCGGTCAGGTCGGGGCGATGCAAGTAGCCGCGCGCCAGCCCAGCGCCGCCGATGTACAGCTCGCCCACCACGCCGAGCGGCACTGGCCGCATCTGGCGGTCGAGCAGGTAGACCTGGGTGTTGGCGATTGGCCTGCCGATCAGCACTGGACCCGCGCCAATCGCGAGCTTGTGCGTGGTTGACCAGATCGTCGTCTCGGTCGGGCCGTACATATTCCAGAGCGCCGCGCCGCTGCCGAGCAGCTGATCGGCCAGATCGCGCGGCAGCGCCTCGCCGCCGCACAGCAGCTTCACGCCAGGGCTGCCGCGCCACACCGCCGTCAGCAGCCGCATGGTCGCCGGCGTCGCCTGGAGCGCCGTCGCACGATTGCGCAGCAACGCCGCGCTCAACCCAACGCCATCCGCCGCAACCGTGCGCTCAAGCAGCACCACCCGCGCGCCGACCAGCAGCGGTAACAACAGCTCCAACGTGGCGATGTCGAATGCCAGCGTCGTCACTGCGAGCAGAACATCGTCGCACGTCAGCCCCGGTCGCCGACGCATGGATGCCAGCAGGTTGGCCAGCGCGCCGTAGGAGATTTGCACACCCTTGGGCGTACCGGTCGAGCCAGAGGTGTAGATCACATAGGCCGGGTTGTCGGCTTCTGGATTTTGGATTTTGGATTCACCCCGCGGGGGTACCCGATTTTGGATTGACAATATACGCTGTACGATTAAGCCATCAATCAGCGTTCTTTCGTCGTTCGTCGTTCGTCGTTCGTCGTTCGTCGCGGTGATCAGCACGGCCACGCGCGCGTCGTCGAGCATAAACGCCAGCCGCTCCTGTGGATAGCTCGGATCGAGCGGCAGATACGCCGCGCCTGCCGTGAGCACCCCCAGGATGCCGACGAGCATGTCCAGCGAGCGCTCCATGCAGATACCGACCAGCATCTCGGGACCGACACCGCGTGCGCGCAGGTAGCACGCCAGTCGATTGGCGCGCGCGTTTAGCTCACGGTAGGTCAGGCAGCAGGGGTCAGGGGTCAGGGGTCGGGGATCAGGAGCCGGCACACGCCCCTCCTGCCACCAGGCTCCCAGACCGCTGATCGGGTCCATCGTCCATCGTCCATCGTCCATCGTCCCGTCGAACACCACCGCGATCGCATCGGGCGTGCGCACAGCCTGCGCCGCGAATAGTTCGTGGACACACCACGCGTCAGCCGTGAAGCTCCCGACCCCTAACCCCTGATCCCTGACCCCTGCGACAGTGTCGTTCCACTCGACCAGCAGCTGCGCCTGTTGCGCCGCCGTGAGCAGCGGCAGCGCGTCGATGGCTTGCTCGGGGTCGGCAACGATCCCGGCTAATACCAGCTGGAAATGACCGACCATGCGCTGAATCGTCGTCGGCGTGAACAGCTCGGTGCTGTATTCGACTCGCCCGCGCAGCTCGTGCGCGCCCTCGCGCAAAAAGAGCGCCAGGTCAAATCGTGCCGTCGTGCGCGGCACATCGAGCGGCTGCACGGTCAGCCCTGGCCGCTTCAGCAGCGGCATCGGCGCGTTTTGCAGCACCAGCATGGTTTGGAAGATCGGATGCCGGCTCAGATCGCGCGTGCTCGGCAGCGCCTCGAGCACTTGCTCAAAGGCGATGTCTTGATGCGCGTAGGCGGCAAGCGCGAGCGTGCGCACCTGCTGCACGAGATCACGAAAGCGCGGATTGCCGGCCAGATTCGTTCGCAGCGCCAGCATATTCATAAACAAGCCAATCAGCTCTTCCAGCTCCACCTCGGTGCGCCCGGCGATCGGCGTGCCGACGACGATGTCGGTTTGGCCGCTGTAGCGGTACAGCAACACGTTGAACGCAGCTAAGAGCGTCATGAACAAGGTGGCACCGGTCTGCCGACTCAGCTGATTGAGCCGTTCGGTGACCGACACTGGGATCATAAAGACGTGGGTGGCCCCGCGCGAGCTGCGCAGCGTGGGTCGTGGATAGTCGGTCGGCAGGTCGAGCAGCGCGGGCGCATGGCGCAGCTGCTCAGTCCAAAACGCCAACTGATCATCGAGCAGGCGACCGTGCAGCTGCTGGCGCTGCCAGATCGCGTAGTCGGCATACTGCACCGGCAGCTCAGGCAATGGCGATGGCTGCCCCGCGCGAAATGCCGTGTAGAGCGCAAGCAGTTCGCGGATCAAGACGCCTTGCGACCAGTCGTCGAACACGATGTGATGCAGCGTGATCAGCAGCACATGCTCATCGGCAGCGAGCCGCAGGGCGTGCGCGCGCAAGAGCGGGCCGTGTTCGAGGTCGAAGGGCTGCGCGACCTCGGCCTGCGCCAGGAGCACGATCAGCTGCTCCCGCACCGCGACCGGCAGTTGGTCCAAATCGACCCGGCGCAACGGGAGCGGCGTGGCCGAGGCGATCCGCTGCTGGGGCGGCCCGTTCGGCGCGACGAAGGTGGTGCGCAAGGCTTCGTGGCGCTGCACAATCGCGCTGAGGCTGCGCGCGAGCGTTGCCAGATCGTACGAACCGCTGAGCCGCACGGCGATCGGCGAATTATAGGCGGCGGCATCGGTTTCCCAGTGGTGCAAGAACCAGAGCTGCTGCTGGGCAAACGAGAGCGGGCAGACATCGGTCGCGTGACGACGCGGAATGCGGGCGGCGTCGGGCGGGTGCGCTGCCGATGCTGCATGCTCGTGCAGCCAGCGCTCAACCAGGCGGCGTTGGTCGGGGGTAAGCTCGGTGAGCTCGTCTTCAAGCCCTATCATACGGTTATGTCCTTCGTTGCCCTCGGCGCTCGTCGATTTTGCTCGGTGGCGCAGACGCAGCTGTGCGATACGGCGTGCGTCTGCGATTGAGCCGCCAGATTTCGTTCGGGCACCCCGCTTAACCGGTTCAGCTCTAGCGGTGAAGCTGTTGTCAATCGCCAGGCGATCAGGGACGCGCCGCTTGGAGAAGGGGGTGTTTGGCCGCTGTGTGATGATCAACGGGGTGGTATTGCTGATCATCATACTGCTGGTGTCTGTCGCTGTCAACAGCGCCGGGCGCGCGGGGTGCCGTGCAGAATGGCACATATCGGCTCCATGCTTGCATGCGGGGAGTTGAACTACAACGGCGGCAGCGCCTGCTTTCGTCTCGTGGGTCATCCACCGGCTGCTTGTGTGCGGGGAGCTACGTCGCAAACTCGGCGGCGCGTATCCTGCCCATCGAGGCAGGTGCCGCAACCGGTCGGGATGGGATGGCATCATATGCTGGCGGGCTTAGGGGACAAGCGTAGCGCCGGGGACGGGCTGGCGTGGGTTCCCTGAACCGGGGGGGTGCGGGGGCAACGTGCCCCGCAATGCGTAAGCAGCACCCACACGTAACAATGCCCAACACCCTGTTGTATAGAGTGTGGGGCAAGGTTTTGCCGATTTCCGCATAGGTGCTGCCATCCGCAAACTGCATGGTTCGCGCGGCCTGCCCCACCCTCGCGCACCAGCGGCGTGCGCACGCCGCACCGCCGTGAGCGGGCGCGGCACTCCCCCAGCTCGTGCGTCAGCGCTGAGGATCGGGGAGCGCTGTATAGGCCGGCGGCAGCGGCCACTGAAGTGTCTGCAGCACCTGCGCTTGAGACGACGTCATGACCGTCGATGACATGCTGATCCGCATGCGTCACCACATAGGGAATAGGGGCCCCAAACGCCTTGATAGTGCGCAAACCGGGGATCGTCAGCTGCCATGCATGCTGGACGGTAGGTCAAGGGATGCGCCGCCAATTCCTCGGCTGTCACACTCCGCAGGAGCGCTTGAGTGGCTGCTCCGTTGGGCAAGAGTCCACAAACACTCCTCACAAGCTGCCGTTAGCTCGCAACCTCTAACTCAAGAATCTCATCCGAACTTACAACGGCCATGAGGTGATAAGCGCGATCGGTAATGTCGTGGCCGCTACGAACCAGATTCTGGAGGCTCCGCTGTATCTCCTGTGCTCGCCGGGCAGTCCGTGCCATACTCTCCGAGGAATCTGCTACGCAGATCTGAGCAAATTGAAACGTGATCTTCCGTATCTGATCGCCGGCACTATGCAGCGCGATTACCAATGGGTACCGAAATGGCATCATAGCTGGCGGAAGATGACCTGCTCTATCGACAAGCCGACTAAACTGCTGGATAGCGCTCCCTAACGCATCTAAGGCATCAATTGCCTCATCGCAGTTTTGTGGTACAAGAGGCCCTCGCCGTGCGAGTGACATCCGCATCGCTTCGATGCTCACACAACTTTCGGCCACGCGCTCGGTATTGAACAGCAAGGCGCGATACGACTCCTCTGGAGACATCCTAGACGACTGGTGCGAAATTGTGCCGCCAAGGTCGAGGATGCAATCGTCATCGTAGAACTCATTGCCTAAAGCCATAGATGACGGAGCATCTTGAGGGGTATGACCTGCTGACTGGACAGTGCGTGGATTAGGCATATCGAACCTTTCGAGAGAATGGGGACCCGAATCAACATCCTAGGCGACGTAGAACATGGCAAAACAAGGGTGTCAGTCGAGAGAGCACCCATCGTCTATACCTTCAGAACACTAGTGCTATTATACTTGTTAGTAAGGGGGATGTCAAGTGGGAAAGAACTAATGTTCGTGGTAGCGTTAGAAATATTGGCGAGCTTCACGGAGAAGGAGACTTGCTTCATCGAGTAGGCGGAAGTAAGATTCCCCTTTCCTGTTTTTCTCGGCTAGATTGTAGGCCGCGCTCAATTTAATCTTTGCTCGCCGCAGCTTCTCATTAACCGCATCCAGTGATGCGAAGCTCCCCTGGGGGAGGTCGTCGAATCTGTTCAGCATTATGGCAATATCGTCAATAACGATATCGATTGTCTCAGTCTGAAACTTGATGGTACTCCCGGTAAGCACGCTCGCTAGCTCGCTGATTACATCTTTATAGACCCGTGCAAGCTGCGCACCGGTTGCCTCGTCAAGGTCAATATTTGCTCGCCGTGCAAGCGTTGCTAGAGTGCTGTTCCGACGGTGCATAATCAACCGCCTCACTGCCCTCGAGCAAAATCGGAAGCACGCTGACACCACATCCCGATCGGATCGATGCTGTTATGGAAGAGCCAGTTCGGCGAAGTGCGTCCGGTCAAGAAGGGCCGTACATTCATCCGACAGACCCTGACACACCAGCATTGCGCGCTCCAGCCATAGCCGCATCTGCTGGCGATGCTGAGATGCCTGCCGTGGTCGCGTTCGACAGGTCGACCGCAAGGCGTGCGCCTCCTCAATAGCCTTATCGATTTGATCGCGGGTACAATGCAAGGCAACGACCAGGGAGTAGCGCAGGGGGATCGCAACCCGCGGCACTGCCTCAGCATGGGCGAGCAGATCATTCATCTGGCAGAGCGCCTTTCCCAGATGACAGAGCGCTGTCTCCAATCGAGCACACTGGTCAGGCCAGACCTCCGAAAAACGTTCGAACTGATCATACAGGCGAGCGGTCGCCGCGTATGCAGCGCTAAGTGCCTCGACCCGTGTGCGCAGCCGCACGCTGAACTCCAGGACGGTTGGCTCACCGCAAGGCTCTCGCACGACCCCGGGGAATGGGATAATCTTCACCGGTGCAGTCATTGCCTGGTACCTTTCATACACCTGACCCATCGATTGAGGAGCCGAAGAATTCAAGGGCTTTCCAGAGATGTCTTTGGATTGTTCGGATATACTTGTTGAATTCCCGCTGTGTCGCTATATCCTTCACCTGCGGTGACTGCCACGCAGCTTCATAGATCTTGTTCTGCGCTTGTTGTAGGTATGAAACGACTGCTTCGGGGGAGGGCATCCCCCGCAGCACAGGCGACCCGGCCACCCGCATACGATCGATTCCTTCAAGGATGAGGCCGAGGTCGGCACCAAAAACGTTGAGGACACTCTGTGTAAGATCAGCAGGCAGTGTGGTATAGAACTGGGAATGAAGTTCCAGAATGGCTTGTTGATAGATTCGGAACCAGGCGTTATCATCGGGTACCCGTTCGATTCTGTAGCCAAGACCCTGCGCCGCCACCAATATCGTGCTGGGGACGCTACCGGACGATCCCAAGGATTGCCCACCCGAACGAGGCATAGCTCACCCGCACGCGTCAGCTATATGAGGATGCTCCCCTCGCAAGTCGACTGGATAAGGGCAGGGTTTCAGAGCCAAGCCTGCCCTTATGTTACGCGAAAATGATCGAATAGCGAGTTTAGTATGGCAATCTGCTGCTGGATATTGCGGCGCATGGTGCCTGCCGTGGCACCCGGATTGCGGCACTGGCTCCGAAACTCGATCAGCAGACTATCAAGCACCCGCGCGTCGTGCTCGAAATTCGTCTGTAGCACAATCTGTTGCTGCAGTAGCCGAGCAGCCATGACCGAGTCTGGAGCCGCTGCCTCCAGATTGTTCCACAGGAGAGCGACATTCTCAACCAGTACTGTGACCTGCTGACGTGCCCGATCACAGTGACCAGGCCAGATCTCGCCGGTAAAAACGTGTTCCAGATACTTCAAAGCTGCTTCAACATTTCGATAGGCTTGCGTATCACGAAGGTGGACATTTGAGGATCGCTTTTGGATAATTCGCACTGGAAGTATGTCACCGCGCATACTCTGGAATAACACGCGAAAGTAGGCTGCTGCGACCACTGCTGCATACTTCTGCCAGTTATCGTTCTTGTTTTGGTCGCAATAATCACAGATTCCACGAATTGAGATGTAACCAATAGACTGCATCCATGATGCTTGAGCAACACCTGCGGATTCCATTTCCACGGCCATCACCTTTAATTTATCACGGAGAAGATCTCGTTTCGTCTCGTATCTTAGCACAGCGTTTCCAGAGCCGATACGCCCGAGAAAGATACGGGGTTCATCAGCAACTCGGTCGGGATCGAGGGGATGCCTGACTTGGCGGCGACGGGTCTTACCATTTCGCAGCGTAATGGTTTCCCAAAGTACGTCGTGTGAATCTGGTGGATGTTCGACCTTCAACTGCTTTCCAATTCGGTTGATCCACTCTAGCCAGGGTTTATCGCCAATCAACGCTTTTGCCGACAGGACTCGAGTCTGCCCGACAAGTGATGCCGCCGGAGTGTAGCTGATTAAATCTATTATAAACCCAGAGTTGGTATCCTTACCGGCATCGTGTTGAATGGTGCCATAGACGCTTGACACCACAATATCGCCAAGACGAACATGATCGCCAGGTTTATCTGGATTTGGTACACCACCGGCAATTCCAACCATACAGATATACTTCAAAGAAGGAAATTGCTCAGACATCTGCGCCGAGCGTGTAGCTGCTGTGATGTTTCCATAGGATGGTAGCAATGATAAAAGTACGACATGTCCATATTTTGGCTGGCTTGGTATTTCACCCAGAGTGTAGGAGGTATCTCTGTTATTTTCACAATAAACCTCTTCAACTCGGTCCAATGAGAGTTGAACAGCCGCGAATTCATGCGGTAATGCAGTGATAACCCCTACAGTGGGCTTAATTTCTTTAGCAAGGGTGCGATCTTCTTTCTCAGAGGTATCTTCTGCCATCGAATCCTCCTCGCTAATATCCAGTTTTGGGTCAAAGTCAAAGACGTGATCAATGACGTAATTGACGATTTTCTGGAACCACTTTGGGCGGGAAGATCTCCTTATAGAACATATGTTCAGAAAGAGAGGTATTAAATCAGATCCCAGTTGTTTGGTGCGAGTATAACAAATGTACAATAGCAGGTCAACCATGAAAGTATACAGTGGTACCCATCCCTGCACCATCCTGACGCACGGCGGTCAAGCGGTCACACTGGAGCGTAGTCACGGGTCTATCCTACCTGCGAGAGCGAGCTTTTCTCTCTTGATGACGAATTGGGCTTGCTACCGGGCCAACTGACCCCACGACTCCAGGAGAGATTGGTCAGGCCAGCACCCACATCCCCTCCCTTCTAAGGCCGCCTCCGAGTTTGCCTTCTGGTCGCAGGTCATCGTCGATCGCGCGACGGCGCGTGCC
>Ga0075423_10007263_pt1 | contig 10453 bp, 8 predicted proteins | sample SoiMethybrSBSTD2_FD_80114 | JGI IMG/M metagenome (GOLD analysis project Ga0075423, IMG submission 80114) | Bulk soil microbial communities from a Populus tree surrounding site in Tennessee, USA - Soil MetaG P. TD hybrid SBSTD2 | ecosystem: Environmental > Terrestrial > Soil > Tree plantation...
CGCTCTGACCTTGTACGGCAAGCCCGAGCGCCCCAGCTTCGATCCCCGGAGAACGTAATGGCGAGCTCTTATCGTCGATCGACGTAGCTCCGGTGCCAGAGCTCGAGCATCAGGAGCCTGTATAGCGCCACGGAGTAATCCCAGGCGCCCTTTTGATGCTTTTCGATGAGCTCCTGGATGTACGTCGCATTGCAATACCTCCGCAGGCTGGCCGTTTTCGACAGCAGTGTGTCCCGCATCAGATGCTGGAACTCCGGCACGGTGCGGAGCCAGATGGCCATGGGAAGATCGAACCCTTGCTTCTTCTTTCCACGAATCTCCGTGGGAAGGACATCCCGTACCGCCTTCTTGAAGAGGTAGCGCTTCTCGAGGCCCCTGAGTTTGTGGATCGCGGGCAGTCGGCCCGTGTAGTCCACCAGAGCGGGATCGAGGTAAGGGTAGACAACCGTGAGCCCCGCCATCCTCGAGGCACGGCCGACCTTGATGATGTCGCTGTCGGCGATGGTCCGCTTCAGATCCACATACATCAGACGATGCAGCTCGCTCCCGGTGGCCACCTGCGCATAGGTTTGCTCCAGGAGTTCCAGCGACTCCTCCGGACGCACGAGGGCCCGAAAGTCGACGGTCAGCAGCTCTTCGAAGCACTGTGAGGCGAACGAATCCCCGGCATAGAGACGCTGCGGGTTGGGAAGCGAGCCACGCCGCACGAAATTGCGCATCCGACCAATCCGGTAATCGTCGACCCCATCCAGTCCTCGCAGCAGGGCGGCCGTCAGATTCTTGAGCGTGCGCGGAGATTGGTAAAACCAGCCCAGGATTCTGTTCTTCCGATACCAGTCGTTTCCTCCGAAGACTTCGTCGCCCCCATCTCCAGCCAGTAGAATCTCCACGCCGCAGCTCCTGGCATGGGCGGCACAGAGATAGGTCGGGATTGCACCGGAGTTTCCAAAAGGCTCGTCGAAGCCCTCCAGGAGCCTTGGGATGACATCCAATCCCTCGGACGCCGACATGATCTTCCGGTGCGAGTCCAGACCGAAGCGGGAAGAGGCGATCTCCACGTACGGCAGCTCATTGTACGGTGCCTCCTCGTAGCCGATGGAGAAGGTCGACAGTCCGGGTTTCCGACCTTCCATGGAAAGGATTCCCGCGATGCTCGAGCTGTCCGTGCCTCCACTCAGGAAGGCCCCCCACGGGCGCCGGGCGTCCGGACGATATCGAAGCACCGTGTCGCTGATCTGGTGCCGGAGCGCGCCGGCCAGCACCTCCTCGTCGCCGCTGATCAGATCCTCCGAGTAGTGTGGATTCCAGTAGTTCGTGACCTGCGCATTCTCTTCCGATGCTGTCCACGCACAGCCCGGGGGGACCTTCTCGACCCCTTTGACGATGCTGAAAGGAGTCGGAACGTAGCCGAAATTCAGGTAGTGGTAGAGCGCGTGCGGATCGACCTCCACAGCCACCAGCCCCGCGGCGTACAGCCATCGCAGGTCCGTGGCGCAGGCAGCTCGACCCGGGCCCGACGTGACATACAGCGGGAGGCCCCGAAATGGGTCGGTACAGGCGGCAATGCGACGCGCGGGGAGATTCCAGGCGGCATAGCAGAATCGGCCCGCGGTTGTCGGTGGGATAGGAATGCGCCCTTCACCGAAGCTGCGCACAACCCGGGCCTGGAACTCATCCGAGGAAAGCAGGCTCCCACCCGGCTCGGGGGCGAGATGGTACACTCCGGCGCAGCCGCAATCGCCTTCCGTAAGGAGGATCTCTCCCTGATAGAGCAGGTCGATACCAGGGCCCAGGCGCCGGAACGACCAGGGCTCGGGCGCGCGCCGGAGTGGATAGTTCCTCAGTGCCCGCTCGAAGGATGAGCGATCCACATCGGCACCCAGCACCAGCAGGAATTCGCCCAGGACCGTCCCGCTCATCTGCGCTCCTACGGGCTTGAAGAGTCGTTCTCGAGAGCTCAGCCGCCGGGCCCTCGTTTATCCATGCAGCGGTGGAGCCGGGTCGTGCGCTCGATCGCTGCCTTTTGAAGGGACAGCGAAGTAATCCCTGATACCGTGCGTGAGCTCATTGGTGTCGACCAAGGTAAGACTGTAGCCGGTCTCGGAGAGCAGCTCGAGGCACTGCTTCTCCACTCCCTTCAGGTGGTTCTCATGAACGGAAACATACAGCAAAGGCCGGTTTCGTTCGAGAATTTCCCTGGCTCCCACCAGGGCATCGTATTCCGACCCTTCAATGTCGATCTTCATGAACTGGGGCGGGGGCAGGCCCCGGCCCACCAGCTCGTCCAACGCCCGAGCTTCTACTTGAAGCTTCGGAGCCTGAGGGCTGAACCGCGGCGATTCCACCCTCGTGGTGTTCGCCAGATGATCAGCCAGGTTCGTGATGGTCACGCTTCCCGCTCGGCGGGTGATGGCGTACGGGCGGGGGAAGATATTCTCGCATCCGTTCAATTCGGCATGGGCCACGATGAATCGGACATTCTCCGGCAGCGGCTCGAATGCGAAGACCTTCCCCTCTTCACCGACAATCCGGGAGGCGAGGAGGGAAAAGTACCCGCGGTGCGCTCCCAGATCGTAGACCACTTCCCCTCGCTTGATGTGCGCAAGGAACAGGTGTTGAGTGGCCTCCTCGTACGTCCCCGCGCTGCATGCGAACTCCCCCGATCTGGGCAGCCACCGGAAGTCCTTCAGCGGCCCACGCGGAATTCTGACCGGACGGTCCCTGACGATCGGCAGCGCGCAGCGCAGCTGATGGAGCAGCCGTTGGATTTCGCGTGGGCCTCGCGGGATCGCCATTTCAAGCCCTGCAGGCGGCGCGGATACGACGATGCCGGGCGGATAGATCCCGGCTCTCTCCCGGCAATTGCCTGAAATCTTTGTTAAACTGTGATGGCACTGACATTGCACCCATGGATCCGGACTTCTTGGCCCTTGTTCCTGCGGGCTTGGAGCTTGCGGATTCTTCGAGCAAGATGCCTGGCGGGAGTGGCAGCTGCGCCAGAGTATCCGATCGAATGATTATCGTGAGTCTTGACTCTCAAGTGAAGCGATTCTACCGCGATCCGCGGGCCCGGTCTTGCATCACCGACAGGGCGTGAACCGGAACATGACGCTTGCCCCGATCCGGAGGCCCGCGCGCCCCGGCTTCGATCCCAGGAGGACTTGATGCAGCTCCACGAGAAAATTCCCAACAACGTCAATCTCAGCCAGGACCGGAAGCTCCTGCGGGCGCTGGAGAAATGGCTACCCAATTACATGAAGTGGTGGATGGAGGCGGGCCCCGCGGGGTACCAGGCAGACAACATCTATCTACGCACCGCCATCGACGTGGGCTCCGACGGTTGGGCGAACTTCGACTACGTGAAAATGCCCGACTACCGCTGGGGCATCTTCCTGTCCACCCCGGAGCACGAGCGACAGATTCCCTTCGGGGACCTGCTCGGCAAGCCCGTCTGGCAGGAAGTCCCGGGCGAATTCCGGAACTCGCTGCGGCGCATCATCGTCACCCAGGGGGATACCGAGCCGGCCAGCGTCGAGCAACAGCGCATGCTGTGCAACAGCGCGCCTTCGATGTATGACTGCCGAAACCTGTTTCAGGTCAATGTGGAGGAGGGGCGTCACCTGTGGGCCATGGTTTACCTGCTGCATGCCTACTTCGGGAGGGACGGCCGGGAAGAGGCCGAAGCGCTGCTGGAGCGTCGTTCAGGGGACTTCGACAAGCCCCGGATTCTGACCACCTTCAACGAGCCGATCGATGACTGGCTGTCGTTTTTCATGTTCACGATGTTCACCGACCGGGACGGCAAATACCAGCTCCTGGCGCTCGCTGAAAGCGGCTTCGATCCTCTCTCGCGCACCACGCGCTTCATGCTCACCGAGGAAGCCCATCACATGTTCGTGGGGGACACGGGAATCGGCCGAGTCGTGAAGCGGGCCTGCGAGCTGATGAAACTGGATGCCAACGAGGATGTTCGCGCCCAGGGGGGAATCGATCTGGAGACCATCCAGCGCTACGTCAATTTCTGGTTCTCCAGCAGCCTGGATCTCTTCGGGGGTGAGATTTCCTCCAATGCTGCGGACTACTTCGCCACCGGGCTGAAGGGCCGCGCCAAGGAAGAGAAATATCCGGATCACGTCGCGCTGGCAGGCGCCTACGATCTGGAAGTTTTCGAAAATGGCCGCCTCCTGGAGAAGCAGATCCCCATGCGTAACGCCATGAACGAGGTGGTGCGGGACGCCTGGGTGGAAGAGAACCAGAAGGGGGTGGACCGATGGAACCGGATCATCAGGGAAGCGGGGGTCAATTTCGAGATTCGCCTCCCGAGCCGACGTTTCAACCGGAAGATGGGAATCTACAGCGGCCACTACTTCGATCCCTCGGGCAAGCCGATCACAGACGAGGAATTCAACCGCCGGCGCTTCGAGTGGCTTCCAGGAGAGAAGGACAAAATTTTCGTGAAAAACCTCATGCAGCCGGTGCTCGAGCCGGGGAAGATGGCCCACTGGATCGCCGCTCCCAACACCGGCATCAATGGAAAGCCCATTGATTTCGAATATATCAGGAGGGCCTAGGCGGGCGCTGGACTCGGCCTGGATTCCCAATCTGTCAGGAATCGCCGGCGCCCGGTTGGGCGCCGTTTCTTTTGGCCTGTCCGAAAGAGGTCGTGATGGTTGATCGGATCGGTCTGATGGGTTTCGGGCGCTTCGGACGGGCGTTCGCTTCGCTCGTCTCTGAGGCCGGGCTGGAAGTGCGCGCTTACGATTCCGGCGTGAGCGTCCCGCCGGAGATGGCTTCGGGCTCTCCTGGAGAGCTGGCGAAGCAGAGCGACGTGCTGGTGCTGGCCGTTCCGCTGAACGTGATGACGGACGCCCTCGTTGCCCTGCGCCCGCATCTGGGCTCACAGCTCGTCCTGGACGTGGGAAGCGTCAAGCTCAAGCCGGTCGCCGCCATGTCGCGAATCCTCGCCGGTTCCGTTTCCTGGGTCGGCACCCATCCGCTGTTCGGATCCACCAGCATTGCCCTGGGTGAGAACCCTCTGGTGACGGTGGTCTGCCCCAACCCCGCACACCCGGGGGCAGGTGCTCGAGCGAGGAATCTCTACGAGAGAATCGGCTGCCGGGTCGTGGAGATGGACCCGGACTCGCACGATCGTCTCATGGCCCTGACGCATGCCCTGGCCTTCTTCGTAGCCAAAGGGATGCTCGACGCGGGGGTGCCCGGGGCTCCGCCGGTGGCGCCTCCATCCTTTCAGGCCATCGCCCGCACCCTCGAGGCCGTCCAATCCGATGCGACTCACTTGTTCACTTCGATCCATTCCGAGAATCCTTACGCCGCGCAGGCGCGGCGTCACCTGCTCTCCTGTCTGGAATCGACGGACCGCGCGCTCACGAGCCTGGAATCCGGGGACTTGAGCTCCCCCGATCTCGGAGGGGTGCTGTCCATTCCGGAGCTGGGAGCGCAGTCCCCTGAGCTGCGGGCCACCCGAGAACTGATCGACGAGGTGGATAGGGAGCTGGTCACTCTTCTGGCCCGTCGCGCGCGCCTGGCGCTCAGGGCGGGGAGAGCCAAGTCCGACCTGGGAATGGGGGTGCGCGACCCGCGGCGCGAAGCAGCCGTGTTGGCATCGCGGCGAGAGTGGTCGGAAAGGCTTGGTCTGGCGCCTGAGGGGGTGGAGGACATTTTTCAGGCGATCCTGCGACTCTCCCGCTCGATGCAGAATCGGGAGGAGGAATGAAACCGAGTCGCTACCCGCGAAATCACTCCTGAACGAAGCGCGGCGGCTAGAGCGTGTCGCCGCGGTGAAGGTTCTGGACGGTGGCGGGAGGGGTGGTGTCGGGGGGTGGAGTACCGGCGTTCCAACGCTCAGGGGGCGCCACCGTGTAGGTCGTGACCCGCGGCCGCGGCCAGTTGCCGCCCGGGTCGAAGCCGGTCTCGAACGGGCCGATATCGGGGCCACCGGGCGCACCGTCGTTGAACCCAGGCAATACCACTCCCCGGTTTTCCGCCGCGCTACCCGGCAGGATTCCGAAATCCAGCCCCGCCGTATTGAGGAGCTTGAGCGAGGAATTGCTGGTGCCCAGGTAGGCTCCGTGGCTACCGTACAGGAACGACTTGTCGGTGTCGTTCACCAGCAGATTGTAATCGGCGTCGAGCGTCGTCGTACTGACGCTGTTTTTGTTGTGGGAGAAAACCAGGATGTTGTTCCGGAAATGAAGGTACTGCCTCGATTCCTCCTGCCAGAACAACTCAGACGAATTGCCCCAAAAGAGGTTGTGATAGAAGAAGATCCCCCCGGTCGCATTGGCGGCTTTGGTTTTCAACACGGTCCAATTCTGCGAACCATGATTGTCGTACCAATAGTAAACATTCCGATAAACGTACTGCGGGCCGATAAGGCTTGTCTCCTGGTGTGAAATGAGTCCCGCGGAGAGAAACAGGCTGTCATGCAGTCTTAGCTCACGGGCGGGATTCCCCTCGTTGCTCTCCAATTCGTTGTGGTCATCGTAGTTTCGCATGTAGACGTTGTGATGCGACTCGGAGTACTCGAATTGTCCGAGGCCCTCCCCATCCATCGTCTCATGCAGGAAATTGTAACGGAATTCGCAGTTCCTTGAAGCCGCGCCGGCGCCATAGGTATCGGCCAGCTCTCCCTCGAAATACTGTTCCGGCGCGTAGCTCTTGGCCAGATCGTACATTCTCAAGCTTCCATTCAGGACCCGGATCTGTTCTGCAAAGTTGTAGTAGCCGGGATAGGTGTATTCCGACCACTCCACCAGGCTGTTGTCCGGAAGCTGCATCCCTTCGCGGCAGTACTCGAACTTCGTGTTTCGAACGGTGGGAAAGGTGCTGTCGCGGCTGAACTGCAGGCAGTAGGTGCCTGATCCTTCGATGACCAGGCCGTCCACGATGACGTAGGGCGAGCCCAGCACCTTCACAACCTGATCGTATCCTGCCTCGCCCCAGCTGGGCGCGGAAATAAAGATTGACTGCCCGTTGGGATTGACGTTGCCGGGGAGCTTCACGGAGATCCGCCCCCCTTCGTACGCGAATCCGTAGGGTGGAGTCTTGACCGCCCCTGCGGTGGTCAAAGCTGAGGCGTTTCGCAGCTCCGCGACGGTCAAGAAGCGAAAAAGATAGGTCCCATTGTACGCACCGAACAGACCGGGGCCATGGGCGGCGGAATAGACTCCTCCACCGTCATCCGTCCAGGCGACCTGTCCGAGGGCCGCTGCCTTCCACATGCCGCTGATGCGCGCCGTCCCGGGCGTCTGCGCCTTGATCCAAACCGGGCTGGTGGCCGAGCTGCCGAGATTCTGGAAAACAGGGAATTCGTAGTAGGTTCCCGGGCCCACGATCATCTGGTCGCCACCGCGTACCAACGAGGCGCCTCGCTGGATGGTCTTGCAGGCGCGCGTCAGGGCGAGGCAGTCGTTGGCGTCATTTCCAGTGGCTGCATCGACGTAAACAATCTTCCCCGCCGCCAGCGCAGCGGACGGCCCCGCGACCCCGTAGAGGGCCAGCGTCACGAGAACGCGCAGCGCCGAGACAAGGAATTCCTTCTTCACAGCCTGGTTCAACCTACCTTTCGCGTGAAGGTTCGGAAGGGGTGATTTGGCAATGTCGGGAATCAGGAGGGCAAGCCTTGTGCCAGTCGGAAGCGAATTCCCGAAGAAAAATTTCCGGCAATGCCTCACCGGCCCGGGCAGCCGTCTTCTCCACTTCGCCTTCCCGAATTCGAGATAAGGTGATTTCCGGAGCGCAGGTAGTTTCGCTCAAAAGCCTCCAATAACATAGGGATCGCGGTGATTTGAGATCAAGAGAAGAGATTTTTGCCGGAAAAAATCCCCCGTGCAGGGGACCCGGCGACCGCCTGCCCGGCAGGTCGGCGAATCAAAGAGGTAACGGTGGATTACTGATCTGTAACGCGTCGCACCAAAAGAGAAATGGTGCCGCGCCATGTAATTACCGCCTGTTGGCACCTCAGGAGCGAGTTCGCGCGCGAGGTCAACGCCGTTCCACGCCCGCGGGAGCAGGTGCTGTCATGGTCTCGTCCCGGCGATCCAGACCACTCCCAGCTGACAGCGCATGGGTGAATCCCCGAACTCGGAAGCCAGCTTGCTCGCCACTGCTTCGAGAATGGGTCGCGTGTCGTTGATCCCCCGCTCCCGGATCTCCAGGATCAACGGGCATCCCTCAACCAAGCCTGTCGCGGCATCCATCGCCGTCGGGCTCCTCCCCTCGAGCGCGACTTCTTCCAGGCGGATCCCGGCAAATCCGACCTGCTGCATGACCGAGCGCAGAATCTCCTGATCGTGGTAGCCAAAGGGCACTTGAAAGAAAACCGGCGGATTCGAGGGAAAGAAGCTCGCGACCGCACTATCCGCCACCTCCGCGTACCGGTTTCGCGCCGGGCTGTCCCAGACGCTGAACGACAGCTCGCCACCCCGCTTCAGCACCCGGCAAGCCTCCCGCAACCCGGCCAGCTTGTCGGGGAAGAACATGACGCCGAACTGGCAGACCACCCGGTCGAAAGTTGCATCCGGAAACGGCAGCTTCAAGGCGTCAGCCACACGCCACTCCAGGCGCGGATCGGCGCCCACTTTGCGCTGCGCATGATCCAGCATGGGCTGGTTGAGATCCGTGGCGGTCAGCCGCCCGCTCTTCGGGAGCGCTTGCGCGATCCTTCGAGTCAGGATTCCGGTGCCACAGGCCAGCTCCAGCACCCGGGCGCTCTCGGGAAAAGCCAGTCGCCGCACGAAATCGGCGGCGTAAGGCTCGAAAAGGAACGGGCCGAGATAAGCATCGTATTTTTCAGGAATCGAGCCCACGAATTTCGCATCGGTGCCTGCCATGGCGAAGGTCTACTCCTTCTTATGTGCCAGCTCGTCCAGGGGCCCGCCGGAGAGGCGGTACATCCAGCGCTCCTCGGCTTCCGCCCCAAGGCGAAGATAAAACCGCTTCGCCGCCTCGTTCCACGCGAGCGATGACCATTCCATCAGGGCGCATTCCCGCTCCGTCGCGACCCGCGCCAGGTACGCCAGCATGATCCGCCCGATTCCGGCCCCGCGGCGCTCGGGGCGCACGTAGAGATCCTCCAGGTGAAGGCAGTGCCGCCCCTGATAGGTGGAGAAGGAATGGTAAAACACCGCGAAAGCCACACGCTCCTCTCCCAATTCCCCCAGGATCGCCTCGGCCCTCCTTGCCTCTCCGAACAGCGATTCCCTCAGGCGATCCTCCGTGGCGACGGTGCGCTGCAGCGCCTTCTCGAATTCCGCCAGCTCCCGGATGAACGCCAGCACGGCAGGAACGTCTGCCTCCACGGCGGGCCGGATGGTGAGCCTCCCTTGTGCGGTCGCATGGCTCTCGATTTTCACGGGGCCGCTCCAATCTCCTCGAAGGCCAGGTTCAGGATGGGATACTCCTTCCATTCCCGGTAATTGTAATGCCACCACTCCGGCTCATAAGGCTCGAACCCTTGCGCCTCCATGGCCTGCCGCAGCAAATCACGCAGTCGCCTGGACTCCTCCGTGCCGCCAAGGTAGTTGATGTGGGAGCGCTCGCTCATCTCATCGTAATCGCCGGGCATCGCTGCCGGCAGCCCCGTGGCGAGATCGATGAGCGACAGATCGACCGCGCACCCGCGGTTGTGCTTGCTGCCTTCCCGGGGATCCGCCACGAACTCCTTCTTGTCGGCCGGCGTCGCATCCCAGAAGACCTTGGTGACCGACCAGGGACGGTAGCCGTCCAGGATGACCAGGCCAAACCCCTGCCGGCGCAGGGAAGCATTGACTCGAACCAGCGCTTCGGCGGCAGGGCGCTGCAAAAACGCCCGGGCCTGGCGATACACGGGCCGGCCCAGGAAATTATTCGAGCCGGCGTATCGGATGTCCAGCTTCAGAGTGGGATCGAGGAGGACCAGCTCCACGAGATCCGGCTGCCGGAACGTGCCGGACTCTCGTGGCGGGTGGCGAGCGCCACAGCCCGGCAGCACCAGCAGCAAGGTCGCCAACCCCACGGCCCGCCACCGTGGCCTGTTCCGCACACGGATCCGGGTCATGTCACGAAGGCTTCTTCAATCGCGCTCCCAGCAGGACTCCGGCGGCGCCGAGGAGTGGATTGCAGAAACTGATCCAGGTTGGCTCGCGGGCGTTTTGCGCAGCCTGCAGATCACTCACCGCCGACAGCCTCAGCGGCCAGGGCTCCGTCCGGTTCATGGTTCGCACCACCGTTACCAAGCCCACCACCAGGACGGCGCTGGAGAGGATCGTCGCCGATTTGAGGACCCTCCCCACCGAAACGCTTACCACACCGCCCAGCACAGCCGCCGCCAGGTTGACCACCAGGGTCGCGGCAATCCACGCGCCTTTGACTTCGTAGCTGCCGGACTTGAAAGTCCCCTCGGCCCCCAGCAGACGATAGAGAACCGTAAAGGAGAAGAACACCAGAGCCGCCA
>Ga0075423_10007265_pt1 | contig 10452 bp, 10 predicted proteins | sample SoiMethybrSBSTD2_FD_80114 | JGI IMG/M metagenome (GOLD analysis project Ga0075423, IMG submission 80114) | Bulk soil microbial communities from a Populus tree surrounding site in Tennessee, USA - Soil MetaG P. TD hybrid SBSTD2 | ecosystem: Environmental > Terrestrial > Soil > Tree plantation...
AGCCTGTACGAGGTGACCGAGGCGGCCGAGGAGATCGCCGCTGCCGCGGACCCCGAGGCGAACATCATCTTCGGGACCAGCTTCAACGACCGGCTCGGCGAAGAGGTGATGATCACCGTGATCGCCACCGGCTTCGATGGCACCCGCAAGCGCGACACCGCGCGCCACGCGCACGCCGCCCAGCCGGCACTGGAGCAGGCGTCCCTCCGCGCGCCGCGCGAGCGCGACTTCCTCGAGGAGCTGGAGCGCCAGCGCCAGGAGTCGAGCGACGGCCTGCCGGCGAACGGCGAGGACCGCGCCGCGGCCGCGGTGATGGCGCCGTCGCGGGTCGAGCGGACCGTCGGTGAGACGGCGCCGCCGAAGCGGCCGGCCCCGTACGACGCCGACGACCTGGAGATCCCTTCGTTCCTCCGGCGCAAGTAACCGTCGATCAGCTCCGGTCGGCGCGAGGGGCGGTTCTCGAGCGAATCGCCGCCGCCTGCGCTCGCGTGGGTCGCGATCCGGCTGAGGTCACCATGGTCGCCGTCTCGAAGACGGTCGACGTCGAGCGCGTCCGCGCCGCCGTCGCCGCCGGGCTGACGACGCTCGGGGAGAACCGCGTCCAGGAGGCGGAGGCCAAGGCCCCGCTCGTGGACGGCGCGACCTGGCACCTCGTCGGCCCGCTCCAGTCCAACAAGGCTCGGCGGGCGCTCGAGACCTTCTCGGTCATCGAGACGGTCGACTCGCTCGCCCTCGCGGAGCGGCTGGATCGCCTGGCCGGCGAGCTGCTGCCCGGGCGCCGCTTCCCCGTCCTGGTCCAGGTCAACGTCGACGCCGACGCGGCGAAGGCGGGCGTCGCACTCGGTGATCTCGAGGGCGTCGTCCACAGCGTCGCGGGGCTGGAGCATCTGGAGCTCCGCGGCCTGATGACGGTCGGCCGCTTGGTCGATCGCCCGGAGGACGCCCGGCCGACGTTCAGCGCGCTTCGCGCGGCCTCCGAGCGGCTCCGTCGCGGCGGCTCGGCCGTCGGACCGGAGCTGTCGATGGGCATGACCGACGACTTCGAGATCGCGATCGAGGAGGGCGCCACGATCGTCCGCGTCGGCCGGGCCCTCTTCGGCGAGCGGCCCCACGGCCATCCCCACTGACCGGCGGGCCGGGGGATCGCTGGTAGACTCGAACCGTGGGCCTCTTCCTCAGCAACCTCATCGAGGTCGCGCTGATCGTCCTGATCGTGCTCGTGTTCGGGCGCGTGCTCCTCTCCTGGTTCGACCCGGGTGGTCGCTCCCAGCTGGGCTCCTTCGTCATCAGCGCCACGGAGCCGTTCCTCGCCCCCGTCCGGCGACGGCTGCCGTCCACCGGCATGGTCGACTTCTCGCCGATGATCGTGCTGATCGTCCTGACCATCCTCCTGCGTCTGTTCTGAGTCCTGGCTGACACCGACGTCCGCTTCGCCGTTCGATTGACACCTCGATCCGGGTCGGACCATGTCGATGGCGTGGTCGACGGGATCCTCCGCGCCCGGGTCGCCGCACCGGCCGTCGCGGGCGCCGCGAACCAATCGCTGCTGCGACTGCTGGCGGACGAGCTGGACGTCCCGCGCCGCTCCGTGCGGCTCGTGGCGGGCGCCGCCGGCCGCCAGAAGCTGGTCGTCGTCGACGGGGTCGAGCCGGAGGTCGTCGTTGCCCGGTGGCCCGGTCTACGGCTATAGTCGCGAGCCTCGGGGCGATTGGCTCAGTGGTTAGAGCACGCGGTTCACATCCGCGGGGTCACTGGTTCGAATCCAGTATCGCCCACCACCTGGACCGTGACGCGAGCAGGGCCTTCGGGCCCTGTTCGTCGTTTTCCCTCCAGTCGATTCGCAGGCGAGGCTCCTCACGGATTCGGACCGTCCCAGACGCCGCCGGCCCTGACGGTGGTGCGGAAGGCGTAGCGATCCCCGCGGTTGAGATGACGTGCGTACTCGAACGGCTCTCCATATTGGTCGAAGACCGTCTCGTAGAGCTCGAGGAGCGGGTCCCCCTCGACCAACCCGAGGAGGTCGGCCGTCCGCCGGTCGGTCGTGATCGCGCGCAGCAGGCACTCGGCCCGCGATGGCTCGATCCCGTTCTCCTCGCGGACGGTCTGGTACAGGGACCGCGCCGAGAAGTCGAGCCCGACGAGCGTGGCCGCCAGCGACGGCACGAGGATGGACCGATCGAGGGACAGCGGCGCGCCTTCGACGATGCGGACCCGCTCCAGCTCGAAGATCCGGCTGCCCACCGGGATGCGCAGCGCGCGCGCCTCGCCCTCGTCGGCGTCACGAGCGATCGCGACGATCACCTTCGATGAGACCGCCAGCCCGTGGACGGCGGCCCAGTCGGTCAACCCCTGGGGGCCGCTGACCGTCTCGATCGTCACGCCGCGACCGTTGACGAACCAGCCGGACCGATCGCGGGATTCGATCAGACCCCGCGCGGCCAGGTCCGCGAGGGCGCGCCGGAGGGTGTTCCGGGCGACGTCCAGGCGCTCCCCAAGCTGGCGTTCGGGCGCCAGCCGCTCACCGGGGGTCAGCCGACCCGTTGCGATGTCGGCTTCGAGCCGGCGCATGACCCGGACGTAGGCGAGATCGGTGCCGCGAGCATCCGTCCGGCGCCCCGGAGACCCGGGACGTTGACAGGACTGGTTCACTTTTGGTTCACTCGTCCCATGAAGCTCGCCCTGCTCGGTGGAGGCGGATTCCGGACTCCGGCCATCTATCGAGCGCTAGCCGACGGGAGCACGCGAACCCAGTACGACGCGGTCGTATTGTATGACGTCGATCAGGGCCGCCTGGACCGGATCGGGGCCGTCCTGGCCGGGCTCGACGAACGCCACAAGGGCCACGTCTCGGTCACCACGACCACCGATCTGGATGCGGCGGTCGATGGTGCGGACGTCGTCTATTGCGCGGTGCGGGTCGGCGGGCTCGCGGGGCGCCTGCTCGACGAGACCGCCGCCCTGGCGGAGGGCGTCATCGGCCAGGAGACGACCGGCGCGGGCGGGATCACGTTTGCCCTGCGGACCGTGCCCGTCGTGATCGACATCGCGGAGGTCGTCGCCAGGCGGGCGCCGAATGCGGTGTTCATCAACTTCACGAACCCGGTCGGCCTCGTGACCGAGGCGGTCCGCCGGGTCCTCGGGGACCGGGCGATCGGGATCTGCGATGCGCCGCAGGCACTCTGCCGGCGCGTTGCGATCGCGCTCGATCGCGACCCGGACGACCTCTGGTTCGACTACTTCGGGATCAACCACCTCGGCTGGCTGCGGGGTGTTCTGGATCAGGGACGGGACCTGCTCCCCGGTCTCCTCGCGGACGAACGGCGCCTCCTGTCCTTCGAGGAGGGTCGCCTCTTCGGGCCTGCCTGGCTCCGTTCCGTGGGGATGATCCCGAACGAGTACCTCTACTACTACGACTTCGCGACGGAAGCCCTGACCGGCATGCAGGCGGGGCGGGTCCGAGCCGAGTTCCTCCAGCGCCAGCAGGACGACTTCTATGCGGGAGCGGGCAGCCCGGCCGAGGCCCTGCGCTCGTGGGAGGACAGCCTGGCCGAGCGCGAAGGGAGCTACATGAACGAGGCCTGGAGTGGACGCGACGACGAGCTCCGCCACGTGGCCGCGGCACGGGAGACGGGCGGCTACGGCCGGCTCTCGCTCGACCTGGTCGATGCGCTGCACGCCGAGCGACCGGAGGTCCTGATCCTCAACGTCGCCAATCGCTCCAGCCTGCCCTTCCTCGACGAGGCCGCCGTCGTCGAGGTGCCATGCGTCGTGGGCCGTGGCGGCATCGTGCCGGTCGCGATCGGGTCGGTTCCGATGGCGGCGCAGGCGCGGATCGTGGCGGTCCGGGCGGCGGAGCGCGCTGCGATCGAAGCGGCGCTCTCGCGGTCCCGCAGCCAGGCCGTCCAGGCGCTGGCCCTGCATCCGCTGGTGCCGTCCGTGGACGTCGCCAGCAAGATCCTCGATCGCCATCTGGCCGAGCAGCCGGGTCTCGCGGAGACGCTCCGGTGACCGTCGACGTCGTCTGCGCCGGCGCTCCCTTCCTGGACCTCGTGTTCCGTGGACTCCCGCGCATTCCCGAGCCCGGCGAGGAAGCCCTGGCGAGCGACGTCGTGATCGTGCCGGGGGCGATGGGCAACGTCGCTTACGCGCTGCGGCGGCTCGGTCTCGACGCCGTCGTGTGCGCCCCGATCGGAACCGACCCGGCCGGGCGCTTCCTCAAGCAGCTGATGGACGATGCGGGGATCCCCTGGGTCGGTGCGCCGACGCCGACGACGCCGGTCTCCGTTGGACTGCCACTTGACGGCGACCGGGCCTTCGTCACAGTCCATCCGAACCACGACGTCGACGTCGAGACGATCCGGCAGATCGCGCCGCGGGCGGTGGTGATCAACCTGCCGCTCCCGGCCGACCTGCCCGGCGGGCTGCTCCTCTACGGCGTCGTCGGTGACCCGCAGGTGGCCATCCTGCTGGATCGCCCAACCGAATCGTGGGCGGACCTCCGCGCCGTCTTCCTCAACGAGCGTGAGGCATTCCACCTGAGCGGCAGCGCCGAGGCCGCGACGGCCGCGACGCAGCTGGCCGCGCGAGGGTGCCTGATCGTCATCACGCTCGGGGCACGTGGCGCGCTCGCGGCGACGCCGGACGGCCGGGTCGCGGAGGCGGCCGGGCTGCCGGTGGTCGCTCTGGACACGGTCGGCGCCGGTGACCTGTTCACGTCGGCGTTCATCTGGGCCGACCTCGCCGATCGGCCGCTCGAGGAGGCCCTTGCGGTCGCGAACGCCTACGCCTCCCACTCCCTCGCCGCTTCGGGACTGCGACAAAAGGGCCTGGAGCGCGCCGCATTCCTGGACGCGATGAACGCGGAGACAGAGCTCGGGAGCTGGATGCTGGAGGTTCGAGGATGACCCTCTGACGGCCGCTCCCTCGATCGAGACGGTCTGGCGGAACGACTCGCCGGACGCCGATCGAGATCCACTTCGTGCGGGGTCGACACCCGCGACATGGAGGAGATTCCCATGGACGACGTCGTCCGGCAGATCATCTCGCGACGGCGATTTCTCCAGCTGACGGCTCTCAGCGCGGTCGCGGCCGCGTGCTCGCCGTCGGCGACCGCGATCCCGGCGGGCCCGAGCACCGCCCCCGGCGGGAGCGCCCCCGGTGGGAGCGGTGGCGCGGCTCCGAGCACCGCCGCCATCACGGGCACGATCAACGTCTCCTATCCCGACGAGGCGGGGCTCAAGCCAAAGTACGTCGAGCAGGCGGCCGCGGCTCTCAAGACGCAGTACTCGGGCGTCGACGTGAAGATCGACCTCCAGAAGATCGGGGATGACGACTACTACACGAAGCTCCTGCTGGCGCTCGACAGCGGCACCGGCCCCGACGTGTTCCACGTCGGCGGCAGCTCGATCGGCGAGCTGGCGGACGCGAGCTACATCGAGCCACTCGACGACTACGTCAGCCAGTGGGCCGACTGGAGCCAGTACCCGGACTCCGTCCGGAGCGGCGTGACCTACAAGGGCAGCGTCTGGGCGATCCCCTACGGCCTCGACATGCGCTGGCTCTATTACCGCAAGGACGACCTGCAGAAGGCTGGTCTTCCGGCGGACTGGCAGCCGGCCAACGTCCAGGGGATCCTGGATGCGGCCACCGCGGTCAAGAACGCGAACGAGGCGAACGTCCTGCCGTATGCCCTCTACGCGGGTCCTGCGGGTTCGAGTGGAACGGCAGACCATGCGTTCGTCCCGTTGCTGTGGGCCTTCGGCGGCGAGCTCCAGGATTCGTCAGGCAAGTGGATCGGCGACAGCCCGGCCACGAGGAAGGTCATGGCCTACTACCAGAAGGCATACAACGGGCTGAGCCCGAAGGAGATCCTGACGTCGACGAAGCCGTGGACGGCCATGCGGGAGAAGCTCGGGAACGGCCAGCTCGCCCTGCTGTTCGAGGGCGGCTGGGTCTACGGTGGCTGGTTCTCGGCTGACAAGGCCGGGACGGAACAGAACGTCGGCTACGTCCTCCATCCGACCGAGACCGGGGGCCCGTCCTTCACGATCGGCGGACCCGGGACCTGCTGGTACATCAGCTCACGGAGCGCCAACAAGCAGGGCGCGTGGGAGTTCATCAAGGCGATGAACACCGCCGAGATCGTCGGCAAGCTCAACGCCGAGGATCCCCACCCGGTGGCCCGCAAGGACGCGGCCGATGTGGCCGAGTACAAGGCCAGCAAGTACAACCTCGACGCGACGGCGGCGCTCGAGAAGGCCAAGTTCGTCCCGCCGGATCCGGGCTACTCCAAGGTCATCGAGTCCATCCAGAAGGCGACCGCCCGGATCGCCGCCGGTGAGCTCTCTCCGGACGACGCCGCCAAGCGCTACACCGAGGACCTCACCCAGGCGCTGGGCGCCGACAAGGTGACGTCCCAGTAGTGGCGGTCGGCGCCCGCAGCAGTCTCGGCAGGAACCGGCTGTATCTGGCCGGGCTCAGCCCGGCCGCCTTCCTGCTCGCCCTGTTCTTCGTGGGCCCGGCGCTGTGGGCTCTCGGATCGAGTTTCACGAACCGCGCGCTGGTCGGCCTCGACGCCGCCAACCCGCGGTTCGTGGGCCTCGACAACTACGCGCACCTCTTCAGCGATCCCGACTTCGGCCGGGTGATCCTGAACTCGGTGATCTTCGTCATCGGCTCGGCGATCATCGGGCAGTTCGTGCTCGGGCTGCTCCTCGCCCTGCTCCTCGATCACGCGCAGCGACGCGGCTTCCTGGCGGCGAACTTCGTCTACGGGGCCGTGCTCCTGGCCTGGGTCAATCCCACGATCATCGCGGGCTTCCTGTGGGTCGCGATGTTCGACTTCTACAACGGCTCGCTGAACGCGGGGCTCGGCGTCATCGGTGCGCCGCCGGTCAACTGGCTGGGTCAGGGCCCGATGCTCGCGGTCATCATCGCCAACACCTGGCGCGGCACCGCGTTCACGATGCTCATCTTCCTCGGCGCATTGCGGACGATCCCGAGTGACATCTACGAGGCGGCGCGCGTCGACGGCGCGAGCGCGGTCCGGCGCTTCTGGGACCACACGCTGCCGATCCTCCGGCCAATCGCTGCCTTGACCCTCCTCTCGATCACGATGTCCACGTTCGGCACCTTCATCCTGATCCAGACCCTGACCAACGGCGGCCCGGCCTACCAGACCGAGGTGATCGCCCTGTACGCCTTCCACGAGGCGTTCCAGAACCACGCGGTCGGCTACGGGTCGACGATCTCCGTGGTCATGCTGGCGCTGAATCTCGCCTTCGCGATCGTGTTCCTGCGCTGGTCGAGGGCCCGGGCGTGACCGCCCTCGCGGCGACGGAGCCGCTCGGGGCCAAGGCGGTGGAGGCCGCAGCCGGGCCGCCACCGCGACCGGCGAAACGCGCCGGCCCCCTCGAGTGGATCGTCGTCCACCTCGTCTTCCTGGTGGTCTGCGCCTTCTTCCTCGTTCCGTTCCTGTGGCTCCTGAGCGCCGCCTTCGACGGCAAGGCCAGCGCGTACATCCAGTTCCCGGTCCAGCCGACGATCATGAACTTCGTCCGGATCTTCACCGAGCACGACTTCGCGCGGGTGCTGGCGAACAGCGTGTTCGTCGCCGTTGCCACGATGCTCCTCGTGGTCGTCGCGGTCTCCCTGGCCGGGTACTCGCTGTCGAGGCTCGATCTGCGTCGCAAAGACTGGATCACGTACGCGGTGCTGCTCCTCCAGACGATGCCGATCTCCGCGACGATGGTGCCCATCTACGGGCTGGCGAAGCAGCTCGGGCTGCGCAACAGCTATCTCGGCCTGATCCTGATCCACGCGGCGATCGAGCTGCCGTTCCTCATCTGGCTGATGAAGGGCTTCTTCGATTCGATCCCGCGGCACCTCGAGGAGGCCGCCTGGCTCGACGGCCGCTCCAAGCTCCGGGCTCTGATCGAGATCGTCCTGCCGCTCGCCCGGCCCGGCCTCGGGATCGCTGCCGGCCTCGCCTTCCTGAGCGCGTGGGCGGAGGTCCTGATGGTCGTGATCCTCATCGACCAGGACAGCCTCAAGACCGTGCCGCTCGCGTTCTACGAAGCGATGCGGACGCAGGGCGGCTACACCGAGGTCCAGTACGGCGTCATCGCGGCGATGGCCGTGATCTACCTCCTCCCGGTCATGGTCGTCTTCTTCGCGGCGCGCCGGCTGATGGTCCGCGGCCTCATGAGCAGCACGAGGGGCTTGTAGGTGGCAACCGTCGAGTTCGATCAGGTCTGGAAGCGCTTCCCCTCCCAGACCGCGCCCGCCGTCCGTGGGCTGAACCTGACGGTTCCGGATCGCGAGCTGCTCGTGCTACTCGGGCCGTCCGGCTGCGGCAAGACGACCGCCCTCCGGATGCTCGCGGGTCTGGAGGAGCCCGACGGTGGGGACATCCGGATCGGCGGGAAGAGCGTGGTCGGCCTGGAGCCGAAGGATCGCGACGTCGCGCTCGTCTTCCAGAGCTACGCGCTGTACCCGCATCTCTCGGCGCGCGACAACATCGGCTACCCGCTCAAGGTCCGGAACCTCTCGAAGGCGGAGCAGGGGGCGAAGATCGACCGCGTCGCCGAGATGCTCGGCATCGGCCACCTCCTGCCGCGGCGCCCGGCGCAGCTCTCCGGTGGCGAGCAGCAGCGCGTTGCGCTGGCTCGCGCGATCGTGCGCGAGCCGCGGGTGTTCCTGATGGACGAGCCGCTCTCGAACCTCGACGCGAAGCTGCGGGTCCACACGCGGACCGAGCTCAAGACCCTCCAGCGCGACCTCGGCACGACGATGGTCTTCGTGACCCACGACCAGGCCGAGGCGATGAGCCTCGCCCATCGGATCGCCGTCCTCAGCCAGGGCGAGCTGCAGCAGATCGGGACGCCCGACGACGTCTACGACCGACCGGCGAACGTCTTCGTCGCCGAGTTCATCGGCAGCCCGCCGATGAACCTCCTGGAGGCGACCCGCGACGGGGACTCCGTCGTCACGTCGGGCGGTTGGCGGGTTCCGGCGCCAGACGGCCTCGACGCGAGCCCCGCCGGCGAGCTGACCCTGGGCCTCCGGCCCGAGGGGATCGACATCGTCAGCGACGGGCAGCCGGCGGAGGTGGTCGCCGTCGAGCCCTTCGGCAGCGAGGTGATCGTCGACGTCCGGATCGGACCGCAGGCACTGAAGATCCGGGCGGCGCCGGACGTCCGGCCGACGCCGGGCAGCACGATCGCCCTCCGCGCGGACGCCGCCGCGGTCCGCCTCTTCGACCGGGCGAGCGGGGCTGCCCTGTCGTGAGCGAGCCGGGGCATGCCGCGGGCAGGACCCCGGACATCCTCCTCGAGGGCTCGTTCGGCGCCCCCGACGAGCGGCGATATGTCCTGGTGCCCTTCGAGGTGCCCCCGGGCGTCAGCCAGCTCGAGGTCCGATACTCGTACACCGATCGGATCGACTCGGACCCGCTCGTGGGTGGCGGAAATACCCTCGACATCGGGCTGTTCGACCCTCGCGGAACGGGGACCGGCAGCGCCGGGTTCCGTGGCTGGAGCGGCAGCCACAAGGACGTCTTCGTCGTCGGCACGGAGTGGGCGACCCCGCCCTACGCGGCCGGGCCGATGCTCCCCGGGACATGGAACGTCCTTCTGGGTCCGTACAAGGTCGGTCCGCGCGGGTGCGACTATCGGGTCGAGATCCGGCTCGATCCTGGTCGGCCGCCGTTCGAGCGTGACCTGGTCCGGACCGGCGAGCCCAGCCGTCCGTCCCTCCCGCCCGCCAGGCCGGGCTGGCTGCGGGGCGACCTCCACTGTCATACCCGCTACTCCGACGGGGACTCATGGCCGGCCGAGATGCTCCACGCGGCGACCGAGGCAGGGCTCGACTTCCTCGGCGTCACCGACCACAACAACGTCGCCCATCAGGCGGAGTACGGCGAGGGCGGCGGATCGTTGCCGATCGTGGTCCCGGGCGTCGAGGTCACCACCTATCGCGGTCATTGGAACGCCTGGGGAACGGGGCGATGGTGGGAGTTCCGGGAGCCGACGGACGCCGCGGTCGAGCAAGCCATGCGGGCAGCCGCCGCCGACGGAGCCTTCGTCAGTGTGAACCATCCCAAGCCGTTCGGACCTCCGTGGGAGTACGAGACATTCGGCGCTGCTCATGCGGTGGAGGTCTGGAATGGCCCCTGGACCAGCCTCAACGCGATGGCGCTGGCGGCCTGGGAGACGAGCGTCCGCGCGGGTCGACGCCTGACGGCGGTGGGCGGGAGCGACACCCACATCCTCCGGACGCTGGACCCGGACGCGCGTCACTCGCCGGCTCTCGGCCGGCCGACCACCTGGGTCGAGGTGGGCCCCGAGCCCAATGCCGACGCCATTCTCGCGGGCCTCCGCGCCGGGCGGACCTTCGTCTCGGCCTCGCCGGCGGGTCCGCAGCTCTACATGGACAGCGTCCGGGACGAGCTTG